>BNJU01000900.1_pt1 | contig 20870 bp, 28 predicted proteins | sample 8539281 | NCBI WGS metagenome assembly BNJU01 (sample SAMD00202456, study PRJDB9452) | human saliva metagenome | isolation source: human saliva | place: Japan
CCTTAAACTTTTTTTAGCTTCCATCATCAAAACTGCTACTAAAAAAATGTATTAAAATATATTCAACACACTAGAATGTTGCTGCTTCAACGAACATACTTTTGATAAAAAAATATCTACTCGTATTTGTTTTTTTGCTCTCCACAGCCGTAAATTCCCGACTAGCCATCGGTACATATAATATATTCTGTTTCGCTAAATCGTAGCATTTCTCCTTTTTTTCTTTATTTAGAATATATTATTTATTGTAAAATTGTATATTCTATAGAATTTCTCAAATTAAGACTTGCGTTGTAGTCTCTATTTATTTCAATTCCACAACAACTACATTTATAAATTCTATCTTTTAATTTCAAATCTTGTTTTTTTGTTTCCACAATTACTGCATAATTTAGAACTCGGATAAAATGTGCTTACAATTCTTAATTCAATATTTTTTTCTTTGCATTTATTCAAAAGTTTTGTTCTAAATTCATAAAATTTTTTTGTTGTGAAATTGCCTTTGACAAATGCCTATTTTTTTCATCATATTAGAAACTTTCAAATCTTCTATTGTTATAAATTTTAACTTGGTTTTTTTGTTAACATATTAACAACTTTATTAATATAATCGTTTCTAATGCAATTTAATCTAAAAAAACAATTGAGCTATTACTAATTTTTTTGTTTTTTTGAAAAATTTTTTACATTCATAAAGATTTTTTTCCCATTTTTTTGCAAGACAAATATTTCCTTGATTTTTTTCTTTTGCTCTTTTTTTAGTTTTTTTCAATTTTTTTCTAACTTTAAAAAGTTTTTATTAATATTCTTAAAAACTTGTCCATCAGAACAAATTGCAAAAATCTTTTTATTCCTAAATCAATTCCTATTCCTTCTTTAGTTTGTAAAATTTTTTTCTGAATTGAATTTTTTTCTCAATTTCTTTTTTTATTTCTAAAATGAGTGATAAAAAAAATAACGATCACCTTCTTTTTGAAATTGTAGCACTTTTTTTATATTTGCATTTTTAGGAATATATCCATACTCTTTTTAATCTTACAAATTTTTAAAGTAGGAATTTTTTTATTTTTATGTCTATAAAATTCAAAATCAGTTTTATTATTTTTTTAAAAAAATAACATTTTTTTGATTATTATGACTTTTTCTTTTTAAATTTTTGGAAAATTTGATATTTTGTTAAAAAAATCTTTTTAAATGCTTTTTTTCACTATTCATTATAGCTTGTTTATTAGATTTTTGACGAAACATCTTTTTATCCAAGATTTATCAGGATTTTCTTTTATAAAAACATTATTTATGTATTTTGAAAAATTCAAATCCTGTAACAAATTTTTTTCTTTTTTTCGTAAATTTCTTTGTTATATGCTATGTAAAAAAATTATAAAAAAATCTTCCTGTCCCAATAGTTCTGTTAATTTTTTTCAATCTGTTCAGCTGTAGGTTTAATTTCAATTTTTATTCCTTTATAATTCTTCATCATTTTTTTATCTTTTTATATTTTTCTAAGTCCGTATATTCTACAAGAAAAAAATATGAATAATCGAAATCAAATCTTCTACAAGTTCTTGCTGTGGTGATAAAGTTTGATTATTTACTACAATAATTTCACTTCCTTTTGATTTAAGGAAATTATCAAACCAACTGTAACCAAATCTAACAAATCTATCTTTATAAGAAATTAATATTTTTTTGTTTTTTTCAGAATATAAAATTGAATTAAATCCTTTTTCTATTGTAATTTAAACCACTTCCAATATCTGTTATAATGTTTGAAACAATATAGCCTTTTAGCATTAGCATATGTTTTTAGAAATTCCACTTGATTTTTTTAGATCATCTTTTTGATTTTTGGTTAGAAACACGAGCATATATAATTACATCGTTTACTTGATTTTTCAACATTTTTCTTGTTGAATACCCATAATATTATAATAATCTTCTTCTGTATAATATCTTCTATTTGTCGGGGTTCTACGAGCTTTTAATATGCCTTCTCTATCCCATCTTTGCAATGTATTTACAGTTCTTCCTATCATTTTGCCAAATTCATTTTGGCTTTATATTTTATTCATATCAATATGATAACATACTTTTGAATATTTATCAACATATTTTTTTAAAAAAAATATTTTTTTATCTCCTTTTATTTATCTTTTTTTATAGACCCTCACATAATCAACTTTCATCTCTGTCGGAAAATCCACATCTCCATCACTTCCAGTTGTATTTTTTTCAAAGCAACATTTATTATAAGATAATGAGGGAGTTTAAATGTATTCTCCGTTTGTTTTTCCCACTTCTTTCATTGTTACTGTTTTATAATTTCTACCATTAAAAAAACCATTTTATCTCTTTTTTCATTCCATTCAACAGCGTATGTATTAAAATTTGATAAATCTTCATTTTTCTTTATTGTTAAATCTTTTTCCTACAAACGAAGCATATTGTGAATCTGCTTTCAAAGCATGAATAGTCCCTGTTACTTCTCTTAAATTATCTCCAGAAATTTCTACAATATCTATTTCTTCTAATGCAGCAGGATCTCCAATTTTTTTCTTATAGCATAATCAGATGGCCACGTCCAAAATGCAGGCCAGACCCCAATTCCTTTAGGCATAGCTGCTCTCATTTCTATTTTTCCCGTATTTAACATCATATTTATCTTTAGTATGAACAGCTCCTGAACTATAAAAGAATTTTTTTCTATCTACACCATCAATTTTTACTGTTTTTATTATTTTTCTTTTTTTACTTCTATAACTAAATTACCATCTTTAACTTTAACATTATCTCTTAAATAATACTGTTTTGCTTTTAAATCCATACTGATCTACTAAATTTCCATTTTCATCAACAAAATTACCATTTTTTTAGATGGATAATCATTTTTCCCAATAAGACCATTTAGATAAATCTAATTTGTCGCCATTAAATTCATCACTCCATACTAATTTCCATTCTTCATTTTTTTATCACTTTTTTTCTATTCACAATTTTATTCCAAAGTGATTTTTTTCCCAGATTTTCCATTTGTCTGTGTATTTTTCATCAACTTTTTTTCTTTCTTTTCCCAAAAAGATTTTTGCTCTTGTCTTCCATTTTTCTTCAGCATTACCAGAATTACTTTTCACTAATCAACTCCGATTTTTTTCTTTCGTCATTTCAATCGAATAATTTTTTTCCTTCAAAACTCTGCTGCGTCTTTGCACTTCCAAGGACACTCAAGCTCAAAAAAATCCCAATAAAATTAACATATTTGTTTTTTTCATTTATTTTTCTCCGTTCTAAATTATTTATTTAATTATAAACTATTTTTTTAATTTTTTTGAATAGTTTTTATTTAACTTATCAAAAAAACTGGAATAATCCAGTTTTAAAAATTTATCTATTTTTTTATTTTAAAAATTTTTTGAAAAAGCCACTATTATTCAATTTCACTTTTTTTAAAAATAATACAAAACTTTTACTCTTCCTAATAATTTGACTATTAATCGTCTCTTACTTTTTTTATTGTAGTTAAAAGTATTTTCATGCCTTCTAAAAATATATTAACTTTTCTTTTAAAAAAATTTTACTTTAAAAATATCTATCAGCAATAATACCTAACCATAAATCATGACCTATTTCCCGAGTTTTTAGGAAATGGCAAAAGCTTTTTTAGAACTTTTCCTCTTAAATGCCATACAGCAGCCATAATATGTATTTTTTTATTATATTTTTTTAATATTCCTCTGTTTGAATTTACCTCACTAAATAATGACTCATTAGTAATATTTAATTTCTCATTTGTTATAAATGCATCGCTTACAATTAAATCGTATTTTTTTAATTGATTGAGGATTATTTCAACTTTATTTTTCAATCCAGACATCATCTTGATCTGATAAAAAAATTATGTCACCTTTTGAATATTTTTAAAGCATTTTCAAAATTTAAATTTGGTTGTCTAAATTTATTATTTTTTTAATATCTTTATTCGTTTATCTTGAAAAGATTCGATAATTTCAACTGTTTTATCTGTAGAAGAATCATCGGAAACAATAATTTCATCTTTTTCTGATAATTGACTTAAGATAGAAGATAGTTGCTCTTTTATATTTTTTTCCCCATTATATGTTGCCATACATACTGATATCATTATTTAACCTCTTTATATTTTTCCCATTATATTTTTTTATAATCTCGTATTCCATGTAAAAATATATTTTTATATTTTGAAACTTATTTTTTTCAAACAAAATTATTTTTCACTATTAATTTTAATATATCTTTGTAATATTCCTTAGTAAATTCAGGATGTAATTTTTTTACATATAACTTATTTCTTACAATATAGTATCTTCTTAATGCAGAATGATTATTTACTGAAAATGTCTTATTAAATATTTTTTTATTTCTGTATTTCCTAACTTATGTTCCAATATAATTTCATCAAATTGTAAAATTTTATAATTATTTTTTTAAGTATCCTAAAACATATTTCATGGTCGACTTCATCAATAAAAAGTTTTTTTCTAAAAAAATCCTCCTATTTGCTTATAAACATTTAAATTTAAAAATACTTCCCGAAGTTATCACACTATATTTATTTTTTTAGGAATAACTGCACCATTTATACTATATCTAGGTGCTATAATTCCAATTTCATCACTATTTTTTTCTTAAAAAAATAACTTCATATACTTATTTATTATTTCAGGTAAAAATTTACTATCTTGATCCATTGTAAGTATCCATTTATATTTTTTTCATTAATTGCTTTTTTTCACATCCAATATTTAATGCTTTTTGCTATTCCTAAATTTTTTTCATATTAGGAATATATTCAACTTTATACATATCTTTTTATTTTTTTGTACAAAAATCTATATTATTTTTTTACTAGAATTATCTACTACATATAATTTATCCACATAACCAATATAACTATTTATATTTAAAATATCATTTTCTTGTGGATTATACCATATCACTATACCAGAAAGTTTCATCGTCACATCCTTTTAAAAATATAACAAAAATTTTTAATAAATACTGCTGTTATTAATATTCTTTACTAAATTTCTATAATTTAATAATTTAGAAATAAAAAAATTTTATTTCACAATAAATCTATCAATCCTAACTTCTAAGTAAGAATTTTTTTACTAATAATTTCTCAACTTTACTAAAAACCACATTTGGAAGAATCCGAGACTTTTACAAAAAAATTAAAAGCTATATGTTTTAATTTCTCCTAATAATTCGCTTCAACCAATTTTTTTCTAAAATATATTTTTGCTTTAGCCATATTTACTTGTAATTCCTAGAATAAAAATTTTTTTAATATTTAAAAGAAAAAGTCAAAAATAATTAAATTTAGTATCATCGTAATCTACATCTAAAACCTAAAAATATATGAATGGATTATATGTTGACGACAATATACTCATATATGATAGTATCAAAATAATTATGGAATACATATTTAATAATATATTTCTCATAAAACTTTTTAGATTCATAATACTTATCAATATTCAACTTAAAGATATTAACAGAAGCTATTAATCCTATTAATAAAGCTAAGATAACTTTTCTATCCAAAAATACATTACACTGTATGGTATTTTTAGAATTTTTTTACTAATTCCAAAACATAATTTTTTTAAAAATTTTTATTCCATAAGACATATTTTTCAGCTCTAAAAAGTACCCAACCAGTTATTATTATAAAAAGGGTATAAATATGCCGAATAAAAAAATTTCAAATTTCTTATCATATTTTTTTCAATCTTAATTTTTCTTTTCTATTATAATAAATATACCATGCCATAATCCCCATATTACAAAAAGTCCACTTTGCTCCATGCCAAATTCCAGTTGCTAAAAAAACGATAAATAAATTAATATAGGTTCTTATAGAAGATTTTCTATTTCCTCCTAAAGGTATATATAAATATTCTTTAAACCATGTTCCTAAAGAAATATGCCATCTTCTCCAAAAATTCAGTAATACTTTTTTTGAAACATAAGGATAATTAAAATTTTCTAAAAATTTAAATCAAACACTTTTCCTAACCCTATAGCCATATCTGAATATCCACTAAAATCAAAAATACAATTGTAACGAATAACAAATTGCTCCAATCCATGCTATTTTATAATCAATTGTATTAATAATATCTAACATAAAAAAATTTTTATCAACTACTTCTCCTAACGTATTTGCTATTAATACTTTTTTTCCTAATCCTATAGAAAATCTAAATAATCCTAAATATATATTATTCAAACTTTCATTTCTATTTTTCAATTTCTTTTTGAACCTCATGATATTTTTACAATAGGTCCAGCTATTAATTGAGGAAAAAAACGATATATATAAAGTTAATTTATATATATTTTTTTGAACAGGAACTTCATTTTTTTATAAACATCAAACACATAAGAAATTGCTTGAAATATAAAAAAATGATATTCCTATTGGCATAATAATGTTTAATTTTTGGCAAAGGATTTTTTTAATACCTTATTTATATTAATTACAATAAAATTAAAAATACTTAAAATAAATTAAAACAAATAAATTTAACAATATATCACAAATTAAAAATAATCTTCCTATTTTTTTATTTTTTTGTCAATTAATATTTCGCTAAATAATTAATTAAAATTATACATAACATAACTGATAAATATCGTGGCTCTCCCCAAGCATAAAATATTAAACTATATATCAATAATATATAGTTACGAAAAGATTTTTTTACTGAAAAAAATATAATATTATTAAACTTGGAAGAAATATTGATAAAAAAATATAATAGAACTAAATAACATTTATTTCTCCTTTAAATTAAAAATTGTTTTTTTAATTCCTCTATATACCTCTCTACACTTTCATAAATAACTATATCTGGTTGATACTCATTTATTAAATCTTCGTACTCATTCAAATTATGTGACCAAACATAATTTACTTTTTCCAAAAAGTTTGAGAAATATATGGAACCATTGAAATTGTAAAAGAATCTCTAAATACTAAAACTTTATATTTTTTTATTTGATTCTGTTATAATACCATTTTTACCATCATTTTTTTAATATAATTAAAACTTCTTTTTTTCAAAGAAAAAAATTATTATATAAAAATATTACTGTACTTTTTCTCCATTTTTTTATCTACATCAAATAAAAAAAGTTGATAAATCTCCTTTTAAATGTGAATCTTTGGAGAGAATCAAATCTTTTTCTTTTTACTTCTTGTATATCAGGAAAATCTTTTTTTATTTCCTTCATTAATTCTAAATATCCTATATACGCTCCATAAGAATTCCAATGTGTATCATTTTTTTCCAATAAATTAAGTTTTTTTCTACTTTCTCTTAAAAGATTTTTCATATGGATAAATTATAGATACATTATTATTTAAATTTTTTTCAAATATAATTGTAATTGTTTCCCTCTTCCAATAGAATTAATTTTTTTATATATGTTGGATAATATCTATCTCCATAAATTTTTATTTTTTTATCTGGTATTACTATTGTATAATATTTTGTTTTTTTATCAAAAATATTTTTTTCTTGAAATTAAAGTATTTTTTTATTTGATTCAATTCTTCATTTGAAAATAAATTAATATTTTTGATAATTCAGAATAGAGTTATCACCTTTATAAAATATCCAATCATCTTTTTCCCAAAAAGCTAGATTATTTTTCTATTCTTCCTTTTATAATTTTATCTAATTTATTATTTTCTTTAATAATAAAAAGCTCTCCTATAAAAAAATGATCACTCAACCAATCCTCTGCTTCTTTTTCCAAAAATTTAAATTTATTTTTATTCTCTAAAAAAACAATTGGCTTTTTTTAGCTAAAGTTCTATTTTTCATTTATATCGATTTCCTTGTTATCTATTTTTTTATGGGAAATATTAAAATTAAAAAAATACTAAAATTAAATAAATAATATTCTCTATTTTTTTATTCCAGTTTCTTTTTAAAATATTAATTTTATCTACAATAAAAAAAATAATAAAAAAAGTAATAATAAAAAAAGATGTTTTTTTACATAGATATCTATTTTTTTATTTTTTTGATACAATAAATAGCGTTATTATCAAACTTAAAAAAATAATTGTTTATATAACTGATTTTTTTCAAATTAAACCTTCTTTCTATAAATAAAATTATAATAACACTTGTTATAACTATAATACAATAACAAATGAACTTATCTTCAAATTGTTTTTTTCCATATTAATTCTTTTTATTAATGAAAAATTATTCATTTTGCTATTCATTATTTCTAAATAAAAAAATATTCTAAAAAAATAACAAAAATATCTCACAGCAAACATTTAAAATTAATCATAATTCCCTATTTTCTTTTATTTCTTCCAAAAACCTATCAATTCCTGACTGCCATGTAGGAATCTTTTCTCCTAGCAACTTTTCTACCTTGCTGGAATCCAATTTTGAATAAGCCGGTCGTTTTGCAGGAAGATTGAAATCAGCTGTTTTAGCCCTTCCTAATGTTCCTTTCCAACCAATTTTTTCCAAAACATATTTTGCTTGGTCATATTTACTTGCAATTCCATTATTTGTAATGTGATACAATCCAAATTTTTCAGTTTGGATCAATTTCCATGAAAATTCAGCTAAGTCCATCGAATAAGTTGGAACTGATACTTGATCATCTACAATATTCAATTCATTTCGAGATTTGCTCCAATTTATAACTTGCTTGTTAAAATTATTATTTGCTATCCCAAACACCCATGAAGTCCGTATCACAAAAGAGCTATCATACGCTTTCAAAACTTCTTTTTCTCCTTGCGCCTTCGATTTTCCATATTCTGAAATACCATTCGTTTTATCATCTTCCACATAAGGTGAACTCTTCTCTCCATCAAACACAAAATCTGTCGTATAAGTAACAAAAATTGCCCCAATCTTTTTAGAAAATTCAGCCAATTTCTCCGGTGCCTCAGCATTTAATAGCCAAACCTTTTTATCAGTTTCAGCTTTATCTACATCATTATATGCCGCACAATTTATCACATGAGTAATTCCTTCGTTTTCTTGAAAGAATTTGTTTAAATCTTCATCACTTGTAATATCTAATTCCTTGTAGTCTGTTGCAATATATTCAATATTTTTTTATCGAATATTTTTTTGAAATCGTGGCCTAGTTGGCCATTTGAGCCTGTTAGTAATATTTTTCATGATTTCTCTCCTACCTTTATTTTTTTCAATATTATTTTTTTAAAATCGCTATCTCTTGTGCTAAAAAAACATTACTTTTTCTTTTTTTCTTTCGATAAATACCTAGTTGTTCTAAAATTAATAATCAATAAAAAAATAAAAGTACATAAAAGAAGAAATAATGTAGGAGGATAATTAACTCTAAAAAAATGAGATATTTTATCTATACTTTTTAGGAAATATTGAAAAAAATATTCCTACTAATGAGCCACATACCCAAAAAAAACTTTCATAAACATCTAATTTATTTCCTATTGTTAGGTGTAATATATATATAAATAAAGAAACTGCTATAATTATAAAAAAATACATTCATTTTTCTTTTTCCTCCTAGTATATTTTTTTCAATATAATAATAAAAATTACATATATTATCTTTATCATGTATTTTTATTGGTTTAATTATTCCTGAATGCATACTTTCTCCAAATTCTCTTAACTCCATTTTTACGCCTACTTCCTCAATTTTATAACCTTTTAATAACAAATCTATTATTAAATTAGCATCAGGATATTCAGGATAATTTCCTAATTTTGAATAATATCCCATTATTTTTTTATCCAAACATTGAAAACCCTGAAGTAGGATCTGTTATAACTTTTTTTACAATATATTTTTATTATTTGAGTAAATAAGTTAGTACCTAATTTTTCTAAAAAAAGAATGCTTATACCCTGTATTTTTTTAAAAATCTTGATCCAATAACTATATCACAATTTTTTTATTCTTTAATTTCTCAAATAGTTTATTGGCTTCTGAGGCTAAATGTTGTCCATCTGCATCAAATTGTATTGCATAGTCATAATTATTATAATGAGCATATTTAATTCCTGTTTGAACCGCTTTTTGCATATCCCATATTAAATGGATGATTTATATAATCAACTTTTTTTCTTCCTTTTAAAATTTTTTTCTGTATTATCTTTTGAACAATCATTTATAACAATAATATCTGCCATTGGAGTATTCTTTCTTATATCCTCCAAAACTTTTTTTATATTCATTTCTTCATTATAAGCTGGTATTATAAATATTATTTTTCCTACTTTTCATTTTATCACCCCTTAATTTTTTTCATATATACAATCAAAACAATTCCTAAAATTGCAAGAAATATACCTAATAATTGAATAATATTTATTTTTTTTCTTTAAATATCAATACACCAGAAATAATGACTAATGTTTGAACAATAACTGTAACAACGGGAAATATTATTGATAATTTAATATCAGGTTTCGATAATATCAACATCCAAAGAAAAAAACTTAAAATATAAAAACTAAAAACCCAGTAATGATTTAATTCCTATTGAAAAAAATTAAATATCTGATTACTCAAACCTACGCTTAAATCATTACCACCTAGTTTAATAAATATCAAACCTATTACAGTTGATAGAATATACCACACTATTAATAACATGATTCATTTCCTTTCTTAAAAATAAACTACTTACTTAGTAAAAATTATTACACATAAAAATCTTCTAAATATTTCAATTAATGTATATGCTAACCCAAAATTTAAAAAAATAAAATTGTATACAAATTTAACTTATCCTTATCTATTATAATTCTTTTTTTGAGAAATAAGAATTGCCAATATAGGTAATATTGGAATAAAATATCTTCCTTGAATTCCTCCGATAAATTGAGAATCAAGTGATGTCCAAGCAACAAAAAGTGCTGTACAAATCCCCACATAAGTACCTAATAATACTAATAATGTAATGAAATAAAATTTTAAATTTTTTTCTTTCACAATATTCTTTGAAAAAAATATTAATTACTAACAAACTTAAATATCCATAAATAATTATTAAAGATGATCTGATGTTCCAAGCTATCATACCAAAACTTTCTTCAATATATAAATTAATTTTTAGTTTTAGTCGTTACAAATAGTAATTCTATATATCTGAATGGATGTTTTATTAAAATACAATATTTTTCATGAGTATCACGTACATAACTTGGAGAAATTTTACTCCAAATAAAACTTACTAATAATGTAACAAGCATAACTCCCCCAAAAAAATGTATAATACTGTTTTTTTGTCTTAAATTTACTAATTGGTAATAATAATAATAAAAAGGCAAAAAAAACATAAGGTATCTTTTGCAATAGTAGGTATAAATATCCCTAAAAAGAATGCTATTCCGTATTTTTAAATTGAATTTTTCATTCTCATCCAAATATAATTTTGATAAGAATGAAACTAATAAAAAAAGAAAATGAATTAACCAAAACATCTGTTGAATAAGCAAATGATTCTTGAATTACCACAGGTGACAATCCTAAAATTAAAAATAATATCTTTTATTTTAGGATGAGCATTCTTTATTGAAATATACATAATTAAAGTCCATATTAATAAAGTAAATATACGACCGAAATAAAATAATTTTTAAAATTGATAAATTAAAATAAGAAGCTATCGATATTCCTAATACTTGTGGAATATACGATATTGGATTGTACAATGCTGCACCTGCTGAATCCACATCTTCAACATATTTTTTTGCAGAGGAATTTTATTAATTTTTTTATAGTCATTATATTTATCTTCTCATAATTACTAAGATATTCAGGATAACCAATAGCTTCTGTCAATTTTTAAGACAGAACTTGGCATTTTAGAAGGATTCTTTATTTGACCATTAAATGTCGCATAAGATTTATAAAAAAATGAGCTGCTTCATCACTTATTCCAAATGGAGGAATTAAAAACAAAAAAACATAACACAATAAAATGATGATAAAACTAAAAAAACTTGTTCTTTTTCCTATTATAATTTTTTTAAAAAAATAAAAAAATTAAAAAAATAAATAAACTATAAAAAAATAAAAAAATAACACTGTCAAAAAAATAACTTAACATTTAAATTTTTTTATATCCTAAATCATATAAAATATTATTACCATTAGCAGTATATACTGCAATTGAATTACTTTCATTTCCATTAATCGATTTTTAGATCAAAAAAATATTTTTTTATTTTTTTGATTCTTTAATTTTTTTAAATTTTTACTATGTATTCACTATTATCTTTTTAATTTTTTTGCATCAATTTCTGTTGTATAAATTTTTTTCGTATTTATCATTATATAAATCAAATTCTAATCTTTCATCATTTTCTCTTTCATAGGTTCCAAATATAAATTTAATTCCTGATAAATTTTTTTAAAATTTGAATTAATTTGATATTTTTTTGTACTGGTTTTTTTAAAATATTTATTGGTATCGCATTTTTTTAAAGAAATTTTATTATTAAAAATTAAATTATTATTTATTTTAGGTATTAAAAAAAGAATTTCAAAAATTAAAATTACTATGAATAACAATATATATTTATTTTTTTATTAAATTTATTGTTCATTATCTTATACAGTTCCTTTCTATTAATTTATTTTGTTTAGTAATTACATAAGTTAAAAACTAATATAACTCTAAAATTTCTTTTTTTCTATATTTTTTTCCAATCTCGTTTTTTTAGCTGTATTTATTCCATTTTCTATTAGTTTTTTTCCTTAAATTTTTTTATCATTTACTATTTTTTTCTATATTTTTTTAACTGCTTCTAAAAATATTCCCCTGTTCATACATTAAACAATTCTCTTTATCAGTCAAATATTCAATATTCCCTCCATTAGGTGCCACTACTACTAATCCTCCTGTAGCCATCATTTCAAGTGGTGGATAAGAAAAAAACTTTCTAAAAATACTTGTCTTTAATAAAATATGTGCTTCTTGATAAATTTTACTTACTTTTTCATGAGGTACTTTATTATAAAATTTATCAACTCTATACCAATCTTTAGGTTTTTCCTTTATATGACAGATAAATAATCTCATACTTGTCTTTATCTAACTTTTTCCACAATTTTTAAAACTTTCATCAACATTTTTTTATAATAATCTTCTGAATTTCCTTCAATTAGTATTTTTTTATTTTTTTCTCCTTTCAAAATTTCTTTCTTTTATATTTAAACAAAGAAGTATTTATCCCATTTGGAGCAAATTTAACTTCTTTAAAATATTTATTTTTTTCAACCAATCTTCACACCACTTAGAAATTGTTAAATACTCGGTATCATTAAAAAAATTATACGTAATATTAGCCATCTTTTTAAACCACTCACCTGTTTCATAAAAAAATCTGTTTCAAAATTTTTGAACTAAATATTTCTTTTCTTTTTATTTTAGGATAACTTTTTTTACAAAAATCCATCGTACTCCATAAAGTTCCAACAGCTTTTTTTAAAAATATGCATGCAAAAAAAGTTTTATTCACACATACAGTATTTATCTCTTTTCCTTCATAAATAACATTTTCATCATCGAAATCCATTGATAAAATAGTTACATCATACCCATGTTCTCTCAATATATTACAATGTTTCTTCACAACATTTACACCACCGCTAATTTGTGTCGAAGGTAATACAAATAATATATTTTCTTTTAATTTAGATTCTAAGAAATGTTCCAATCCCATTCCTGTATACGCTGTAACATTCTCTTTTCGTACTACATTAAATGTTTTTTTCTGCTATTTTTTTCCTCAAATTTTCATTTTGAATTAAATTTTTCCAAAGTTTCTTCCCATTCTTTTTCATTTGTACATAAATATCCTGTTTCTCCATTTTTTTATGAAATCTTTAAATGGACCAACTGCACTAGCTACAGTTACTGTTTTTACAAGTCCAGCTTCCACCCATTTATTTTTCTGATTTGGCTTCATTAAAAACAGATTCTTCTAACGGAACTAAATTTATATCTAACTCTGAAATCAATTTTGGTAATTTTTTTCCAATTCACAAAATCTTTTTTTACAATTTTATGCTCAACTTCTTTTAAATTTTTCTGGAACATCTAAAAAAACCTACAACAGATAAATAAACATTATCATATTTTTTTAATAATCTTTTTATTACTGGAGAAATTAACTCAAAATCAGGATTATGTGTGATACTTCCACTCATATAACCAAGATAAATTTTTATTTTTCTTGTTTTGATTTATCATTTAATTTTTTTCTTTTTCTTTTAAAACATCCTCTGATATCTTTAACATTTTTTTCAGATGAAACATTCCTATTTATATACACTTCCGAAATATAATTTTTCTAATTCTCTTGCTAAAGTTTTTTTGTAGTAGTAATTCCATAATCACAATGCCTTAATGTTTCTTGCATTCTATTGACACCATCCATATAAACATCATAATCTTCTTTTTGCCATCTCATTTACATACTTGATTGTTTTTAGTATATTTCTCATCTATAACTAAATCATCAATATCAAAAAAAGTTGTTTTTGTTATAGCTTTTTGCCTTATCTATAAAAATCTAATATTAATGGTGTACTTGGACATCTGTAAAATATAAATCCTCTATAAAAATTTAAGCATGTCCATTGTTAAATTCTCATACCATATTTCATCACAAGAATATCCAACAAATTCAAGCTGTTCTATTTGATGTGTTACTCTATATCTACTTGGATGTTCTAAAGAGCAACCATTTATAAATAAAATATCTCTGTAATGGTTTCTATGTTTTAAATTTTTTTCTTATACTCATATATTTCTTTGTTTTATTAGCAACTCCACTCACCCCTTCTTTATGCATTGTTATCGCTGCTTTTTTTAACAATTCAAAAAGCTTTTTTTGCTTTTTATCATAATATTCCCTTTCTGATAATTTTTTTAATCATCCATAAATTCTATTATTTCACAATAAAAACTGGTATTTTTTATAATATGGGAGTTTTTTTCTAATTTATATTCATTTACTTGTGAAGAAATAAATTCATCTACAGCTTTTGTCTCACCATAAACTGTACCATAATCATCTAAAAATTATAATTCCATTTTTTTACAACTTTTTTTCAAATAACATATTCAATATAGCTTTTTGTAGGTTTATACACATCAACATCTATATGTAACAATGATATTTTTAAGTTCTGGATTTTTTTCTCTATACTTTGGCAAAGTTTGTAAAATATCCCTGCATAAAACTCATAATTATCAAATTTTTTTGTTTATAAACACTTCTCTTAATTCTTTTTTCAGATATACTCTCTCCATTTTTTTAGAAAAAAATCTTTTTATAAATTTATTGTCCTCTTCCAAATCTGTTAAAGGAAACTGACCAAAAGTATCAAATCCTATAATTTTTTTCTAGAATATTGACTTTCAAGCATTTCTCTATAAGTTGCAAATCTTATTAATGATGTTCCTTTATAAACTCCAAATTCTAAAAACATCTCCTGGCAATCCTACAATTTTTTTATAAATTTCCCAATGTGTTATTGCTTTAGCTAATCTTGATGAAGGACTTGTCAGATAAAAATCCATTTTCATAATCCCATGTCTTTTTATATTCAAATCCATAAACTTTTTTTATGTCCATTATGACTCCTTCTTCACTTTATTTTTTTAAAAATATCTATAACTCTTCTCAAATCTTTAGGTGTATCAACTGCTATTGTATCAGAATTAGTAACTCCAATTTTTATTTTTTTATTCCATTTTCAATATATCTTAATAATTCTATCTCTTCGGCTTTCTCCAAAGGTCCTTTTTCAAGTTTACTATACTCTAAAAAGTGTTTTTCTTCTAAAAAGCATAAGTTCCAATAGGTTTATAAATAATGTAATCTAAAGAAGCTTTTTGGATAAGGAATCGGCGATCTTGTAAAAAGAATTACATTATTATTTAAATCATTAACAACTTTAGGTGTAGTAGAATTTATTACATCAATAGGGTTATGATACGGTATTTTTAAAGTTGCACATCCCGCTTTATCATTTTCAAGTAATACTTTTTATTACTTTTTGAAATTGTGGCTGGTTCTAAAAGAGGTTCGTCTCCTTGTATTGTTACATAAACATCTGATTCTATTTTTGCAACTTCACACAATCTTTCTGTACCATTTGTATGATTTTTTTATCTGTCATAATTACTGGAATATTATAAGATTTACAAACATCCTCTATTCTTACATCATCAGTAGCTACATAAACTTTATCCAATTCTTTTACTTGTATTGCTTGATGATATACTCGATATATCATAGGAAAACCTAATATGTCTGCTAAAGGTTTTTCCATGAAATCTTGTTGATTCGTATCTAGCAGGTATAACTCCAATTATATTCATAACAAAAATTCCTTTCTTATTTAATCTTTGATTTAATTAAACTTATTTTTTTCTCAGTATTCTAGCCTTTAAAGTTCTATTTTTTTCATCTATCAAATCTTTATTTTTCTTTAATCAATACACTATTTTTGTTTAACTAATTCCTCTTTTTCCCCAATTAATTGATTATTTCTTTTTATCTAAAATTACTAATTTTTTTCTAAATTATATAATTTTTTTCAAATAATTCATTTTTTTCCCCAATACTTTATAATCTCTAATACAAATATTCACTTCCATAACTTCGTTATTAATTTTTGTATTCCATAAATTTAAGTTCATCTATAAGAAGCATATTTTGAAAGTTTCTGTAAGAATTTGGACTATCCGATTTCATTAATTCTTCAATTTCATTATTTTTTTATTTATGTAATAACTTTTTTTCAATAAAAAAACACTATCAATTTCTCTAAACTTTAAAAGTATATATTCAACATATCTACCTGAAAGATTTAATTTTATCTCATCTCCATATAAAAAAACTTATAAGAATTTTTCCTCAAAATATCCATTTCCATAATTAACATAAATCTGTAAATATTGTCCTGAAATAGTATCAGAAATTAAAGAACATTGTTCAATAAATTTATTAAATAAAACTTTAGAATTATCAATTTGATCATAAAAAAATTCTCTAAGTCATCTTTTTTTCAATACTCCTTTCTAGAAAATTACTTATCCATTTTGAATTTTTTTATAATCTTCAGGAATATAATATCTGGTTAACAACCAATACAATATTTTTTTCTATCTTTAGTATCTAATTCTAATACTTTATCTAAGTTATTTAAATTGTTAGTATCTGAAAGTCTTTTTCAAATAACTTTTTACCTAATGTAATTATTTTTTTACCCCATAAAAGTGCATGAAATCCAACAGAAGTTGAAATAGTTATAACTGCATCCACATAGGGAACTATTAAAGGGAGACTTCGAAATAATGTTTTTGTAGTTTCTAATAAAAATAAAAATTACTATACTTTTTCTTTTTAGATATTTAACAGTTTTTTTCATTGTTTAAAAAAATACATTTGATGAATGTTGAGTTACAATTACACCAATATTTTTTTAAATTTTTAAAGTTTTTTTATTAAAAACATCTTCCAAATATTCAAATTGAGATTTATACTCAGTTTCAAAATCAAAAATCCAATAATTACTTGCTTGTAAAGGCAACAAAATAAGATATTTATACTCTTTTTTTAACTTTTTTTATTTCATCTTCAAAAGGATTATCCTTTAATATAACATTACTTAATTTTTTTAAGAAATCTAAAAATTTATCCTTTTCTTTAAAAATCAATATTCTTTATCTTAGAATAATATTTATCTAAATAGGAATAACCATTAGAATTTATTGGATCTAAATAATAAGTTCTAGGATAAGGTTTTCTTGAAAACATTCCATATTCATAATGTAAAAAAATAACACACTAGGATATATTTCTTTTAAATATTCTACGGGAGAAAAATGTTATTATAATATCAAATGTATTTCCTTTAAATTTTTTTAACATTAAATTTTTGTATGTAGACATATCTTCTTGATTAAATGATTTTTTTCATACCATTTTTCTTAATATATCTAATGTCGAAGATGAAAAAAACTTTTTAATTCAGATTGTTCAAATGAAAAAAACCTCCTTTAAATATTTTTCTATATTCAATTTTTTTCAATTTTTCTCACTTAAAGCAGAATTAGAAGCTATATAAAAATTAAATTCTTCATCTTTTAAAAGCTTCAATAATATTCTTTATATGTATGTATAACCATGGCTCTTGTAATACTGGATTATCATATTGTATTAATGGCTCTATAAAAAAAGTATATTCATCTAAATCCTCTTTCTCTACTCACTAACTATTTCTATACTCTTCGCAAATTTCTTTTGTATTTCCCATTTTTTTATCTTTCCTTTTTTCCAACCATACTACTTTATTACAAATCTCTTCAACTTGATCAATTGAATGAGAAACAAATATTACAGTTGTTCCATTTTTTTCATCATAGCTTTTTATTTTTTTCACTTTTTTTGCTGAAATTTAAAGTCACCAACTGATAATATTTCATCAACAATTAAAATCTTTGGTTCTATTATAGTTGCTATTGCAAATCCCAACCTTGCTACCATTCCTGAAGAAAAAAATTCTTAAGCGGAACATCTATAAAAATCCTTTTAACTCAGAAAATTCAACTATTTCATCAAATTTTTTTCTTCAATAAATTTTTTTACTATATCCCAAGATATATCCATTTAAGAATATGTTTTTCTCTTGCGGTTAAATCCATGTCAAATCCAGCACCTAATTCTATAAGTGGAGAAATATTTCCATTTATTTTAACTTCTCCTGTTGTTGGCTTTTAAAAATTCCTGAAATAACTTTTTAATAAAAGTACTTTTTCCAGCACCATTAAATCCTACAATTCCCCAGACATCTCCTTCTTCTATTTTTTTAAATTTATCTCTAAGAGCCCACATTTTTTTCAAATTTTAACTCTTTTTTTAAAAATATTTTTATCAGGTATTCTTTTAAAGAATTCACTTTTTTTCTATATTTAAATCAAATTGCATAGAAACATTTTTTTAATTCTATTACAGTATTTTTTTCATATTTCCCCTCTGAAAAATCAAACATTTAATACAAATTCATTTTGTTTTTTTATAAAATACTATTGCTCCTATTATTAATGATAAAACTGAAAATACCAAGCATACCATATTTAATCTAAATGAAGGCCATACATGATATAACAAAATTCGTCTATAATATTCTATAAAATGATACATTGGATTTAATTTTATTATAATCATAAATTTAGGTGGAATTATTTTTACGGGATAAAATATTGGTGTTAAATATGTCCAAACTAATAAAAAAATTCCGTATAAATGTACTAAATCTCTAAAATATACAGCATAACTTGCTAAAATTAATCCTATTCCTAATGAAAAAAATAAAAAGATATATCAAAAAAATAGGAAATAGTATCATATGTATACTTATTTGTAATTTTTGTAAAAAAATAATAACTATTACCATAGCTATTAAAGAAAATAAAAAAAATTAACCAAACTAAAAATTACTTTAGATGTTGGAAATATATATTTGGGAACATAAACCTTTTTTTAATAAAGCACCATTTGAAATTATCGACATCATTGCCATATTTGTTGCTTCTGAAAAAAAGAAAAAAAGCTGTTTGTCCCTGCAAGTAAATATATAGGAAAAATTCTCTATATCACTTTTTAAATAATGTTGAAAAAAACAATTGTCATTACTATCATCATAAGTAAAAGGATTCAACACGCTCCACATTAGTCCTAAAGTAGATTTTTTTATATTTTTACTTTTTATATCTCTAACAACCATTTCCCATAAAAAGATAAGAATATTTTTTTAATCCACTAAAAAAATCATTTTTTTATTTTTTTGAAAAAAATATTAAAAAAATATTTTAAATTTATAAAAACCAAATACAGAATTTGACTTAAAATAAAGCTAACAATTACTATTAATAAATAAAAAAACTTGACGAGTTATGAATGTTTTTTTATTAAATTTTTTTCTAATACCAATTCTCCATCTATTTTTTTATTATTTATTTCTAATATATTTTTTTATACTTGAATTTTTTTGCTTTTTCCAAATTGTAATACCTTTTTCCTTTTTGGAGATGTAGAAGTTATCTGAACTATTATATTTTTTTAATCTTTTTACCATTTATCTCAGGAATTTCTATATCAAGAAATTGATTATCTTTTACATCTTTTTACATCTATCTTTTTTTCTCAAAAAGTTTATTTTTTTCTATTTTCATCAAAAACAGTAATATCTACAATTCCTTCATTTGTTTCTCTTGCATAAGTTGCAAAATAAAATTCCTAGCCCTGAAAAATCTTTTTTTGTATCTTCTATATTTAACTTCTGAATAATATTTATATTTTTTTAAAAAAATTTCATTTATTGGTTCATCAGGATTTATTTTATCAGATTTTTATTTTTTTATATTTATTTTTCTTTATAATAATTATTGTAGTGATCATACATATTCTTTTTTTACAAAAAAAATAAAAGAACTAAAACTATTATAAAAAAATACTCTTAGTAGTACGGTTTTTTTCATTTATAATTTCTCCTTGATGTTTTTTTATTTCATTAATTCAACTAAATATTTTTCCATATTTTGTTTTCATCATAACCTTCGCCAATTCTCTCACTTCCTCTTCACCCTATCCACCCTTTTTGATAAGCAATCTCCTCGATACAAGCGATGTAAAATCCTTGTCTTTTTCTGGACAGTTTGCACAAAATTTGCTGCTTCCAATAAGGCTTCGTGAGTACCAGTATCAAGCCAAGCTACGCCTCTTCCAAATTTTTTTACGCTTAGTTTGCCTTCTTCTAAATAT
>BNJU01002186.1_pt1 | contig 20825 bp, 23 predicted proteins | sample 8539281 | NCBI WGS metagenome assembly BNJU01 (sample SAMD00202456, study PRJDB9452) | human saliva metagenome | isolation source: human saliva | place: Japan
TTTCCGTTTGTCCGTCCTGGAGGCATTTAGCAAAGTTTCGGATTTTCGGCGTGATGGTCAGCATATTCGAGGCCGGAAACTACTTCAAAGGGTCTCTGCCCACCCTCATCGGCGCGCCCACACCACCGCACCATGCCCATATTTCAGGCACCGCTGGCGGTAGGTCCGATTGCGGATGGTTTCGATACAGCCTCGACGACAGTCGTTTGCGCCTGCGCTGCCGTCGCCATAACCGCGCCTGGTGTCAACCTGCCCTTTGCCTCCGGTTGCGCCAATTACCGCTGATCTCGTCCTGAGCCCATCGCCAGCAGCCGACAAGAGATGTTATACCGTCCAACAACTCACGTCATTTTCCAGAGCGTCATCATCTTCAGTAGCGAGCGGTCTTCCCGACGCCATACAAATGGATAGCGTCACGCTCGTCCTCCCGCATTTTTCATACCGTCAGCGTCATGCCGAGCAGGAACGATGGTCGACCGGCGACGCAGTTGACCGTTCGTAAGGTCACGTCAGCGTCACGCCGTTTCACCGTCGTCACTGGGTACTTCGTTCGGTTGCGACAGTGGTTTGCCTCATGCTGTTCGTGCCAGCGTCCGGATAGTATCAGGCCGTGCCACCATACGTCAACGCTCATGTCCAGCCTCGAAAGCCTCAGTAACCTCGCATTTCAGGTCTCGATGCGGAGGTACGGTTCCGCCCGTTTCGTTTTTCGCGAGCGGGTGCCACCGCTTCGCCAGCCGGCATTCTGAATTATCTGATGCAACCCGAGTTACCACTGTCCGCGACCAGGGCGCAGCGTCGTCACCCGTAAATATCGGGGACAATCGATGTCTGTAATTGCAGCCGGCACAGGTTCGCTTACCGTCTCGATTCATCCCTCGCCGTTCGTTAACTCACTTTTTGGTCAGTACTTCCGTTTCTTTCCCGTCGGCCCCGATGGTGACGAGCCTCTACCGGTTCGTATCCTTTCAATATTTTTCGTAGCCCAGCCACCTGCGCTTGCTTGATCCGTCACCACCAGCCTGCACCACAGCCCGCCCAGTCGCCAGCTTAGTATGGAACTCATTATTTTCACTGTTAGCCTCATATTTTCCGACTTTTTCCTTGTTGATATAGTAATATTTATTATTTCATGGCCTAAAGGCCAGGGAAAATAATAAAATATTTCTCGGAGCAGGGAGAAAATGGAGGGGTTATGGGGTGAGCGGCGGGTGGGAATGTGGAACTGGAAAGGTTTTCCATCATTTCCATGCCCCAGAGCGAGGGGGAAAGGGGAGGTGATTTCTTTATGCCCGGAGGGGCCGTTTTGGTTCTTCTGGGCGGTTTGCAGAATGTACGAAAGAGGTAAAGGAATGGCGGATCAGCAAGAAGCCTGAACTATTGGTGGAACTTTACAGGAAAAGAATGAGCATTAGAGAAGTTTTGGAGCCGGTGAGCCGTATGTTTTATCGTGAGATCTTCCCGAAGATCTTTCGAGAGGAAGGGCCATTTTGAGGACAGGAAGGGAAACGGAATTGCGGTGACGAAAAATAGGGCAGAGAGGTTGATAAGAACGGGATTGGTTTTGCAGATCGAGGGGATTTGTAAAGCGAATAAAATTATCACCGACGAGCTGGACGAGTTGCGGGAGTTGCAAGACAATTGATTTCACGATTATGTCCTCGATCTCCTATTTTGGGCGTGGCGGCGGTGCGGCAAGAACGCTCGGTAGACCTTATGCCCTGGTCTTTGACCTGACGGAGTGGGTATGCCCCAGCTCCGGATACGCTGCATCGATGAATGGCGATATTCGCCCCCGGCAACCTTTTGTTGTAAACAGCGGACGGGGCTTTCACCTGCATTATAAAGAAAGAGCCGGTGCCTATGTACCCAATGTCCGGGTACGTTGAAAAGAGCTGGAAGATCTCTTTACCGGCAGATTTGAATAAGTTTACCTCCACTATCGCGAGCCGCAAATGCAGGGATTGGTAGGGCTTTCGGGTGGTCGGCTCCGGCTCGAAGTTGGGGCGGAGTACCCAGAGGGCGTTCCGGCTCGGCGGGCTGGTGTTGGCGCGGCTGCTTGATTATATCCCGGAATAGCAACGAGCAGCAGCGGCTGAGGGGCTATGGAGAAAGAGCCCGTCGCTGGCCGAGGCGAAAGAGAAGTACCCGGATTGGTATGAGCGGCGGATTATCAAAAAGAGCGGCGTGGCTGCTGGACGGTCAAGCGTGACCTTTACGACTGGTGGCTGCACCGGACGCTTACAAATCCGGTGTTTACCGTTTCATGGCATTATGACGCTGGCGACGAGGCGAAAAAATGCGGATAGACGAGGACGAGCTACGCCGTGACGCTTTTGCGCCGCCCGGCCCTACGACGATATTAGAGCGGAGGATAAACCGCCACAAAAGATGATGTGGTGGTGCGCCTGAAATGTTCAATGAGGACTATGTGACATCCCCAGGACGATGAGTACAAGCTTCCGGCCCGACTATGCCCGTCAATAAGCGAACTGGCGCAAAAAAAAAAAAAAAACAGTCAGAACATCAAGCTGATGAACCACCAGACGAGATCACGGTACAAGAATTGGCGCAATATGACGGAAGGCCCAAAGGCAGCGGAATGGCCCAGGCGCGCGGTTTATGATGGCGGCAGCACCTGAGGGCGCAAGGCCGACCGTCATCGGGAAACTGGCCTTTGATCCGGAAACCATCCGGTGGTGGATTAAGCCAATGCCAGCGGTGCGCTTTGGAAAATGGCATAACGGTGCAGGTGTCCTCAGGAGTTGGAGTTTTACTGGTTTCGGACGCGCTTTTTCGCACGATGGGGCCAGAATAAAGGCCCAGAGCGCCCTGTTACGCTTTAGAAGCCGTTTGATCGAGGTAACATACTGGCCATCTCTCTACCGCGCCCGGAAAGCCGCGCCAAATCAAGGCTTTTTGCCCCTAAAGGCGTACATACCAGGCAGGCAGAAGTTTAAGAGCCAGGGCGTGGGTAAACAGGTAGGAAGGTGTATTGACATTGTGAATAAAAATGACATAATCACATAATAAGAATGAAAGGAGCTATCTATGGCGAATACAAATATTAACATTCGTATGGACGCAGATTTGAAGGTAATGGAGGCATTTTGTGCTGATATAAATGACGACAACGGCGTTCAATGTTTTTGCGCGGGCGGTGAGAGAGTATAGAATTTCTTTGAAATCAGCGCGGTTGATAAAAGGAACGCGGAAACCAATGAAGCAATCCAGGAAGTAAAGAGAATGAAGGCCGATCCGAGCCTCGGCAAGACCCATTCAATGTCGATCAGATGATGGAGGAGCTGCTTGCCGATGTACTACATCAGCACGAACCACAAAATTTCAGAAGAAAGTTTGAAGCGCGTGAAAAAGCGCGGCTTTGATATTTCTTTGCTGACGGATATTATTAAAACAGCTGTGGCTGGGGAGCCGTTGCCGGAGTACAGAACAGGGATCACCAGCTCCGGGGACTATGCAGGTGTCGTGAGTGCCATTACGCCGGTTGGTTGTTAATCTACAACAGAAGTGGACGGGGACGAGCTGGATTTGTATCTCACCGGGCCGGGATCGCAGCGATTATTTTTAGAAGGAAGGAAAGGTCTATGAGCTGGGATAAAGAGAGGATCGCAGATACAATCTCCCGATCCGGCAGACGACAGCGCACCCTCGGCTGCTCCTGGGAAGGGCGCGCATACACACGCAGAGGAGGGATTTACAGCTTTGTCAGATGGCTGGCACGAGATTACCCCTTGAGGCAGCCTGGGAGCCGACAGGCCCCGCGCTGGTGGCGGCTATCTCACGCCTGCTTTATGTGTGTGTCCTGTGGGCCTGTTCGTGCGTTGCATGAAAACGGATCCGGCAGATAGCCGACGAGATAAGGTATCAAAGCAAGCTGTTTTCAAAATTAAAGCGTGAACCGCCGTCAACCAGTTTGCCAGTTGACGGCAGCACGAGTTGACGGTAAGCGGTGATGGTAGAGGCCGACGGTGAAAAGCTGATAAACAGGCGTGTCTGAAGTGCACCGTCAACCACCGACAACTCAGCTGACGGGTACGGTTGACGGTTTGCTGATGGCGCGTCAGCACAAATGCATGAAAACGACTGAGGTTGATGCGATGTATTTCTGTTTTACAGGCCGCATCGACACGCTGCGAGGCGCAGCTGAAAACTGAAAGACGAGGCAGATCGAGCAGCGGCCCAGACCATCACTCGGTCACTGACGCGCTGGCCGCCGCCCAGCAGACATGCAGCAGCGCGAAACTCTCCACGCGACAATTCAGCAGCAGCTTCTACCGATGAAACCGGATCGGATCCAGGAGCCGGAGAAAAAGGGATGGTTTCGTAAATCGAGGTTAAGGCAATGCGGTAGATAAAACCCCTAAATGTTAATATGCATTGCTTGAGGCAACAGACATGTTGTGTAAAGATTTTCCTCTTTTCTGCCCTAAATGCAAATTGACGCATATCATTGATGTAGAAAAATTAGAGATTGTAATCAAAATACAGAAAAACAAACTTTTATTATTTAGAAGAAAGGATATAAAAATGAAACGTTTACCTAAATATACGCCTGCGGAAGTACGGAATGATCCATACGGATTTACTTACAAAGAAATGTCGGAAGTTATTGGCGAGAATGAAGCAAAAGCCTTATATGAAGAATTATATAAGCAATTACCACGCAAAAAAAATCTATCAATGTTGGTAAAAAATATTTGCAAAAGCAGTGATACTGAAAAGTATGTTTACGAACTGAAAGACAACAAATACATTGAAACGGTTTTTATCAAGCGGCGAGATGGTGGAACTGTTTGCGTGAGCACACAAGTCGGTTGTCCTGTTGGTTGTATTTTTTGTGAGTCCGGGCGAAATGGCTTTGTTCGTAATCTAACATCGTCAGAAATCGTACAACAGATTATATTGTTGCGTCGAAAAGTAAACCGTATCGTTTTTATGGGTATGGGAGAGCCTTTATTCAATTATGACAACTTGATAAAAGCAATCCATATTCTCCGAGATAGATATGGGCTCAACTTTCCAACCGACGGCATTACCATATCAACAGTTGGTCCGGTCGATCAATTAAAAAAATTGCGCGAGGAACATCTTAAAATTCAGTTGACAATATCTTTACACGCAGCAACACAATCTGCAAGAAATCGTATTATTCCTCACATGCGCATATATGCTATTGAAGATGTTGTTAAGCAAGCCTTATCCTATTCTGAAAGGCATAATCGCAAAATTGTCTTTGCGTATTTGCTTTTACCGGGTATAAATGACCGGCCCTCAGATGTAAGACAACTTGCAAAATGGTTTCGGGGCAAAAAAGTTATGATTAACGTGTTACAATACAACCCAACAAGCAATTCAAGAATTAAAGCACCACAGAAACGGGAAATAGTTGCATTCAAACATCAATTAGAGCAAGCAGGACTTGAAGTTACTATGAGAGTTTCTCATGGCAGAGAGATTAACGCGGCTTGTGGACAGTTAGCTAACACATATAATAAATTCAAAAAAAAATGATTAAAAGTGCCAGACGCATAGACGCAGAGCCGATAACGCATTAGGTCAAAAAACCTATGTGTTATCGGCTTTTTTATTTAATATTGCGCAAAAGCCGCTGTTCCCTATTATAGAATGGATTGCGGGTACGCTCCTTTATCGCTTCTTCCGTATAGGCCGCGCCGAGCGTCTTTGTGCGGGTAAACCGTTCCTGTCCGGCAGCGCGAAAGGAAATGTATTTGCCCTGTTTGATTTCATACCCCATTTCCTGCAAGCGGCGCAGCAGTTCGTCAAAATCTTTCACTTGGGGAATGAGAGTATCTATCGCCGTTTTCAGCTTTGCTTTGTAGCTTGTCCCTTGCTTTTCGGCGGTGTATTCTGCATAGCTTTTTCCCTTGTCCTGTCCCGGTACGACGACGGATAGCCCATGCTCTTTACATATCCTGTCGCTGGTGCGCCGGATAAAGTGATAGCTTTGCTTGTTGGAATGGTACTTTTTGTAGTCAACGAAGCTAACCGCGTTGAAAATCAAGTGATTATGCAGATGGTCTTTATCGACGTGAGTTGTCAAAACAAACTCATACTTGCCGCCTAATACCGCCCCGGCAAGTTCCATGCCGATTTTGTGCGCTTCTTCCGGTGTGGTTTCTCCCACCGCAAAGGATTGTATCAAGTGCCGCCCTAAATGTGTGCCGCGATCTCCGGCAGCTTCCCGCGTCCATGCAAACTCAATATCGGCGGTTTCCAGCCCGCAGCCGAAAGAGGACGCAAGCAGCTTCCCGTCTGTCTTTTCGGGATTTAAGATATAGTCTATCGCAGCCTTTAAGGTTGATTTAATAGGGTGCGTCTTTGTAACCGCCATATCTCGTCCACCGCCTTTTTAATGTCCTCTATATCCTGCCTGTAAACCGTCCCCGTCGCATTGGCGCGTTTTGCAATTTGGTTGATGTTCCGGCTCACCGCTTGCAGTTCCCGGATATATGCTTTTGTGTCGCTTCGGTCAACGACAAGAATATACCCGTCTAAACTACTAAATAGAAAGGAGAGCATAAATATGTTTAGCGAAAATCTAAAAGCAATGCGGAAGCAAAAGGTTATACCCAGGAAGAACTTGCAATAAAGCTGAATGTTACCAGACAGACAATTAGCAAATGGGAAAAAGGGTTATCCGTTCCAGATGTGGATTTTCTTTTTAAGATAGCAGATGTATTGGAAACAAATGTGGGTACTCTTCTTGGGGGTGCAATAATGGACGAAGTTAATAAGGACACGGTTGCAGAGCAACTTGCAAAGATCAGTGAGCAGTTAGCGATAAAGAATAGGCGTAGTAAAAGGATTTGGAAAATTGTCGGGATTGTTTTATTGACAATTTTGGCCCTCAATCTTCTTTTGGCGATATTTGGTATGTCGGCATATACAAGCTTTTCAACTGATGGCAAGACTACGGTTATAGAAATGAATGAAGATAGCGTGTCTTATGAAGAGTAGTGGTCGGCTTCTTTAGCCCCCGGCAGGGCGCAAAAGCACTTTCATACTGCCAGCCTCGAAGGGGCGGCGGTGTGAAAGTGCTTTTGCGTTACTTTCTCACAAGAAAGTAACAAAGAGGTTGTGGCCTGCGGCCAGTTATGGTAAAATAGGAGCAGTAGGATATAGGCTTTTTGCAGGAAAGGGACGGGTGATTTTATAGGCACAACCATTTCGGGAATGACGGGCCGGGGAAGTATCCGGCACAACAACAGGAGCTTTTCAGCGGCGAATGTAGACCGAAGCAGGTCGGGGCAGAATGTCACCTTTTTCAACGAGGATTTGAAGAAGGTGTACCACGAACTTTTCGATGAAGCCCTGGCCGCCTACAATGCCAAAAAGAAAAAGACCAGGGACAAGATACCAGATTACTATGAGCATATCCGGCAGAGCAAACAGGAGAAGCTATTTCACGAGGCTATCTTCCAGATCGGCAACTTGACAGACTGCGGGTGCGGCTCCCCTGGAGGGGAACGGGCGGCGGCAGCTCTCAAAGAATTTGCAGAGTCCTTCCAGGAGCGCAACCCTCATCTGCGGGTGTTCAATATGGTGCTGCACATGGACGAGGCCACGCCCCACCTCCATGTGGACTTCGTGCCGGTGGCAACGGAGCAGAGCCGGGGCCTTTCGACGCGGGTATCAATGAAACAAGCGTTAAAGCAGCAAGGATTTGAAGGGCTGGGCAGGAAGCAGACGGAATGGAAAGCCTGGATGGAACGGGAGAAAGAAGCCCTAACGGAAATCGCCCAGGCGCACGAGTTTGAGATTATCAGCTTGGGCGGTGGCCGGCCTCATATGGAGCTGCCAGAGTACAGAGCAGCGGCCCAGCGGCTTGAAGCTATCCAGGAACAGGTGACAGCGGCAGAGCAGGAGATCGCGGCCCTGGAAAAGCAGAGAAAGGCCCTGCAAGGGAATGTGAAGCTGCTGAAAGCGGTTGAGAAGGTCAAGCCAGATCTGGACGCAATACAGCCGGAAAAGACGCTGACAGGGGCCGTCAAGGGCGTGACGGTGGAGCAGGTGAAGGAGCTGAAGGCGGCGGTGATCCGGGGCGCGGCGGCAGAGCAGAAGGTGCGGGAGCTGAAGGTAGAAAACCAACAGCTTCAGCAGAAAATCCCCTCGACGAAAGAAAAGCTGAAGGAGGCCCAGGAGCGGCAGCGGCTTGAAAATGAAAACCGGCAGCTCAAAGTGCAGGTCGAATATCTGGAAAAAGATTTGAGCTGGGAGCGCGGAATTTCGGCGCGGCTCCGGGAAGGGATCGGGGCCGCGCTGGACTTCCTGGATCGGCACTTGCCGGAGCAGTTCCGGCCCCTGGTCGAAAAGGCGCGTGAGCTGCTACCTGTGCCAGAGGTGCAGCAGCCGGAAAGAGAGCAGGAATGGGGCCACACCTGGGGCGGTATGGAGCTGTAGAAGAAGCCTGTCCGGGGGCCTTGCAAGAGCCGCCCGGACAGGCTATAATAACAGTAAAAATAGGGAATTAACTTCATTGATAATATATGCCCCCCTATGGGTATGGGGGGATAGCATGGAGTTGGTTTGTCGTAAAATAGGGAATTAACTTCATTGATAATATATGCCCCCCTATGGCCTAAAGGCCAGGGGAAAAATAATAAAATATTTTCTCTCGGACAGGGAGAAAGTCGGAGGGGGTTATGGGGGTGAGCGGCGGGGTGTGGGAATGTGGTAAACCTGAAAGGTTTTCCATCATTTCCATGCCCCAGAGCGAGGGGGAAAAGGGGGAGGTGACTTTCTCTTTAAGGCCCCGGAGGGGCCGCTCTTTGGCTCCCCCTTTTCCCCCTATGGGTTTGCAGAATGTACGAAAAGAGGTGTAAGGAATGGCGGATCAGCAAGAAGCCTTGGAACGGCTGCGGGAACTTTACAGGGAAAAGAATGAGCATTTAGAGAAGTTTTTGGAGCCGGTGGAGCCGTATGCGTTTTATCGTGAGATCTTCCCGGAAGGATCTTTCGAGAGGAAGGGCCATTTTGAGGACAGGAAGGGAAACGGAATTGCGGTGACGGTGCCGAAAGGTGAGGTTGACAAGGCAACGGGGATTGCCTTGCAGATCGAGGGGGACGGTAAAGCGAAACGCTGTACCATCACTGACGAGCTGGACGAGCTGCGGGAGTTGCAAGACACCGATTTCACGATTATGTCCCCGATCTCCTATTTTGGGCGGCGGCGGTGCGGCAAGAACGCTCGGTATCTTTATGCCCTGGTCTTTGACCTGGACGGAGTGGGTATGCCCCAGCTCCGGGATACGCTGCATCAGATGAACAAGGATATTCTGCCCCCGGCAACCTTTGTTGTAAACAGCGGGACGGGGCTTCACCTGTATTATGTGCTGAAAGAGCCGGTGCCTATGTACCCGCACAACCAAAAATGCTTGAAAGAGCTGAAATATTCCCTTACTCGGCAGATTTGGAATAAGTTTACCTCCACCATCAAGGAGCCGCAAATGCAGGGGATTTTGCAGGGCTTTCGGGTGGTCGGCTCCGGCTCGAAGCTGGGGCGTGAGTACCCTGTGAGGGCGTTCCGGCTCGGCGGGCCGGTGGAGTTGGCGCGGCTGCTTGATTATATCCCGGACAGCAACGGGGAGCAGCAGCGGCTTGAGGGGCTTATGAGAAAGAGCCGCCTGTCGCTGGCCGAGGCGAAAGAGAAGTACCCGGATTGGTATGAGCGGCGGATTGTCAAAAAGGAGCGGCGTGGCCGCTGGACGGTCAAGCGTGACCTTTACGACTGGTGGCTGCACCGGATCGCCGATGAAATCCGGGTGGGCCATCGTTTCTATGGCATTATGACGCTGGCGATTTATGCGAAAAAAATGCGGGATAGACGAGGACGAGCTACGCCGTGACGCTTTTGCGCTGCTCCGGCCCCTACGACGATATGAGCGTGGAGGATATAAACCGCTTTACAAAAAGATGATGTGGTGTGCGCTCTGGAAATGTTCAATGAGGACTATGTGACATTCCCCAGGGACGATATAGCGAAGCTCTCCGGCCTGACTATGCCTGTCAATAAGCGGAACTGGCGCAAACAGTCAGAACATATCAAGCTGATGAACTTAATTAGGGACGAGATCAACGGTAATAAGAATTGGCGCAATAAGGACGGAAGGCCCAAAGGCAGCGGAACGGCCCAGGCGCGGGTTTATGAATGGCGGCAGCAGCACCCGGAGGGGCGCAAGGCCGACTGTCATCGGGAAACTGGCCTTGATCCGAAAACCATCCGCAAGTGGTGGGATTGCCCACCGCCAGCGGTGCGCTTTGAAAATGGGCATATAACGGTGCAGGTGTCCCCTTCCCAGGAGTTGAGCGATTGGCTCTTGGACGCGCTGCACGATGGGGGCCAGGAATAAGGCCCAGAAAGGCCCCTGTTACGCTTTAGAAGCCGTTTTCAGCTCTCCGAGGGTAAATATACTGGCCATCTCTCTACCGCGCCCGGAAAGCCGCATAAATCAAGGCTTTTTTGCCCCCTAAATGCGTACATACCAGGGCAGAAGTTTAAGAGCCAGGGCGTGGGTAAACAGGTAGGAAGGTGTATTGACATTGTGAATAAAAAATGATACAATGTATATAATAAGAATGAAAGGAGTTGCTATCTATGGCGAATACAAATATTAACATTCGTATGGACGCAGATTTGAAGCGGCAGTTTGAGGCATTTTGTGCTGATATGGGAATGACGATGACAACGGCGTTCAATGTTTTTGCGCGTAAGGCGGTGAGAGAGTATAGAATACCCTTTGAAATCAGCGGCGATGTGCCGAACGCGGAAACCGTCGAAGCAATCCAGGAAGTAAAGAGAATGAAGGCCGATCCGAGCCTCGGCAAGACCTATTCCAATGTCGATCAGATGATGGAGGAGCTGCTTGCCGATGTATAACATAAGACCAACTACAAAATTTCAGAAGGATTTGAAGCGCGTGAAAAAGCGCGGCTTTGATATTTCTTTGCTGACGGATATTATTAAAAAGCTGGCTGCGGGGGAGCCGTTGCCGGAGAAGAACAGGGATCACCAGCTTTCCGGGGACTATGCGGGGTGTCGTGAGTGCCACATTACGCCGGATTGGTTGTTAATCTACGAAGTGGACGGGGACGAGCTGATTTTGTATCTCACCCGGACGGGATCGCATAGCGATTTATTTTAGGGGAAGGAGGAAAGGTCTATGAGCTGGGATAAAGAGAGGATCGCGCAGATACAACTTCCCGATCCGGCAGACGATGATCCGCACCCTCGGCTGCTCCTGGAAGGGCGCGGCATACACGCAGGAGAGGGATTTACAGCTTTGTTTCCAGATGGCTGGCACGAGATTACCCTTGAAGTAGCCTGGGAGCCGACAGGCCCCGCTTGCTGGTACATATCTACGCCTGGGTTTAAGGGTGTGTGTCCTGTGGGCCTGTTCGTGAAGGTATGAAAACGATCCGGCAGATAGCCGACGAGATAGGGGTATCAAAGCAAGCTGTTTTCAAAAAAATTAAGCGTGAACCGCTGTCAACCAGTTTACAGGGGTTGACGGCAACGGTTGACGGTAAGTTGATGGTAGAGGTTGACGGTGAAAAGCTGATAAAACAGGCGTTTTCTGAAATTGCACCGTCAACCACCGACAACCAGTTGACGGGTACGGTTGACGGTTTGGTTGATGGCGCGTCAACCAAAAATGCAGAAAAAACGACAGGGGTTGATGGTGTGATTTCTGTTTTACAGGCCACCATCGACACGCTGCAAGGGCAGCTTGAAATGAAAGACAGGCAGATCGAGCAGCAGGCCCAGACCATTACCCGGCTCACTGACGCGCTGGCCGCCGCCCAGCAGACAGCGGCAGCAGCCCAGGCTCTCCACGCGGGGACAATTCAGCAGCAGCTTCTTACCGATGAAACCGGATCGGATCAGGAGCCGGAGAAAAAGGGATGGTTTCGTAAATTTTTTCGAGGTTAAGGCAATGCGGTAGATAAAACCCCTAATGTTAATATGCATTGCTTGAGGCAACAGACATATTTGTGTAAAAGATTTTCCTCTTTTCTGCCCTAAATGCAAATTGACGCATATCATTGATGTAGAAAAATTAGAGATTGTAATCAAAAATACAGAAAAACAAACTTTTATTATTTAGAAGAAAGGATATAAAAATGAAACGTTTACCTAAATATACGCCTGCGGAAGTACGGAATGATCCATACGGATTTACTTACAAAGAAATGTCGGAAGTTATTGGCGAGAATGAAGCAAAAGCCTTATATGAAGAATTATATAAGCAATTACCACGCAAAAAAAATCTATCAATGTTGGTAAAAAATATTTGCAAAAGCAGTGATACTGAAAAGTATGTTTACGAACTGAAAGACAACAAATACATTGAAACGGTTTTTATCAAGCGGCGAGATGGTGGAACTGTTTGCGTGAGCACACAAGTCGGTTGTCCTGTTGGTTGTATTTTTTGTGAGTCCGGGCGAAATGGCTTTGTTCGTAATCTAACATCGTCAGAAATCGTACAACAGATTATATTGTTGCGTCGAAAAGTAAACCGTATCGTTTTTATGGGTATGGGAGAGCCTTTATTCAATTATGACAACTTGATAAAAGCAATCCATATTCTCCGAGATAGATATGGGCTCAACTTTCCAACCGACGGCATTACCATATCAACAGTTGGTCCGGTCGATCAATTAAAAAAATTGCGCGAGGAACATCTTAAAATTCAGTTGACAATATCTTTACACGCAGCAACACAATCTGCAAGAAATCGTATTATTCCTCACATGCGCATATATGCTATTGAAGATGTTGTTAAGCAAGCCTTATCCTATTCTGAAAGGCATAATCGCAAAATTGTCTTTGCGTATTTGCTTTTACCGGGTATAAATGACCGGCCCTCAGATGTAAGACAACTTGCAAAATGGTTTCGGGGCAAAAAAGTTATGATTAACGTGTTACAATACAACCCAACAAGCAATTCAAGAATTAAAGCACCACAGAAACGGGAAATAGTTGCATTCAAACATCAATTAGAGCAAGCAGGACTTGAAGTTACTATGAGAGTTTCTCATGGCAGAGAGATTAACGCGGCTTGTGGACAGTTAGCTAACACATATAATAAATTCAAAAAAAAATGATTAAAAGTGCCAGACGCATAGACGCAGAGCCGATAACGCATTAGGTCAAAAAACCTATGTGTTATCGGCTTTTTTATTTAATATTGCGCAAAAGCCGCTGTTCCCTATTATAGAATGGATTGCGGGTACGCTCCTTTATCGCTTCTTCCGTATAGGCCGCGCCGAGCGTCTTTGTGCGGGTAAACCGTTCCTGTCCGGCAGCGCGAAAGGAAATGTATTTGCCCTGTTTGATTTCATACCCCATTTCCTGCAAGCGGCGCAGCAGTTCGTCAAAATCTTTCACTTGGGGAATGAGAGTATCTATCGCCGTTTTCAGCTTTGCTTTGTAGCTTGTCCCTTGCTTTTCGGCGGTGTATTCTGCATAGCTTTTTCCCTTGTCCTGTCCCGGTACGACGACGGATAGCCCATGCTCTTTACATATCCTGTCGCTGGTGCGCCGGATAAAGTGATAGCTTTGCTTGTTGGAATGGTACTTTTTGTAGTCAACGAAGCTAACCGCGTTGAAAATCAAGTGATTATGCAGATGGTCTTTATCGACGTGAGTTGTCAAAACAAACTCATACTTGCCGCCTAATACCGCCCCGGCAAGTTCCATGCCGATTTTGTGCGCTTCTTCCGGTGTGGTTTCTCCCACCGCAAAGGATTGTATCGCGTGCCGCCCAAATGTGTGCCGCGATCTCCGGCAGCTTCCCGCGTCCATGCAAACTCAATATCGGCGGTTTCCAGCCCGCAGCCGAAAAGAGGACGCAAGCAGCTTCCCGTCTGTCTTTTTCGGGATTTAAGATATAGTCTATCGCAGCCTTTAGGTTGATTTAATAGGGTGCGTCTTTGTAACCGCCATATCTCGTCCACCGCCTTTTTAATGTCCTCTATATCCTGCCTGTAAACCGTCCCCGTCGCATTGGCGCGTTTTGCAATTTGGTTGATGTTCCGGCTCACCGCTTGCAGTTCCCGGATATATGCTTTTGTGTCGCTTCGGTCAACGACAAGAATATACCCGTCTAAACTACTAAATAGAAAGGAGAGCATAAATATGTTTAGCGAAAATCTAAAAGCAATGCGGAAGGCAAAAGGTTATACCCAGGAAGAACTTGCAATAAAGCTGAATGTTACCAGACAGACAATTAGCAAATGGGAAAAAGGGTTATCCGTTCCAGATGTGGATTTCTTTTTAAGATAGCAGATGTATTGGAAACAAATGTGGGTACTCTTCTTGGGGGTGCAATAATGGACGAAGTTAATAAGGACACGGTTGCAGAGCAACTTGCAAAGATCAGTGAGCAGTTAGCGATAAAGAATAGGCGTAGTAAAAGGATTTGGAAAATTGTCGGGATTGTTTTATTGACAATTTTGGCCCTCAATCTTCTTTTGGCGATATTTGGTATGTCGGCATATACAAGCTTTTCAACTGATGGCAAGACTACGGTTATAGAAATGAATGAAGATAGCGTGTCTTATGAAGAGTAGTGGTCGGCTTCTTTAGCCCCCGGCAGGGCGCAAAAGCACTTTCATACTGCCAGCCTCGAAGGGGCGGCGGTGTGAAAGTGCTTTTGCGTTACTTTCTCACAAGAAAGTAACAAAGAGGTTGTGGCCTGCGGCCAGTTATGGTAAAATAGGAGCAGTAGGATATAGGCTTTTTGCAGGAAAGGGACGGGTGATTTTATAGGCACAACCATTTCGGGAATGACGGGCCGGGGAAGTATCCGGCACAACAACAGGAGCTTTTCAGCGGCGAATGTAGACCGAAGCAGGTCGGGGCAGAATGTCACCTTTTTCAACGAGGATTTGAAGAAGGTGTACCACGAACTTTTCGATGAAGCCCTGGCCGCCTACAATGCCAAAAAGAAAAAGACCAGGGACAAGATACCAGATTACTATGAGCATATCCGGCAGAGCAAACAGGAGAAGCTATTTCACGAGGCTATCTTCCAGATCGGCAACTTGACAGACTGCGGGTGCGGCTCCCCTGGAGGGGAACGGGCGGCGGCAGCTCTCAAAGAATTTGCAGAGTCCTTCCAGGAGCGCAACCCTCATCTGCGGGTGTTCAATATGGTGCTGCACATGGACGAGGCCACGCCCCACCTCCATGTGGACTTCGTGCCGGTGGCAACGGAGCAGAGCCGGGGGCCTTTCGACGCGGGTATCAATGAAACAAGCGTTAAAGCAGCAAGGATTTGAAGGGCTGGGCAGGAAGCAGACGGAATGGAAAGCCTGGATGGAACGGGAGAAAGAAGCCCTAACGGAAATCGCCCAGGCGCACGAGTTTGAGATTATCAGCTTGGGCGGTGGCCGGCCTCATATGGAGCTGCCAGAGTACAGAGCAGCGGCCCAGCGGCTTGAAGCTATCCAGGAACAGGTGACAGCGGCAGAGCAGGAGATCGCGGCCCTGGAAAAGCAGAGAAAGGCCCTGCAAGGGAATGTGAAGCTGCTGAAAGCGGTTGAGAAGGTCAAGCCAGATCTGGACGCAATACAGCCGGAAAAGACGCTGACAGGGGCCGTCAAGGGCGTGACGGTGGAGCAGGTGAAGGAGCTGAAGGCGGCGGTGATCCGGGGCGCGGCGGCAGAGCAGAAGGTGCGGGAGCTGAAGGTAGAAAACCAACAGCTTCAGCAGAAAACCCCTCGACGAAAGAAAAGCTGAAGGAGGCCCAGGAGCGGCAGCGGCTTGAAAATGAAAACCGGCAGCTCAAAGTGCAGGTCGAATATCTGGAAAAAGATTTGAGCTGGGAGCGCGGAATTTCGGCGCGGCTCCGGGAAGGGATCGGGGCCGCGCTGGACTTCCTGGATCGGCACTTGCCGGAGCAGTTCCGGCCCCTGGTCGAAAAGGCGCGTGAGCTGCTACCTGTGCCAGAGGTGCAGCAGCCGGAAAGAGAGGAATGGGGCCACACCTGGGGCGGTATGGAGCTGTAAAAGAAGCCTGTCCGGGGGCCTTGCAAGAGCCGCCCGGACAGGCTATAATAACAGTAAAAATAGGGAATTAACTTCATTGATAATATATGCCCCCTCGGCGTGCGGGGATAGCATGGAGTTGGTTTGTCGTAAAATAGGAATTAACTTCATTGATAATATATGCTCCCCCATGTCCTAAAGGCCAGGAAAAATATATATTTTTCTCGGACAGGAGAAAGTCGGAGGTTACGAAGCGGGTGGGAATGTGGAAACCTGAAAGGTTTTCATCATTTCCATGCCCCGAGAGCGAGGGGAAGGAGGTGACTTTCTGGCGCTCCCGGAGGCTGCCTCGGCTCCCTTCCCTATGGGCTTTGCAGAATGCACGAAAAGAGGTGTACGAATGGCGGATCAGCAAGAAGCCTGGAACGGCTGCGTGAACCTTTACAGGAAAAGAATGAGCATTTAGAGAAGTTTTTGAGCGGTGGAGCTGTATGCGTTTTTATCGTGAGATCTTCCCGGAAGGATTCTTTTCGAGAGGAAGGGCTTATTTTGAGGACAGGAAGGAAACGGAATTGCGGTGACGGTGCCGAGGCAGAGGTTGACAAGGCAACGGGATCGCCCTTGCGTGATCGAGTGACGGAGAAGCGAAACGCTGTACCATCACTCGACGAGCTGGACGAGCTGCGGAGTTGCAAGACACCGATTTCAATGATTGTCGTCCCCGATCTCCTATTTTTGGCGGTGGCGGTGCGGCAAGAACGCTCGGTATCTTTATGCCCTGGGTCTTTGACCTGACGGAGGGGCTGCCCGCCCGGATACGCTGCATCAGATGAACAGGGATATTCCCTGCCCCGGCAACCTTTTGTTGTAAACAGCGGACGGGCTTCACCTGTATTAGGGCGTTGAAAGAGCCGGTGCTTGACGTACCGCACACAACCAGTGCTGAAAGAGCCGGAACATATCCCTTACTCGGCAGACGGAATAAGCTACCCACCATCGCGGAGCCGCAAAATGGTAGGACGGTAGCTCGGGTGGTCGGCCCGGCTCGAAGTTGGGCGCGTACTGTGAGGGCGTTCCGGTCCACGGCGGCCGGTGAGTTTACGCGGTTGCTGATTTATATCCGACAGCAACGAGCGCAGCGGCTTGGAGCTTTATGAGAAAGAGCCGCCTGTCGCGCCGAGGCGAAAGAGAAGCACCCGGATCGTACGAGCGGCGGATTGTCGGTGCGAGCGGCGGCTGCTGGATTTGGTCGCTGCATTCCTTACGACTGGTGGCACCGATCGTTCGATGAAATCCGGTACTAATGCCGGCGGCATTATGACGCTGGCGACGGCGTGAAAAATGTGATAGACGAGGACGAGCTACGCCAGGACGCTTTGCGCTGCCCGGCCCCACGACGATATGAGCGTGGAGGATACATAAACCGCTTTACAAAAGATGATGTGGTGCGCCTGGAATGTTCAATGAGGACTCGCGTGACATTCCCCTCAGGGACGGATATAGCAGCTCCGCGTCCGCCGACTATGCCTGTTTACCAAGCGGAACTGGCGCAAACAGTCAGAACATATCGTTGATGAATTAATTAGGGACGAGATCAACGGTGGTTAAGACCCTGGCGCAATAAGGGACGGAAGGTTCAGCAGCGGAACGCCCAGGCCGCGGGTTTATGAACGGCGGCAGCAGCACCGGAGGGGCGCGGGCCGACCGTCATCGGGAAACTGGTCTCGATCCGAAAAAACCATCCGCAGGATTGCCCACCGCCAGCGGTGTCGCTTGAAATGGCACGGTGAAGTCCCCTTCCAGGAGTTGAGCGATCATCTCGCCCGGAGCCAGTGCCCGCGTTCAGAAAGGCCTGCGTTACGCTTTTAGAAGTTGCTTTACTCTGAGGGTGGGGCGACGGTCTCGGCCATCTTCTACTGCGCCCGGAAAGCCGCATTAAATCAAGGCTTTTTTTGCCCCCAAATGCGTACATACCAGGGCAGAAGTTTAAGCCAGGCGCGGGTAAACAGGGTAGGAAGGTGTATTGACATTTTCAGGAACAAAACGAACGCGTCGCCTGTTGTTTTGAAAGGAGCTGTTATCTATGGCGAACAAATACAACACTGCGGTCGGCGAATTGAAGCGGCAGTTTGAGTATTTTAGCTGATATGGGGAATGATGATGATCTATGTTCAATGTTTTGCGCGTAAGGCGGTGAGAGAGAGTATATCACCCTTTGAAATAAAGCGGCGATGTTGAACGCGGAAACCGTCGAAGTAACCAGGAAGTAAAGAGAACAAGGCCGATCCGATCCGCAAGACCCATCTCAATGTCGGTATCCAGCGATGAGGAGCTGTTGCCGATGGCGAACATAAGACCAACTGCCAAAATTTCAGAAGCGATTTGGCGCGAAAAGCGCGGTTGATATTTTTGCTGACGATACATAAAAGCTGGCGCGGGAGCCGTTGCCGGAGAAGAACAGGGATCACCATAGCTTCCAGCCAAACCCGTCCACAGTCCGGTCCACGTCCACGAAGTGGACGGGATGAGTTGGATTTTGTATCCCCATCGACGGGATCGGCGAAGCAACCTGGTAAACAGGCGTGAAAGCGTCTATGAGTTGCGATGCAGCGAGCACGCGCCAGATAACTTCCGATCCGGCAGACGATGATCCGCACCTCGCTGCTCGGAAGCGGGCGCTGCTCACACGCGAGAGAGAGGGATTTACAGCTTTGTTTGCAGATGCTGCACGATTACCTTGAAGTAGCCTGGGGAGCCGGACAGGCCCCGCTTTGCTGGGTACATATCCACGCCCGTTTCCATGGGTGTGTCCGGGCCTGTTCGTGAAGGTATGAAAACGATCCGGCAGATAGCCGCATGAGTGTATCAAAGCAAGCTGCTTTTCATTACAGAACCGCTGTCAACCAGTTTACAGGCTGGATGTGCAACGCCGACGGTGGTGTTGATGGTGGTAGAGGCTGACGGCGAAAAGTTGATAAAACAGGCAGCTGAGACTGCACCGTCAACCGCCACCGACAACCAGCGTTGACGGGTATGAGTTGACGAGTTTGGCTGATGGCGCGTCAACCAAAAATGGCAGAAAACGGACAGGCTGATGGTGATTTCTGTTTTTACAGGTCATCATCGACACGCGCGCGCTGCAAGCAAGGTGCTTGAAAATGAAAGACAGGCAGATCGAGCAGCAGGTCTGAGATGACCATTACCGGGGTTCACTGATCGCGCGCCGCCGCCCAGCAGACAGCGGTTCGCGCAGTTTCTGTGCTCTACGCGGGACAATTCAGCAGCAGCTTTACCGATGAAAACCGATCGGATCAGGGAGCGGAGTAAAAGGGTACGCTGCAGCACTGTCGAGGCGGGCAGTGCGGTAGATAACACGTTAGCACATGCATTGCTTTGAGGCAACAGACATATTTGTGTGTAAAAGATTTTTCCTCTCGCCCTAAATGCAAATTCGACGCACATCATTGATGGTAGAAAATTAGAGATTGTAATCAAAAATACAGAAAACAAACTTTATTATTTAGGAAGAAAGGATGTCAAAATGAAACGTTTACCGAATATACGCTCTGTGAAGGTACGGTGGAACGATCCATACGGACTTTACGTTTGCAAAGAGAATGTCGGAAGTTATTGGCGAGAATGAAGCAAAAGCCTTTATAGGCGAAAAGAATTATAGACAGTCACCACGCGCAATCTCTCATTGCTGGGTACATATTTGCAAAAGCAGTGATACTGAAAAGGTATGTTTACGAACTGAAAGACAACAAATACATTGAAACGGTTTTCATCGCGGCAGCATGTGGAACCGTTTGCGTGAGCAACAAGTCGGTTGTCCTGTTGGTTGTATTTTTTGTGAGTCCGGGCGAAATGGTTTTGTTCGTAATTCAACATCGTCGAAATCGTACAACAGATTATATTGTTGCGTCGAAACCAGTACTGTATGGTGTATGGGAGAGCCTTTATTCAATTATGACAACCCTTGATAAAAGTAACCATATTCTCCGAGATAGATATACTCAACTTTCCAACCGACGGCACTACTATATCAAAGTTGTCCGGTCGATCAATTAAACAAAATTGCGCGAGGAACATCTTAAAACGTTGAAGACAATATCTTTTACACGCAGCAACACAATCTGTAAGAAATCGTATTATTTCCTCACATGCACAGCATATATGCTATTGAAATGTTGTTATGACCTATCCTATTCTGAAAGGCATAATCGCAAATTGTTCTTTGCGTATTTGCTTACCGGGTATAAAATGACCGGCCTCTCAGATGTAAGACAACTGCAAAATGGTTTCAGCAAAAAGTTATGATTAACGTACTAATACAACCCAACAAGCAATTCAAGAATTAAAGCACCACAGAAAACGGGAAATAGTATACCAAACATCAATTAGAGCAAGCAGGACTTGAAGTTACTATGAGTTTCTGCGGAGAGATTAACGCGGCTTGCGGACAGTTAGCTAACACATATGACAAATCATGATCAAAAGTGCCAGACGATAGACGCAGAGCCGATAACGCATTAGGTCAAAAACCAGCGTGTTATCGGCTATTTAATATTGCGCAAAAGCCGTTCCCCTATTATGAATGGATTGCGGCACGCCTTTATCGCTTCTTCCGTATAGGCCGCGCCGAGCGTCTTTGTGCGGGTAAACCGTTCGTCCGGCAGCGCGAAAGGAAAATGTATTTGCTCTGCTCTGATTTTCTACCCCATTTCCTGCAAGCGGCGCAGCAGTTCGTCAAAATCTTTCACTTGGGGAATGAGAGTATCTATCGCCGTTTT
>BNJU01001632.1_pt1 | contig 20822 bp, 25 predicted proteins | sample 8539281 | NCBI WGS metagenome assembly BNJU01 (sample SAMD00202456, study PRJDB9452) | human saliva metagenome | isolation source: human saliva | place: Japan
GAAGTTACGTATTGCTAAGATATGCGGCAAACTGGTTTGCTGGCGAAATCAGCGTGTAAGTTTTGCGAAGTAAGACGAAGTATGGCGGGATTCTCCTATACCGTCTATGGTTTTTAGTCGGTTCTTTTTCGTTGTATTTTTGGCTTTTGACGATAGAAGTCTTTGAGTTCTGTTTGTACGATTGCTATAAGCCTCGTTCAGATGGTCTATGGTGGTTTGTATGTGATTGCGAATGGCATCAGGGGCTGTTTGGTATTTTGTCTGCTCTGCTGCTCTGCTCGCTTAAGTCGGGCTATAGTCTGTTATGGCTTGTAGATATTTTTGCTCTTCTGTCGGTGGCTGCCATGCTTGGGGTTGCATTCTTCGCAATATTCGGCTATCAGCCTTGCGTCCTGTCTATCAGTCTTAGTTCTTGTCTGTTCGGCTTCGGAATCCTTTTATTTTTGCTTGGATTGACTATGCTTATGTGATTTTGTCTTAGATGGTCGGCTATGGCTCTGGTAGATTCCGGTGGCTTCACAACAGCAGTACACTACTTCAACGGTGTACTCCTTTATCCAGTCGTCCAGCTGTCTGAATCCATCCTCTGTATTGTCAAACCTCCGTTCATAAAAATGCTGTCTGTAGTCAGACAGCAGTCAATTGTTTTTCGATACGTCTATCCCTAGGTAGTACATTGTTTTGCCTTATTTATTCAGGCTCGCAGCCTTGTATAGTGTTCAAACGAGTTATGTACGGACCCGCGCTTCTATCTTTTATAAGCTCGTTGCTTTTGGTCGTGCTTCGGAAGTCGCGGGCCGTGGTTCGGTCATGAATCCAAACCCCTGAAAGGGCGAGTTTCACCGTTCAGGGCTTTGTACTGCTTTCGGCGACGTTCGCTGACGTGGCAGGGGTTGGCGCAAAACCGCACCAACCCTTCTTTAAAAGCGTTTTTGGTGGCTAGCGTTTACAGTATCCAAAAAGATTTATAAAGACGATAAAGCTGTCTTTACAAATCTTTCTGGACGTCCTCCCCCTGACTTGTGGTTAGTGAGTGATTATTTCATATTGTTTTTAATATATTATAAATATAAAAGGTTGCAATTAATAAAACAGGAAATGCAAAAATAAAAATCCCCTTTTATACCTTTTGAAATAAATAATTGTTAAAACAACGCCAAGAAGAAACGCTAGACCAGCATTCATTATTCAACCTTTCCGCCCCTCATTACTTAGGGCTTTATCTTCGTATCCGTCATACATTAAATTCTGCGGACTCTTTCCACCCATTGTCAAGACTTGCGGCTGGTCAGGCGTGTATGCGGTCTCCGTCGGTTTGCGGCTTCTGCCGTCTGCGTTTTATAGGGGTTGAATGGTAATCCGTCTTTTGACGTAGTTCAAGCAGGTCTGGTTTTGCCCGATTTCTTTAATCTTTGTGCCTTTGGTCGGTATAGCAGGTGCACAGCGGTTCTCAACTTTGATACAGGCGACAGGGCAGCAGATGACTTTGACGGCTTTGTTCGATGCCGTCGTCATATAGGGCGGTTTCGGGGCGTTCTGCGATACGGGGCTGGTACGTCTTCTGTCAGATGAGGCTTTGGCGGTTCGGACGGCGTTTGCACCTTTGTTGTTGCGTACTGCCTGCTGCGCCGTCGTCCGCCGCGGAGCTCCGCCGCCTGCGCTGGGCTTTAGCTTGCGCGGCAACGTGTGCCTCGTGCCGTTTGTCCTCTATTATTGGTTTTTCCATATTTTTCCAAAAGGATGAGAACAATACAAACCTCCCACCAAGCAAGGCTATTGCGATGGTAGTCAGATCAAAGAACCCGTTGCGCTTGGTTCTGATTTTGGTGTGTTCTTCAGCGGACTTGTACAGCCCATATCGCTTTTATCGATGCCTACACGCTGATTAGGCTTCCTGATGTTTGCCCTGCTTTCAGTGGTCTTTTTGCGCCGCCTGTCGTCCATTCGAGCTTACGGCGCAGTCCTAAATTAGTCTTGCCGAAATGGGTGTGGTGTTCTATCAGTCCGCGCAAATGGACGTGCTCATCAGACGGGGATGTTGAGTTATCAAGAGGAAATCAAGACCACGGTGTCTATGTGTTTCAAGTTCGGCGACGTAGTCAGGTACTTTCGAACCGCTAGACGTGGGCGGAATATGCGTTGGCATTCGTCAACAACGATAATCGCGCTCGGCGGTGCCCACTTCGGCCATGTCTGAATGCTTTCTCCTTCTGGTATTTCTTCATGTGTATTTTCAGGTCAAAGAATGCCGTCTACATAAAAGCGGACGATTCATAAAGTCTTTGCTTGGCAAGCATGGAACGACTTTCAGGGTTTTGCCCGAACCCGGCATCGCCTGTTAACAGATATAACATGTTTTCTTCCTATTTCGACCGAATGATGGTAGACAGTTTTTAAGCCTTTTTAGGGATATTACGAAGCTGGAACGCACCAAATATCCAATTCAGAATGACACCGAACTCCGCTATATACAGTATTTGTGAGGCTTCGTCAGAAACCGCCGATACTACGGCTTATTTCGTTCAAAATGAAATAATCCTGCAAAGCATTCAGTCCTGTTACTGAAATAAAAACTTAAAACCCTTACGGCGGTCAGTATGCGCCCCTGCTGCTACAGACATAAGAACGCCTGTTATCAATGAAGCCCAGTTCATTTCACAATTCCTTTACGGATTCATATACAAAATAGGCGCAGGTCAGCACGCATATATGCGATGAAGATGGGGCGCAGTTTGGTGCGCCGAAGTCGCACAGCGGATCATAGCTGAACTCTACCTGTCCCAATGCGCCGAAATCGACGGAGCGAGGAGGGACACGTCCCGTCAGACTGGAATACGTTCAAAGGCTTGAAATTAAGGTCTATTGTCTGTCCAGGTAGTTTTATAGTCTTCGTAGCTCGAATCACCACTTGGCATACATTGCGCAGTATTCGGGTTCTGCTTGCAAAAATCTTGTTTCTGATTCTCTTGGTTTTGATTTTGCTGCCCTGTCGGATTGTTCGGCTGATTCGGTGTATTCGGACCGTTTGGCGTGTCCGGACTCTCCTGTCTGCTCGGTGTTGTCTTTTTCGCTTATTCGGTGCTTCTGGACTGTTTGGCTTTTAAATCTGGACGTGGCACATAATCAACGCCTACAGTGCCGTCTTGATTCATTTTGAATCTTGTTTGTTGAGGGTGCTACTGCCTTCAGGGTATATGGCGCACTAAGTGCGGTATCAGGGCTAAATGTGCTTTGCTCGGCAGATTGATTCCAAAAACGCCCATTTTTGCCAGTTGGTTCATCAGTTCGGCATGGTTTGTCTGATTGTTTTTCCAACATGCGGCGCAGGATGTCTAACATTTCTTTTTGTGTCAGCATGAATTCTGATGGATTGACTTGATCGGTATTCTTAGCTGCATTGGGAATATTGGGACTGCCTGCTGGGTATGATTTGTAATAAACATAGACATGCTTTATCTGATGGAGTGCTAACAGTAATTCTTGATGGGGATGAATTAGGAATGTCAATATCAACATGAGAAACAAAACGGCCTAAATATGAAGGAGAGTTGTCTAAGGTATTATCTTTTGAACCACTTAAATTGTTCCAAATTTAGAATAAAAACATAATTTTGATAACTTCCATTTATATTTACTATCAGTTGATATTTAATCATTCCATTCTTTTTGCTTCTTCGTCTTTCTTCTAGTTCTTCTTTTATTTTTGTTGTTCTTGTTGTTGCGCTTTTTGTGCTGCTTCTGCTGCTTTTTAGCTGCTGCTTGTGCTACTGCTTTTTGATAGTTGCCTTCGGCTTCTGCTTGGCGTTGAGATTGTTCATACTGTTGAGGTTCTTAAGCCCATTGCCAATGCCTGTAGCTATATCCCTAATTGCTCCGCCTAAAAATACCATCTAAAGTAGCTCCTAAAGTCATTATTGAATTATGAGCAGCTTTGTAAATAATTTCCGTTCTTAAATGCCTTTTGCTGCTTCTGCTGCATAATTTTTGTATAAGAATTATTAACAGCATTTGCAACGATTACAGTATTTGCAGCAGTTTGAAGCCTACCTGTACCGACTCTTGATTAACAGTTGTATTCATCGTGCCAGTTTCGCCATATCGGCCTGTTACCGTTACATTTTTGCCTTGGCTACCATTAATATTTCCGCCATTTTTAGTTACTGTCGGTTTGCCGTTGTTTTTGTACATCAACTTTCCAGACGCCTGTTTTGGATCGTAGCCACGACGTTGCAAGGCTTGATCGGATGGGAATCCTGCGTTTTTGATGTTGTGCCGCTGGCGGCGATCCCTGCGTCTCGCCCATGTCTGCCCCTACGACCAAGAGCGAGCCAAGACATACGAAGATGGCTAATGTTAGGCCGTGCCATGCCCAGTAAAAATGCGGTTTCGGGTATCATTCTTCATTTCTTTCTCTCTGCCATAAAAACCAGTCTCACGATAACGACGACGGCAAAGACTGCAATCATGGCATACATCATCTGTGTGCCTATTTGTTCGCCGAAACGGTAATATTTCATGCTATCGCACTGCGGAAAATTGAAGTTTTACGGTCTGTTCGTTATAAGTCCAAGTCTGTCCGTTAAAAACGGGGTGATGCAACACCCTGTCTTTTGTCTATGGTCGGTACGACTTGAGTCATCACTCGTTTGTTGCCTGCTCTGCCGTTTCATGACAGATTCTGCCGACCTGATAACCCATGTTGCACCTTATGCAGAGCGTTTCACTGCGGATTTGATAACACTAATGGAAACGGCGGCAACGGCCAAAGCAACGGCAACCGCGCCGACGGCAATCATGCCCGATTTCAATGAGCCCAATTCTGTTTTAGCGGCTTCGACCATGCCGTTATCTTTCTGCGAATGCTAATACTGGCAATGCTGCAACGGTTACAAAAAGCGGCTGCTTTTTGAAATTTGGTTTTAATACTCATGATATTTTTCCTTTATGGAGTTAAAAATGGTTGTGGCGGTGTTTCGGGTCAATTCAGGGAACACCGCCGAACCCCTGAAACTGGTTTATGCTTCGTCCGAATAGTAGATGTTGTCTTTAAATGCACGAGGAAACACTTGCATTGAGACGATTTGCTGCAGTTTGTAATGCTCTGTACTTTTTTCTGGATGTTTTTGTGCGAACTTCGCAAAGGCGGGTTTCTGTATCTGAACGGATAATCAAAACCGACATAGTGGGTCTTGCTGAATGTGCCGTCTTGGTTTTTGCGTTCTCGTGCGAACATCCGGTCAAATGCGGCAATGACGAAAAATACCTTGTTTGCGTTCGGTTTCTTGAGACATGATGTTTTCCTTTCTGCCAACTTAGGGCATATTGATGATGGTTTCTCGGTTATAAAACGCCCATTTCGGGCTAATTAAGCTGGATAAAATACGGTTGTAGTTTTTCTTCTGTAATGGCTTTGAGTTCTCTGTTAAATTCATGTTTTGCATACTGTTTTAAATATGGCTCAATGCAGATAATCCATTTCTGGAGCTTCTCGCGCACATAGGCGCAACCAGCACTCTACAAACGAAAAATTGCTGTTTGCAATCTTCCACAGACTTTTGTCGATGGTTGTCACGAATCAGGCGATAGCCTTTGTCTTCAGGAAGTCTCGCTGTTAATGTGTTTTGAAATGTATTTGGCCACATATCTTGCCAAGCCTTTGCTGTTGGTCTTCACTGTAAGAAAGTTCGGAACGGCCGAAACCGTATTTATCCATGTTTTCACGAAGAATTTGCAAAAGCTGACGGAGTGCTTTGTTTGCTGATGTGTAGTTTCGGGCTTGAATTTGCTTTAGAATTCAGGCCGCGGCAGAATGTCTTCGCGTGTGTTCACAATCAGATGGAATGAATACGACCGCTTTTCATGCGCTCGTATGACGCAAATGTATGTGTTCAAAATGTTTTTCAGGAAATTTGTGCGTAAGCTGTGGAAACGGCGTTGTGCTTCTTTCACTTCTTGAACGTCATCCAGAAAAAGTCAAAGTCAAAAATCCAACATGGTTAAGGGCCGAATGCTTCAATAAATTGATGTACATTCATTTCCAAAGCGCTTGATGATTTTTATGTGATGTTGAAAACTCGTTAAATTCAGCTTTGCATTCGTTCGTCAGAAATTTTTCGTAACTAATCGGCATTTGCTTTGCATTGTTTTTATTAAGTTTTTCTGTCTCAGTGCAGTTATTACTATTTAGACTAAGGAAGAGCGCGTTCCGCGCTTGCTGAAGCTTGAACGATTCATGATTGCACCTCCGACATAAGCACGGAGCAAGACAAACGGCCATATAAAATCAGCTTCGTCATATGAGCTTTGTGCATCTTCGGGTTGCGGATTGGGAAATTTTGGTTTCTAAGATAGTCGGTTCGTCATTTTTCTACGAACAGACGGAAAATGAGATGAAACTGGAGATTTTTCTGGTTGCGGTGTGATGGTGTAATAACAAAGTGACATTTAGACCCCTCTCAAATATCGTTTAAAATATTTGTCAAGGGGTTTTAACTAAGATTTACGCCCCTGCTGAGGAGCAACATATAGGTCGTCTGAAACATTTTTCCGGCTTTCAGACGACCTTTTGCCCATAGCTATTCGGCAGCGGCCCAATGCCAACCTTAAACCTGCTCCCGATTTCTTCAGGGCTGTTATCCAACGATAAAATTACATCGTCTGCATCAATCGGCATCCCACGCTTCCAGCTTGACATGGCGGCTCGGGCTGATTTTCAGGCAGCCGTTGTGCAGCCAAATATCCACGCTCATCATGTTTTTAAATAGGGCGCGTCTGGTTTTATAGCCCAAGTTCCCGCATAGGTTGGCAACCCAATCCTCATAGCGTTGCCGAAATTTTTCGGTATCAAAAATCTTGGTCTTCTGGACTGTCATAAACGAAAGTCCTGCTGTTTGCCAACGCTTGCAAGACCGTCGTGCCTAAAGTTTCATTGTTTGCGGTACCAATGGCAGGATATGGGGGGATATGGGTGGTCTGATTGCCGTTAACCCCAAACCTGAACATGTTTGAACAATCAGAGCTTCTTTATTAGCATCAAAAACTGCCCAATAATTTTGATTCTGTTAAAAATCATTATTTGATCTCCGTAATTTTTGACTGTAATGTTTTAGATTTTTGCCATACTCTACCACGCGTTGCAACCGCAATCTTTGCTCCTTATTGGTTTGTGCGGGTATGGCCAGATGGATTTCGCGCTGTTTGATCATATCGTCATAATGTCATACCGAAAGGCTGCGACGTTCAAAATTTGCCGTCTTAGAGTTGTGCCTCACCGCTGAATAATGATTTTGCTAGCTGTGCTGCCGATATGGGTGTGGCAGTGGACTGCTTTTGTCTGATTGCTGTGATGGCTTGTTGAGAAAGAGCCGTCTGAAACCGTAGTGTTGTTTCAGACGGCCTCTTAGCTCAAACCTTGAGAACTGCATACGTGCGTTCCGCACACATCCTACTTGTTGAGTTTGGGTTCCATATGGGCTACGGCTTGCTGATTAAAACCTGCTGCTTGGCGTTCAGCGGCTTTTTGTTTGGCTTGGCTAATGGCTTCATTTAAGCTCAAACCGCTTCTGACCACCAAATCAACGTAGTAAATCGGTGTGCGGATGTGATTGCGTAGTGGATTTACTGCGAATACGCACTCCAATGGCATGGTAGAAAGGCTGCCTGAGATGTTGCTACAGGTAAATGCCAAAAAGGTTGCTCACGCTACTGCTTATTAGCTACAAAGCGATTGCAAGTTTATTTGGATATGTGGTTTTATTCTTATGCTAAAACTCACTAACATCGTTATTTTGTTTTAATTCAACATAAAGATATTCACTTATCTCATCATTTTTATTTTCATTTCAATAATTTGCTCTAAATAATATGAGCAAATCATTCCAATAGATGAAAAACTTTTATGGATACATACGGCAAAGCATATCCAAAAGGCAATTTCAAAATTATTGATACCGTCATTTAATTTGAAAAATAACACAACTTTCATCTTCACTAATTACTGGTTCTTTTTCAAAAACCACATTAACTCATCTGCGTTAAGTAACATATTTTCGAGACATTGTCCTTTGGGAATTACTGTACAATCACTCTTGTTCCATTTGGCAACACTTGATATGTGGTTCAAATTTTACAAACTTTCCACGGACTTGCAAACAACGACTCTCTAACTTCAAAATTTCATATTGTGTAGAAAAAGTTCTAACTATATTGCTATTGTTTTGTGCAACACTTGGGTGAAGTGTTCAGTCAATAGATTGTGTCCATAAGCATTTATGGCACACAAGTCTTTGCATTGTCTGCGATAATTGAGAAGACCTCGCTGCATCGTGAGAGTTACTTGAAACATTACCAAAGAGATAATTAAACTTGTTTGTCTTAATTCGATAAACCCAAAAATAAGCCGCACGAGATTATTTTGAAAAAGTTTATGGAAAAATAAAACAGCGAAAAAGTTTTGGTTTCGCTGTTTTTGATTTAATTAGCACTGATAATCTTCAAACTCCCACGAAAAGAAACGAAGTAAATAAGGTAATGACTTTTCCCAAGTTTCTTTTGAACATTCTTTAAGAATTTTCTCAATTTGATTTAATAACAGAATGATTAAATTCATTCTATAATCATCATACCTGACTCTCATTTAACCCTTTGATTTTGGAAACAATTATGCAGAATCCATTTGGAGAGCATATGAACGGAAAAATATATCTGCAGCATCACTATCATCAGTTCCTATGTTCAAATCAATTTCACACAAAATTGTCTTTGATTTCGGGAACGAAATTTTCAAAGGCACAATCGTAAGATTGATGGCTTTTCAATTCTAGGTTAATCATTTTATATTTGAAATGTCCATTAGTTAGTGTTGTTCTTGTATTTTGGGTCTCCGAATAACAAAAATTCGCTTGCGTTCCTGTTGGATTAAGATGTGTTGGAGTGTGGTAGTAGGCGGTCGGTATAAACGAGTTCCGTCAGCACTTATCAAAACAAACCCTTGCACGAGAGGGATTATTGACCAATCGTGCTCCTGAAAATCATCGGCGAAACGAGTCGCTGCTGCAATACCCACACCACTTTGCGTAGGCACACTAAAGCCTGTGGCAATCATATTTACCATATTGTCATATTGATGTGGGAGGGTGCAAGTCCCACCTTACCAATGACCCACGCTACGCTTGCTATGGTTTATACCTATTTAAAGCTGGTACCCTTTTCTTCAAAATCCCATGAAAATAATTGTGATAATATTTGCATGATTTAAATATTCTATTATTAATTTTATTGATACATTCATCAATATCATATTGATTTAACATAATTATCTCTATGATAAAATGGAAATATAAAAATTATCTTCAAAAGTCAAAATTACGTTTTTCATCAAATTCATCATTATTTATAAATATCTAACATTTCAGTTTCTATATATTTACCATTTATTAATGGCGATTTAAAGAAATTTTCAATCGCTAAAGATATTAGATTTTATCTTGACTACTAATAAATAATTTACAAAAATCCAGAAATCGTAAATTTTCCTTACTGAACTTTTAATATAAAAGTTGGATTGTCAAATTTCCACTGTTTGTTTAATGATAAATATCAACATCCATACCTAAATCTTTTTCTAATTCTTTTACGAAAAAGAAGACAATTTAGCTTCTCCAGTTTAATTTTTCCTGTTTGTATTGCATGTAGCATAGTACGTTCTTTTGCTGAACCAGCATTCGGCTTTCCAGCATTTACTAATTAAATCATTGAAAATCTTCGAGTTACTCTAATTGCGAATATCTAAATCAGAATTTGGTTTTGGCTGTTCCTTTGCTCTACTACCTTGAATTAATATTGTCACTGCTAATATTTCCTACTCGAGTTTCATAATCTTTTGAGATAAGTTGGAAAATCAACTAATTCCTTGTGGTAATTTTGCTGTTTGTAAAGATTCCTATTGTAGGTTTATGAACTTGGATAGGAGCAACATAATTATCCAGCACGAGCAATTTTACCACTATATACAACCTTAACTCCATTAATAGTTGCATAACCTGTCCTCAATTGCGCCAAAGCTGTTTTAAATAAAGCAGGTGTTTTAGATATCATAGTTACTGCAGAAGTAATATCAGTAACACTTCTACCAATAACCATGCTTTTACCAAATTCATCATTTAATCTGACAAAGGTTTCATAGTCTTGATTTCTTTCTTCCACTGTTAAAATTAGACCCATTTGTAAAACAGCTAATTTATCATCTGTATTGACAAATTCTTTTTAACCCATTCCATGTATCAATCGGATGTAAAATAGGTTCTCCAGCAGAACCAAATGACGCGGCAACACCTAATAAACCACCAGTCAATCTATTCCAATAGTCTTTTACATCTTGAAGTGAAAAATTATTCCCCACCGCACTCTGCGCATTCAGGTTCTGCGCTGCATTGGCTGTGGTGTCGCCGATCACTGCCCCTGTTGCTGTTCCTAATAGGTTTGTAATCGCGGAAACAGTTTCTTTCTCTTCTGCCGTTAAGTCGCGCCTTTTTGCCATGTAACATTTACTGATGTGAGCGCAGCTGAAGCCCTCACCTGCACTCAATGCCCCTGCTAGGGCGTTGTCCCTGCTGTTGCACACCATAGCTCCCAATACTGCATGGGCAAGGATATGTGCAGGTGTGCCTTCAGCATTGTGTTTTTGGTGTGTCCAATTTCGTATGACAATGTTGGCGATGCCGTTGCGGCTATTATGCCTGCTTGTGCTTTGGTCGGCGCACTTAAGCCTGCGCTTATCATATTGAGTAATACGCCACCACGTTGCCAACGCTTGCTTTTACGTGCGTCATCTGCTTGCGCTGCCAGTGCTTGCGCTAATTCTTTGATTGCCTTCTGCATCAGCTTCGCCGCTACTTGGGCAACTGTTCAGCTTTGTCATTGTGTTCTTTTGCTTTGCGGTTAATCTCCGTCCTGCTTGTTGGCTGGTTTGACTAAAATCTTGGATAACCGCTCTTTGTAAATCTAGCTCGCTTTGCACTCTATCTTTGTCCAAACATGTTTTCAGGCTGCCTACAGCTCTTGGGCGGTTTCCGTTGTGGTGTCGGTATGGATTTGGGCTTGGGTTTCTTCTACGCTGTTTTTGCCTGTCAGCTGAATTGTTTGCTTCATCTGTAATGCGGATATTTTGGAGATGTTGATGCTGCTTTTGTGACGCTGCTTTGATTGTCTCGATCGACTGCCGTAACCTACTGATGAACTTGTGCCGTTTTTATCCGCTACGCTTGTTAAGTGGCTGTCTTGTGGTTTATTTTGTTCTCCTTGCCCCAGTGTTTTACCGCTGATTGTTGCGCTGGCACCTAAGCCGAAACTTTTTCCTTCGTATCGGCTGTGGTTTTTGATGTCGCTTGTCGTCAGTGTTCCCTGTGCTGAATCGGTTTTTGCCTTTGTCTTCTGCGCTTTGGGTACTGGTGATGATGCCGCACTGAGGTCGGTGGTTTCCGACATTGATTTGATAGCCGTCTTCTCCGGCGTAAATACCGCTTTGTTCGTTTACCGGCTGCGATCAGCTCGGATTTTGCTTTGGCTGTAACTGCTGCACTGAATCCGTAGCCTACCGGTCACTTGGGCACCGGCGTTTTTGTTGTTTGCCCTGATAGGTTTCGCTATCTTGTACACTTTCTATGCGGTTACGCGCATCTCGCCTGTACGCCTTTGCCGATGAGCTGCGCACCTTTGAGGGTGGTATCCCCGCCGCTTCGGATAATCGTTTTCGTACCGGCTGCCGACATGGGTGGCGGTGGGTTGCTGCTCTGATTGCTGTGGTGGCTTGTTGAAAGAAGGTCGTCTGAAACCGTATTTGTTGTTTCAGACGGCCTCTTAGCTCAAACCTTGAGAACCGCATGCGTGCGTTCCGCACATCCTACTTGTTGAGTTTAGGGTTTCATATGGGCCAGCCACGCTTAACGCTCCTATCGGCTATCGGGTTGTCGGCAAACATACCCAAAGCCATATCAGAACTCCCCTGCTCCCAAACGAGTCCTAATCCTGAATCCTAGGGCGGTAAATGACGACGGATAGTTTTTACAAAAGTTTCGGCCTACAATTTATAGAGTTTATAATAATAAAAATATCCATCAAAAATGTGATTTTTCTTTTTAAAAGTTTGCATCTTGCATTCTTGTAATCACATTCGTAATATTCAACATTTTTCAAATCTGAATCAAATAGATATTGAGGTAAAACATTCCCTTCCCTATCTAGTTCTATTAATTCCTCAAAAACTATCTTACTTTTATGATAAAAACAATTTTTGAAATCTGTATTAATTATATACAGTTTTACATAATCCCAATTAAAATTCGTTATATCACTAATTAAGAATTCTTTTTATTATAATTAAAACTTATTTTTCTTATTACATTCTTTCAAATAAAGAAAAAATAACAATAGTGATTAATAAAGAAAATATATAAAGTATATTTTTATTCATCTTTTATCTTCTCCATTGTCTGGTTGAAATTTGTGCTCTAATTGTTTTTCTCCTCTGCTGAATTTTAAATCCGGCACCAGTATTATCCTAAGTGAATCAATATATTGCTTGTATTTTTGTTAATCTTTTTCAGATAATCTTTTCTCTACATCATAATTTCCATTACTGTTTCTCTGCTTGATAAAACCATTATTTTTATAAGTTTCCATAATTAATCCAACTAACTCTTTTGTGTTTAACCCTATTGGTATTTAATGCTATTTCTCTTCCTATTTCGTTATTTAGTTGATCAACTCATTTCATCTGCTTTATCTAATGAAAGATTACGTCTTATAGAATAATTAATTTTTCCCCACTTTCATGACTATTTCCTACTTTAACAGTAATATCTTTGCCAAATTCTCGTGTGATGATTGCTTCGCCATAAAACGTGCCTGAATGCTACTGCCAACTCCACCTTCACCACCAAATTCACTATTAGGAAATAAATTTAATGAAAAGTTGAAGTAATTGTTGAAATATTAGGCTCAATGTAGAGCCAGGATCTTATGTACAGATCCAATTGCAATAGCTACTTCTAGGGTGCCCTAAAGGCAAATTTCACTTGCTCTACAGTATCAGTGTATTTGTTGTTTCAGACGACCCTCTTGGCTTAAACCCTGAGAACTGCATGCGTACGTTCCGTTACATGCTGCCATTGAGTTTAAGTTTTATATGGTTACGATGCACATTGGCTTTTGGAGTTTTAAGCCTGTGTACGTAATGTAATTAGGGTTTACTTACCTAAAATATAATTAAATTTTTCTTCAGAATCCATAATCCTCATCTTGTTTCTTAACTCTTTCTAGAACCTTTACTATTTCAATAAATATATTTTCTAATTGATTTTTGAGAACATAGCATCTTTCCATACCAAAGTAATCGGTCGTTCTAAATTTGTGCTAATAAATCCCTGAGGCATCAAGATTGTTCCCATAATAATCATGTATAGAAAATATTTTTGAAATTTGATTATGAAAATCTTGTTCCGTATAAATTTTTACTGCCGATAATCTCTAATTGCATAAGTTATACTCCTATTTCCAAGTTCCAATTTGTGTTGCAGAGATATAACGATCAGTTGTTATATAGCAATCCATCATTGGAATACAACAATCTAGTATCAGCCTGATTCGATCTTGACATAGTGTTTATTAAGCTAATGTTCGCTTCATACCATATCTACCCCTGTTTAGCAGGTAAAATATTTGTAAATTTACAAAATATCTCCCCTATGTTGCCTATATGGATGTGGGAAGGTAGGCTGCTTTTGTCTGATTGCTGTGGCAGCTTATTAAAAGAAAGGTATTTGTTGTTTCAGACGACCTTTTGGCTCAAACCTTGAGAACCGCATGCGTGCGTTCTGCACACATGCTACTTATTGAGTTTAAGTTTTATATGGGCTATGGTATTTCCAAATGCGCTTGTTATTTAAAAAGAAAAATAAACCTGTCTGTTTGGAAATAGCCAGCTGAGTTAAAATAAAATATTTTTGATATATTCTAAGAGGATATCTGTCAATGCCTGATGGGGATTATCTTGTAAAAATTTTTTAGAATAATTAATTTTCTTAAATCACCATTATTTTCATCCTCATAATCATCTATATAGTATCTATTATCTCATTTATTTTATCGAAGAAATTTTCTCAAATAACAAATTAACCTCTTGTTTTGAAAGTTTAAAATACATATAGTCTCATTATCATCAGCTTGATCGTAATCTAAATTTTTCATGGCTTCAACACTTAAAGGGACAACTATCTGTTTCATATCAATGACTCCTTATCTTAAAATGTGTTATTTCATTATATTCAGCTTGGATGCGTCCTGCTGCTTACCATTCGTATTAATTTTAGGGCTTTACTAGATTAGCAGATATGCTACCCTTGAATATGATGATAACACACTGAAAAATTAAAGAAAAGTACAGAGGGATAATCTAGTACAGTCCCTAAATATAAATAGACTAAAAACTTCCAGATCATTTTTATTTTTACTGGTTATAGCATCGTCTCATTTCATCTATTCACACCTATAATATCTCAACAGCTTTTACAAATACTCCAGCAGATCCACTGCTACCCTACTAAGCCTTTTTGAAACCTTTGTTGCTAAAAACGCTATTTCCATTCTTATCGAATAAAGGCAAATTTATAATTTTGAAAAGCCTCCCAAAGATGATGAGGCCGTCTGAAAATCCTTTTCAGACGAGCCTGCAAAGAGACTAAACCAAGTTCTCCAGCATCCATTTAACGTAACGGCTGACGCCTTGTTTTACATCCAAGATGCTTCTTTATACCCGGCTTCGCTGCAGCTTGGTGATGTCTGCTGAGTAAAGCTCTGATATTTGCCTTTAGCGCATCTGGGAATGGGATATAACGGATAAGTTCTTCTTCAACCAACTCTTTCAAACTCATTTCAGGCTTGCCTTCGGCTGCAGCGGCAGGCGCTTTGACGGTGGCGGCGGCAAGGTTCGTTAAACTGTTGGCTACGACCTGTACCGAGATTGAAGATGCCTGAAAGCTCGGGATGATCGAAGAAGTAAAGGTTAACTTTGGCAACGTCTTCTACGCTGACAAAGTCGCGTGTTTGCTCGCCGTGCCGTAGCCATCGTGGCACCGAATAGGTTGATATAACCATGCTCGCGGTATTGGTGCGAAATGATGGAAGGCGACGGATGCCATACGGCCTTTGTAGTTGCTCTGTTGTCCGTAAACATTGAAGTAGCGGAAGCCGACGACTTGGGCGGTCAGGCCTTCTTTCATGCAGCGGCGCAATACTTGGTCAAACAAGAATTTAGAGTAGCCATATACATTGAGCGGTTTTTCCAGTTCGCGCTCTTCTCGGAAGATTTCGCCCTTGCCACTATACGGCAGCGCTGGAAGCATAAAGGAACGGAATACGTTCATCCTGACACCAGTCCAGAGATCAGCGTGTATTGGTAGTTATTGTCCATCATGTAAAGGCCGTCACGAGTTCATGGTATCGGAACATGCGCCTTGATGGAAAACGGCTTCGATATCGTCGTAGGGCAGAAGATGACCGCGCACTTGGCGGATAAATTCGTGTTTATCGAGATAATGGGCAATTTCACACTCGGCAAGGTTTTTAAATTTTTCGCCTTTACTCAAATTGTCGACGGCAGCAATGTCGGTAATACCGCGCTGGTTGATGCTTTGACGATGTTGCTGCCGATAAAGCGCACCGCGCCTGTTACGATAATGGTCATAATGAATTTCCTTTATTTTTGATTTTTCAGACGGCCTTGAAGAAATCATGCCGTCTGAAAATACTTAATCTGTCTGGATTATATTCCAACTCTATTTTTCAGACGACATTTAGAATTTTAAGGCCGTCTGAAACAATCATTATTGCTCTTCCAATGCCTTGGTCAATTCGGCAAACGAGCAAACCGCCGTACCAAGTTTTGCCACGACAACGCCTGCTGCCGTATTAGCAAGGTGCATCGCTTCGGGCATGGTATAACCAGCGGCCAAACCCTAAGCCCACTCCGGCAATAACGGTATCGCCCGCACCGGATACATCATCAGACTTCTTGGGCCCGTGTAGGCTGATAATCGGCTCACCCTCATTGAACAGGGTCATACCCTCTTCGCTTCGGGTTAGCAAAAATAGCGGTCAAGTCGAGATGGCGGCGCAGATTTTGGGCTTTCTCGGTCAAATCGTTTTCGTTTTTCCAGCTGCCCACCACTTCTTTCAACTCTGCACGGTTAGGCGTAATCAGCGTAGCGCGGCGATATTCTCGTAATCATCGCCTTTAGGATCGATTAAAACGGGTTTACTCAGCCTGTTTCGCCCAATCAATCATATCGGAAAATATGCGACAAAACCGCCCTTGCCGTAATCTGATAATGGCATCGTATTCAGGCAACACTCTCGATATTGATGCTTGATTTGTTCCAACACCCTCACGATGAGGAGATTCTTCAAAGTCAAGTCGGATAAGCTGCTGGTTGCGGGCAACAACGCGCAATTTGACAGTAGTCGCAATTTGCTTATCGCGCATCAGATAGGAAGAAACGCCGTCTTGCATCATCAATGCGTCCAACGCATCTGCAGCTTCATCATCGCCGGTCACGGACAACAGCCCTACTTTACCGCCCAATGAGGCGATATTGCGCGCAACGTTCGCCGCCCCACCCGCGCGTTGGTCGATACGGGAATTTCGCCATATACGACAGGGGCCTCAGGAAATACGGGACACATCACCAAACCAATAGCGGTCGAGCATCACATCGCCGACGACAAGGACTTTGGCTTGTGCAAAACGGGTTTGAGGGTTTCTTGGTGGAACTTGGTGGGCATATTGCCTCCGTTGTGTTTTCAGATGGCCTCAACCTGTAAGGTCGCCTGAAAAATCAGTTTGCTTCAAGGTTTAGCCACGCGGTTCACTTCACGCAATACGGCTACGGATCGGCAGCTTTGGTTGCTGGACGGCCCATTACCAAATAGGTTGAACCAGCGGCCAATGCTTCGTGGGATGTCGTCATATACGGCGTTGGTCGTCATTATTGCCAAAGCAACGTCAAGCGGATGCCCGTGTGACCAAGACAAAATCCTGTCCCCAATTCCACGGCGCAATGGTGCGGCTTCTTGAGCGGAACATACCACGCCGTCAAGCCGAACTTTTGCGCCAGTTTCGCCAAGCGGATGACTTGTTCTTCAGGGCGATGTTCAAACCGATTTCTGCCAAGTCGCTTTGTTCCATGCTGGTCAACACGGTTACGCCGATCGAAAAGCGGCTTGGTTTGATATCCGGCAACGGCTTCTGCTGCGGCTTCCATCATGCGGCGGCCACCGGAGGCGTGCCTATCGACCATCAAACGCCCCATATCGGCAGCAACTTTACAGGCATGAGCAACTGTGTGGGGAATATCGTGATATTTCAAATCGAGGAAAAGTTTGAAACCTTGATTGATTAAGCTTTCTGCCAAATTACGGCCGGTTGCGGTAAACGCTCTTTGCTCGATTTTGATTTGACACAATGCCGGGTCAAGGTTGCGGACGAATCCGAGGCGTGTCTTTTTCGTTGTCAAAATCAAGGAGCAACGATGACGGGGGTGCGTTGTTGCGGAGTTTGAAAGTCAGAGATTAAGGGAGTTCGTAGATGCCTGCGGATAAACAGTTATAGCTTCGATTTTAACAGCTTTTTATGTACAAAGGCCGTCTGAAAATATTTTTCAGACGGCCTCATCTAACACACCTTAATTATTCTCCCTTATAAATCTAAAATTTTACGAAAATTCATCATCACTGAGGCTGGTGAACTCGATACTTCAGCAATCTTTCTCAAAAGTATTCAAATCAGGCTGATGATTTCCCTTTCTCATAACGATTAATACGCGTCACTTGCTACAAACTCATCTAATCCTATCCGCCAGTCCCAGTTTCTCCTGCGTCAAATTTTTGCTTTTTCTCGCTTCCTTCGATCGCCTTTAAAACTTCTTGTAAATTCATACTTCTATCCTAAAAATCAAAGTTACAATTTCGTATATTTCTCTGATTATTTACCGACAACATGGTATTTGATGATTTTACACTTTTTACCTATTTGTTGTGAGAAAACCATGACACCAGACCAAGAATCAAAATGCCATAAAATTATTCATTCTCGATGCAATTGCTGCTGCCGCAGGCAAGCCCATGACCCGTACCGGGACTGGGTATTGCTACAGATATGGTTACAATGACTACCATATTGCACAAGCCTTTGTGCTGTTTTTGAGTATTAATATGACCGAAGCGGCTGCCAAAGCAATGGCTATTGCTGCAATTAAAAATACCATGTTAAAACAACCCATAAAAACAATAGCAAAAGAATTGTCAAAATTAATTCCAGGCTTAGGCAGCGTTGTTTCACCAACTATTTCTGTTGCATTACTTGAAGCAGCAGGATGGACTCTAGCAAAAAGAACTGGAACAAAAATTCAGTTGACCCATACAACAATATGAAAAGGCCGTCTGAAAAATATTTTTTCAGACGGCCCTCATGATTTTACTTCGGCAAAACTTATTTGCCCAAACCTTTCAATACTTCGGCTTTCACGGCCTCTACCGGTTGAGTGCCGTCGACTTTGATGTATTTCGGCGCGTGTTCGCCTTCCAGTTTGCTGTAAAAATCAACCAAAACTTCGGTTTGCTCGTGGTAAACGGCAAGGCGTTTTTCACGGTTTCTTCTTTGTCGTCGTCGCGTTGAATCAAAGTCTTCGCCGGTTACGTCGTCTTTGCCTTCGACTTTAGGGCGGATTGTAGGTAACGTGGTAGGTACGGCCGGAAGCCAAAGTGCACGCGGCGACCGCTCATACGGTCGACAATCACGCTGTCAGGCACATCGATTTCAACCACGGCATCCAAATCCACACCGGCTTCAACCATGGCTTCGGCTTGTGCCAATGTGCGTGGGAAACCGTCAAACAGGAAACCGTTTTTGCAGTCGTCTTGGGCAATACGCTCTTTAACCATGCCGATAATGATGTCATCGCGTACCAAACCGCCTTCATCAATGATTTTTGCTTCCAAACCCAGCGGAGTGCCTGCTTTGATGGCTGCGCGGAGCATATCGCCGGTAGAGATTTGAGGAATGCCGAATGCAGCAGTGATGAATTGAGCCTGTGTGCCTTTGCCGGCGCCTGGTGCGCCCAACAATAATACTTTCATGATGAGTCCTTTTGGTTGACGGATTTAATGTTCAGATAATTTTACACGGCTTGTGTTTATCGTTCAAAACTTCAGACGGCCTCTTTCGGGCCGAAATGCTTCCATGCATCGTCGCGCATTTCGATAAACCATGAGTCTTCGGGGAATCGCTCTATCGCGTCTTTCAAAGTGGAAAGCAAGTTTTTGCGATAAGGCTTTTGCCAAATATTCTTCCTCATTGGCTTCGGCCGCTTTGTCCGGCTGCTGCGCCAGACCGATTGCACGGGTTTGATGACCATGAGCCAAATAGTTGAGCGCAATGATTTTTTGTGCCCAAAGCTGCGGAATATCGGGATTGTCTTGCAGCAATACCGACAAAATCGATACGGCAACGGTCAAGCGTCCGCCGTTCATACGCAAGTCCAACGACTGGTTGGGCGGCAAAGTGCTGAGCATTTCTGCCATGCGGAACCAAAACTCGCCGCTGGCCTGCTCCGGCGCTTCTATTTTCAGCATGTCATAGTTGAATTCTTGCTCATCTTCTCTTACCAGCTTCGCCACGTCGGCAAGCAATTTTTGTTCTTCACGGCTCAAATGGCGGAAATCATTCATGTCTTTTCCTTTCAGACGGCCTTAAGATTTAAACGCAACACGCACTCTGTCCAAATCTTCCTGCGTATCCACACCGGCAGCAGGCGCTTCTTGGGTGATTTCAACAGCAATCGGATAACCGTGCCACAGGACGCGCAATTGTTCCAGTGATTCGATGGTTTCCAAAGGAGAAACATCCATTTCCGAATAGCGTTGCAGGAAAGCCTGCACGATAGGCATAAATGCCGATGTGGCGCAAAACGGCTGTTTCGGAAGGCAATTCGCGTTTTTCGGCACGCATCACATCACGCGGATAAGGAATCGGGGCGCGACTGAAATAGATGGCGTTGCGGTTTTTATCGAGGATAACTTTGACGACGTTAGGATTCATAAACTCGTCAAAATCGTGCAATTCGTGGGCGGCAGTTGCCATTTGCACATTGTTTTTCAACCAAAACTTCGGCTGTACGGTTGATGAGCTCAGGGTCGATTAAAGGCTCGTCGCCTTGTACGTTCACAACAATCAGATGTTGTGGCAGTTTCAGCGTATTGGCCGCTTCGGCAAGGCGCGTCGTACCACTTTCGTGTTGATTGGAAGTCATGACCACTTCAACGCCATGCGCCTGACAGGCCGTCTGAATATCGGGATGGTCGGTAGCAACGACAACACGCGCGGCCTTGCTTTTCGCCGCCTGTTCGGCGACGCGTACAACCATCGGTTTACCGTGAATATCGGCCAAAGCCTTTCCCGGCAGACGTGAAGAATCCAACCGTGCTGGAATCAATACGACAAATTCGGTCATGCTTTCAGTTCCTCTTCGCTCAACGCTCGTGCTTCGTTTTCCAACATATAAGGGATGCCGTCACGAATCGGATAAGCCAGCTTCGCCTGACGGCTCCACAATTCCTGTTTGTCTTGATGGTATTCGAGTTTGCCTTTAGTCACAGGACAAAACGAGGATGTCACAAAGGCTCATGTGGGGTTGCTGGTGAGTTATATCAAGGCCATCTGAGATGATTCGGACAGTACCGTATCAAATATGTTTTCAGACGACTGCAATTAT
>BNJU01004324.1_pt1 | contig 20821 bp, 27 predicted proteins | sample 8539281 | NCBI WGS metagenome assembly BNJU01 (sample SAMD00202456, study PRJDB9452) | human saliva metagenome | isolation source: human saliva | place: Japan
GAAACAATGTTTTGGGATTAGAATTTACAGTAGGAGGCATCAGTAGTCATTAGCAGTTGTTTTTGGTGCTACCGTTTTAGCTCAAGAAGCTCCAGCAACCAGAAACAGCTGGCACCTGATAGAATTGAGAAGAAGTAGTGACGGATAAAGGAACTAGTAACCGTGGAAGAGCTGAAAGCAAACCCAGGTTCTGGAAAACCAACGAAACTGAAAACTCCAGCAGATCTAGCAGCAGAAACTGAGAATGAGGAAGTTGGTAGCGTCCCACGACTTCTACGCAAGAGAATTAGAAAACGATGCTGTTGTTGAAAAAGAGGATGTGAAAACCAACTCTCAAATGGTCAAATAGTTGACATGAAAGACGAGTTGGACAAGGTTAAAAACTTGCAGAATGCTACCGTTCATATGGAGTTCAGCAAACCGATGCATCTGCATCCAAATTTATACAGCTCTTCAGTTTCTAGTGATACCAAAGTAGATGAATGACTTTCACCATACAATCCTTTAATAACACTGCTATCGTTGAAGGTCGTGATGCCAATGGGAAACCATTTCTATGGTGATTATAAACTGCTCCTTGAAGATTAAGCGGGTGAGTGGAACTTGCAAACCTTTACAGTTGAAAAGACCAAATGCATGACCCAAACCAAAATGGTCAGTTCCCTGTCTATGTAAATGCGTGCTCTGTCGCGAACAAGTCCTCAGTCTGGTCGTTTCATCCAAGACATGCCAGATGTCAACGTAGGGCAAATTCAGTACATTGAAAAACGCAAAGGCAAAACCACTGGGGCGCTCAATCTTAGAGGTCCGTCAATCTAACGATTTACGATCGCACCTTTCTCAGTAGTAGAAAAACGTAGTCAGTTCTTTGAAAGAGGAATGAGAAGAAACTTCCTGAAGGTGCAAAAGTTACGAAAAGTTAGATCGTCTGAAGGTGGTGAACCGCAAACCATATAAAGATGTGTATTGCAGTCACCGATCCAGCCCTTCTTAAACCGATAAAGGAACCTGATTGCTGGAACGGATGAAAGACGCTTGCATCACTCTGACTGGGGTGATATTGGTATGGTTGTTCGTCGTAGTGATGACAATGGAAAGACATGGGGAGATAGAATTACCATCTCTAATCCTCGTGACAATGAGAAAGCTAAAAATCCAGAATGGCCATCACCAGTTAATATCGACATGGCTTTTTTAGTCCAAGATCCGAAAACCAAGAGAATCTTCTCACCTTATGATATGTTCCTTGAAGGAAAAGCAGTGTTCTCTCTTCCTGGGAAAGCTCCACAAGCCTATGAGCAAATTGGAGATAAGGTTTATCAAGTCTTGTACAAACAAGGTGATGCGGGACGTTATACTATCCGTGAAAATGGTGAAGTTTTTGACCCTGAAAATAGAAAAACAGAATACCGTGTTGTAGTTGATCCTAAACAACCAGCTTATAGCGATAAGGGTGATCTATACAAGGGTGAAGAACTAATTGGCAATGTCTATTTTGAATACAGTGACAAGAATATCTTAGAGTTTCAAATACCAACTATCTCTGGATGTCTTATAGTGATGATGATGGAAAACATGGTCTGCACCTCAAAAGATATTACATACGGTATTCGCAAGGACTGGATGCACTTCTTAGGTACTGGACCTGGTACAGGGATTGCCTTGCACTCAGGACCTCACAAAGGTCGTCTCGTTATCCCAGTCTATACTACAAATAACGTATCTTACTTGAGTGGTTCTCAGTCTTCACGTGTTATTTACTCAGATGACCATGGTGAAACTTGGCAGCAGGTGAAGCAGTCAATGATAACCGTCCAGTAGGTAACCAAACAATCTACTCTTCAACTATGAATAATCCAGGTGCTCAAAAATACTGAGTCAACTGTTGTTCAGTTGAATAAGGAGACCCTCAAACTCTTCATGCGTGGATTAACAGGAGATTTGCAGGTTGCAACAAGTAAGGACGGTGGAGCAACTTGGGAAAAAGATGTAAAACGTTATGCGGATGTTAAGACGTCATACGTTCAAATGTCTGCTATTCATACTGTACAAGATGGTAAAGGAATATATCATCCTCAGCAATGCAGGTGGGCCAGGACGTTACAATGGTTTGGTACACTTGGCGCGTGTGGAAGCTAATGGAGATTCTAACTTGGCTTAAACATAATCCAATTCAAAGTGGTAAATTTGCTCATAACTCATTGCAAGATCTTGGGAATGGTGAATTTGGCTTACTTTTATGAACACGCAGATGCCAATCAAAAAATGAATATACTTTTGTCTTATAAGAAATTCAACTGGGATTTCTTGAGCAAGGATATGGTTGCACTAACTAAAGCAAAAGTAAAAAGTGCAGTAGATATGGGTAACAATATTGTTGCACTAGAATTTGATTCAGAAGTCTTGGTAAACCAAGCTCCTGTTCTTAAATTAGCGAATGGAAACCTAGCAACCTTCTTAACTCAGTACGATACAAAAACACTGCTATTTGTTGTCAAAAAGAAGATATTGGCCAAGAGTTACAGAATTAGCTGGTGGTGCAATTGAGTATGCATAATTTACCAGTTAGCCTTGAAGATGCAGGAACTCCCTGGTGGAATTAATGGTAAAAGAACCCTGCCATTCATGAAGTTCCAGAGTTCACTGGAGGCGTCAATGGTGACGAAGTGGCAGTACATGAAGTTCCAGAATATAATCCAGTGGAGACCTCAAAAGGGGAACCGGCAGTACATGAAGTCCCAGAATTTGAAGGTGGTGTAAATGGCGAAGAAGCAGCTGTAACAGAGACACCTGAGTATACAGAAGTTATTGGAACAGTAGGGCGACGAGCCAGCACCAACAGTAGAAGTTCCGAAGGTGGCGTAAATGGCGAAGAAGTAGTTAACAGAGGCACCTGAGTATACAGAAGTTATTGGAACAGTGGGCGACGAGCCAGCACCAACAGTAGAAGTTCCGGAATCGACAGGTGGCGTAAATGCTGAAGAAGCTGTTGTAACAGAGGCACCTGAGTATACAGAAGCTATTGGAACAGTGGGTGAGGAAGCAGCACCGACAGTAGAAGTCCCAGAATTCGAAGGTGGTGTGAATGCTGAAGAGGCTGTTGTAACGGAACTTCCAGAGTATACAGAAGCTATTGGAACAGTAGGTGAGGAAACAGCACCAACTGTAGAAGTCCCAGAATTCGAAGGTGGTGTCAATGCAGTTGAAGCGCTCAAAATGAGCTTCCAGAATTCACAGGCGTGAGTAAAATGCAGTTGAAGCGCTCAAAAATGAGCTTCCAGAATTTACAGGTGGAGCAAATGCAGTTCAAGCGCTTAAGCATGAACTTTCAGAATTCACAGGCGGAGTAAATGCAGTCGAAGCAGCAGTCAATGAAGCTCCAGAATATAAGGGTGAAGAAAACCGCTTGTCACTTTTTAGTGGCACAGCAAGATAAGACATATCAAGCTCCAGCAGCACAACTGACAACAACCAATCCTCCCCAGCAACAGGAAGTGAGGTTTTCAACCTCTAGTATCTGTAGGAATGGTTGGAATGCTCCTCGGCTTTGTTTGGAATGGCTAAGAAAAAGAAGATTAATGGCAACATTGAATCTAAAAAGTCTCTATAAAAAAGGTTTAGACTTATATTAGAAGAGTCTGTAACGTTTATTCGTTACAGGCTCTTTGTTTTGCAGAAAGCGAAGATTCTAGTGGAAATAAGCGGATGAAAGGAGAATTTAACTGCAGTATTTCTCCCTGAAACTACTTTTCAGGAGATTCTGTTTCATAAAAATTGTTTTTGAAACTTCAATCTATTCTAGTACAAGTTCTTGAAAGCGCTTTAAAAATGATATATATAGGCTCATAAGAAAAAGAAAAGGAGGAAAGTGGATGCCACAGATCAGTAAAAGAAGCTTTTGATTGAGCAGATTAAAGATGGAATCATCGTTTTTGTCAGGCACTTCTCACGAACCGCTTTATACAGAAGCGGAGGTGTAATGCCCTTGCTAGTCAAAGCGGCTGAGCAGGGTGGAGCAGTCGGTATCCGAGCAAATAGTGTTCGAGATATTAAGGAAATCAAAGAGGTCACAAATCTTCCGATTATCGGAATTATCAAACGTGATTATCCACCACAGGAACCATTCATCACTGCTACTATGAAAGAAGTTGATGAACTAGCAGCTTCTAGATATTGAGGTAATTGCTCTAGATTGTACCAAGAGAGAACGCCATGATGGCTAGAGATTCAAGAATTCATCCGTCAAATCAAAGAAAAATATCCAAATCAACTCTTGATGGCTGACACAAGTACCTTTTGAAGAAGGACTATACAGCAGTTGAAGCAGGAATTGACTTTGTTGAACAACCTTGTCAGGCTAGCTACATCTTATAGCCCGAAAAGTGGATGGTCCAGACTTTGAATTGATTAAGAAACTTTGTAGATGCAGGAGTAGACGTCATCGCAGAAGGGTAAGATTCACACACCAGAACAGGCTAAGCAAATCCTAGGTTACGGAGTGCGAGGCATCGTAGTTGGTGGAGCTATTACTAGACCAAAAGAGATCACGGAACGATTTGTTGCGGGTCTCAAAGTAAGACAATTAAAACACGAGGAGAGTGGTTGATTAGTAAAACAAAATGTAAACGTATACAAAGTTGTCAATGCTCATTATCCGTTTTCGGACACGCTTATCATCATTTAGGAGAATACTAATGAAATTTAGAAAACTAGCTTTGGTACAGTACTTGCGGGTGCTGCTGTTCTATCTCTTGCTGCTTTGTGGCAAATCAGACGCTAAAAAGACGCTGCAAGTGATGCAGGGAAAAACTGAAATCACTTGCGGGCTTTTCCCAGTCTTCACCAAGAAAAATCTGGTGACGGTGTAGGAACTTATGAAAATCTATCATCGAAGCTTGAAAAAGCAAACCCAGATATCAAAGTTAAACTAGAAACAATCGACTTCAAATCTGGTCCAGAAAAATCACGACAGCTATTGAAGCTGGAACTGCTCCAGATGTACTTTTCGATGCACCAGGTCGTATCATTAATTACGGTAAAAATGGTAAATTGGCTGAGTTGAATGACCTCTCTACAGATGAATTTGTTAAAGATGTTAACAATGAAAAACATCATTCAAGCAAGTAAAGCTGGCGATAAAGCATACATGTATCCAATCAGTTCTGCACCATTCTACATGGCTATGAACAAGAAAAATGTTGGAAGATGCTGGTAGCTAACCTTTGTTAAAGAAGGTTGGACAACAGATGATTTTTGAAAAAGTCTTGAAAGCACTTAAAGACAAAGGATACACTCCAGGTTCATTGTTCAGTTCTGGTCAAGGGGAGACCAAGGAACACGTGCCTTCTATCGCTAACTCCTTTACGGCGGATCTGTAACAGACAAAGAAGTTACTAAACACACAACTGACGATCCCTAAGTTCGTCAAAGGTCTTGAAAAAGCAACTAGCTGGATTAAAGATGGTTTGTTGAACAACGGTTCACAATTTGACGGTGGAGCAGACATCCAAAACTTTGCAAAACGGTCAAACATCATACACAACTTTGGGCACCAGCTCAAAACGGTATCCAAGCTAAATTGTTGGAAGCAAGTAAAGTTGAAGTGGTAGAGTTCCATTCCCATCTGATTCAGGCAAACCAGCTCTTGAGTACCTTGTAAACGGATTTGCAGTATTTAACAACAAAGATGAAAAAGAAAGTTGCTGCAGCTAAGAAATTCATCCAATTCATCGCTGATGATAAAGAGTGGGGTCCTAAAGACGTAGTTCGTACAGGTGCCTTCCCAGTTCGTACTTCATTTGGAAAACTTTACGACGATAAAACGTAAGGAAACTATCAGTGGTTGGACTCAATACTACTTCCATACTACAACACAATCGACGGATTTGTTGAAATGAGAACCTATGGTTCCCAATGTTGCAATCAGTATCTAATGGTGACGAAGAACCTGCCGCAGTTTTTGAAGACATTCACTGAAAAAGCGAATGAAACAATCAAAAAGCAGCTAAAACAATAAGCCCCTAAATAAAAGAAAATCCCCTTTTCCCTGTGCACATCTGTGTACGAAAAAGGGGGAGTTTTGTTTTGAAAAATGTAAGAACTGACAGGTCAAAAATTAAAATGAAGTTCTTACATAGGCTTTTTCTGGAAAAATTTCATTTTTGATTTTACATCAATGTCAGACAACAATTAAAAACAAAAAACTATTTGAAAGTGAGGTGCCGACTGTGAAAGTCAATAAAATTCGCATGAGAGAAACAATTGTTTTCATGCATTCTTAGCACCAGTATTAATCTTCTTTACCGTCTTTGTCCTAGCTCCAATGATCATGGGATTCATCACTAGTTTCTTTTAACTACTCGATGACTAGCTTTTGAGTTTGTGGATTGGACAACTACATCCGCATGTTTAAAGACCCTGTCTTTACAAAAATCTTTGATTAATACCGTAATCTTAGTTATCGGATCTGTACCAGTCGTTGTACTCTTTCTCACTATTTTGTGGCATCACAAACTTACCAACAAAATGCAGTTGCTAGATCCTTCTATCGTTTTCGTATTCTTCCTTCCTGTTGTAACAGGTAGTGTTGCTGCAACGGTTGTATGGAAATGGACTTTACGATCCTCTATCAGGTATTTTGAATTTCGTGCTAAGTCAGCCATATCATTAGCCAAAACATTTCTTGGTTGGGAGATAAAAACCGGCTTTTGATGGCGATTATGATTATTCTTTTGACAACATCAGCTGGTCAGCCAATCATCCTTTACATCGCCGCAATGGGTAATATTGATAACTCACTTGTAGAAGCGGGCGCGTGTCGACGGAGCTACTGAGTTACAAGTTTTCTGAAGATTAAATGGCCAAGCTCCTTCCAACAACTCTTTATATCGCAATCATTACAACAATCAACTCATTCCAGTGTTTCGCTTTGATTCAGCTTTTGACTTCAGGTGGTCCAAACCACTCAACAAGTACACTTATGTACTACCTATACGAGAAAGCTCCAATTGACTGAGTATGGCTATGCCAATACTATTGGTATTCTTGGCAGTTATGATCGCTATCGTCAGCTTTGTTCAATTTAAAGTACTTGGAAACGACGTAGAATATTAATAGAAAGGAGACAGCTATAATCTACAATAAAAGAAACCCTTTAACAGCCTTCACTGTTATTTCAACCATCTTCTTGCTTTTTATTGACTGTACTGTTTATCTTTCCATTCTACTGGATTTTTGACAGGTGCATTCAAATCACAACCAGATACCATTATGATTCCACCACAATGGTTCCCCTAAAGCTCCAACAATGGAGAACTTCCAACAATTGATGGTGCAAAACCCAGCCTTGCAATGGATGTGGAACCCAGTCTTCATTTTCATTGGTAACTATGTTCTTGGTTTGTGCAACTCTCACCCAGCAGGTTATGTATTGGCTAAGAAACGTTTCTATGGACAACGCATTCTCTTTCGCTATCTTTATCGCTGCCATGGCTCTTCCAAAACAAGTTGTCCTTGTACCATTGGTACGTATCGTCAACTTCATGGGAATCCATGACACTTTTGGGCAGTTATCTTGCCTTTGATCGGATGGCTATTTGGGGTCTTCCTCATGAAACAGTTCAGTGAAAACATTCCAACAGAATTGCTCTGAATCTGCTAAAAATCGATGGATGTGGTGAGATTCGTACTTTCTGGAGCGTAGCCTTCCCTATTGTGAAACCAGGATTTGCAGCTCTTGCAATCTTCACCTTCATCAATACATGGAATGACTATCTACGCAGTTGGTATGTTGACATCACGTCAAAAACTTGACCATCTCACTCGGGGTTGCGACCATGCAGGCCGAGATGGCAACCAACTACGGTTTAATTATGGCAGGGGCTGCCTTGCAGCTGTGCCAATCGTAACAGTCTTCCTTGTCTTCCAAAAATCCTTCACCAAGGGATTACTATGGAGCTGTCAAAGATAATACTCATGAAAATTGAATATAGCACTAATCTGTTTATCAGTATGCAGTCAGTATAATTAGATAGATCTAAGAGAAACGATATAGTATTATAAGTGTCTACAAAATGGAGAGGAGTTGATGTTTCACGAAGTTTTTGTTAGACACTTATAAACTTACTAGTAGACATCTTATGTCTGAAGATAACAATCAGGTAAAGGAAATTACTATGATTTTTTGATGATTTAAAAACATTAGCTTTTTACAAGGGAATTCACCCAAATCTGGACAAGGCTATTGATTATCTCTATGAGCATCGTAAAGATACTTTTGAATTAGGGTAAATACGACATTGATGGAGATAAGGTCTTCTAGTTGTACAGGAAAAATGTTCTCAACAAAGAAGAAAAATGATCGCTTTTGAGCATCATAAAAACTATGCAGACTTGCATTTGTTAGTTGAAGGACATGAGTATTCTAGTTACGGTTCTCGTATCAAAAGATGAGGCTGTAGCCTTGATGAAGCTAGCGATATTGCTTTGTTCATTGTCATGAACAATACCCACTCTTGTTGGGATATCACAATTTTGCAGTTTTTTTCCCAGGAGAACCTCATCAGCCTAACGGTTATGCAGGTATGGAAGATAAAGTTCGCAAAATATTTATTTAAAAATTTTAATCGATTAGTCAGTTAGGAGGAGCAAACAATGGCACATAGCGGATCTGGATTGATAAAAGCGGTATCTGATACGGATAACTTTCTGATGCGTTTTTATGAGAAGGTTTTAGATATCGTGACGGTTAACTCTACCTTTGTTGTGTCTTGTTTGCCCTATTGTGACTATTGGAGTAGCAAAAATCAGTCTCTATCAGACAATCTTGAAGTGAAGCGCAGCCGTCGTATTCCTGTTTTTCAAAATCTATATTAGAGCCTTTAGCCAAAAATTTGAAATTAGGTTTTCAGTTAGGTTTGCTGGAATTAGGAATCTTTTTGATCAGTGTGGTTGACTTATCACTATTTTGGAGTCAAACTGGTGTTGCCTTTCAACTCATTAAAGCTATTTGTTTGGGAATTCTGATATTTTTAACCCTAGTTATGTTGGCTAGCTATCCAATTGCTGCACGCTATGAATTAACTTGGAAAGAAGTGCTCCAAAAGGGCTTACTTTTGGTCAGTTTTAACTTCGTTTGGTTCTTCTTGATGCTTGCGATTATTTTGTTAATCATTATGCTTCTCTATCTATCAGGCTTTACTCTAGTGCTTGGTGGTTCAGCATTTCTACTCTTTGGCTTTGGTCTTCTTGCCTTTTGCCAAGCTGGATTAATGGAAAAATTGTTTGCTAAATATCAAGCAGATTGAAAACGATATGAAACTACTTTCAAACAAGAAAAGCTATGGGAGATGAATAGAAATTAAAATCTAAGTGGCTGAGATGTATTGAAAGCGCTTTTTACAAGGTGTATACTAAAATAGTAAAAAATCATCTGCTCAGAGCAGAAAAAAGAAATCTTAGGAGAAATCTATGTCAGATTTAAAAAAATATGAAGGTGTCATTCCTGCCTTTCTACGCATGTTATGATGATGCGGGTGAAGTAGCCCAGAACGTACTCGTGCCTTGGTACAATACTTTATTGATAAAGGTGTTCAAGGACTTTATGTCAACGGTTCTTCAGGTGAATGTATCTACCAAAGTGTAGAAGACCGCAAATTGATCTTTGGAAGAAGTCATGGCAGTTGCTAAAGGTAAATTGACCATCATTGCTCACGTAGCTTGCAATAATACCAAAGACAGTATTGAGCTTGCTCGTCATGCAGAAAGCTTTGGGAGTAGATGCTATCGCAACAATCCCACCAATTTACTTTCCGTTTGCCTGAGTACTCAGTAGCAAAATACTGGAACGACATCAGTGCAGCAGCACCAAATACAGACTATGTTATCTATAACATTCCTCAATTGGCAGGAGTTGCTTTGACTCCAAGTCTTTACACAGAAATGTTGAAAAACCCACGTGTCATTGGTGTTAAAAATTCTTCAATGCCAGTTCAAGATATCCAAACTTTTGTTAGTCTTGGTGGCGAAGATCATATCGTCTTTAATGGTCCAGATGAACAATTCCTCGGTGGACGTCTCATGGGAGCAAAAAGCTGGTATCGGTGGTACTTATGGTGCTATGCCAGAACTCTTCTTGAAACTCAACCAATTGATTGCAGATAAAGACCTAGAAACAGCGCGTGAATTGCAATATGCAATCAACGCTATCATTGGTAAATTGACTGCTGCACATGGAAATATGTACGGTGTTATCAAAGAAGTCTTGAAAAATCAATGAAGGACTTAATATCGGATCAGTTCGTTCTCCACTTACACCAGTGACCGAAGAAGATCGTCCAGTTGTAGAAGAAGCTGCTCAATTGATTCGTGAAACCAAGGAGCGTTTCTCTAATCAATAGGAGGCTTTTATGACTAATTACGTTGCAATTGATATTGGTGGAACTAATATCAAATACGGTTTAATTGACCAAGATGGACAACTTGTAGAGTCTAACGAAGTAGCGACTGAGGCTCATAAGGGTGGTCCCACACATCTACAGAAAACAAAAAGATATCGTAGCTAGCTATCTAGAAAAAGGACCAGTGTCAGGTGTAGCTATTTCTCAGCGGGAATGGTTGATCCCTGATAAGGGTGAAATTTTCTATGCTGGTCCACAGATTCCAAATTATGCTGGAACCCAATTTAAAAAAAGGAAATTGAAGCTAGCTTTTAATATTCCTTGTGAAATTGAAAATGATGTCAACTGTGCAGGGCTTGCTGAAGCTGTCTCTGGTTCAGGAAAAGGGTGCAAGTATTACCCTTTGCTTGACAATTGGGACTGGTATCGGTGGTTGCTTTAATCATTGATGGACAAGTTTTTCCATGGCTTTTAGTAATTCTGCCTGTGAGGTTGGTTATCTGCACATGCAGGATGGAGTTTTCAGGATTTAGCGTCTACGACAGCTCTTGTTAAGTATGTAGCAGACGCACATGGAGATGAAAGTGGAACAGTGGAACGGTCGCAGAATTTTCAAAGAAGCTACCGAAGGCAATAAACTCTGCATGGAGGGGATTGACCGTATGGTGGATTACCTTGGTAAGGGTCTCGCAAATATTTGTTATGTTGCCAATCCAGAAGTTGTCATCCTTGGTGGTGGTATCATGGGGCAAGCAATTTTGAAACCAAAAATCCGTAAGGCTTTGAAAGATTCGCTTGTTCCAAGTTTGGCAGACAAGACTCGACTTGAATTTGCCCACCATCAGAATACTGCTGGTATGCTCGGAGCATATTATCATTTCAGAATTAAATAGTCCTAAATTGGCTTTGCTAATTTAGGTTTTTGGCAGGAAAAAGTTAGGTAAAAACTTTAATAAAACTTTGGAAGCTCTTGCATTTCTTGGAATAATATAGTATATTTATTATACTGAGAAATCTCGAAAAGCGTTTAGAAATCAAGTCATTTTTTTATTCAGAAAAAAATGTAAGCGATTTCTAAAAATGAATTTAAACAGAAGATAAGAGTGGGAGGAAGAAGAGTTTTAAAGTAGGTACTGAGAAATAAAATTGTCGCCAGAGAAACTGGGCTCTTGCAGTAGCTGACTGCTTTTTGTTCATTAGGAGAATTTGATGAAACAGTATTTTTTGAAAGAAGTCGTATATTTAGTATTCGTAAACTAACGGTTGGTGTAGCCTCTGTGGCAGTTGGACTGGCTTTTTTGCATCTGGAAATGTTGCGCTAACGAAGTTGTGACAGAGCCAAAACTGGAAGTAGAAGGTCAAGCAAAAGAAGTAATCGATGTTGATAAAGAAAAAAGCTGAAGCAGTTAAGGAAACTAAAGAAGTAGTGAGTCCTGTTAAAAGAAGAAGTTGCTAAACAAGCAGCTCCTGCTACAGAAAAAGTAACAGAAGAGACTAAAAACTACTGAAGAGGCTGGAGATTTACTTCCAGAAGAAATTCCTGACCGTGCTTATCCTGATACGCCAGTGAAGAAAAACTTGATACTTCAGCTATTGTATCAGAAAAAGGATAGCCCGAAAGTTGAAACTAAAGAGTATTTCTAAAAAGCTGAAGAAGCAAGTGCAACTGAAGGAGAGAAAGAAAATAGAGCCATTATCAATGGTGGTCAGGATCTCAAACATATTGACTATGAAGGACAAACCAGCTACATCTGCGACTATGGTTTATAGCATTTTTAGCCTCCACTTGCAAATGGTGGGAAAGCAGGATTATCTCAATTCTGGCTCTGGTATCTTTGTTGCACCAAATATTATCTTGACAGTAGCACACAACTTCTTAGTCAAGGATGCGGATACCAATGCGGGATCTATCCGTGGTGGTGATACTGCTAAATTCTACTACAATGTTGGTTCAAATAGTCCCAAAGGTAAGATCTTTGCCAAACTCAGGTAAGACGGTTATTTTTCAAGGAAAAGGATATCCATTTTTGGAATAAAGATAAGTTTGGTGAAGGTTACAAGAATGACCTAGCCTTGGTCGTAGCACCTGTTCCACTTCAGATCGCTAGTCCAAATAAGGCCGCAACCTTCACTCCTCTGGCAGAGCATCGGGAATACAAAGCTGGAGAACCTGTTAGTACCATTGGTTATCCTACAGATTCAAGCTCACCAGAATTGAAGGAGCCGATTGTTCCAGGACAGTTGTATAAGGCTGACGGTGTTGTTAAAGGTACTGAAAAATATGATGATAAGGGAACAGTAGGTGTTACCTATCGTTTGACTTCTGTATCAGGCCTTTCTGGTGGCGGTATTATCAACGGTGATGGCAAAGTCATCGGAATTCACCAACGTGGTACTGTTGACAATATGAACATTGCTGAAAAAGATCGTTTCGGAGGAGGTTTGGTCTTGTCTCCAGAACAACTAGCTTGGGCTAAAGGCATCATTGAAAAATACGGTGTCAAAGAAGGCTGGTATCAAGGTGATAACGATAATCGCTATTACTTTGATTCAAAAGGACAATTACTCAGAAATACCACAGCTGTCATCGGTGGAAACAAGTATGCCTTTGACAATAGCGGTCTTGCTACCCTAGTTGAAGGCGTTGACTACGGCCGTGTAGTTATCGAACATGTGGACCAAAATGATAACCCAGTCAAAGAAAACGATACTTTTGTAGACAGGGCAGAAGTTGGAGCACAATTCAATTATAACTACAAATCGGAAATTGAAAAAACAGATTTCTACAAGAAGAATAAAGAAAAATATGAGATTGTTTCAATTGGTGATTCTCCAGTCAATAAACAATTGAAAGACGCTTGGGATGAGGATCATAGTGTTGTGAGCAAGGCTCCTGCAGGAACTCGTGTCATTAAAGTAGTCTATAAAGTTAACAAAGGTTCCTTTGAGGTTCACTATCGCTTGAAAGACTCTGATAAAGAGTTGACGACTGCAGATGTGGACAATAACGAAGGTAAAGAATACGATGTTTCCTTTGTTCATAAATTCCAAGCTAAAGAAATTGCAGGTTATCGTGCAGTCAAATGCAAGTCAAGAAGCAACTATCAAGCATAAAGGGTGAATGAAGTTATTTTTTTGAATACGAAAAGATTGAAGATCCAAAACCAGCAACTCCTGTAACTCCAGTGGTTGATCCAAAAGATGAAGAAACAGAAATTGCTGCTTACGGTCCACTTCCAAGCAAGGCTCAATTGGACTACCATAAAGAAGAATTGGCTGCCTTCATCCACTATGGTATGAATACCTATACTAACTCTGAGTGGGGGAACGGTAGAGAAAATCCTCAAAACTTTAACCCGACTAACCTTGATACAGACCAGTGGATTAAGACATTGAAGGACGCTGGATTCAAACGAACAATTATGGTTGTCAAAACACCATGATGGATTTGTAATCTATCCATCTCAATATACAAAACCATACCGTAGTCTGCTAGTCCATGGAAAAAGATGGTAAGGGGTGACCTTCTTGAAGAAATCTCAAAATCAGCAACTAAGTATGACATGAATATGGGTGTGTACCTATCACCATGGGATGCAAATAATCCAAACTATCACGTGAATACTGAAAAAGAGTACAACGAATACTACCTCAACCAACTCAAGGAAATCCTTTGGCAATCCTAAATACGGGAAATAATGGTAAATTCATCGAAGTATGGATGGACGGTGCGTGGTAGTGGAGCTCAAAAAGTAACCTATACCTTTGACAAGTGGTTCGAGTACATCAAGAAAGCTGAAGGGGATATCGCTATCTTCTCTGCTCAACCGACAAGCGTACGTTGGATTGGTAATGAACGTGGGATCGCTGGAGATCCAGTTTGGCATAAAGTCAAGAAAGCTAAAAATCACCGACGATGTGAAGAATGATTATCTCAATCATGGAGATCCAGAAGGAGATATGTACTCAGTTGGTGAAGCAGACGTTTCTATCCGTTCAGGTTGGTTCTACCATGACAATCAACAACCAAAATCAATCAAAGATTTGATGGATATTTACTTCAAGTCTGTTGGTCGTGGAACGCCACTTCTACTCAATATTCCACCAAATAAAGAAGGTAGATTCGCAGATGCAGATGTCGCTCGCTTGCAAGAATTCCGAGCAACCTTGGATCAAATGTATGCGACTGACTTCGCTAAGGGTGCAACAGTTACTGCAAGCTCTACTCGTAAGAATCACTTGTATCAAGCAAGCCACCTAACAGATGGTAAGGATGATACGAGCTGGGCACTAGCAAATGATGCTAAGACAGGTGAATTCACTGTTGATCTCGGTCAAAAGAGACGCTTTGACGTAGTCGAACTCAAAGAAGATATTGCTAAAGGTCAACGAATCTCTGGGTTCAAGGTTGAAGTTGAACTCAACGGTCGTTGGGTACCATACGGTGAAGGGATCAACTGTTGGTTATCGTCGCTTTATCCAAGGTCAACCAGTAGAAGCACAAAAAAATTGCGTGACCATTACTGGTGCACAAGCGACACCTATTTTGACAAACTTCTGTTTATAAGACACCAAGCAGTATTGAGAAAACAGACGGCTACCCTCTAGGATTGGATTACCATTCAAATACAACAGCTGATAAAGAAAATACAACTTGGTATGACGAATCTGAAGGTATCCGCGGAACATCTATGTGGACAAACCAAAAAGATGCAAGTGTAACCTACCGTTTCAACGGAACTAAGGCTTTATGTCGTATCTACAGTGGATCCAAACCACGGTGAAAATGTCAGTTTACGTAGATGGTCAGAAGGTTGCAGACGTCAAACCAATAATGCAGCTCGTAAACGTAGCCAGATGGTTTATGAAACAGATGACTTTGGCTCCAGGTGAACATACCATCAAACTTGTTAACAAGACTGGTAAACCTATTGCGACTGAAGGTATCTACACCTCAACAATGCCGGCAAAGGTATGTTTGAGATGAAAGAAACAACTTATGAAGTTCAAAAAGGTCAACCGGTTACTGTAACCATTAAGCGTGTTGGTGGTAGCAAAGGAACAGCAACAGTCCATGTTGTAACAGAACCAGGAACAGGGGTTCATGGTAAAGTGTACAAGGACACAACAGCTGACTTGACTTTCCAAGATGGTGAAACTGAGAAAACAATCACGATTCCAACGATTGACTTTACAGAGCAAGCTGATTCAATCTTTGACTTCAAAGTGAAAATGACTAGCGTTTCTGACAATGCCCTTCTTGGTTTTGCTTCAGAAGCTACGATTCGAGTGATGAAGGCAGAATTACTCCAAAAAGACCAGACAAGCTATGACGATCAAGCAACTCAGCTTGACTATAGCCCAGGTTGGAACCATGAAACCAATTCTTCAGGTAAATACCAAAACACTGAGTCTTGGGCATCATTTCGGTCGATTTGAATGACGAGCAAAAAGAAAAATGCTAGTGTAACAGCCTACTTCACGGAACAGGTCTTGAAATCAAAGGTTTTGTTGATCCTGGACATGGTATCTACAAAGGTTACTCTAGATGGTAAAGAACTTGAGTATCAAGATGGCTAGGAAATGCTCTGAGTACAATGGCAAGAAGTACTTCAGTGGTACAGCAGCTACACGTCAAGGTGGTCAGACTCTCGTTCGTTTGACTGGACTCGAAGAAGGTTGGCATGCTGTGACCTTGCAATTGGATCCAAAAACGTAATGATACTACGAGAAATATTGGTATCCAAGTTGACCAGTTCATCACTCATGGTGAAGATAGTGCTCTTTATACCAAAAGCAGAGTTAATCCAGCCATGAAGAGCTGGAAGGATGAATTGGTTAAAGTTTGACCAGACAAGTTTGAAGAATACTCCAGAGGCACGTCAAGCCTTTCAAGTCAAACTTGGATAAATTATCTGAGCAACTTTCAGCAAGTGAAGCCAATGCACAAGAAGTTCTGAAGACAGCAGCAGCTTTACAAAACGATCCTTGATAAGGAAGAAAATTATGGCACAGATGATACGCCAACACCAGATCAGCCAGAAGAACCAAACTATGACAAGGCTATGGCAAGTCTGACTGAAGCGATTGAAAGAAAAACAGCTGAACTCGGTGATGACAAGGAAGCTAAGAAGAAGTTAGTCGCATTAACAGAGCAAGCTCTTGACAGCCATCCAAGAAGCTAAGACTCAGGATGCGGTAGATAAGGCCTTGCAAGCGGCTTTTGGCATCTATCAACAGTCTTCAGGCGACTCCGAAAGAGGAGCCGGCTCCAGAAGAACCAAAAGCAACCAGAGGAACCAAACTATGACAAGGCTATGGCAAGTCTGACCGAAGCGATTGAAAAGAAAAACAGCTGAACTCGGTGATGACAAGGAAGCTAAGAAGAAGCTGATTACACAGAGCAAGCCTTGACAGCCATCCAAGAAGCTAAGACTCAGGATGCAGTAGATAAGGGCCTTGCAAAGCAGCTTTTGGCATCTATCAATCAGCTTCAAGCGACTCCAAAAGAGGAACCAGCTCCAGAAGAACCAAACACAGCCAGAGGAACCATCAAAACCAGAAGAGTCTAAAGTTGACTACCATAAGGCAATTGCAGATTTGACTGAAGCTATCGAGAAAAAGCAACAGAACTTGCTGATGATGTAGCGCTCAGGAAAAACTCGTTGAACTTGGAGAACAAGCTCTTGCACTATCCAAGAAGCTAAGACTCAAGATGCTGTTGAAAAAGCCTTTGCAAGACGCTTTGGTATCCATCAACAAGCTTCAAGCAACTCCAAAAGAGGAGCCAGCTCCAGAAAAACCAACACAACCAGAGGAACCAGCAAAACCAGAAGAACCAACACAGCCAGAGGTACCAAGCAAACCAGAAGAGCCTAAGCTTGACTACGATAAAGCTATGGCAAGCTTTGTCCGAAGCCATTAAAAGTAAAACAGCTGAGTTGGGTGATGACAGGAAGCTAAGAAGAAACTAGTTGAACTAGCAGAACAAGCCTTTAGCTGCTATTGAAGAAGCGAAGACTCAGGATGCTGTAGAAAAAGGCCTTGCAAGATGCTTTGACATCTATCAACAATCTTCAAGCGGCTCCGAAAGAGGAACCAAGCAAGCCGGAAGAACCTGCAAAACCAGAAGAACCAAGCAAACCAGAAGAGTCTAAGATTGACTACGAAAAAGCTATGGCAAGCTTGTCCGAAGCTATTAAAAGTAAAACTGCTGAGTTGGGTGATCACAAGGAAGCTAAGAAGAAACTAGTTGAACTAGCAGAACAAGCCTTAGCTGCTATTGAAGAAGCCAAAACTCAGGATGCAGTAGATAAGGCCTTGCAAGACGCTTTGACATCTATCAACAATCTTCAGGCGACACCAAAAGAGGAACCAGCTCCAGAAGAGCCTGCAAGACCAGAGGAGCCAAGTAAACCAGAAGAACCTGCAAGACCAGAGGAGCCAAGTAAACCAGAAGAACCAAGTAAGCCAGAAGAGGAAGTGAAACATTCAAATCTTCCAACTGAAGGTGTTAAAGAATTGAGTGTAACTCAACCAAGCCTTGAAGTAACGACAGAGCCAATTGCCTTCAATACGATTCGTCGTGAAAATCTCTTCTACCTAAAGGTAAGGAACAAGTCGTTTCTGACGAAAAGACGGACAAGTAACGACCTATGGTAGAAGTTGACGGCAGCGATCGTAAGGTTGTTAAGGTTGAACGAGGAAGCTCAAGACCGCATCGTTGAAGTAGGTACTCAAGAAGGAACTGCTATGCCGACAGAAGGCGTTATGAATTTGGACTTTAATCTACCAAATCTAAAAAGTAGAGAAAGAACCAATCTGCCTTCAAGACTGTTCGCCGTGAGAATGCTGATTTAGCTAAAGGTAAGGAACAAGTCGTTTCTGAAGGAAAAAGACGGATCAAGTAACGACTTATGTGAAGTCGATGGTGACAACGTAAGGTTCTTAAAGTAGAACGTGAGGAAGCCCAAGATCGCATTGTCGAAGTTGGAACCAAGGAAGAAAGTCCATCAACTGATAGCATTGAAGGTCTTGAAAGATTCTTCAACAAACTTGAAACTGATTGCTCGAGAAGGACCTCAATGGTGGTTCTGTTCTAGAGGTCGATAAGGTTGCTGATCAGGTCTTGGAAGGTCGCCGTTTCGATGCTTATCAAATTCAATTGAAAGAATGAGAAAAGGCGAACTTGTTCAACTGAAAGGTGCAGCCTCTTGTTCAAGTTGCTGTGGCGTCTGATGTAGCAATGTCTATGCTATGAATGCAAATCAAGAATTGCAGGAAGTGAAGTTTGAACAGAAAGGTTCAGCACTTGAATTTGTAGCTCCACACCCTAGGTGTCTATGCGGTAGTCTACAAGGATGCAGCTCAACCAAGTGCACCAGCAAATGTAGAAACTCCTGCTCCACAACCTATGGGAGAAGATAAGCCTTTAGCAGAGCTAAGGGAACTGTAGCAGATTCTGATAGCAAACAGTTACCAGCAACAGGAGAAGAAGTAAGTTCAGTTTCTCTGCCTGCCTCACTCTTGTTTCAGGAATGATGCTATTCTTCTTCAAAAAGATATGAAGGACTAGCAGAGAGAACGTCAAAGAAGTATCTTGAACCACTAAAAAGGAGTCCCATGGGGACTCCTTTTTGTGGGGAAAAGATGTTCAAACAGAAAACCCTGAATGGTTCTCAATTTCAGGGTTTTCTATTTCTTGTGTTTCTACGATAACCATTCAATCGATTATTTTCCCAATAGCTATTAAAGATTTTTTTCTTTACTTTTCGCGATCAATTTCTAGGAAATAAGCATAGAGTAAATCAATGATAATCAGCATTGGAAGCTGAGCAGAAATTCGTTGATATAGAGGCTTGGTTTTTGACTTGCGACCAAATACTGGTTTCTGTAAATGCTTGAGTATCCTTATTCAGTGCACTATGCAACAGAACTGTCTTAGCTCCCATATCCTGGGCATCTAATAAACTATCGATGATAGATGGTGTTGTTCCTGAGAGAAAAACCAAAGACCAAACATTTTTTCATCAATGATACTAGTCGTCCAGGCAAAACCGTCTGGATCTGTTAAGGCTTCACAGACGACACCCAATCTCATAAAAACGTAGCTTCATCTCACGTGCGACCAAACCAGAACTCCCAGTTCCGAAAAAAATACGCGTTCGGATTGGTCAATCATCTGAGCCCACGTTCCAGTTGCTCATCGTCAATCAATCTTGAGAAATTTCTGCACATTTGCATAACTTCTGAGGACTCTCTGAGTCAAAGGATTCATATCCTGTTGAGGAGCAGAAAGAGTGTCTTTTTGTTGCTGGTATTTGAAGATGAACTCTCGATAGCTCCTTAAAACCCACATTTCTTGGCAAAACGAGTGAGCTGCTGCCTGGGAAATATGAAGTTTTTGAGTGACTGTTGAGAGGATAAGTCATCATTTATGGTATCTGCCTGCAGAAAAATAGCGGGCAATTTCTTGCTCTAAATCGGTCATTCTTCAAAGTGAAGGTCGATAATCGTAGAGATATCTTGCTTATTCATGGGACCTTTGATAGCTATTTGCCAAAATTACTTTGGCAAATCTAACAAATAAAAATAGCGCTCACTCCATTATATCATAGAAAATAATTTTTGGACTCAAAAAGGAAAAGTCTTTTTCTTTTTCCATAATTTTCTACCTAAATTATGGTACAATGAAGAGTGTGATTTTGATTAGAAATGAGATTGATGTGTATGAGAAAATTCAATAGCCACTCGATACCGATACGGCTTTAATTTGTTATTTGCAATCGTCATTTTGCTTTTAACAATTATTGGCCGTTTGCTTTATATGCAAAGTTCTTCATAAGGATTTTTATGAAAAACAAACTCGCTTCTGTTAGCCAAACTCGAGTAACTATGGGTTCCGCTCTGGAGAAATCTATGATGCAACAGGAAAACCTTTAGTCCAAAACACTGTTATAGTTGTTTCCTTTACACGAAGCAACAAGATGACTGCGTGCTGATTTGAAGGATATTTCTAAAAATTGTTGACCTTATGTCACAGTCACCTTCTCCAGAGATTGACGGACCGTCAAATGGCTGATTACTACTTGGCTGATGCTGAAGTTTATAAGAAGACAGATTGAAGCTCTTCCAAAAGATAAACGATATGATTCAGATGGCAATCAACTTTCCGAATCTGAACTCTATAACAACGTGCTGAGAGTAATTCTCCAGTCAACTAGACTACTCAGAGGATGAAAAAGAAGGCACATCTATCTCTAGTCAGCTCAATGCAGTAGAAAATTTTGATGACAGGAAATATTCAAACGGATCCTTTGAGCGATACCAGGTAGCTCTTATTGCATCTGTGATCTAAGGAATTACTAGGTATTTCATCTCTACCTCATGGGACCGAAAAGTCTTAGAAACTTTCTTTCATCTAT
>BNJU01002733.1_pt1 | contig 20811 bp, 18 predicted proteins | sample 8539281 | NCBI WGS metagenome assembly BNJU01 (sample SAMD00202456, study PRJDB9452) | human saliva metagenome | isolation source: human saliva | place: Japan
ATTAACATGAGACCAAGAAAAAAATTAGAATTTAAAACACCACATGAGTGCTTTTTACGAACTAGTTAAGTAAATTTGCACTTGCTTGTTGGATTCACGTAACAAATAAAGAATAGAATTATGATAAAGTTTTTTTAAAAGTCTCTTTAATATTGTTATGCAATATTTTTCCTTCTTTCAAGTTGTATGAAAGAAGTGGAAGGATATGATACCTTTGCAACGATAACGCTGAATGGAGAAGTATATAAGGATTATGATTCTTGGAACTGGCTGCGTAGCTCATACAATCCTTCCTTTTTATCAATATTGGAATGTGAGGCACAACTGGAAGAATTGGACCTATATCTCCGAAAACAGCCAGGCAATCGTTCGAATCATGCATATTCTCTTGATATCATCTTTGATTCACCGTTGAAGAAACTAAAGTTAAAAGAGCCTTATACTATAGTTTCTACTGCAGACACTTTACTCTATAAGAATAAACCTTTGGATTTTTACAAAAAGATATGGGAGGACAGGCGACATCTCCCTACATTTGGTAGCGGAGGAGTTTGTATTTTAAGAACAGTAACTGGACATATAAGAACGGCGGTAGTTACCTCTCTTTCAGGTACCTGTGTACTCAATGATTATGATAAAAAAGGGTTCGCTCATGGATATCTAAAACTTTCAGGCATTTGGCCTACAGGTGAAAGATGTTATCTTGAAGGAGATTTTACTGCACATGCTGGAGGCCCTGAAGATATAGAACAAAAATAATTCGATAAACTGTTTTTTTCTATCTATTTATTAGGGTGGGGAACTTTATTAGAATTATCTACAAAAGTGAAATTAACAAATAAAGAATAGAACTATGATAAAGTTTTTTTAAAAGTCTCTTTAATATTGTTATGCAATACTTTCCTTCTTTCAAGTTGTATGAAAGAAGTGGAAGGATATGATACCTTTGCAACGATAACGCTGAATGGAGAAGTATATAAGAATTATGATTCTTGGAACTGGCTGCGTAGCTCATACAATCCTGTCTTTTTATCAATATTGGGATGTGAGGAACAACTGACAGAATTGGACCTATATCTCCGAAAACAACCAGACAATCGTTCGAATCATGCATATTCTCTTTATATCGTCTTTGATTCACCGTTGAAGAAACTAAAGTTAAAAGAGCCTTATACTATAGTTTCTACTGAAGACACTTTACTCTATAAAAATAAACGTTTGGATTTTTACAAAAAGATATGGGAGGACAGGCGACATCTCCCTACATTTGGTAGCGGAGGAGTTTGCATTTTAAGAACAATGACTGGAGATAGTAGAACGGAGGTTTTCACCTCTCTTTCAGGTACCTGTGTACTCAATGATTATGATAAAAAAGGGTTCGCTCATGGATATCTAAAACTTTCAGGCATTTGGCCTACAGGTGAAAGATGTTATCTTGAAGGAGATTTTACTGCACATGCTGGAGGTCCTGAAGATATAGAACAAAAATAATTCTGAATTCATCCTAAATGAAAAAGTAAATATATCATTCATAATGATATATGTCATTTTTGCAACCTCTTGCAATGATAACGTTATAGAGGATATAGACAATAATATGACTGAATATCAGAAAGAGAATAAGTCAAGGAGCAATAAAGAAAACATATATATGGAGCAAACTGATCATATAGCTATGCTTACAAGACTTGTTTGGTTTGATAAAGGCAGTAGTAAATACATCTTAGCCTTATCAAAAGAAGATGCATATAAGATGGGGTTCACGCTAAACGAATATCTTTCTGTAGAAAATTATGTAAAAACTCTCAATCAAATAAAAGTGTTACACAAATAAAAATCCAATTAAATTAACGTGAGTTCGACGAATTTAGAACAGAGCAAGCTGTGTGTCAATAGTCCTTTGTACATTGATACACGGCTTCTTTGGGAACAGACAATAGGCAGCAATAGCCCCCAATAAATTGACAATGAAATTGTCAAAGCATCTATGTCTGGAGTGCTCCACCTGCGCAATATTCTTAAGCTCATCATTCACGGTTTCTATAATGGCTCTTTTTCTGAGTAAGAGTCTGTCAGAAACACTCATCAAAGCTCCTTTCATGTTGCTTTTCAGCTTGGTAATAAGTTGTATTCCATCCACAAACAACCTTTGGAAGAGATTTTTGCTGATGTACCCCTTGTGGCCGAACAGCTTGCCATATATGAATTCTATAAACACTTTGTACTCCAAAGGTTTACGATCATCAACATCTCCCGGCGTTATCATAAAATTGAGAAGCTCTCCTTTCTCATTGCAAATCAAATGCAATTTGAAACCGAAGAACCAACCCATAGAGCATTTTCCTCTTTGGGCTATACCTTTGAAAACCTTGTGAATATGTATTCTTTGGTTCTTGCAGACACGCAGTGGTGTGCTGTCAACAAAACTTATGCCCGTGCATTTGCCCAACAATACTTTCTTGATAAACAAAGCCAGTGGAATGACAACCTCCCTTTCCAATTCTACTATACGGTTGTATGAGACAATTTTAGGAAACAAATGACGCAGACGCTTACATACTTTTTCAAGATAGAAATGTTTAAAGCAGCGATAACCAGAGTCGTGAAAAAGAATCATTATTAGCATGACTTCTGCCTTGGACATCGTGGAATCTCGATGATACTTTCTTTTTCCAGTAGGCTTTAGCGTATATTTTGCCACCATTGCATCAAAAAAATTGCAGAAATCATCTGCCATACAAAATATTTCAGTAACTTTGTCCTCGGTGATCATAGCGATTTTTGTTTGTAATTGTTTGTAAATCAACACCTTAAAATTACAACAAATTTTGCTAATCACCAAATTTATAGACACTTATAATTCATCGAACTCACGTTAAATAGATATACACATTATCATGGATACAGTCTTTGGTATTACATGTTCTATAGTTACTCTAAACCCCTAATATAGTTTTGTTTTTAGTTGCTGTCACTCCTGTCATGCCGTATTGCTACTTAACATCCTTGTTATTAGTATGTTATTTAAAGTGTTAAAAGTGACAGCAACATAAATTTAAAAATAAGATAGGGGAATTAAAGATAGATAAGGTATAAAACATTCACGTGTCTCTGTTATATAGTTGGTGGGGATATGAGCAATTTGTGTAGGGAGGAATTGAGGCGTTTTTTATTGATATTCCTGTCAAGCAGTTAACCTATAAGACTGTATGATACGAAAGAAAGTATGATAATATCGAGTAGGATATAATCTTAAAGAATGTAAAAGTTGTAATGTTTACAAGTGATTGTTTTGTTTCTTTCAGAATTTTCTTCTAAATTTGCAAACGTAACATTAAGAAATAATTTATTATGGCAAAGAGAAACGAATTATATAAGTGCTCAGAGAGCGGTAATATTGTAGAAGTTTTTAGTAGGTAGCGAGAGTGGTGTAGGTAGCATGCAGTTGCTAAAAGAGAACACTACTGATGCTGCTACAGAGAAACATGTACCAGTTGTAGAGAAGATAGCAGGTGGTTATCGTGTAACAGTAGGTGAGGTAGAGCACCCAATGACCGAGGAACATTCAATTCAGTGGATTGAGTTGATTACGAATAACAATGAGGTTCTTCGTAAATATCTTAACCCATCTGACCGTCCTGTAGCAGAGTTTAAGACAGATGCAACAGAGGTTTATGCACGTGAATATTGTAACTTGCATGGTCTTTGGCGCTCAAAATAAGCGAAAGATATCAAACTGACATATAATAGTGAAGGGTATGCAGACTCCAAAGAGGAGACATGCATACCCTTATTCTTTTGTAGAAATCTTGTTGAAAAAGTCTATACCATATTTTTATTTTTATATCATACTTTGGTTATCCTTAAACTTGTGTCTATACCACCGAATACGATGAAATGGGGCTTTTTTTATATTGTTAATGATTGTTTTATTTATTATATTTTTTTCTTTTTAGCGCCATTTGTAAGTAGTTGATTCTTAGGATAATAAAAAAATATAAATCTGTATTTTGTTGTATATTACATTATAAATAGGTTGTAAAGAAGGCTTTTTGTTTATCTTTGCGACCATTAATTTTTATTGTACTAAGCAATCTTTACCCGATTTTACCGACTTGATAAAATATAACTTAAACTTTAAAATATGGGAAATAAACACTTTACCATTTGCCGCAGTGTGTTCAACCGACATACGCTTAGTGCTGCTTGTCTGTTGGCATGTCTGTTCTCCAATGGTGTTATTACTCCTGCAATGGCAGTACCATCAGCTTTGTCAGTAGACCAGCAGTCTAAGACTTTTAAGGTTACAGGACAGATAACTGATAAGGCTAAGGAGCCATTGATTGGTGTGACAGTTACTGTTGTTGGTTCGAATGGTCCAATACGTACCATCAGTGATATTGATGGTATGTTTTCACTTGATGTACCCGAAGGTAACAAAACCCTTGAGTTCTCTTATGTAGGATATAAGAAACTGAATGTCCCCGTTACGGGTTCTAAGTCCTTGAATGTTGTTATGGAAGAGGACACAAAGGATATTGATGAGGTCGTGGTTACGGGTTTCAGTAGTCAGAAGAAAGCATCTATCGTTGGTGCTATTCAGACTATTCAACCAACTGAACTGAAGTTTGGTAATACGCGTACCTTATCTAATAATCTTGCTGGTAAGCTATCGGGTGTCATTGGCATTCAACGTTCAGGTGAGCCTGGCTATGATGATTCTAATTTCTGGATTCGTGGTATCAGTACTTTCTCAGGTAACCGTGCACCGTTGGTACTGGTTGATGGTGTAGAACGTGACCTGAACAGTGTCGATGTGTCGGAGATAGAGTCCTTCTCTATATTGAAAGATGCATCAGCAAGTGCCATGTATGGTGTTCGTGGTGCAAACGGAGTAATCGTTATTACGACAAAACATGGAAAGATTGGTGCACCTGCAGTGAGATTTCATGTGGAGCAGTCTATCAATTCACCAACGAAACTACCAAAGTTCTTGGATGCACCAGACTATATGAGTCTGCTTAATAATGTGGCACAACACGATGGTTCTCCCATCCCGTTTACCCAGTTGCAGATAGACCGTACACGTAGCGGGTATGATCCAGACCTCTATCCGAATGTGAATTGGATAGACGCTATTACAAAGGATTATGCTTATTCTTCACGTGCGAACCTTGAGGTTAGTGGTGGATCAGACTTTTTGCGTTATTCCATAGTAGCTTCTTATTTCCGTGAGACGGGTATTTTAGCACAGGATAAATCTCTGATTGTTGATAATGCAACGAACAACCAGCAGTTTAATCTTCGTACCAATATTGATATGGATGTAACTAAGACAACTCTGCTTAGTGTAAGTATCGGAGGTTATCTGAATCGTTTTAAGCAGCAGAGTTGTAACACAGACGATGCGTTTACAGAAGCTTTCCAGACCTTACCGTTTGTACATCCAATCCGTTATAGTGATGGCACGATTCCAAAAGTGTCGAACCGTGCTAACCCATGGGAAACGGTTACACAGCATGGGTATGACTTCTATACAAGCTCAAAGATTCAAACTCTTTTTGCTGTAGAACAAGACTTGAAAGTTATCACACCTGGATTAAAAGTTAAGGGGCTCTTTAGTTTTGACCGTTGGAATAAGAGTCAGCGTGGACGTAAGGCTAATCCAGGTACAGTCCTTCCTGCTACAGGTAGAGACGTAGAAGGTAATCTGATTCACACCCAAGGTACGGTAGGTGATGAATCTATGAGTAGTTATAAAGGTAGTGATTATGGTAATACCCGTGTTTACTTTGAAGCAGATGTGTTATATAAGCATCGTTTCGGTAAACATGACGTTGATGCGCTTTTCCTGTATAATCAGCAAGCTTATGATGATGGTGACATTCAAGACTATCGTAAGCAGGGTATAGCGGGGCGTTTATCTTATACCTATGATAATCGTTATGTTGCTGAGTTCAATTTTGGTTATAATGGTTCGGAGAATTTTGCCAAAGGAAAGCGCTTTGGCTTCTTCCCATCACTTGCTATAGGATGGTTGATGAGTGAAGAGCCATGGATGCAGAAGTATCATAAGACGTTCAATAAGATAAAGTTTCGTGCCAGTGTTGGAAAGGCTGGAGATGATAATATAGGTGGACGCCGCTTTGCTTACCTGACTACTATGAATACAAATGCAGAAGGTTATGTATGGGGTACGACAGGACAGAGTAGTTATACGGGTATTACAGAGGGTGATATTGGTGTAAGCAACTTGACATGGGAAACAGTGAAGAAATATAATGTGGGCTTTGAGTTGGGACTTTGGAATATGCTTGATTTCAATCTAGATATCTTCCGTGAGAATCGTTCAAACATCTTCATGAAACGTACTATCATCCCAACACAGAGTGGGTTTATCAATGCACCATGGGCTAACTTTGGTAAGGTTACCAATGGTGGTGTTGATATGAGCCTCAACTTCCATAAGCAGTGGAACAAGGATTGGTTTACTTCTGCTTATGTAAACTTTACATATGCAAAGAACCGTGTTGATGAGTATGATGAGCCTGAAATAAAGAAAGGGACTTATCGTGCACAGACCGGTCGTTCTCTGAATGAACTACAGGGTCTTACTGCAGAGCGTCTTTTTATGCCAAGTGATTTCAATGCTGATGGTTCTTTGAAATTTGGTATTCCATCACAGAGTGGGGTGGGTGGTACAGATCTGAAGCCAGGTGATATAAAATATGTAGATATGAATGGAGATGGTGTTATCACAGAAGAAGATGCTGGCTTTATTGGTGGAACAGTTGACCCACGTATTGTGTATGGCTTTGGTGGCGTTATTGCTTATAAGAATATTGATGTGAATTTCTTCTTCCAAGGAGTTGGAGATACCCATCGTATTATTGGTGGTTCACCATATTTTATACCAGCAAGTGGAACAACCGTACAAGGTAATGCTTACAGTGAGAATCTCAGTGATCGTTGGACTGCTGATAATCAAGATCCGTATGCTTTTTGGCCAAGGCTTACCTATGGACCTAACTTAAACAACTATCGTGCTTCGACATGGTGGAAGAAGGATATGAGTTTTTTGCGTTGTAAGACGATTGAGGTAGGATATACGCTTAATGCCCAATGGTTAAAGAATTTATACGTAAAGAATCTTCGTGTTTATGTCAGTGGTAATAATCTCTTCTGCCTCTCTGGCTTTAAATTATGGGACCCAGAGCTGGGAACAGGTGATGGCTTGAAGTACCCAATGAACCGTTCAGTACAATTTGGGTTGGATATTAATTTCTAATAAAATTGAAGATGAGAACTTTGAAAATTACAAAATATTTCATGGTTGGCCTGATGGCTGTAACAATGACAACATCTTGCTCTGATTATCTTGATAAGGAACCTGATACAGAGCTTAATATGGATATTGTATTTACGAATCGTGACAAGGTCTACTCAATGTTGTCTTATGTTTATAATGTCATCCATACCCCAGATAAGTTTGCCTTGATAAAGGATGGATATGAGGTATTTGCTGATGATTTGACTCCTTCACGTCGTTGGGAGCAATGGGGATGGAAACACACAATTCCAAGAATCTTTGGGCAATGGACAATTAACTCTGATTGGGATGGAGATCTTTGGGCAGCTATGCCTAAATATATACGTCATGGTTATATCATAGAACAGAGAATAAAGGCTTTGCCAGATCAAGATCTTCCGCAGAGAGAAGTTGATAACATTAAGAATGAATTAAAGTTTTTGACAGCTTACGGCTGGTGGCAAATGGCTGAAGCTTATGGTGGTATTCCTTTTAAACCTGATTATATAGCTCCGACAGACTTTACGTTATCTGATTTGATGATAGGGCAATCTAAGTTTGATGATATTGTCAACTATTGTGATAAAGAGATGTTGGAGGCTGCAAATGCTTTGCCTGCTACTTATGAGGATCCTGCTAAGTATGGTCGTATAACAAAGATTATGGCACTGACAGTCCGAGCTCGTATGTTGCTCTTTGCAGCTAGCCCGTTAGTTAATGGTAATCCATGGTATAAAGATTATCGTAACAAGTCCGGAGAATTAATATTCAATCCTACATATGATCCACAGAAGTGGGTGAAGGCAGCAGAAGCTTGTAAATTATGTATTGATGAGGCTGAGAAGGCTGGTTATAAACTGTACAAGGAATATAATGATGATGGTTCCATTGACCCATTTATGTCTACTTATAATGTACATCTGAAACGTTGGAGTGAGGGAAATCGTGAAATAACGTTCCCTGTAACGAAGGGAAATGCTTATAAGCAGATTGATGGCTTGCTTAATTGGTGCTCTGTACGTGAAGTTGGTGGTGGTAATGGACTTGGTGTTTATCAAGGACTAGTTGATGCTTTCTTTACTAAAAATGGCTTGCCTATCTCAGATGTGAATTCTAATTACAATGAAGAAGGCTTCTCAAATGCTGTTGATACACGTAATACTAAGTGGGAATATGGTACGGGTAAGCCTGGAGAAGTTACAGCGAAGCATACATATAACATGTATTGTAATCGTGAACCACGTTTCTATAATGCTGTAACCTATAATGGAGCGTGGTTGACTTATGTGAATAGAAAAGTCGATATGTTCTATAATCATAAAGACAATATTCAGTCGAGTTCACCACATGATGCTCCACAGAATGGTTATCTCCTTCGTAAAGCTATCTGTATGACTGATAACATAAAAACCGGTAAGATTACTGATCGCCAAGGTTTCATATACCGTTTAGCATTTACTTATCTTGATTATGCTGAGGCAGAGAATGAAGCTCACGATGATGCCAGTGCACGTACATCTGCCTTGGAGTATCTGAATCTCATTCGTGAACGTGCAGGAGTGCGTAAGTATACTTTTGATAATGTGCCAATACAGGATGATAACTTTATTCATATTGACAATACACAGGCTGCTTTACGTAAGGTTATTCGGGCTGAGAGGCGTGTTGAACTTTGTTTCGAAGACAACCGCTGGTATGATATACGCCGTTGGAAAGAGGCTGAGAACCTTCCAGAGATAACAGGTGATGGTTATGGTATGAATGCATTGGGTAATTCCGAGGATACGTTCTACAAGCGAACTGTTTTCCAACATCGTATTTGGAAACGTCAGTACTATTGGATGCCTGTATATATTGATGAGTATGAGAAGAATCCGAACCTTGTCCAAGGACCATTCTGGGGCGATTAATTAATCTTAGTCTACTCTTTAAAAAAATAAGTTAGATAATAATGAATACAATAAATAAATTCTTCGGATTGTTGTGTGTCCTACTGGTTTTTTTACAGCATGTAATGAGGGTCCAACCTATTTTTACTTTAGAGAATCAGCCTGATGATATGCATCTTCAGGCATCAGTAACAGAACTGACACTTAGTAAGGCACAAGAGGATGAGTCTGCTGTCACTTTCAAATGGAATACAGTAAAAAGTCCTATAGAAAACTATGACTCAATAACCTATGCCTTGCGTTTTTATGCAACTGATTCAAAGAATGAGCACCATAGTGATTTCTTCTCTTTAGGTGGTGCTCATGAAGTATCTTTTACTCATAAAGATCTGAATGCTATTGTTGCCCGTTGGGTACCAGCAGGGACCTCTATTGCTGTAACAGCAGAATTGGTCGGTACGGTAAATAATCAAATAAAGTATATCAAGCCAGAAGTATCAAAAGTAGAGTTCCGTGTGACGGGTTATGAAAAGAATCCTACTTATCTATATGCTCATATTAAAGATGATGCAACTGGTGCTGAACGAGTTGAACGTATGTCTCAACGTCAGTTAGGTACAGGTATTTATGAAGCTACACTTTCTATGAAACCATGTACCTATTACTTTACTACTTCGACAACTGATGCTTATCCTGCTTATGGTCAAGATACTGGAGAAAAAGTGAAGTATGTAGATAATGGAAATGTACAACCATTTACAAATACTGTGACAGGTAAGCGTACAATTATTGTTGATACGAATGATGATTTTATGGACTGTCGTGTCCTCAATATAGTTCAGTTACCAAATCCAGAGACGATCCGTATCGTTGGAGATGGCTGTTCTATCGGATGGGACCCTGCATCTTCTGAAGGTGTCTTTACAATAGAAAACCCACGTTATCCATACATCTATTCATGGGTCGGTGAATTTAAGGTTGGTGAGATTAAAGTGAATACGGGTACAAGCTGGGGCGATCAGTTCTTTTATGCACCTGAACCTAATGCTGATCCAGCTGTTAATCACCAGTTGAGCATGTTCCGATATGAAAGTGCTGGTGGTGACGTGAAATGGAAAGTGACAACCCCTGGTAGATTTAAGTTCTCGCTCTATTTAGATGCTGATGACTTACACACATCCTTCGAACCTGTTCAGTAATAGAATCTTGAATTAATTAAATATTGAAGAGATGAATAAACTAGTATATGTTATTTTAACTTGTATCTTTACCAGCATCTTCCTTAGCTCATGTGTTAAGGAAGATGGGGCAGGGGTACCTCGTGCAAAGAGTCTATTCCTTGAGCACAGTGAATATAATGTGGACTTAGAGAATGATACGGTAGATGCACTTACCTTACGTTGGATTGATGTGATGAATGCTAAATACAGTGTATATCTTTCTAATGCTTACACCTCGGATGTAGAAGAGGTGAGTGGACAACCAGTAGTAGGAGAATTGAACACTTTATCTTTAAAGGTGCCATACGCATTCTTAAAAGATTATGTAGAAAAGGCTAATTTGCTTTCTGGCAATTATGGTTCTACTGATGCCATTGATATTTTCATTAATCTGACAGGAATTCCAATTGATGCTAGTCAGCCTTCTGCTTTGCTCCCTACTGGTTCAACAATCAAGGCTACAATACATTTCAAGAAATAATTATCCTCTTAGTCTCGAATCAATTAAAAGTAATGAAAAAACGAGTCTTGATATGTGCAGTGATTGCATTGCTTTGGTTGCAGAACATCTATGCGCAAAATACTTATACGAATCCTGTAATAAGGAAATATCTTGCAGATCCATCCGTCATTAAAGCCAATGACGGATGGTTTTATGTTTATGCAACAGAGAGCGCGGGGCTTGCTATTCCTATCTATAAGTCCCAAAACTTAGTTGATTGGACATTTGTAGGCAGTGCCTTCACTAAAGCGGGGCGTCCAACTTTCGTAAAGAATGGGTGGTTATGGGCACCTGATATCAACTACATCAATGGAAAGTATGTACTTTACTATTCCATGTCCGTTTGGGGTGGAGAATGGGAATGTGGGATCGGTGTTGCAACTTCTTCTTCTCCTTCTGGTCCTTTTAAGGATCATGGTAAACTTTTTACTAGCTCTGAGATGGGTGTAAGAAACAGTATTGACCCATGTTTCTTTCAAGATAAGGACGGTAAAAAAATTATCTTTTTGGGGCAGCTTTCATGGTATATACGGTGCTGAACTATCTGCAGATGGTCTAAGACTTAAGAAAGAAACAAAGTTCCAAATTAGTCCTATTGAGGGTAAGAATAGAACTCTTGTTGAGGGAACTATGATGATGAGGCGAGGTGATTACTATTATTTCTTTGCTTCAGCAGGTAGCTGTTGTAATGAACTTAATAGTACTTACCATGTCGTTGTAGCTCGTAGTAAGAATATTAAAGGGCCATATCTGAATAAAGCAGGGCAAAGTATTATGGACTATTTCTCAGATGTAGTTCTTCAGGGTAGTGATAAGGTGAAAGGCCCAGGACATCATTCTGAGTTGATAAAGGATGATAAGGGTAGTTATTGGGTACTTTATCATGGCTATGATGTTATGAAACCCAGTGATGGTAGGCTATTGTTCCTAGATAAAGTAAACTGGGATAAAGATGGTTAGCTATTCTTCACTGGTGGAAAAACCTTCTGAAAAGTCTGTAAAACCCACTTTCTCTGCAACAGCAATCAATGATGTTACAGCTTTTAATAAGACCTATACCATAACGAACAGTGGCGAAAATCATTATGAAATCCATGCTCCAGTCCATTCTTCTTTTATTTGGAGTCTGTATAATATCTGTGGAGAGAGGATAAAAAAACTGGGCGTTCAACAGAAGTCCAAGAACTCTGGGTTAATGATATAGCTAATGGGATTTATATTGTTAAGGTAAATGGGGTAGCAGGAAAGCTGGAGCAGAAGATAATAAAGGTTGACCGATAAAGAGGGAGTAATCTATGCTTTCTGTAGGAAATGATGTGGAATTATAGTAACATCAATACTTTATAGGCAATCTTTTTATGGATGTACCTTTGTAAATCTTGTCTTTGTCAACCTGATGATAATTATCATCCTCTTCCTGTTGATAGGACAAGGAATCTTTATATAAAAAAAGGAATTACTTTCGTAATTCCTTTTTGCGCTCCAGGATGGCTTTGAACCAACGACCCCTGATTAACAGTCAGGTGCTCTAACCAACTGAGCTACTGAAGCAGTGTTAAGTGCTTGTTTCTTGTAAGCGGTTGCAAAGGTACATCCTTTCTTCCAAACTGCCAACATGTTTTGAGAAAAAAATCATCTAAAAACGTAATTTTATCTAATTTTTTTCCTTCCAGAAGTAGGTATTCCATTATAATAATGTACTTTTGTCAATCTATAAGTGCATAAATAATAAACAAAAGGAACACGATGAGGAAAATATTCTTGTCATTTACACTCTTCCTCCTAACATTGGGGAGCACTGTAACGGCTCAAAATAATGTAAACAAGGAACATAATTTCGATGTAGCAAAGAATCTTGAGACTTTTTCTGCTATATACAAATACTTAGACTTGATGTATGTTGACACCCTGAATGCCGATGAAGTAGTTGGTAATGGTATTAACTATATGTTGCGTTCACTTGACCCTTACACCGTTTATTACCCAGAGGACAAGGTGAAGGACTTGGATATGATGATTTCAGGTAAGTATGCTGGTATAGGAGCTTTGATTCGTTATAACTTAGTATTGAAGAACGTTGTCATAGACGAACCATATGAAAATATGCCTGCTGCTGAAGTTGGACTGAAAAAAGGTGATGTTATACTTTCCATAGGTGACTCTTCTATGGTGGGAAAGGATGTCTCTTATGTAAGTAACCACTTACGTGGTGATGCTGGTACTACCTTTATTTGACCATTCAGCGTCCTTTGACAAACAAGAAGATGAAGTTTAAGATAACACGTCGTACTATTCAGTTGCCATCTGTTCCTTACTATGGTGTGCAAGAAAATGGTGTCGGTTATATAGATCTTAACTCTTTCACTACAGATTGTTCCAAAGATGTTCGTCGTGCTTTCCTTGATATGAAGAAGCAGGGCATGAAATCTCTTGTCTTTGACTTGAGGAACAATGGTGGAGGTAGTCTTCAAGAAGCTATTAATATAGTGAATATGTTTGTTCCCAAAGGGCTTACATTGGTGAAGACCAAAGGTAAGTTGGAGCGTGTGAATAAGGAATATAAGACGACCGTAGAACCTATTGATACGGTGATACCTATTGTTGTTCTTGTCAATGGCGAGACTGCAAGTGCAAGTGAAATCACAAGTGGTAGTCTGCAGGACCTTGATCGTGCCGTAATCCTTGGCACTCGTACATATGGAAAGGGACTTGTACAGGTTTCAATGGAGCTTCCTTATAATGGAAGTCTGAAGTTGACCACAAGTAAATATTATATCCCGAGTGGCAGATGTATACAGGCTATCAATTATAAACACTCTAATGGAGGCTATATTGAGCATGTTCCTGATTCTCTCACCCATGTGTTCCATACAGCAGATGGACGTGAGGTTCGTGACGGTGGTGGTATTAAGCCTGATATAGAGGTACAACCTGACTCTCTGCTAACATTGCTTTCTATCTTGCGTCCACAGGAAGAGATTCTACGGAGGTTATGTGGAATTGGGAACTGAAGTATATTAAGACTCATCCAACGATTGCTCCAGCTAAGGATTTTGTTATTTCGGATGCTGATTATGAAGATTTCAAGCAGGCAGTGTTGAAGAGTGGCTTCAAATATGACCGTGAAAGTAAGAAATTCCTTGAGAGTCTTGAGAAGCTGGCAAAGTTTGAAGGGTATTATGATGATGCTAAACCTGAATTTGAAGCACTGGAGAAGAAGCTGAGCCATAACCTTGCTAAAGATCTTGATTATAATAAACAGACACTGAAGAAGGTGCTGACGAGCGACCTTGTTTCTGCTTATTATTATCAGCGAGGGTCTATTCAGAACAGCCTGCAGTTCGACAAACAATGGAAAAGGGCTGTGGAAGTATTGCAGAATCCAACAGAATATAGAAATATTCTTCAGCCATCATCTTCCAAGAAGGGTACGGAGGCTGCAAAGACAACACTCCGCTAATATTCAGAATAACTACAAAGTGGGTTGATAGTGCTTGCACATAGCGTCTTGGTAGGATATATATACGGTCCTATGTGTGAGTCATTTCTCAACTTTTTACTATTTCTGTGTGCATGAATAAAATCTTATTTGCATTTTATACATTCCTCTTTTCTGTGTTTACGTTGCAGGTTGCAGCAATGGATTGGGATGCAGATAATATCCCAATGGTACATCTGCAAGATGCAAAGCGGTATGTCTGTGACCCAGATGGCATCATGTCTCCAGCTATGCGCGACTCTACCGACTCTTATTTAGGACGGTTGGAGAAAGAAGCTGGTATACAAACGGTATTCGTCATAGTATCGCATGTCAAGAATGGTGATGCTTTTCGTGTTGCAGAAGATATTGGAAACAAATACGGTGTCGGTGATAGAAAGACCAGAAGAGGCCTGGTTGTTGTGGTGGCAGTAGATGATAAGAAGTATTTTATTGCACCAGGTAATGGGCTGGAAGGTGACCTGACCGATGTTGATTGTGATGATATAGCACAAGCTTGTATCGTAAGGAATATGCGTGCAGGTGATGTTGATGAGGCTATGTTGTCTACAGCGAAGGCTGTTTATAATAAGTTTAAAACAGGGGAAACCGGTATTGAAGGCGTAAGTGACGATGGACCTCATGATGTTGTCATCGTAATACTCTTCCTTGTTGTATTCTTCTGGATAGTTTGGGCAAAGATCAATCATGATGACGATAACCATCGAGGAGGTAATAATGGCCGTGGTAGAGACAGATTCGGTGGTGTTCCATTCATCTTTTGGGGCAACCCTGGTAGTACAGGCGGTAGTGGCTTCAGTGGAGGAGGTAGCTTCGGAGGTGGCAGCTTTGGTGGCGGAGGCTCTGGCGGTGGCTGGTAAAGTTAGTTTGAATTAAGGAAATATTATTTTAAAACAAGAAGAAATGAAGAATAAGACACTTTTAATTGTTATAGCAATTGTGGTTGTTGTAGGGTTATGGGCATTCTCCGGCTATAATGGTATGGTAGATAAACAGGAGGAAGCAACAACTGCTCTCAGTAATGTTGAGACGCAATATCAGCGCAGAGCAGACATGATGCCACAGCTCGCAAAGATTGTTAAAGCTTATGCAAAGCATGAAAAAGAGACTTTCGAGGCTGTGACAAAGGCTCGTAATGCTGCTACACAGATACATCTTGATGCTGATAACCTGACGCCAGAGAAGATGAAACAGTTTGAAGCAGCGCAGAGTCAAGTTTCACAAGCCTTATCACGTTTGATAGCTGTTGCCGAAGCTTATCCTGAACTGAAAGCAAGTGAGAACTTCAAGGCGTTACAAGTCCAGGAGGAAGGTACTGAAAACCGTATTAGTGAAGCACGCAGAAAGTATAATGATGCAGTGCAAAACTACAACCAAACCGTCCGTCACTTCCCTAATTCACTGTTAGCGGGTATCTTTGGTTTCGATAAGATGACTAAGTTTGCAGCTGCAGAAGGAGCTGAGAAAGCACCAGATTTGGATATTTAAGGCTTGGGAAAAACACTCCATCTGCCCCTATTTCCAGTTAATTTAAACTGAAAACTGATGGTAAGAGTAGGGATAGATGTTCTTCTCAAGTGCCGACATAAAATAGAAAAAGGAACTCAATTCGATAAGTTTTGAGTTCCTTTTTTTGTCGAATATATTATGTTCCCGGCTGTCAGAGAATAATTCTTACTCTCTATAAAAACCCCAATTATAATCTAAAAAGAAGTTGCTGTCATTTTAACATTTAGGTAAAGTCTGTTGATTATCATGCTGTTATGATACTGTAAAGAGTGATAGGAGTGACAGCAACTTTGGAAAACTACTTCTTCTTATGCCGTGATATATGCATCGGAATAAGTAAGACTATTAATACAAACAGTCTTTTCTCTGGTTCTTCCGTACCTCGCAATATATATACTAGCAAAAACGAGATATGATGATTAGAATATTAAGATTAAGTTAGTGTGCTGTTTGTAATACGCAACAGCAATATCTCTAGCAGCTCTTATTCTTTGTTTCTCTAAATCGACTTCTCTTTTTGCCTGATTCTCTATTAATGCAATAATGCGTCGTGCCTCTGTATCTCGCGATTGTTTAATGCGCTGACATAAAGTCTTTGCCTCTGTAGTACAAGGACTTGTTATGTCTATTTGTTTTAAAATCTCAGCACATGCTTCATAATTACCATTAGAATATTCAGTTTGTGCCTGTAGTAAAAGGTTGCCACATTCATTTCTTTGGTATTGTTTGTAGATATTGTTGATGGCAGCATTTACACTATTGTAATTGGTTAATGTGGATGGACATGAAAAGAGTAAAGATAATGCTTCTTCATATTGGTGGAGTTGTGCAAAAGTTTGTGCTCTACTGAGTATAGCTCGCAGGTTTTTAGAGTAGTAACTCAATATCTGTCTTTTAGCCGCGTGTATGAATAATCTTACATTCTCATCATTTGGCTTTATTTGAGAGAACGCATTTTTAACTAAGTCATCAGCAGAATAGCCTTGCCCTTGTAGACTGAACGTCCGACTGGCAAATACCGTTCCCGTAATAAGATTTTGACAGATGAGATTTATTTGAACCTCAGAAGTATGAATATTTCTCATTCCTCCTTCTGCCTCTTGGTAGTTTGTGAAGCTGAGTTCAGGCTTAATAGCGATGGAACTTACTTCTGATGTTTCGATACCTTCTGCCGTGAATGCAGGAAGAATCCTGCTGCGAAGCATTCTTGCTGTGTTTACACTTAGTTCGTCTTGATTTGTTGGTATAACAAACCAATCTCAATCCCTTGTGCATGAGTATAGCTAATGACGGTAAGAAACAATGCTGTGATGATATATAACTTGCGGATATTCATGAAGTTTTACTTTATAGTGATTACAATCATGTTGTTGCTGATAGTTCTTTCGACCTTAATATTCCTTGAACGAAAATATTGTAGGAGTTTTAATCCGAATTTATTAGAGTTATAAGTCCTGCCTTCAGCATCAGTTAGTGGGACACGTATGTCATCAAAAATCATTTGTTTGTCACTTGTACCCTGTATGTGATAGTTCTCCTTATAACAGTTTTCTGCAATGAACATTTCGATATCGTCAGATAATGGAAGTCCATCATTCCCAACTTCTGTAGACATGGACAGCGTTGAGGCTTGGTCGAATCCGATTGTGAGATTGATTGATTGTCCGTTCTCTGTCATATCCATAAGTTTGCTCTGCATAGCATTAAGAAAACCATTGATACCCGTCTCGGTTGCCCTTGATGCCAGTTTGCCGTAATCATCAGTGTAGAATTTTCCACTTTCGCACACGGTATTTGCTAGTGAGTTTCCTGTTGATACATCGTATCCTGATATGATAATCTTCACGGAGTTACCCGTTGGTGAATCGAGAATATTGATTTCGGCCTCAACGTATATATCAGCTCCAGATTGTTGTATGATAAGCGACTTTGCGTCTTGTTGTTGATTACTTCCTAATGCGTTAGCTTTAGATAGAGCCTTAACGCGTCCGAAGAAATCAACGGTTGTATATCCTCGCTGGTCAAATGCCTCTTTTATCTTCGTTAGAGCAATGCGTTTGTTTACATCACTTTCCAGCACCATGCGTATATCTTCCCCTTGATGTGTGTAGGGAATTACCATTATTTTTGGTTTTGCGGTTGCGATGTTCTCTACTTTTGATGTCAATTCTTGCGCATACGTATATGGAAGACAGAGAGACAAGATAGTCAGTAATAGTATAAGTCTTTTTTTCATAGCTACTTCTTTATGATTAAACTACATTGAATAACCGCTCCTTGCTGTGCAGAGTTGATTGCTGATATTATTTTGGATGTAGCGTCACATTCGGAGAAAGAGACTCCAGATTGTTTCTTTACAGTTATTGTTCCTATATCGGACGGGTACGGTTTGCCGTCAAGTAGTTCTATTATTTGGACCATGAATTTATCCCCAACTTTCACGCCAGTCTCTTTACCAGCATTAATGACAAGCGTCTTCTTGTCTAGAACCTTAACAATCTTTGCAGTGAGGGGAAAGTTGATTCGAAAATACTCATAAATGTCATCTTTAATTGATTGCATTGCAGCAGTGACAGCACTTTCAGGAGAAAGCATTTCTTTGCTAGCCTTTCCTTGGAAGCCCTGTGCTTCATTGCTGATGCCAGTAGAAACGTCTACAACTTTTAGCTGAAAAGCAACACTTGCCTTGTAGCCTCTAATACTTCCATCGCCATTAAGAATACGATAAACAGGTATCTTGACGATATGCCCTGTTACTAGCATGCTAGCACCAAGTGCTGCGTCTTGCTGCACAAGATTCTTACTATCCAAAAAAGCCTCACTTTTTTGTAGCTCAAGTTCTTCTTCTACTTTATCACGACTGGTTCTGTCAACAACAATAAATCGATGAGTATTGGTTAGCATTTCCACGACCTTTTCGGTTACTAACCTCGTATAAGGACTTTCTTCATCGCAAGTGAACTCCGCTACGCCAACGACAGGTCTGCTTTCTGCCTGTGCATGACAACTTGTGCCATACACGAGCAGAAACAGGACTGAAAAGAATAAAAACACCTCATTATAAATTCTTACCAGACTTTATCGTTTCTATGATTTTCTGAACGGCTTTTACTTGCTCAGCACTTTCTTCTAAAAGAATAGGGGTTGCTGCATTGCCAAATTCCATAACCACACCAGCTCCCTTAGCCATCTTTGCAAGTTTGGCCATCTTCATTGGATTCTTGTTGTCTTTTGCATTTTCTGCTATTTGCTTCATCTGCTCACCTGCAGCTTTTGCATTATCTACAGCATTTTTAATAGATGCAGCTTCACCTGTAACCGTTGTCAGTAGCTCTATCCAATCTTCCAATTTTGGCTTTACGATAGTAACGTCTGTTACTCCCTCCTTTGTCTGCCCAATCTGGCGATAATAAAGACCCTCTAGCTTCACACTGTTTGCAATTGCCAATACCGCTGCATCGCGAACGGAATTACCAAAGCCATCAATGATTCCGTCTCCACAATTTGTGTCAGAATACTTGTCTAGTAAGATTTGTAGGTTCTTGGCGCGTTCTTCGCTTTTCTGGATTTGTTCTTTTGTCTCCTGTGCAAATGTAGTCATAGCACACAAAGTCATCACAATAAAAAATAAAATTCGCTTCATATATGTAAGTTTTTATTAGCCTTACCACTCCCAAGTATAGGCAAGTTGTTTAAAGGACACGAGAATATGGAAGTGAAATATTCTTATGCCTCTCTCCTGCAGCAAGGTCCGAAATTTAGGTGAATCAAAAAAAGACGTGGGAGTCTTCACTTACCTATCCCAGTCCTCAGGCCTTCGCATTGCCTAACCCAAAGGATAGGCAACGCAAGAAGCCCACGTCAATGCGATATTATAATCAATGCCATAAACGGACATAGAAATAATACAACTAACGTGAACGTTTCCGTTGCCGTATCTCTTTTGGGTTTTGGTCAAATTTGCGAAGTTTGAGAACCAAAAGATAACGTCTGTAAACGTCCTTTCTGAGCTTTAGACTGTTTACTATACATAGTATGACGTCTTATGCTCAATTCCAATATGTTTGGACAAGTTGATAATTACTTGTCGTTGCAAAGCTACTAATTTTGTTTAAAAGTACCAAATATTCTGTTAAAAAAGTTTTGTTTGCTTTGTCTTTAGTTTCTGTCGATAGCGATGTGGATGTTTATATAGAGATGTTCCAAGAACAACTGTATTACTCCCAAAGTGACATGCCTAACCCTAAATGTTGCATCCCTATCTTGATTGTTTAAAAGAGCCTTCAGAAATTTGGAATTATAAGTGTGTCTCCTAAGTTTAGAACTTTGACGAGATGTTACATAGAGAGTGGAATTATTAAGAATATTGCAATGGTGGGTATGGAAGTATTATTGGCGCATGAAGTAACGGAGGTTATTTGCTAATTTTATTAGAAATTTATATGCATAAGATTTATCCCCAAAGTTATCAAGACTCTGTACGCTTCATCTCTGTCGCTCTCTGTGCCATTGGTACATCCGTGATAGTGCGTTTATTTCGGTCTTCTTTGGAACTTTGTGTACCTTATTATTTAAGAACTTTGGACTATCTTCGACTGGATATGTAACTCGTATTAAACGCTTTGTAGACCAATTGGATTGGTCGTTTATTATATGTGCAGACGCTCAGTTAAGGTAAGAACGGTAAGGAAGTGGAAATTACAGTTGAAGAAATATGTTTACAAGAAGAAGAGTATTATAATGAGAGAAATAAGCAGAACTCGTTCTTCTGTAACCTTGTAACATAAAGATGTTCAGGTATTTATGAATAGGATTCTAAAAGGTGCCCTTTTACACTTCAAAAGAGCACCTTTTACACCTCAAAAGGGCACCTTTTACCATGC
>BNJU01001223.1_pt1 | contig 20806 bp, 36 predicted proteins | sample 8539281 | NCBI WGS metagenome assembly BNJU01 (sample SAMD00202456, study PRJDB9452) | human saliva metagenome | isolation source: human saliva | place: Japan
CATTTCCTGTTTCAACTTTTAATTTCTCTCCATTTTCAAATTTTTCATTTTTATATTATAGCAAATTTGATATCCAATTTATTTTTTTATTAATATATTTGTAAAATTGGATACTTTTTTATTTTAATATTGAAATAATTGGTTTTTATGAGTTACATGGTGGCATCCGATTGTTAAAAAAATATCTGAAAACTTTTTGAAAGTTACTTGTTTTTGTGGTATAATATAAAGTAATTAATACTGAACCTCCCACGACTAAAGTCGCAGGGTTCTAAAATCTTTAAAAATATTTAAAAATTTTCTAAGAAGTTTGATAGCTTTACACTACCCTTATTCTTTTAGGTGTGTTCAGCTCACCTCTATTGTATAGGATACTTAAATCCACAACTTTACTTTTTCTTAATATATTTAATGCTCCATTACAATCTGCATTTATGAGTTTACCTGTGCTTGTTTGATACAGTCCTCTTTTTATTCTTTTTCCACTGAATATATATTCTTGCGGATTTTTCTTTATCATATATTGGAATTTCATCTCCATCAAAAAACTTGCTTTTGATGTATAACTCTCTTCTTGCAGTTTGAATTCTATTCCATATAGTTTACATAGATATATTAATTTATCTCTTAATTTTTCCGTATGGTATATTTACAAAGTTTTGATTATTTATACTTCCAATATTTGAATTTCTTTGAAAATCTTCATTATATCCTAGAACTATTTTTCCTATATCATTAAGACAATAATTTATAATTATTCTTGCTGCTTTTGAAAGATAATCATTTATACGATTATTTCTCTTTCTAGCTATTCTCTTTTTGTCTTAATGTTGTTCGCTCAATCTTTTGCTTATCTTTTTATACTTTGTAATTTTGCATTTATCTTATTATAGTATTGATTTATTGATTTTTAATTTTTCTACCATCTATTATGAATGATGCTCCATTATTAGTTACACAAGTACATAGATTGTCTATACCTAAATCAATTCCTAGTGCATTGTTTTCATTTAATTCCCTTTGAACTTCTTCTACCTCATAAGTATATTGAATTTTCAAAGTACCTAGAATGTTGTTTTGGTATTATTCTAATCTCTTTTTATTTTCTTGTCTTTTTAATACTGGTGGCAGCTTAATTTTAACTTCCTGATGAGTTTTTCTTAAACGAATTTGAATAAGGAACTATCAGCATATCATCTTTTAATCTAACAAAACCTATAACAAGAGTTGTAAAACCATACTTTATCAAGATAATTAGGTAATTTTTATTTTTTATTATCTATTGGCCATTCTTAGCAAGTTTTAAAAAGTCCAAAAATGATTTTGAAAACTTCCGTCTACTTCTTTTTAGAATTTGTTGAGCCATATTAGAATTTAACTTCTTATAGTTCTCACTATTTTTAAGCATTTTATAGTTTTCGTTATAACTTAAATACTTTTTCTTATTAAAATAGTATTGTCTAACATTATATATAGCCTGATTCTTTAAATTCTTAGCTATATGGCACAAATATTTTAAATTTCTAAACTCTTTTTACTAAGATGTTTTTACTTGTTGTTTTAATGTTAAATACATATATAATCACCTCCTTTTTCATCAGAGATATTATATCATGTATTCTACATTTTATCTGTTTATATTTTTTAAATATTTTTAAAGTTTTTTTAAAACCCCCACAACAGTGGGAAGCGTCGTTCACATAAGTACGCTACTACTTACGCAGTTCTCTTATGAACTTCTTGTTATCTCTAACAAGCACAGACTATATCTTATCCATATCCTATTTCAAGGACTTAGGCGAAACCACTTCCAATACCAATCGCTTGTATTGTACTCCCTCACGAGGATAGTCGTTGAACTTTCCTTTTCAGGCTTAGCTGCTGATTGTCTATTATCATAATGTTTAGGATTTAACCTTGCACCATCTAGTATATTTTTTCTGCTTTCGCCACCATCACACCTATACCATATATTCTCACTTAGATATTATGTTGTGGTCATACTAGCTTTAAGAGTTCCCAGCAATTCAGTTTCTTTGTTGCACGGTTTTTGCTCCCGTGTCTACATACAAGTTTCCCTATATGCTTACTAAAATTTTTCGTGCATTCGTCTCACGACTAAAGTCATGAGTGTTCTTGCACTATTTAATAAATTTATAAGAAATATTTTTAATTCAAAAAGAGCATTTTAGATGTAGATAATAACGTAAAATCTATTTTTAACCTCAGCAAATGCTACGACAATAGGTGAACCATCAGTTTATGGACTTGCAATAAGTTCAACAAAAGAAGCTGCAACTAATGCGAAACAGGAATTAATGTAAATAGTGGTAACAGTGTAATAGCCGATAGAGATAGATAGCGGAAATGGAGCAATTGGACTTTATACAAATTTTGGAACAATAAATATTAATAATGGCGGAAAAGTTTTGGTAGAAACAGATGATAAAAATATAGTAAATAATAGAAATGTTGGTATTTTTGCGGTAAATGGTTCAAAAGTCAATAATAAAGGAAATATTGAAGTTAGTGGAGAAAAAGCAATTGGAATTTTAGGATTAGCTTATAGACAAAAATCAGCTAGGCGATGTTGTTGGTAATGAATTTGAATCTGAAAATGAAGGAAAAATAAAAATAAATAATTATAAAAATATTATACTAAATTCTGCAAATGCCAAAGAATTTACATAAAAACAATACTCCTGACGCACTGGAACTTTCTCATTCTGGAACTTCAACAGAAGCAAATAATGTAGCAACCAACTTATCTGGTGGTGTAATAACAATGAAAGAAAATGGTACATCAGGAAATGCTTCAGTAGCAATGTTTGCTGAAGGAGCCACTATTATAAATGATACTGGCGCAAAAATTGATTTACAGGGAACAGGTTTACAAATTGGAAATGTATGGTATAACAAATAATACTGATAATTCTGTACTTGTTAATAGAGGAACTATTACAGTAGAGCTTCATCAGAACAGTTCCAAATGTTGGGATGTTTTCAAATAATCAGCTATAATTCCAGAACAAGCTGGAGGTTTAATAGACATTAAAGATAACTCTTATGGAATTTATGGAAAAATCAGTAAAAATGACAGGTGGAACAATTAAAAACAGCAAATAATGGTGTTGGAATATTTGCAACAGGTCCATCAGTCAATCTACTTTCTGGAACAATCAATGTTGGAAATAAAACAATCTGTAGGTGTATTTATAGCAGATGATTCAACGCCAGTGACTACAAAATATTACAGGAAATGTAAATATGGCAATAGGAGATAATTCATTTGGATACGTTATTACTTCAACTACTGCAAGAAGTCAATTAACTACAGGGAAATTCTACAACAGCAACAGTAAATGAAGATTCTGTCTACGCCTATTCAGCAAATCCACTTGGAAAAATTGTAAAATAATACAAATATAACTTCCACTGGAAATAAAAATTACGCTCTTTATGGAAAATGGAACAATAGAAAATCACGGAATAGTTGATTTTACAACTGGTGTAGGAAATGTTGCAGTTTATTCAACTGGTGGAACAGCTACAAATTTTAATAAAATTAAGGTGGGAACTACAAATGCTCTAGCTAATGAATTTGGGCTTGGAATGGCAAACAGGATATTATGATAAAGTTACTGAAACTATCTCAAATGAAGAAACTATAATAAATAAAGGAATAATTGAAGTAAGTCATCCACATTCAATAGGAATGTATGCTGTTGGTGCAAAACTCTAAAGCGATTAACTATGAAAATATTAATCTTTCTGGAGATAAGGTTACTGGGATGTATCTTGATCATGGAGCAATTGGAGAAAAATTGAGGGAATAATTCAAACTACAGCAGATGGATTTTTCATCAAAAGGGGCTTATCTTGCAAACGGAAGTTATATAAAAAAATTATGGAACAATAAAAATCGGAAGCCTCCAACGCAAAAAGTTCAGGAATATGGACTGACAATGCAGAAAATGTGAAGAAAATGCACAAGGAATAAATCCAATAAATAATAAAAATCAAACGGGACTTCGACACCTGTAATAAAAGGTCGTTGCAGCTGATGATATGAAAGAGGTTGGAGGTGTTACTAATAAAAGTTCCGCCCAGAACAGATTCGGTAACTATAACAGATGTAAATGGAAATACGATACCAATGGTAAAATGTAAGTACAAATGTTTTATCTCTATCTGTTTTACTTGATAAAGTATATTTAGTAAAAGTTCCTTATACTGCCTTTTGCCACAGCTAAAAGACACTGATACGCAAAAATTTTTAGCTGGACTTGAAGAAAAATATGGAATACAAGGATTGGGAACAACAGAAAAGAAAAATATTTGATAAGTTAAATGGAATAACAAGCGAGAAGTCAATATTTTTGCACAAGTAGTTGATGAAATGAAAGGATTCGTATATTCAAATATTCAACAAAGAACTAAAGAAAAAGAGCAAACAATGGTTAAAGTAGGATTATTTACGACAATGTCTCCAAAAATGATTATAATGGCTCATTAACTTGGAAAAATTTCTGGAGAGGGTTTTTACAGGACGTGGAGAAATGAAACGTAGATCTTGGATAGTAGATGAAGCATTTGAAACAAAAATCAGACTACACAACTTACGGAGTTGCATTAAAAATGAAATTGGAAAAAAATTTTAGAACAAGTGAAAGAACAAGTATAAAACCTTATGGGGCATTAAACTTAGAATATGGAAAATATTCAAATATTAAAGAAGATGGACCTATAGCATTGGAAATAAAAAGGAAATAACTACTTCTCAGTACAACCAGAATTAGGGAGTATCATTTAATTATAGCCAACCTGTAGGAGCTAGAAGCCTCTTTAAAAACTAGTTTTTACAGCAGCGTATACAAATGAATTGGGGAAAAAGTAAATGATGTTAGAAATGAAGCTAAATTAAGGAAACAACAGTTAACTACTATAAATTAAGAGGAGATAAAGAAAATAAAAAGGAAATGGTAAATTTGACTTAAATATTGGAATTGACAACACAAAATTTGGAGTGACGGCAAATGCTGGGTATGACACTAAAAGGAAATAATGTTCGAGGTGGAATTGGATTTAGAGTAATTTATTGATAATTTAAAAATACTTAATTTTATTTTTCAAAAGGGTTTAATCTCCTTATTTGTTATATCTAAAAATATTTTTAAAAACCATTTAAAAATTCAAAAATAAGGTATAATTAATTATAGAAAAATATAAAATTTTTAGGAGGAGAAATGAAAAGAATTGTAACAATTTTTTTAGTGTAATTTTTTGCACTAATGTTAATCGCATCTTGTGGAAATAAGCCAGCTACTGGAGAGCAGGTAAAAAGATGGAAAAAAACTTTTACTGACTCAACAAATTCTAAAAAAATCTGTTGCAGTAGTTTACTCTACAGGTGGAAAAAGGTGACAAATCGTTTAATGATGCAACTTTTTAGAGGATTGCAAAAAGGCTCAGAAGGAACTTGGGATTTCTTTTTAAAGAATATGAGCCAAAAAGATCCCAGCGACAGAAGCAAAGAATGCTTTGACACAATTTGCAGAAACTGGAGAATTTGACTTGATTATCGCAGTTGGTTATACAATGAAAGGATTCGCTAGTTGCAGTAGCAAAAGCATTCCCTGATCAAAAATTTGCAATAATTGACGAAACTGTAACTGGACTTCCAAATGTTGCTTCTATCTTGTTTAAAGAACATGAAGGATCATTCCTTGTAGGTGCATTAGCCGGAATGATGGACAAGACAGGAACTATTGGATTTGTCGGAGCAAATGAATCTGAACTAATTAACAGATTTTATGCTGGATATGCACAAGGTGCAAGATATGTAAAACCTAGCATCAAAGTTTTACCTGTTTATATCGGAGGAAGCAATTCTTTCAATGACCAGGCATCAGCTAAAGCAAAAACAGAAACATTAATTCAACAAGGTGCAGATGTAATTTATCACGCAGCTGGAGCAAGCGGACTTGGAGTATTCCAAGCAGTTAAAGAAAAAAATGTTTATGGAATTGGTGTAGATTCTAACCAAGATTCCCTGTATCCTGGAACAATCTTAACTTCTATGATGAAATATGTTGACAATGCGGTATTTGATGTTATAAAAACTACTGTTGAAGGAAAATTTGAAGCAAAAGTACAAACTTTTGGAATCAAGGAAAATGGAGTAGGAACTACAGACTTTGAATTTACAAAGGATAAAATTGGTGAAGAAAACATCAAACGTCTTGAACAAATTAAACAAGATATTAAAGATGGAAAAATTGTAGTAAAACCTTCAATATAATTTCAAAGCAATAAATATAATTATTTGACATCTATATTAAATAATATTTCTTTAAATTCAAAAAAATTACCAACGGCTGTTTTAGAATTGATATAAAAAAATTAAATATCGTTCTTTTACAGCCTTTTTCTTTATTAGAAAATTTAAAATTAAATAGGAGATGATTTTTATGAGAGCAGTCGACATAATTCAAAAAAAGCGTGATAATAACGAACTTTTCAGAAATGGAAATTGAATTTTTTATTAAATGGGTATTTATCGGGAAATATACCCGATTATCAGATGGCGGCATTTCTTATGGCTGTTTATTTCAACGATATGACAAAAAAATGAATTATTAAAATTTACAATGTTAATGCGAGATTCTGGAGATACTATAAAATTTGACGGAATAAACAGGTTTCTTGTGGACAAGCACAGCACTGGCGGAGTTGGCGACAAAGTTACAGTTATTCTTTCTCCCATTTTATCGGCACTTGGAATGGCAAATGTAAAACTATCTGGAAAAGGGTCTTGGACATACTGGCGGAACAATTGACAAATTTGAATCAATTCAAGGCTTTTAAATTTTTCAACGACAAAAGAAGAAATTACAAAAATTGCCAACAAAACTGGAATTGGTCTTATGGGCTACAGCAATAAAATTGTCCCTCTTGACAAAAAATTATATTCTTTACGTGATGTTACAGCAACTGTTCCAAGTATTCCGCTAATTGCAAGCAGCATTATGAGCAAAAAAACTGGCAATTCATTCAGATGTTATAATTCTTGATGTAAAAAGTTGGAGATGGAGCTTTTTATGAAAAAAATTTGGATCAAGCTAAAAAAATTAGCAGAACGAATGATGGAAATTGGCAAAAGGAGCAGGCAGAAAAGTTAAGGTTGTACTTAGCAATATGGATGAGCCACTGGGATATGCAGTTGGAAATGCGAATGAAATTATTGAGGCGATAGAATTTTTAAAGGGAAACTATGCTGATGATGTGAAAAAAGTTGTCTATACAATCGCAGGTCTTGCATTAAAGGAAAAAAAGGTGAAATATCAGAACTTTGCGAGGCTTATGAAAAAAATAGACAAAGTTATAAAAAAAATGGAAGCGCATTACGGATATTAGGTGAATTTATTGGAGAAAGCGGCGGAAATAAGGAACTTGTAAATAATTACGATTTGCTTCCAGAAGCCAAATATAAAACGGAAATTTTTTCTGAAAATGCAGGATATATAAAAAGAATAAAAACAGAAAAAATTGGGAAGGCTGCAATGATTATTGGGTGCTGGACGTGCTAAAAAAAAGGAGATGAGATCGATCATTCGGCGGGAATAAATATTTTTTTAAAAAAAGGCAGGAGAAAAAAATTGCAAAAAAATGAAAAAAATTGCTGAAATTTACTATAATGACAATAAAAAAATATAATCGAATCTCAAAATATGGTCTTGGAGGCTTTTGAACTGACTAAAGAAAAAAAGTTGAAAAAAACCAGAAGCTATTTTTAGAAATAATTGAATAAAAAAAACTACACTCTATACTATTTTTCCATTTAAATAGCAGATAAATCATAAATTTTTTGCAAGGGGTTAAACCCCTTGTTAGCGTATATAATCTCTGTCTTTTTAAATAGGTTTAGTATTAAGTGTAGTTTCTATTAATCAAATACTTTTTATTTTTATACGTTTCTTCTTTCACGTTCTCTTCTTTCTCTTCGTGAAAGCGGACGTCTTGGTTCGTTTGCCGCATCATTTGGAACATCGTCACCAATCATTTCATTTTCATTATGTTCGTATTTTTACATTTGAAACTTCTTCATGTGTCAAATTATTTGTATCTTCTTCGCTACGAACTCTTAGTTTAAGGATAAATGAACTTGTTTCACGTTTTATTGCATCTATCATTTCATTATAAACATCAAAAAGCTACGATTTTTATAATCGTGAATTGATTTCTTTGTCCATAAGAACGCAATCTTATTCCTTCACGCAGTTCTGTCAAATCCTTCAAATGTTGTCGCCATTTGGAATCTAGCACTTCTAACATAATATATCTTTCGATTCTTCTAAATACTTCACTTCCAACAGCTTCTTCCTTTTCATCATAAACTTTTTATCAAGTCATCATAAACTTTGTCAGAAATTTCTTCAGCGCTTGCATCTTGTAAATCTTCTGAAATTTCATATTCAAATGTTTCTTGAAGTTTGTCTGCCAATAAATTAAAAGTCCTTTTCTCCATTGCCTTCACCAACGTAAGCTGAATTTACAATATCGTCCACTGTATCTGAAATCATTCCAGTAATCAATTCCTTAAGATTTTCATTTTTCAAAATGGCATCTCTTTGTTCATAGACAACTTCTCTTTGAGTATTGTTTACATCATCATATTCAATAAGGCTTTTTCTTGATGAAAAGTTTCTGCTTTCAATACGTTTTTGCGCATTTTCTACAGATTTACTGATTTGTTTATGACGGATTTCCTCATCTTCGTCAATTTTTAGCATTTTCATCATTGCTTTTAACTTATCTCCACCAAACAATCTCATCAAGTCATCATCTAGCGACAAATAAAATTCAGATGTTCCTGGATCTCCTTGACGTCCAGCACGTCCTCTTAACTGATTGTCAATACGTCTGCTTTCGTGTCTTTCAGTTCCTAAAATAAACAGCCCTCCAGCTTCGATAACCCGTTTTTTGTCCTCTTCGCATTCCTTCGCATAAGTTTTATAAACATCTTCATATTCTGGTGTTCCCTTAACTGCAACTTTTGTAGCAAAAGACTCTGCATCTCCACCAAGTTTTATATCTGTTCCACGTCCTGCCATATTTGTCGCAATCGTTACTGTTTTAAAACGTCCCAGCCTGCGCTATGATTTCCGCTTCTCTTTCGTGATGTTTTGCATTTAATATTTCATGCGGAATTTTTGCCTTTTTAAGAAGTGCTGATACTTCTTCAGAATGTTGTATTGAAGCTGTACCGACAAGAACTGGCTGTCCCTTTTCATAAAAGCTCTTCTATTTTTTTCTTGCAATTGCTTTTATATTTAGCATTTTTATTCATATAGATTACATCTGGCAGGTCAACTCTGGCTACAGGTCATGTTGTAGGCACTACAATAACTTTTTAACTTATAAATTTGTTTAAATTCATCTTCTTCTGTTTTTTTGCAGTCCCTGTCATTCCAGAAAGTTTTTTTCATACATTCTAAAAATAGTTTTTGCAGTGTAATTGTCGCAAGCGTCTGATTTTTCTCCTGCAACTTCCAATTTTTTTCCTTAGCTTCTATAGCCTGATGCAGCCCATCTGAATAACGTCTTCCTTCCATAAGACGCCCAGTAAATTCATCAACTATAATAACTTCATTATCATCGTTAATAATATAATCTCTATCTAGTTTAAATAATTCCTTTGCCTTTCAATGCCTGTGTCAAAAAAATGTGTCAGTTCAACATATTCTGGCGAATACAAATTTTTCAATTTTCAATATTCTTTCAACATTTTTTTAATCCCTTTATCAGTAATCGTAACCGTATGCGACTTTTTCATCAACTTCATAGTCTTCCCAGTCTTCATCAGGGATAACTGTATTTTTTTCTTATCTTTAATTTCTTCAGTCTTGTAACTTCTTTTTAAGTTTTTTTAGCAACTTCTGCAAAAAGTGTTATACCACTCTGTAGTTTCTTCAGCAGCTCCCGAAATAATAAGCGGCGTTCTCGCTTCATCAATCAAAATCGAATCTATTTCATCGACAATAACATAATTATGCCCACGTTGAACCTTCTCATCAAGTTCTCCAACCATATTATCTCTCAGATAGTCAAATCCAAATTCATTGTTAGTTCCATAAGTAATATCACAGTTATATGCATTTTTTCTTTGTTCTGGCGTAATATTTCCAACAACAACTCCTGAAGTTAGTCCTAAAAACTCAAAAAGTCCAGCCATAATATCTCTATCCCGCTTTGCAAGATAATCATTAACCGTTACAACATGAACTCCTTTTCCTGGCAATGCGTTTAAATAAATTGCAAGTGTTGACATAAGGGTTTTTCCTTCCCCTGTCTTCATTTCCGCAATGCTTCCCTTATGCAGAAATCATTCCACCAATAAGCTGAACATCATAATGACGCATTCCTAATAGTCTTTTAGCAGTTTCTCTCACTGTCGCAAATGCTTCCACCAATATGTCATCAAGCGACTCCTTTGCTAGTCTTTCTTTAAATTCCACAGTTTTATGCTGCAGCTGCTCATCTGTCAGTTTTTCAAAAATCGGTTCAATTTCGTTAATTTTATTTACCAATTTCTGCATTTTTTTTATTTCTCTATCATCTGATGTACCAAATATTTTTTTCTCCTAATTTTTTTAACATATTTTTATAATTTTTTTCCTTTCTCATATTAAATTTTTTTCAAATTACATATTAAATCCATTTTATTATAAAAATATTCAGTTTTTTTATTCACGTATCCTCAAATTATTCTCATTCTTTTTACTAAAAAAAGCATAAATATCTTGGGAATCTCCAGAAATTTTTACCATCATCCTGATAATTTTTTTATTTACAAAATAAATAATATCCTGATTCCCTTTAAACAAAAACAAGTTATTATTATTTTTTTCCTTTTTCCTTCCTTTTTCCCAATCTTTTTCCAGTTCCTGTGTAAAGCGCCTATTATCCCTGCTCTTAAACTGATTAATCTTCACAATCAGATCCCTAATATCTTCATGGCTCAAATTGTTCTCATTTACAAAAAAACACTCAATTTATGGCTAAAACTAGGCGTTCCTATCAAACTTGAATAAGTCATCATAAAAAAATAATACAAGTCATCACAAGCATTATACTTTTTCTTCTATCTATAATCATCTTTTTCATTATTATTTTTTTATTCCTCTAAATTAAGTTATATATTTTAGTCAAAAATTTACTTATTATATCATTTATTATGCCTTTTTGTCTATTGTACTTATATTTAATATTTTTTTATATTTAATTTTAATTATTTAACTTAAAAAAATTACGACAATCTATTTCTAAAAATCCTCATACGTAAATCTTCTAATAACTTCAACTCCGCCTTTTTTTCAGTATAAACCGCAATCGCAGGCAAATTTATCCCATTAAAAGTATTTGTCTTTACCATACTGTAATGTGCCATATCAGTAAAAAAATCAGCTTATCTCCCACTTTTACCGGCTCATCAAAGGAATAGTCACCAATTATATCTCCAGCAAGGCAAGTAGGCCCTCCCAATCTATAAGTATATTTTTTTCTCCTGGTATTCCCTGAACCAAAAAAATAAATGGACGATACGGCATTTCAATTACATCTGGCATATGGCAGGAAGCTGAAGTATCCATCAACAAAATATCCATCTCATTTTTTTGTAATATCCAAAACTTCTGAAACCAAGAATCCCGTATTTAGTGCAACTGCTTTCACCAGGCTCCAAATAAACTTCAACATCATATTTTTTTCTTTAATATAATTTATCCATTTTATAAGTTTCTCAACATCATAATCCGCCCTCGTAATATGATGTCCACCTCCCAAAAATTCAGCCATTTCATATCATACAAATATTTTCCCGAAATTTTTTTCAAAAATCTTCAGCACATTTTTCCAAGGCATCTGAATTTTTGCTCACAAAGCGCATGAAAATGAAATCCATCCAATCCTTCAAGCTCATCTTCCCTAAAAATTTTTCAAGCGTCACTCCAAATCTGGAAAATCTTCCCGCTGGATTATAAATTTCTGTTTCAACTTCAGAAAATTCTGGATTCAATCTGAGTCCCGCAACTAATTTTTCTTTACCATTTTTTTCTTCAAATTCTCTTACTTTATCTTTTAAATTTTTCTCCATTGATTAAAAGGAATTAAACACAATATGATTTGTAATTTCCATAATTTCATCAAATTCATCTTCCCTGTAAGATGGATTAAAAATATGTGTTTCCAGTTTTTCTTTCCGTATTTTTTTCAATTCCATTTCTTCATACCCAAGTCTTGCTTCAAACAGCGAACTTGCCGTAGTTCCATTCAAATATTTCCCAATTAGCGGATAAAAATAAAACATTGAAAAATCCCTTTTTGTGCAAGCAATATTTTTACATCCTGTCCTGTCAATTACACTTTTTTTAATATTTCAAGATTTCTTTTAAGCAATCTTCATCCACTATAAACGCTGGCGTTGGCAAATTTGTTATATCCATATCAATATATTTATTTTTTTGGCATTTTTATCATCTCCTTTTATATTCTTAAATTATTTTTTTAAAAATTTTATTACAACATCTTTTTATCTTTCAATTTTTTTATTTTTTTAATAATACTGTTTTTCGTTTTTACTATAAATTCTGTTTAACAATAAATCTTTATCTCTTGCTAGAAAATAAATAAATTATGTTTTAATAGAATTTATTAATACAGGAAAAAGAAAAAAATAAAACTGTCAATTTACTTAAAAAAATTCAAATATATTATATCATATTTTCTTCAAAAAAATTAAAAAAAGATTATTCCAATTATTTTTTAGAATAATCAATTTTTTTATTTTTTTAATGAAATTTATTTAATAATTATTTAAAATTCAAACCGCAGTTAAGTATTTAATCAGTCCTCAAACGCTCCATCGGTTCCAATGCAGCAGCCTTTTTTTAGCTGGATAAACTCCAAATACTAAACCTATCATTGTTGAAACAAATATACATACAAATACTATTACAGGGACTTAATATCGGTGTTGTTTTTTTATAAAAATTCCTATTAATAAAAGCTAGTAAATATCCGATAATTACTCCAACTATTCCTCCAAAAAAATGTTAAAATTACAGCTTCTATCAAAAAAATTGTATAAGAATATGAATCGTTTTTGCTCCAATTGCTTTTCTTAAACCAACTTCTCTAATTCTCTCTGTAACACTTACAAGCATTATATTCATAACTCCCAATTCCGCCTACAAAAAGTGAAATGGCAGCTACTCCACTTATAAAAAAAGTGAAAGCATATTAAGAATATTATTAAATTCATCTAATCCTTGACTCGTTGAATTCACGCTATAAGTATCAGTTTCACTTCCACGAGTTTTCATTTTTTTCTTTTACGATTTCCATTACTCTGCTCATCTCATTAGCATCTGTAGCTTTTTACTTGTAATGCAGTAAATTTATCTTGCTCATTTCCTTCCAGATAATTTAAATAATTGTTTGGCAAAAAGGCCCATCGAGGGCATCTGATCTCCACCTCCCATGCTGGAATATGGATTTTTTAAATACTCCTACAATCGTAACTGTTTCACTATTCTTTCTAAAAATTTAATGTCAATTTTTTTCCCTATTGGATTTTCATCAGGAAACATTTGATCTGCTGTTGTATTGTCAATTATAACATATCTTCCATCTTTTTCTGTATTCATTTGGTAAGAACTTTCTTCCCTTTTACTATCGTATAATTTGACATCTTAAAATAATCTTCTGTCACTCCAGTTCCTGTAAACATTTTATCAGAACCATCATTTGTAGATAATCTTGCAAAAGTGCTAGATGTAGGCGTTACAGCTTCGACTCCTTCCATATTCTTCAATTCTGCAATATCTTTTTTTGTGTCAATAAATCCTGCGATTTATAAGTTTGACCTGGTGAAGTATCAATTGATATTTCAAAGTTTGATACTCCCAGTTTATTCAAATCTCCAGTGATATTTTCTTTAACTCCTGCTCCAAGCGATGACATCATTACAACAGAAGATATCCCAATTATTATTCCTAGCATTGTCAAAAAGGAACGCACTTTATAGCTAAATAAATTTGATACTGATAATTTTTAATAATTCCATAAAATCCATTTTCTACTACACTCCTCTCCTATGCTGAACAATCTCATCTTCTTCTATAACACCATCTTTTAATCTAATAATTCTCTTACAATGTTCTGCCACATCTTCCTCATGCGTAACCATTACAATTGTTGTTCCACTATCATTAAGTTTCTTAAAAATTTCCAAAACTTCTTCTCCAGATTTTGAATCCAAATTTCCAGTTGGCTCATCTGCCAAAAGAATTTTTGGATTATTAATTATCGCCCTTGCAATCGCAACTCTTTGTCTTTGACCTCCAGACATTTCGTTTGGCTTATGATGAATTCTTTCCCCAAGCCCCACACTTTCTAGTGCTTCTGTTGCTCTTTTTATACGTTCAGCCTTTTTCACTCCTGCATAAAGTGCTGGAAGAGCCACATTTTCAACTGCTGTCATTTTTGGTAATAAATTAAAAGTTTGAAACACAAAACCTATCTTTTTATTTCTTACTTCAGCAAGTGCATCCCCTTTTATCGTTGAAACATCTTGACCATCTAAAATATAAGTTCCAGATGTAAGACTATCAAGGCATCCTAAAATATTCATAAGCGTTGATTTACCACTTCCAGAAGGCCCCATAAAAGCCACATATTCTCCTTCCTTAACCTCTAGATTCAATCCTTTTAAAACCTTTAATTCTATATTCCCATTTTTATATATTTTTACAATATCACTTACTTTTATCATATAAATCTTCCTAAATTCAAAATAATTTTAAAAACTATCTTGGTGGTCCTCCAGGTCCTCCTCCTTGTCTTAGTTTATCATCTTTTTTTCATTTTTTTGTGGATTTTTCATCTTTATGTTTTTTTGGATCAGCAATTTTTTTATCTTTTGACCATCTTTAAGTGTCTCATCCGCAACAGTAATTACCTTTTCTCCCAACGATGCTCCAGAAGTTATTTCATAATAAGAATCATCATTTAATCCTACTTTCACTTCTCTTTTAGAAACTTTATTACCTTTCCCTACAACAAAAACATAATATTTACCATTTTCATTAATAACAGAACTATATGGCAATTTTGTCACATTTTTACTCTCTTTATAAAAAATCGTTGCTTTTATCGTAACACCTGGTTTCAATCCTTTGGCTTCATTCATTTTGATTTTCACAACCGTATCACTTTCATCAAGTGATGAATTTTTTTTAGCTACTCCAGAAATTTGTGACACGTATCCCTCTAATTTTTCTCCATCAGGCAAAATATCCGACGTAATTTCCACTCTTTGACCTACTTCTACATTTTTTACTTCTGTATCCGACAGACTCACTTCTATTCTCATATTTTGTGCATCCGACACCTTAAATAAAGTTGTCTCGGTATTTACTTTATAATTTTCATCAGCTGTCATTTCTGTAATAACACCATCTACTGGACTTGTTATCTCATTTTTTATTAATGCCAAATCTTCTTTCAATGTTGCTAATTCTAATTTCGCAGTTTTTAGAGATGTTCTCGCATCCTCAATATTAGCTCTTTGCTCACTGTCAACATTATCTAAATCCAATCTAGAATTTCTCAGAGCCTTTCTCGCATCATCCACATTAACTCTAGTTTCTCCACCAACCTTATACAGTTCTTCAGCATTATGCAAATCCCTTTGATTTTTTTGCTGAATTGCTAAACTTTGGGATTCTTTTTTTCTTCTGAGCGCACTTTGAGCATCAGCTAGATTTCGTTCATATTTTTGTATCTCTAAATTTTTCATTTGTATTCTTCTCAAAGTTTCATTCTTATCAACTGGATAAAACGTTACAACAACATCTCCCTTTTTGACATTATCCCCTTCTTTTAAAAAAATACTTTTACTAACTCTTTGACTTGCCGTCGTATAAACAGACATTACATTGTCTGACACAACTTGCCCTGTTTTTTTGATACCGATAATGAAATATCTCCAGATTGCACAGTTGTAACTTCATATTCAGATTCATTATCTTTCTTTCCACAAGACACCATTATAATCATCATAGTCAACATTATCAAAATTTTATAAAAATTATTTTTTTATCTCTAGAATTCTTTCTCCTCGTTTCAATCATCTTGGCTATTCCAGAAATTTGTGTATTCATTTCCACAACATCACCACTTTCTTATTTCTTAAATTTTTTTATATTCCAATTTTTTTACTTATAATATTTTTTATTTTTTTCGTAAATGCCGCCAATTCATTTTTTTAGCCGTTTCATAATCAATTACAGCCTTTTTATAATTATTTCGTTTTTTTCTACATAATTTGAATAAGTATCAACTCCCAATTCATATCTTTTTCGCATAAATTTCATACTCTTTCTTCTTAATATTCATCGTATTTTTCTGCAGTTAATTCATTCGTCTGATAAGTTGTATAAGTTATCATCTGCTGTCCAACATTTGATACCAATTCATTTTTTTCTTCTGTTCATACTGTAATTCTAATTTTTTTCTTTTTCATTTTTCAAATCTTCAATCGTATCGTTATATCTTTTTAAAAGTTTTAGAAACAGAAAGTCCCGCAACAACCGAATGATCCTTTAATGAATAACCCAAATCTCCTGTTAATTTTGGATATTTATAATCAATATTCTCTTTTTTAATTTGCTCTTCATTAAGTTTCGTATTTAATTCTATTGCTTCTGCTTCTGATAATCTAAGCTCATAAAAGTCTTCTTTTTTCAATTCCTCCTTTTTCAAATCATCCAATTTTTCTTTTTCAGGCAATTTAACATTGTAAATCATAAACTGCTCTCCCAAAATCTTCAATTCTCTACCAAGATTATCATACTTCAACTGCGAATTTTCATACTCTGTTTTTGCCAACTCATAGTCATATTGAGACGCCGTTCCAACCTCATATTTCTTAGTTTGAATCGCATAATCTTTTTTTGTATCATCCACCGTAAGTGCTTCCTGCTCAATCTCCTTCTGCTTATTTTTATAATTTTTATACAAATCAATCAAATCACGAATCTCTCCATTTTTAGTAGTTTCATTTGTAATTTTTTGAATATCACGAGAAATTTGATTTGTTTTTTTATTATAACTATTATCACTATATCCAAAAATAATCATTCAAAGTTTTAGAAATTCCAATTTTATTTTTCTGTAAGTTCCTTAGTCCTAAAAATTATAACTATTTTTTTATAATAAAAATTTCCATACTTCACATTATTATCCATCGTCAATCCATTAGCCTGACCATGTAATGAATAATTCTCATCTGAATTTACACTGATTTCATTCCAATCACCATTTTTTAAGGCTTTTTTTCTTTAATATCATACTTTTTCATATTTTTTTCTCATTTATTTTTTGTAGTATATGAATTTTTTTCATACTCTGCAATTAAATCATCTACACTTACCGCAAAACTCCTCAGTCCTAAAATAAATGAAACAAATAAAACTTGAAACTTTCTATTTATTTTTTTACCATTTACTCTCCTTTCCTTTTTCAGTTACTCATCTTTTCTCAAATTTAAGTTAAAAGATTATAACATTTTTGTCTTATGGTTGAAGTTGTTCAAGGTGAAGATAATTTAATTTTATGGAATTCAAGAAAGTTAAAATTTTTATTATTGAAATTAGATTTATATTTTTATAAAGATGAATTTTAATATATTGGTAAATTTATACGAATAAAGATAGAAAGGTTAAATATTTCTATCTTTATTTTTAAAAATATAAGCGATAGAAAAACACAATTTTGTCAAAATAAATGGTAAAAATAAGACAAAAAAATGTTATAATATTTTTAACTAAATCTGAGAAAAGATAAGTAACCAAAAAGAAAGGAGAGTAAATGGTAAAAATAAATAGAAAGTTTCAAGTTTTATTTGTTTCATTTATTTTAGGACTGAGGAGTTTTGCAGTCAGTGTAGATGATTTAATTGCAGAATATGAAAAAATTCATATACTACAAAAATAAATGAGAAAAATATAAAAAAAGTATGATATTAAAGAAAAAGCTTTTAAAAATGGTGATTGGAATGAAGTTAGTGTAAATTCAGATGAGAATTATTCATTACATGGTCGAGGCTAATGGATTGACGATGGATAATAATGTAGTATGGAAATTTTTATTATAAAAATAGTTATAATTTTAGGACTAAAGGAACTTACAGAAAATAAAATTGGAATTTCTAAAACTTTGAATGATTATTTTTGGATATAGTGATAATAGTTATAATAAAAACAAATCAAATTTCTCGTGATATTCAAAAATTACAAATGAAACTACTAAAAATGGAGAGATCCGTGATTTGATTGATTTGTATAAAAATTATAAAATAAGCAGAAGGAGATTGAGCAGGGAAGCACTTACGGTGGATGATACAAAAAGATTATGCGATTCAAACTAAAAATATGAGGTTGGAACAGCGTCTCAATATGACTATGAGTTGGCAAAAACAGAGTATGAAAATTCGCAGTTGAAGTATGATAATCTGGTAGAGAATTAAAGATTTTGGGAGAGCAGTTTATGATTTACAATGTTAAATTGCCCTGAAAAAGAAAAAATTGGATGATTTAAAGAAGGAGGAATTGAAAAAGAAGACTTTTATGAGCTTAGATTATCAGAAGCAGAAGCAATAGAATTAAATACGAAACTTAATGAAGAGCAAATTAAAAAGAGAATATTGATTATAAATATCCAAAATTAACAGGAGATTTTGGGTTATTCATTAAAGGATCATTCGGTTGTTGCGGGACTTTCTGTTTCTAAAAACTTTTAAAAAGATATAATGATACGATTGAAGATTTGAAAAATGAAAAAGAAAAATTAGAATTACAGTATGAACAGAAGAAAAATGAATTGGTATCAAATGTTGGACAGCAGATGATAACTTATACAACTTATCAGACGAATGAATTAACTGCAGAAAATACGATGAATATTAAGAAGAAAGAGTATGAAATTTATTCGAAAAAGATATGAATTGGGAGTTGATACTTATTCAAATTATGTAGAAAAACGAATAATTATAAAAAGGCTGTAATTGATTATGAAATGGCTAAAAATGAATTGGCGGCATTACGAAAAATAAAATATATATAGTAAATTGGAATATAAAAAATTTAAGAAATAAGAAAGTGGTGATGTTGATGGAAATGAATACTAAATTTCTGGAATAGCCAAGATGATTGAAAACGAGGAGAAAAATTCTAGAGATAAAAATAATTTTTATAAAATTTTGATAATGTTGACTATGATGATTATGATGGTGTCTTGTGGAAAGAAAGATAATGAATCTGAATATGAAGTTACAACTGTGCAATCTGGAGATATTTCATTATCGGTATCAAAAACAGGGCAAGTTGTGTCAGACAATGTAATGTCTGTTTATACGACGGCAAGTCAAAGAGTTAGTAAAGTATTTTTTAAAGAAGGAGATAATGTCAAAAAGGGAGATGTTGTTGTAACGTTTTATCCAGTTGATAAGAATGAAACTTTGAGAAGAATACAAATGAAAAATTTAGAGATACAAAAATATGAACGAAATCTAGCTGATGCTCAAAGTGCGCTCAGAAGAAAAAAAGAATCCCAAAGTTTAGCAAATTCAGCAAAAATCAAGGGATTTGCATAATGCTGAAGAACTGTATAAGGTTGGTGGAGAAACTAGAGTTAATGTGGATGATGCGAGAAAGGCTCTGAGAAATTCTAGATTGGATTTAGATAATGTTGACAGTGAGCAAAGAGCTAATATTGAGGATGCGAGAACATCTCTAAAAACTGCGAAATTAGAATTAGCAACATTGAAAGAAGATTTGGCATTAATAAAAAATGAGATAACAAGTCCAGTAGATGGTGTTATTACAGAAATGACGGCTGATGAAAACTATAAAGTAAATACAGAGACAACTTTATTTAAGGTATCAGATTCGCAAAATATGAGAGTGGAAGTGAGTTTGTCAGATACAGAAGTAAAAAATGTAGAAGTAGGTCAAAGGGTAGAGATTACATCGGATGTTTTACCTGATGGAGAAAAATTAGAGGGATACGTGTCACAAATTTCTGGAGTAGCTAAAAAAAATTCATCACTTGACGAAAGTGATACAGTTGTGAAAATCAAAATGAATGAAACTAAAGGATTGAAGCCAGGTGTTACGATAAAAGCAACGATTTTTTATAAAGAGAGTAAAAATGTGACAAAATTGCCATATAGTTCTGTTATTAATGAAAATGGTAAATATTATGTTTTTGTTGTCAGGAAAGGTAATAAAGCTCGAAAAGAGAAGCAAAAGTAGGATTAAATGATGATTCGTATTATGAAATAACTTCTGAGTATCGTTGGGAGAAAAGGTAATTACTAAGTTGCGGGATGAGACACTTTAAAGATGGTCAAAAGATAAAAATTGCTGATCCAAAAACATAAAGATAAAAATCCACAAAAATGAAAAAGATAATAAACTAAGACAAGGAGGAGGACCTGAAGGACCACCAAGATAGTTTTTAAAAATTATTTTTGAATTTAGGAAGATTTATATGATAAAAAGTAAGCGATATTGTGAAAATATATAAAAACGTAAATATAGAATTAAAAAGGTTTTAAAAGGATTGAATCTGGAGGTTAAGGAAGGAGAATATGTGGCTTTTTATGGGCCTTCTGAAGTGGTAAATCAACGCTATGAATATTTTTAGGATGCTTGATAGTCTTACATCTGGAATTTATATTTTA
>BNJU01004174.1_pt1 | contig 20797 bp, 23 predicted proteins | sample 8539281 | NCBI WGS metagenome assembly BNJU01 (sample SAMD00202456, study PRJDB9452) | human saliva metagenome | isolation source: human saliva | place: Japan
CTAGAAGTTGGGAAAAAGCCTCACCCCTTCTGCCCCTCTCTTTATCTTTTGCAGTGAAAGAAAAAGAGTAGAAATTCTCTTTAAGCTCGATTAATTTTTACCTTTGTTGTTGTAAGGAAAAATTGACCGCCAGAGGGATAAACTAAAGCCCCTCTAAACCTTGAGTTTAAACTCGGTCGTAGTCCCTCTGGATTGAAGCTGCAAAATGTAAGTAGGAAGTTAGGCATATAGCCTATATAAAGTGACACACTACACAACTTCTCGGTCAATGTATTCCATAAAAAAATAATATGCAAAGATATGAAAAAAAGATTTGTATTGGAATAGATGTTTCCAAAGAAACATTGGATGTGACAGTAATTCACATTGAGAGCTATGAATTGGTGGAGAAGCTGGGGTATAGTAAGTTTGACAACAGACCATCAGGCTTTAGGAGTATGACAGCCTGGGTAAGGAAAGTCATTAAGAGCCGTGGTCAGATGGATGAAGCACTGTTTTTGTATGGAGACGACGGGCAGTTACGATTTACCTCTGTGTCATTGGCTCCACAAAAATGGACTGAATGTGTGGCGGGAAAGTGCATTGCAAATACACTGTTCCAAGGGCTTCCAACGAGGTAAGAGTGATAAGGAAGACTCTGAAGTAATAGCACAGTATGCAGCCAGACATCAGAGTCGGTATACGGCTTTTGTCCCAGACGCAGAAGCTATCGCAGACTTAAAGGAACTCATTTGCTATCGTGACAGCCTGGTTGAACGGAGAAAAGGAGTGCAAGGTTAGGTTAGCGAATAAGAAAGAGACACTTGTGAACAGGAACAGTAAGGCCTGGAAATGTATAGAACGACTGTCAAAGGCAGAAATCAAGAGGCTTGACAAGGTTATCGGAGAATGTGACGAAGAGATTAGAAACCTTATGAAAGAAGATGAGGAGATGGAAAAGAACTACCAGCATCTTACTTCCATTGTTGGTATCGGTCTGATTAATGGTGCAGCTCTTATCGCTTACACAGGGAATTTTAAGAAGATTACCACACCTAACAAGATGTCATGCTACTGCGGATGCTTCACTTTTTATGAAGACTCTGGGACATCGGTACACAGGAAGAGTCCGTATAGAAACGCCTGTTGCAAGATGCTCAAGGGATACTTAAGAATGGCTGCAAAAAGCGCCATGCTTGCCAATACGGAACTCAGGAAGTATAGTGAAAGGCTCAGGGAGAAGGGTAAGCCATATGCTGTGATCCTTAATAATGTAGCAAACAAACTGCTGCACATCATGTTCTCTTTGGTAAAGCATGACTATGATTATGAGTATAATCACGAGATGGTCAGAAGAATGGAGAGAGAAATAGCATAAACAATATGGCAGGGAAATGTAAATAAAAAGACATTAACTTAGAAATTACAGTGGAATATAAACTTTTCTTGGAAAATCTTTGGATTTTACCTTAGGAAGCCAAAGGGGAGCTACTCTTTCTACACATCTTTTTTAAGACTTGTATAGAAGCAATAGTCCGTTAAATATTATGCTGCATCATCAGCGAAACTAAATATATCATTTATCCTTTCTTTATTTAATGGCGTGTTCGGGTTCTTCTCGAACACGTCAATAATTCGTTTGGCATAGTATGCATTGATCATCTTCGCTTTAAGGCGACCGATGGACGTACCAAGTTCCTTGCACATAATTTTCGCCACATTGAGTGCTGTGAATGAAGAGTTAAAAGCAAATTCAAGTTTTTTCTTGTCGCGTGCCTGACAATCTGTAAGGCCGAGGAACTGCTTTGCGTCGCGAAAGCACTCAGCCACATATTCATTTCGAGCCAGTTCACGCTGCGCTCTGCCGTCTGCCGATAGCATTGTTCGCCACGCTTTCCATAGCGTCCCATCTGCGTGAAATTACATTTCCTTGGGGTGACCATCAAAAGAAAAAGCATTTCCATGACGTTTGTTTGAATACTTTTGTTTAACTTTGCTCCATCTCCAGCACTAAATGCTGCTTTGCAGAGCTTCATATATCGGCTAATCAAGTTGGTTATCAGCATAAACTTTATTGTCTTTTTACATCTATAAAGTTACTGAAATTCAATGAGATAGCCGATTTTATTATGTTATATTTTATTACCTAATTATCTCTTTTTTACAGACCTGTCATGTTTTCTTTCTGCCACAATACCTGTTAGCTTAGGGACGAAAGATTCGCAAACCACAAAATTTTAACGGACTATTGATTATAACAACACCATAAAAACGACCATCTTTCAATTTTCCTGTCACTCCTATCACTCTCCCTATTATCGCAATCCATTGATAACAAGCCGTTTACACGAAATATTAAAAGTGACAGCAACTAAAAACAAAAACTATATTAGGGGTTTAGAGTAACAATGGAACCTCTCGTTCATTTTTCGGCATAAATAACGCCTTTCCATTAGTGAACACCAAAAACATTGTATGAGTAAGTATTCAACATGCATTATCACTTAAAGCCATCAAGTGGTTGTTCTCATCCCTGTACATTCTCCGTTCTATATTAGGAATACTATCCTGGTTGCCGTTGGCATCAGAAGTGTAATGCTTAGAATCTATCTGCATAGGTGTGAATCATTGAGCTATAAGTATACCTCAGAAAATATTAGAGTTATTTCTCCTTTATCAATATGTCCATATATCTTGCCTCTACAGAAATAAAAGGATATAGCTTTTTGTATTTCTCAAAAGAATCTACCCATAATTTACTCTGTTTTAGCGCACTCGAAGTTGCTGCTGAATAAGTGATCAGTTTAGAACTATACATATGGTTACTTAATTCACTGTATCCATCACTATATGGTTCTACAAATATATATAACCCTATCTTTAGGCACTAGAAAGATATAGGCAGTACCAATATTAGATAGTTTGAGATAATTCTTTTTGAGGTGGAAGAATCCCATAATACGAATATGGTATGACAAAACATCCACTATTCGTTTTCCAAACGGTTAAAGTTCTATCTCCTATCTTATAGAAGTGTCTAGTTTCATAAAAAAATATCAGGACTCCTATAAATATAGTTATAAGACTAATATGTTTTCTCATTTTATATCAACAACCTATTTAAAGACAGACTTAAAAAAATCAGAGATTCTTTTCCAAGTATGTTCACGCCCTTGTTGTAAAATTCTCTATATATCGTATTGTTCTTGCCAGTATACTTTAATACCTCTGTTATGACCAGCCTTTTCTGCAAATTGGCTAACCATAGCTTCTTTACTTGGTCTACCTTGCTGAAAACTCTCCAACGCATCAAAGGCTTTACGTGAAGCAACCCAACCTTGTCCTGCTGTTCCAGCTACGTACCCTGCGCTATAATTACCGATGTCACGAGCTGTAGCATAATAGATTCTTCCATCTTGATCCTTAAAAGGCATCCCTCTATACATATATTGATCAACACTCTGTTTGCCTCTATTAGCTATGCCTCTTTTCTTAAAATCTAACGGTCTATTTCCATATGCATTACGCATATACGTTATGACATCAATATGACTTGAAGCTATTTCAGAATCAAAGAACTTTTGTCCAGAATGATCAGATGGGTTGATTACTGCCCCATAGACAACTTTATTCTCACTACTAAAAAAAGACTACTTGGTAAGCATTTCACCTAAAACACCTACTCTCCTGCCATCATTAATTATATATATATTCCGATCTTTGTTAATTATTCCTCCTACGACTGTATATGTATTATTTTTATTTTTTACTACCTCTATATGCTTCCCATTGGGGTCTACTAATCTAACAGGATTATCTACACAATATACATACCCCCCTATATTCACATATTTCTCCGCCAACGGATCCACCCCGTACCAGATACTTGCCATAGGATTCAAGTACCTTGCACCGTAATAGTATAGACCTGTTTCGTCATCAAATTGTTTGCCGTTGAACTTATAAGGTAAGTCTTCACTCGATGAGTGCTCGTCTACAAGGAGTTCGCCGTACGGTAGGTAAGCATCATACTGCGTGATGTTGGCTTTGTCGTCTGTGATATAAGATGTTGAACCCAAGTGGTCACTATGATAGAAGAAGGTCTCTTCCTTTGTGGTGTCGTTTGGAATATATCCATAACCAGCCTGCGGGTCATCAGGGTTACTCGGGTCGTTCCATGAGACAGGAGCACCGGGGTTGGTGCCTGGTGTGGTATTAGGACGTGGAGTCTGAATCCAACCCTGTGGCACATCATGGTTACCGAGTTCTGTTAGGACGGCGTTATAACCAACACCAGTATTCTCTGGATCACCATACGCACCCTTCTCTGTCGGTACACCTGGAGCTACACCCACCTTCTTATAGTATGCTTCCTTCTGTGTCTGGATCTGATTCATACGTTCTGCATAGTCCTGCTGACCAGCCGTTACGTATGAACCGTTGCGTCCATAGACGTTATTGAACAATCCTGTACCGATACGGCTGGCAATTCGTTTGTCACCAAGGAAGTAATGTTTCGTAAAGCGATTCTTGTTTACAGAGAGGATACTTGCAGGATAAAGCGTAAAGTTGTCCGTCTCGTGGAATGTGATACCCTGTGGCGCACCATTGATATACACACCTTCCATCGTTCCGTAGCTCTTCATGATACGCTCACCAGCAGCATTGTAAGTGTAACGACTTGTCTTACCGTTATCGCTTAAGACCATGAGTCGGTTGTCCTCATCCCAGTACATCTCACGGGTAGTGTTCGTAGAGTCGTTCGTTACCAGCGTTGGATTGCCATTGGCATCGTATGTATAATGGTCGTGACCAATCTGTGTTGGAGCCGTTGGATGGTTACTGTCCTCATATTTATAAGCGAAGTTATAAGACTTAGCTGTTGTCGTTGAATCCACCTTCTGCACCTTTGTCAGCGGTTCACTCATCCGTCCGAACGACATCACCATATCATACGAAGCACGCTTAGCCTTACCGCTTGCATGAATAAGGCGGTTCAACTCATCATACTCATACGTATGCGAACTCCTTCCTCCCAGCTTCGCCTTGTTGAGTTTCGTCAGCGACGTTGGGTTGGCAGCATTCGTGATACCAAGGATATTATCCACAGCATCATAACGGTACCTGTTCTCCATCACAGTCTGACCATCCGCTGTAAGGTTCATCACCTGCAGACGTTCACGCTGCTTGTCATATGTATAGGTGGTCTCCGTGCCATTACCGAGCTTCGTATAGACCGTATGACCTTCCTTGTCGTAACCTATCCTGTCAACAATAACGCTCTGATGTCCCTGTTTATTGCTCGTCATACTCTCAACCTGTCCAGCAGCATTGTAGTGATAAGTTACCACTTCACCATCAGGGTAAGTCATCGTCTGCACACGGTTCCAGCTGTCATACGTAACACCATAGACATAAGTCCTGATATCCGCCACACTCGCCATGACCGTACGGACGGTCTTTATTACTTTAGAGACAGTTCAATATTTCATTTAAATTCTTCCTTTCAAAAAATACAATTAGTTCTTTTTGCGATATAGGGTTTAGATAAAAGTGCTATAAAAAAAAGAATTATATACACGTATAATAATTGAGCACTATCAGAGAAATAAGGACAAATCATATAAGCTGTATTAGAGATTGTAATCCCGTTTTTCAACTTTAGGCTGAGTATAATAAAAATTTAATATTATTAGGAAGGTTATCTATCACTAATCTAATGATATAGAAAATTGTCCAAAACAAAAAAACTTTCAACAAAAACATATTCTATAACTCATGACCCATGCCCTATTAATTTTAATAAAATATAAGAACCAAAGAAACAACAAATTAAACCAACCAAGGTATCCAAACGTAATAATAGAAAGGATTAGAAGTTCATACATCACGTTATTTGAATCATTGTCCCCCTCACAAACATTTGTAAAAAAATATATACTTATATATAATAACATCTGCACACCCCAAAAAAATAAACAGAGAGATAGTTGATGCATTAAAAAAACTTTTAACTTTTTTTCATTTTAACTATAATTAAACACAAAGTATCCTTGTTACTTTACGACCCCATTCCAATTGCTCCAAAAATTATAAATGATTGTATTCCTCTCATCTATAGCAGCTTTTTGTTCACTTGCAGTCCAGGGACGGTAGCTACCGAAACCACTAACAATACCTGGTATCTCTGCCCTTAAAGCTTTTATTTGTTGATTCGAGACACCTGCTTTGTGAAGGATTGTCGATGAACTTGTATTACAATTTCCTTGAGTAGGATTATTTCCTGGCAACATAAAGTATTTTATATTAGGGTTATTCCCAAAAGAACGAGCGACATTAATAACTTTCCTATCAAATTCCTCAACAGACATTTTCTTACCATTCTCTTTGAGTGGAGGCTCTATGGCCTTTCTATATTTAAGATGGTTTTTTAGATTACCATTCATAACTTTTAAATCATCGTAATATTCAACCTCACGCAATCTTCCCTTGAAAGCCCCCATAGGTCCATCAATCTCAGATCCGTATGCAAAATGTATCATCTTCCCATTTTTGTCTTTAACGACAAGGAAAGTATGCGTCGCAAGAGATCCGCCTCCCTTAAGAAATCTTTCATCTGCTCCAGGAAGTGTTGTTGCAAATAAAATTGTAGAATCACCCGACTCATCAAAAAAAATAATAAAGGATTACTCCTACAAATATTATATGCAGAATATATAGGATACTTCTCTGTAAATCTATCCACCCCATACCAAATACTAGCCACAGGATTCATGTACCTTGCACCGTAATAGTACAAGCCGGTTTCGTCATCGAACTGCTTGCCGTTGAACTTATATGGCAGTTCTTCGCTGCTACTATGTTCGTCAACCAACAGTTCACCATACGGCAGGTAAGCATCATACTGCGTGATGTTGGCTTTATCATCTGTAATGTAAGACGTACTGCCTAAGTGGTCGCTGTGATAGAAGAAGGTCTCCTCCTTCGTTGTGTCGTTTGGAATGTAGCCATATCCAGCCTGTGGGTCATCAGGGTTACTCGGGTCGTTCCAGCTTACAGGTGGACCAGGGTTGGTATTTGGTGTGGTGTTCGGCTTCGGAGTCTGAATCCAACCCTGTGGCACATCATGGTTACCGAGTTCTGTGAGAACGGCATTATAACCAACACCCGTGTTCTCCGGATCACCATACGCACCCTTCTCTGTTGGTACACCAGGGGCTACACCCACCTTCTTATAATACGCCTCTTTCTGTGTCTGAATCTGATTCATGCGTTCAGCATAGTCCTGCTGACCAGCCGTTACGTATGAACCGTTGCGTCCATAGACGTTGTTAAACAGACCTGTTCCTATCCTTGAAGCAACTCGTTTGTCACCAAGGAAGTAATGCTTTGTGAAGCGGTTCTTATTTACAGAGAGGATACTTGCAGGATAGAGCGTGAAGTTATCCGTCTCATGGAAGGTAATACCTTGCGGTGCACCATTAATATACACACCTTCCATCGTACCGTAACTCTTCATGATGCGTTCACCAGCAGCATTGTAAGTGTATCGGCTTGTTTTGCCGTTATCAGAGAGTACCATGAGTCGGTTATCCTCATCCCAACGGTACTTCTGCTCGGTTGCCTTTTCATCCTCCTTGCCGTCACGCTTTACACGAGAGGTATTGATATAGACAAGGTTCCCGTTGAGGTCGTAAGTATACTTGTGTCCGTTGTTGATATTCATACCCTCCGTAGGAGTTTCTTCCGTGCGGTAGTTGATATCGCGCACATTATCGAGCTGGAACTTCCTGCCCGCATCCTTGCCGTAAGTATAAGCGAGTTCATAGCCTGCGTTGAGCGTGCCCTCGAACTGCACACCTGTCTGCGAGAGATGCTGTTTCTTGCTCGTGATGCGGTGCATGTTGTCGTAGCCCATAGATAACGTATAAGAAGCAGCTTTATTGTCCGCACCCTTGTACGTCCCACTGGCAGTGCTTAGACGATACAGGGCATCATACGTATAGTTGTACCTCATCTGTCCGCCTGCCTTGCCCTTTTCCGGAATTGCCGCCTTGTTGACAACAGAAAGCACATTGCTCACCACGTCATAGCCGTAGGCATTGTCCATGATGGTCTTGCCACCTGCATTGAGATAATAATCTATTATACAGACCACATAACTATCTGTTAAACAACAACTTAGAGACCAATTTAGTTTATCCGCTTATTTGCATGGGTTGTTGACCATGTTTGTATGGGTTGTTGAATACGTTTGCATGGGTTATCAATCACCCGCTGAGAAAGAGGCTTCAAGCATGACGCGATATGCCACCATGTTGTTTGTGGTTATCACTCATTTAACATCATTCTTCCCGATTTCTGCAATGCGGACATTGAAATTCAACTCCCAATTAGGAGCATAAAGCACCGAAGCGTTCTCATAAGTTCATTTTCTCTTTGTTTGGGGTTACAAAAATAGCAAAAATCACTGATTTCTATTTGTTACTACGATAAAATCCAATTTGAAGCATTACTTATAGATTGGAATTAGCAAATACATATCATGTTTCTTTTTCTATTCTAAATTTCGCATTACCTTTCTTGATTTTTTTAGTTTTCTTATACTAGGATCAAATATTATACCAGTTTGTATTTTTCTCTGGTATATAATACCAGTCTTGTGTGTAAACGATTCTTTTTGTCTTGAACAAAAATCATTCTATCACTTGTGTCTTCGAACTCATTAAACTGTATACCTAAATCCTTATTAATCTCCTCTAAAGAGCATTTACTGGAAAAATAATAACATATATCCCAGTTGAAGCTAAAACAAGAAGAAAAGTCTACAATACAATTTATGCTATCTTGCTGCCAATGATTCGAAACTATCTTATTGATGTCATTTTTGTTTTGGCAACTAGCCAAAACAAAAAAATGACCAAGATAGAATGTAATATATTTCTTATCATCTCATTGTTCCCCATGTTTGTTGTAAAGTTTCTAATTCCCGTTTAGCTTTTGCGTCAGCATTTTTTTGTTCCATGGGCGTACGTCCATTTTCATTGAGACTATTAAAAAGACTCTGCAATTGCTTATATTTCTCATTTGATAATTTAGTCTTTTTTACAGTCCACACCTTATCTTTTTCGGTAGCAGTGTATAGCCCATTATTTTTAAATTCTTCCAAAACTTGCAGTGCAAGATCTTTCATGTTTACATTTTTATTCTGTGAACCGATTCTCCTACCGATTTGATTATTCAACAAATCAACAGTCTGGTCAGCATCATCAAGACTTGAAAATGTCCTCACTGAAAGATTTGTAAAAGGATCTTTTTCATGAGCGTTCCCTGCTTCCAAAGCAACTCTTGAGCCAAATTCAGACGTTATTGTAGCCTGCCACAACGTATGTCTAAAAGCTCCATTCTCACTACCTCTGTCTTCTTGCTTTCTTGCTGAACCATATAAAATTTCTCCTCGAGTTGCAAAACGAGTGGCATTTGTAGAAATATCTGTTGCGCCCTTGTTAACTCCAAATCCTATTTTTGTTGCAGCTAAAGGATTTCGCAGACCAAATCCGATATATTTGAAATTAATTCTAGCCCTATAATAACCAGGGCCAGGCGGATCTCCCACTTCCGTTCCCTTTATATCAATGTAACGAATTGGATTATTGATTGTATAGCAATAGCTACTTATATTTGGATATTTCTCCGCTAACGGATCCACCCCATACCATAGATTTGTCATAGGATTCAAGTACCTTGCACCATAATAATACAAGCCAGTCTCTTCATCGAACTGTTTGCCGTTGAACTTATACGGCAGGTCTTCACTTGATGAGTGTTCGTCTACAAGGAGTTCACCGTATGGAAGATATGCATCATATTGTGTGATGTTGGCGTGGTCGTCCGTGATGTAAGACGTACTGCCAAGGTGATCACTGTGATAGAAGAAGGTTTCCTCTTTCGTAGTGTCATTAGGGATGTAGCCATAACCAGCCTGTGGGTCATCAGGGTTGCTCGGGTCGTTCCATGAGACAGGAGCACCGGGGTTGGTGCCTGGTGTCGTGTTAGGATGTGGAGTCTGAATCCAACCCTGTGGCACATCATGGTTACCGAGTTCTGTGAGGACAGCATTATAACCAATACCCGTGTTCTCTGGGTCACCATATGCACCCTTCTCTGTTGGTACACCAGGAGCTACACCCACCTTCTTATAGTACGCTTCCTTCTGTGTCTGAATCTGATTCATACGCTCAGCATAGTCCTGCTGACCAGCCGTTACGTATGAGCCGTTACGCCCATAGACGTTATTGAAGAGACCTGTCCCTATCTTTGATGCTATGCGCTTGTCACCAAGGAAGTAATGCTTTGTAAAGCGATTCTTGTTTACAGAGAGGATACTTGCTGGATAAAGCGTGAAGTTGTCCGTCTCGTGGAACGTGATTCCCTGCGGTGCTCCATTGATATAAACACCCTCCATCGTACCGTAACTCTTCATGATGCGTTCACCGGCAGCGTTGTAAGTGTAACGGCTTGTCTTACCGTTGTCAGAGAGAACCATCAACCGATTATCCTCATCCCAGTACATTTCGCGGATAGTGTTCGTTGAATCATTCGTTACCAGTGTTGGATTACCATTGGCATCATATGTGTAATGGTCGTGCCCAATCTGCGTTGGAGCTGTCGGATGGTTACTGTCCTCATACTTATAAGCAAAGTTATAAGACTTGGCAGTTGTCGTTGAGTCCACTTTCTGTACCTTAGTGAGCGGTTCACTCATCCGTCCGAACGACATCACCATATCATACGATGCACGCTTTGCCTTACCGCTTGCATGAACAAGGCGGTTCAGTTCGTCATATTCATACGTATGCGAACTCCTTCCTCCCAGCTTCGCCCTGTTGAGTTTCGTCAGCGATGTTGGGTTGGCAGCATTCGTAATACCGAGGATATTGTCCACAGCATCATAACGATATCTGTTTTCCATCACAGTCTGACCATCCGCTGTAAGGTTCATCACCTGCAGACGTTCACGCTGCTTGTCATATGTATAGGTTGTCTCCGTGCCATTACCGAGCTTCGTATAGACCGTATGACCCTCCTTGTCGTAACCTATCCTATCAACAATAACGCTCTGACGTCCCTGTTTATTGCTCGTAAGACTCTCAACCTGTCCAGCAGCATTATAATGGTAGGTCACCACTTCACCGTCAGGATAAGTCATCGTCTGCACCCGGTTCCAACTGTCATACGTAGCACCATAGACATAAGTCCGGATATCCGCCACGCTCGCCACGGATTCCTTCCATCACAATCAAAACTTTTTGTTCTGAAGTGAAAATACGTTTCGTATTGCGACGAATATCCTTTAATAAGGATTCCGAAGAACTTTGATTAGGATTTACTGAAAAATTCTTTTTTGTTGTCATAGTGCAAATATACTTTTTGTTAATAATTGTAGCTAAAACCCAAAACTTAATTGGAGGTTAAGTTGTGCACTTTTGTTTGACAACGTACATTGTTTATCATTCATCCATGGATTCAGACGTTTCAAAGCCAATCGCAGATGGCGAGTAAGCACTACTTCATGTTGAGTCTTGCGTCCAAGTGTTCCTTGTTCGCTAAGAACCTCGTTGTCGAAGGCATATACAGATTTCCAGCCGAGCTCTTGTTCTAGAAGTTCAGCAGTAGATTTCTGTATCGGCTGATCTTCACTGTAGTCTTTTGCCATAGTCTTATTTATTAGAGCCCATTACAGGCAGTGGAATACATATCTTATAAAATCTTGCAAGCTTACGTACAGAAGTAGTGCATAACTCTCGCAATTTCTTTTTCGCAAACGGATTCTTTACATCATCATCTTCCTTTGGATAAATGATTACGCAAGGAATGTTTGGAATTGGTGATTCTTCATCAATGTCATCATAACCTAGGTGTCTCAGAACAGGTATATCCCTGCTGTAACCACTTAACTGGCGGATAACATTATTGTCAAGCGATACGTTCTCATACTTTGGGATATACTTTGTGTCAAGTATTGCCTTGAAGTTCGCAGAGTTATACAGAAAGTCTGGGAAGCCTGTCTTTCCTTTAAACTGATACGAGATTTTATCACCGTATGCATCATAGAGTAATCCATATACATAGTGCTCATAAAGCAAAGACATATCCAAAGTAAATGGAGTTACGTTTTCGCTCAGTGAACTTGTTTTGCTGATGCTGTAATCATATCTTTGGAGGATGAGCTTTGCTAAACGTATCGCCTCATTGTATTCAACGAACAGTTTATGTCCTTTTATCTGAGTTACTTCCTTGATTTGTACGTCATCACTTACGTTTTCAAACAAGGCTAATGATTTAGAGATCATTAGTTTTGCCTTGTTACCTATAGTATGATTCTCTGTTATTGTTTTGAGTATCTGAGAACTGAATATCAGGGCTTTCTTGATTAGCCTGTTTTCTGGTATATCAACAGTGTATTCGTCATAGTTGCAATAGACTCTATCGAATCTTTTTGAAACAATGTTCTTACGCTCATTCTTCATCACTTGAATATGTCCTTTAACCTTTTTCAGGTTCTCGCTATAGTGAACATAGCCTTTCTTTAAGGACTTGATTCTATTTACAACACCAAGGAAATGCAAGACGATAAGCGGACTTAACACACCTTTCAATGAAGGAGCATGTATTGCAGGTGCTTCGCTATCAATATTATATATCTCAGCAAAAGACTCAACAGACAAGTCAGACGAGAAGCAAGTCATAAACATCGTAAGGAAATCTATTTCTTCCATCCCTCTCTTTGTCGTAACAACTAAGGCTTCCTTTTTGTCTATCCATTCTGCACCAATAACATACGACGCATAATATCCCCATGGATCATGTTCCATAGGTTTATCCCACCGAACTAGGTTCAGATCGTCATATCTGATGTCCTGTTCGATGCCAAGTCGTTCGTGTTCTTGAATAAGAATGGCTTTCATACCTGGTTACTTTATTCGTCATCGTCTTCTTGGTCATCCTCCTCTGTTACCTGTATAGGGTTTAGAGAACTCCAAGCATCAAACACTGTTTTCTTCTCTTCGTTCTTTACATTAAGGATGCCATCATTGATATATTCATTGATAAGTGGAAGAATCTCAAATTCTACCTTGTCCTGTAATTCTGCTTCGCTTTCTGCCATGAAGTAACTATGACCGACCATCAAGTCGTCAATGCTCATATCTCCACATAGATGCTTGGGATTTTCAATGAACTTCTTGATGTCAGCAAACAGAGCTACTGCAACTGAACCTAAATCTTCATTTCTTGAATCTGAATAGTATTTCTTGATTACAGAATCCTGAGATTTTAGGGTAACAAATGCGAATCTTCTGCGCAATGCGTAGTCAAGTGTACCTGTACTTCTATCGGTAGTATTCATTGTACCAATAATATATAAGTTTGAAGGTATTCCGAACTCACCCTTTGTATATGGCAGTATCACCTTGATAGGATGATTGCCATTGCTTCGTTTGTCTGATTCGAGCAAAGTTATGAGCTCACCAAATATCTTTGAGACATTGCCACGGTTGATCTCATCAATAATCAAAACTACAGGTTTATCAGTTGTTGCATGATACTCTTTCTTGACGGCTTCTATGAACGCTTGGGCATATGATTGCCAGTTGTTCTCGCATCCTTTACCCAATGCCTGAAGTTTATCTTCTCAATATTCAGTGGAGAAGGGATGTATTCCTCACCTCGTGAACTTGCAGAATTGGTACTCCTGCTACTTACCGTAGAATTGCCTTCTTTCCACCAAACATAGAGCGATGATCTTCCTGTGACTGTTGGAATCTCTCTCTTATTTTGATAGCCTTTTATCTTCTGGAGATAATCATCGATGCACTCTACAATATCTTTACTTTGGTCAGTTTGAACAGCATTGCAAGCACGTTTGAAGATGCCATCCTCTGGTTCATACGTCACACCGATAGAATTGCCATCAGCATCTGTTTGTACGTGAGGCTTTAGACCTTCAACAAAGTCCTCGTAGTCAAGCGACTGATGGAATGTGGTGAAGAAAATTTGATCGTCAAGCAATGAGTCATAACGTTTCATGATTGCTTTGTGGTCGGTCATGTCAACATCGTTAATGCCCAATGCTTTTAGAGCAATGGCTGCCGTATTATAGGTTTTACCAGTGCCAGGTGCTCCCTGAAGAATCATATTGTGCTTCTTTCTCAAAAGATTAGCGCACTTATCTAAATAAGCAATGTCATTCATATATTTCAACCAACTTGCTATATATCCATATTGTTCTGTTCCTTTACGACATGAAGAGAAGGTACCTTGTGAAAACAAACCTGTGCGAGGCTGTTTATATTCACTTGCCCATGCAAGGATTCTTACCTTTCTAAAATTCACATTTACGTACTTCTCTGATAGAGTGTCATTAATAAAGTTCTCACCAATGATTTGGCAGAGGGCAAGAACCTGACTACCTCTTCTTACAAGCACAATGTTGCCGTTCGGTATAGTCTTAAAGTTTCGGCATTGGGCATCATCCCATTCTCCTGTACCTATAATTGGCTCTGCTTCTTTGAGCATTAAAGAAGAGTCAATTACTACACCTCCTTTGCCTTCGGGCAGATACATCTGTATGTGCCAAAACTTATTATAGTCTATTTCCAATGGAAGGTTCGGAGTATGCATTTGTGCATACTTCAAAACTTCTTCTACATTGGTGTCTTTATAAATCCAATATCTCTTTTCCGCAGATGATTCATTATATTTCAATAATTCACATTGGAGGACGGCATCTAATCTGCCGTCTTGTATCTTATTGTAATACTCCTTCAGTACATTATCTGTGTCGGTTCCATTACCATGATTCTCTTCATGCTTATCTTTGGTATTGTTTATGTAACCGACAAAACGACTTGGAGCGAAGAAAATATGATTGTTTATCACTTCAACAACCATATTTTTTCCGCGTTTCAGTCTATCAACTGCCCATAACATACTTTCTTTACCGCTATCTCCATGAAGGTACGAGTACAAAGTTTCGATATTCGAAATAATGTCCTCTCGTGTTTCTATGTAATCAGTTCTTTTCATACGGTCTATCATACGGTTATCTCACCACTCATCAACTTCGGAAGCAAATGGTCACGAACTTCGGTTAGAAGTAATAGACATTCTCGGTTTTGTTGAATCTTTTCATACCACTTTGCCACATGATTCTTGAAAATACTTGCTATCAAGGCGGGAGGAACAAGAATCTCTTCCTCCTTCAGATATTTGAAATGTCGTGCATAACTGTAACTTGATAAATCTATATTAACCAAACTTGAAAACAACAAGCATTGTGGAATCAAGTTCAAATTACTCGACATTATAAGTTGTGTTCCATCTGCTCCTTTTGCAAAGGGGAAAGGAACATATTTTAATATGCGGGTATGGTCTCCAAAAACAATGTACGGTTCGTTGGATTCCACCTTACTTTCTGGATCATCTGTATAACCTGCAATATATGTTCTACTTTGGTCAATGATAGGAATGCATCCACTTGTACGTTGTCAAACAAAAGTGCACAACTGCAAATGTAGTTATTTACTCTGATATTTTTCTTGTTTTATTATCAAAAATTCTTTTGTTGATTGAATTTTGCTTTATTATTTCTCTTATCTTTTTGATTTTCTCCCCTTGCCCTAAATATACGTCTTTGGGTGTAAGATTATCTAACGATTCATGAAACCTTCTCTCATTATAATATTTCACCCACTCATCAATAGCATTTTCCAATTCTTAAGGGACAAAAATAATGATTTAGCTTAATCACATTTTTCATCGATCTGTGATATCGTTCTATCTTTCCCTGCGTCTGCGGATGCAAGGGTTTGCCATGGATATGCTTGATATTATATTCCTTACAGAGATACTGTTTGAGAGAGGAAGCAATATAACATGGTTCATTATCTGATAACAGACAAGGAGGATTCTGGAATGTAACTCCTGCCTTCTCAATTGCTTTATCTATAGTTCTAGATACATCGTCAGAAGTCATACTCGAACATAACTCCCAATGGATAATATATCTGCTGTAGTCATCAATTACAGTAGAGAGATAATACCAGCCCCAACCCTTGACTTTGAAATAGGTAAAATCGGTCTGCCACATCTCAAAGGCAACTTTGGCAAGTATGCCTTCTATGCCATATATCCACTGCACCTGTGGGTGATATGGTGGGTGATTCTTATTACCAAATTCTAACTACCATGCGATTATTTTCCTCGATGTTCCACTGAACCTGCCAAACACGACCGTCAATTTGGTCCAGCAATATGAAATTGAAGGAGTTCTCAGTTGGGTAAAGGAAGAAACGTCCCGGCTTAGCATCTTCACCCTCCGCTAAGGGAATGGTATTAAGTGGATATTGCATAGCTTTAGAATCAAGGCTATACTGAACATGGTCAATAATACCAGTCCTTGTATCAAGTTTTAGGAATGTCCATCTGTTTTGTGTTTGAAACAGACGATAGTTTACCTTATCGTCAGGAGAAGGAGTAGTGTTTTTGGTGTTGCTCGCTGTTTGCCCCATTACAGATAATGCTGTCAATGCAAACACGAAGGATAAAAGAATCTTTTTCATGAGTTGTATTGTATTTATGTGTACGTTGTCAAACAAAAGTGCACAACTGCAAATGTAGTTATTTACTCTGATATTTCCTTGTTTTATTATCAAAAATTCTTTTGTTGATTGAATTTTGCTTTATTATTTCTCTTATCTTTTTGATTTTCTCCCCTTGCCCTAAATATACGTCTTTGGGTGTAAGATTATCTAACGATTCATGAAACCTTCTCTCATTATAATATTTCACCCACCCATCGATAGCATTTTTCCAATTCAGAGGGACAAAAATAATGATTTAGCTTAATTACATTTTTCATCGATCTGTGATATCGTTCTATCTTTCCCTGCGTCTGCGGATGCAAGGGTTTGCCATGAATATGCTTGATATTATATTCCTTACAGAGATACTGTTTGACAAAGTACAATTCAATCAACAAAAAGAATTTTTTTGATAATAAAACAAGGAAATATCAGAGTAAATAACTACATTTGCAGTTGTGCAATTTTGTTTGACAACGTACAAATTTATAGGTTGGGGTAATTCTCCATTCTATCAAAATTTTATCAATAAGAACGGTAGAAAACCTCAATGTGCAGATTATGCAAGAGAGCAATTAAGAGTTGTTGGGGTTCTAGTCGGAGGAGGATCGGATCCTACCAATATGTATGTTTATTCCGAGAAAAAAGGTGCAAATAAGGTTGTTTTAGACAAAGCTATAAAATATATAAAATCAGAATTAGAAAGTGGACGTCCTGTATTTATTGGAGTTGATGATGCCCCTAATCAAAAAATAAATGAAGGTACAACAGATCACTTTTTAGTAATTGTTGGAATGGGAAACGATAAAAACGGAAATTATTTTCAAGTCTATGACAATGCAAGTGGAGATGTACAAGATGGAACAAATAGCTCTAATAAGTTATATCACGACGAAAAGAAAAAAATATTGTTGAAGGTAAAACGAATACGAGTTATTCTCAAGGGGTCAATCCGTATAAACTTTCACAAGTAAGAAAGAATAAAGTAAAAGTCCAAACCAAAACCAAAGAGAAAATGAAAAGACGCTTTTTTTTCATCATATTATTGATAAGCACTATGAATGTGTTTGGTCAAGATAAAAACATCTATAATGATGGTGTTATTTATAATGAAACTGGTATTGCCATGAATTTTCTTGGCTGTACTTATGAGTCAATAGGCAGAACTACTTTTGATCAGAACAAAAAGAAAGAGACCATACAGCAAGTGAAGAGAATTTTTAGGATTTATTCCGACAACTTCGATTTGTTTTCTGTATAATGGATGTAAATATTATATCCCCATATATGATGATTTGCTTTCATTTGGTTGTTTCAATTCTATGAAGAAAGGAGATTATGTTATATTGGAGTTATTATACATAGAAGGTTGTGTGGATAATAAGCAGCCTTTTTGCAATAGTAAGAAATGTATTAAGAATGGACGACTTTCATAAAATCACAAAAAAATATGAAACATCAAAAAGAATGAATATAGGGCAGTACGAGGGATAGGCAAGTGGCATTACCACAAATCGAGGCTATGATGACACACCAGAGTAGAGGCTTGTTGTCGATTCGGGTTATCAAGTCTATTGCCACCAGCCCAAACAGCAGGGTAAATAACTACATTTGCAGTTATGCAATTTTTGTTTGACAACGTACAATCATTCAACAAATGGAGGAACAAAGAAAAATGAGAAAAAAACAAATAATTTATTGTTATTGTTATTATTATTGTTTAATTTCAATAGTTCTTATTCACAAGTAGATTTAGATAGTATAAAGATTAAACCTATCAACAAAGTTTATTCTATTTCAGACACTATTTCACTTTCCCTTTATAATAAGAGCAGTGAAAAAAATTTATATGTTGATTTCTTTAGAGAAAAAAAGGGAAGGGAGTGGAAGTTATATTTATCTGATATTTTTTTCAAAAAGATAGTATTTTTTTATGGTAAAGAATATTTTTATATTTGAATAGCTTAGAGAAAAGAAATGAATATTGGAAAATTAAAAAAATAATATGTATCATAAGAAAAAAATAAAAAAATTTATATAGATTTGTATTTCATATAGGAACTTCTCCAGATCGATTATCTCTTGTTAGATATTCAACAGTCTTTTATGTGGGTAATGCTCCAAAAAGGGAGTTGTAAAAATAATCACTTGATTTGTACGTTGTCAAACAAAATTGCACAACTGCAAATGTAGTTATTTACTCTGATATTTCATTGTTTTTATTATCAAAAAAATTCTTTTTTTGTTGTCATAGTGCAAATATACTTTTTTTATTAATAATTTTTATAACTAAAACCCCAAACTTAATTGGAGGTCAAGTTGTGCACTTTTTGTTTGACAACGTACAATTTTTTTGTTTAGGACTACCCTGTTTTGCAATCATGTATTGCTATCCATTACTTACAAGTTTTATCTCCTAAACTAAAAATGATGTTATTAATTGACCCCGCCTTACTATACCATACATCTATCCATTCCTCATTCATATAAGAAACTATGTCTTTATAATCTGAATCACTTGGCAAAACAAAACGCATTTCTTGTCTGATCTTTTTCATCTCCATTAATGGATTGATATATATATAGTATATTACCGTTTGAGAATACAACAAAATAAGCAGTTAACTCATCTTCATAAATACCGTCTATTCGCAATTTGTTGCCCCAATGTAGACTATGTTTCCACCTGTCGTCCATCAGGTTGATTTCTTCAACAAAAGAGAAACCAATAGAATCAAACAGCAAAAATTTATTGTCATCCAGTTTAAAGATGATATTAAGCCCATAATCAATATCCTTGTTTCTATATAAAATGTCTTTTACAATCATATACATCTTTTTACAAGGTGTCCCTTTCGAAATAACAAAAGAGACACCTTAATTTTAATTATCTGTGCCGCAAAGGAATTCCTTTTTGGGTAATTCTATCATACACCGTTTCTGAAACGGATTTTCCTGTGAAGTATCCGGCAACACCTCCAATAATTCCTCCAAGAGGTGCGCCAACAAATTCTCCGACACCACCGACCCAAACTCCTATACCAGTTCCTGCGGCTGCACCAACTTTAGCTCCAGCCCAAGCACCTACCCATCCACCAACAACGGAAGAAATAACTCGTGGACTATAATGAGAAGAATATATATTAACGTGAGTTCGATGAATTATAAGTGTCTATAAATTTGGTGATTAGCAAAATTTGTTGTAATTTTAAGGTGTTGATTTACAAACAATTACAAACAAAAATCGCTATGATCACCGAGGACAAAGTTACTGAAATATTTTGTATGGCAGATGATTTCTGCAAGTTTTTTGATGCAATGGTGGCAAAATATACGCTAAAGCCTACTGGAAAAAGAAAGTATCATCGAGATTCCACGATGTCCAAGGCAGAAGTCATGCTAATAATGATTCTTTTTCACGACTCTGGTTATCGCTGCTTTAAACATTTCTATCTTGAAAAAGTATGTAAGCGTCTGCGTCATTTGTTTCCTAAAATTGTCTCATACAACCGTATAGTAGAATTGGAAAGGGAGGTTGTCATTCCACTCGCTTTGTTTATCAAGAAAGTATTGTTGGGCAAATGCACGGGCATAAGCTTCGTTGACAGCACACCACTGCGTGTCTGCAAGAACCAAAGAATACATATTCACAAGGTTTTCAAAGGTATAGCCCAAAGAGGAAAATGCTCTATGGGTTGGTTCTTCGGTTTCAAATCGCATTTGATTTGCAATGAGAAAGGAGAGCTTCTCAATTTTATGATAACACCGGGAGATGTTGATGACCGTAAGCCTTTGGAATACAAAGCTTTTGTAGATTTCATATATGGCAAGCTGGTCGGTGACAAGGGCTACATCGGCAAGAACCTCTTTCAAAGGCTATTCGTTGACGGAATACAGCTTATTACCAAATTGAAAAGTAATATGAAAGGAGCGTTAATGAGTGTTTCAGACAGACTTTTACTCAGAAAAAGAGGCATTATAGAAACGGTGAATGATGAACTTAAGAATATTGCGCAGGTGGAGCACTCCAGACATAGATACTTTGACAATTTCATTGTCAATTTATTGGGTGCTATTGCTGCCTATTGTCTGTTCCCAAAGAAGCCGTGTATCAATGTACAAAGGACTATCGACACACAGCTTGCTCTGTTCTAAATTCGTCGAACTCACGTTAT
>BNJU01005511.1_pt1 | contig 20780 bp, 30 predicted proteins | sample 8539281 | NCBI WGS metagenome assembly BNJU01 (sample SAMD00202456, study PRJDB9452) | human saliva metagenome | isolation source: human saliva | place: Japan
CTTTGGCTGTCACAGGGTCTCAGAGCTGCGACCGGTTCAGTCGGCTAGAATAATCTCTGGGTTCTGCGCTAGAGTGCGTGCAAATGGGCCACCGTTGTTGTTGCCCCCAGATAGTTGGTCTGCTGGAGTGCAGGCTTTTTCAAAAATCCTACACGCGGTCCAGGCGGTCAGCGCCCGAATTTCTTCTTCCTTCTTATAGTAGCCACGAAGTACCCGCCAAAAGGAATATCTGGCACAAAGGCATTCATCACGTACTGCTGATGACAGATGCCTGGGTTAGCTAGGTTAAAGACTGGAAGATCATGCCAATTTTACGGCGAAAACGGCGTAAGCTTTGGCCCTTTCAGTGGACTTGCATGGTCCCATTAACTGTTAAGCTCCCTTCACTAATGGGATGCATGCGGTTGATGGCACGAATCGGGTGAGATTTCTGCACCTGACATTGACCGATAATCAACAAATTCTCCTGCGCTATGGTCCAAGTTGGCATTTCTCCTTCAGAGCAGTCACCCCGTTGACGCCTTTAGAGACATTCTTGAACTCTATCTGTGTGTGTAATCCCTCTCTCCTCATTATAATAACAGACAAGAAGCATAATCCTCCAAGCTACGTCTGTCTGTGCTTCTCTTATCACAAAAGAGCAGAGCCTCACGGAGACTCTGCCGTCTTGGAGCATCATGCGGACGATGTGCTTAATTGTTTTGCGCTTCGCGCTCGTTTGACTGTAGTCTCGTCTTTTGGCCTCTTCTCGCCAGTGTGGTTGTAAATCTTGATGACTTTTCTTACCTTCTTCTTGGTCTTAGCAACATCCATCAAAGGATTTCTCGATTGCTTCGTTCAATTCAGGTGAAACAGTTGTGGAAGTCTTGCGTTGGCAGATACAGTATCGTTGGACGATGTCTGCGTTACACCGATAACGTTAGTTGCTTCCAGATAGGTGCTGAAGCGCCCAATCTCCTTTGCCACTTGTCAACGTCTGTCGCGACGTAGGTCAAACGAATCCAACAACAATATCCACTTGTTCAGCAGCCAAACGTGTCCTTGGCATTGCGTAAGAATCAGAACCCTGTACCATGTTAGCTAAATCGGCAATCTTCTCACCAAAGTTTTCTGTGAGCCAGAGGGTTGAGTGGAGATATAAACTGCATGCTGATGAAGATGAGAGAACAGTCCATTTAGCGGGAGTTGGAGATCCTCCCAGGATAACTTTTCACCCTGTTGACCTGCTCAGCTAATTCCTCACCTTTGCTTAGATGGGCCAGCTAAAACCAAGCGCTTTTGTAGAAGGTTGACTTGCTCATCAGTGGGTCTCGCTGCTTCTTGCCATTCCAGTCTTTTTGGCTCAGCAGAGTTTTGTTAAAGGGCCTGTGACGAGCAGCAAGTTGAGAGAACCCACCATCATCGTAGTAAAGTACATAAGTCCCCTGAAGGATAAAACCATAGTCAAGAGTCCCTGAGGCTAAACTCTTCCCCTACAGCTTATTAGTCTGACTGTGGTCCACGTTTCCAACTTCAAAACCATTTTATGCAAGTTCAGTCTTTCAATTGCTTGAGTGGCTCGGTTGGTGCTACGATTTTCATCTGAGGTTACGTGACGGTACCAAAACCAATCATCGATGGTATCGAGTCTGCTGCTTTAGCAGTAAACGGTGTCCAGGCATAATCCGGCCAATGGCTACGAGGTCGCAGTGAGGTGAAGATGGCAAAAGCTTTCAGGTCTCATTTTAAGGATCCTCTCCAACAAAAATAATAGATTCTGCCCAAATTATAACAATTCTATCTTTCGCGGCAAGAAATAAATTGTCAGAAGTGTCTTTTTGCTGGTTTTATTTTCAAACGTTCGTAGTCGAGTCTTGCTTGAGCAATCGCCATAAAAAGCCCACGCCTCCTTGCCGGAGATGTGGGCTGGCATTATTGACGACTTCGTGGCCTGGGAAATGAGTAGGCGTGGGTTTGGACCTTCTTGGCCGTTCTCTTGCTCTTTGTCCTTGACCTTGCTGGCCTTGTTGACATTGTTGGAAGATTATTGGTACTTTGTTGCTCAGGTTGAAGGCACCGAGAGTGACTCGACCTTTTGCTCTTCCTTTCGCCTCTTAGGACGGTTAACTCTACTTGTAGCACACTACATTATAAGCCATAGAGCTCCCGACGTAATTCTGCAAGATAAGTTTCTTGATCTATCTCCAATCTCCCAGCGATGACGTCATATGGAGGCCAGCTGTTTCCAGCTGGTGAGCCTTTGACCGTAATCGTTACCACGACCCCATCTCGGTTTGAATCAGACTTGGGTTTGCGAATTTCGGTCTTAGATCGGCTGGTGATGTTAGCTAAGTCATTTTGACCAATCCTGATGAATGGGTCGCGTGACTCCTTTGCCATCCTTTTTCCAGTTGGGCACGACGATCGTTGAACTTCTGGAAGGAATAGCGGAAGCCCATTCCTTCGACGTCAACGATTCGAGAACTTACTTGAGTTGATACCCACTAGTCCGCCGTCCTTATTGAGTAGGCACCACCAGAGTTGGCTCATAGGGCTGATAGCTGCTCGAGTTTGAATGAGCGTAGTCTCAGCCTCGGCTTGAAGCCGTCTTTCAGTTTGAGGTCCATTGGCACAATCCGTGATTGACCAGGCTAATCCCCTGGGTCACCAGAGTTAGAGAACTTGCCCACCCAGAGGCGAGCCAATGGCGATGGCGATACTTCCCCAGCTTAGTTGACGTCAGAGTCGAACTTAATGGCTGGTTGGCATTCTTGGACTGAAATCTTTGATCGGCAGCTGGAAAAGTACGATACGGCGTCGCGACCAACCAGCTCGCCATCTTCTGTGGTCTCACTGCCAATTTGACTTTATGGACTCTGCATTTTCTACTACGTGGTTGTTGGTCACCATAACAGGGTCGTATCACCGTCAATCTTATAGATAACGCCACTACCTTCACCCGCTCATTCTTGGGAGGCACTTGGGTCTTCCAAGTCCGCTGGTTTCGCCGCCCGTGCCATAGCCAGCTAAATTATTCTGTTGGCTTTTCTTTCTTGGTGAAGTTTTGGACCGACGACAGAGTCTTTAGCCTTCTCAGCAGCCTTCATAATGGTTTCTTCAAATTCACTGGCTGATCCTTGAAGCTTGGACCGTATTGGTTTGGTTCTGAGAAGTCGTTGGCGTCACGACATTTTGTAGAGGCTAAAGCCACTTAAGATAAGCGCTCTGTGAAAGAACCCACGACTAATTTAATAAATTTTCTGGCTCTCAGGCTTGCTCTTCTCTCCTTCAGCGAGCTATTGTTTTCCTGATGCTTCTATCCTAACATCGACATGCATGAAAAGAAATTTGAAGAATTATATTACAAAGCAGGTATTAAATTGGCAGTGAAACTCGATTTTAAGCGCCCATTTCACGGCAGTGCCTCTATCTCATATTTTGATTGCGATTCTAGCAGTGAGCTTGTTGTCACAGTGACCAGAGGCAAGCCTAGTCCCAGCTTAGTGTCTAGCATCTGCGTATCTTACCACATTTCGGACAACGGCCTCGCATGCGGTTAGCTAGTTAACCGATGATTTGCTACTTAGCTGGCTATCCAAAGAATAGATTTACATGCTTACCTTCCTTCTGAGGACAGATAATGCCGTGTGTTTACGCAAAGTAATCAGATGGTGAGACGTGGTCGCCACAGTCGCATCAATTAGACGCGCGAAATTTCATGAAACGCTGAGGCGTTCATAAAGCGTCAGAGACATGCAGGTAATCTCACTCAGTTGAGGTCACCCAAAACCTTTGAAAAGTGCGCTGCCCTGAGCAGCCAGTTGATCTCGGATCCATGACTCTTTCGCCAGGCCGCTCGCATTCCGTACTAATTACTTGTTCTTCTAAACATTCATATTCTGCCATGTCTTCCTCCTGTATGGGCGCCACGCATCATCATGACGGCCACACGAGCTAGTAATGATATGGACACGAGTGGGCCATATTCAAGTCGTCTGGTCTTCAAACAAGTCAGCCCGAAGATTAGTAATCCATGCCAGCGTATAGGCGTCAAAACATGGTGGCTGGTCGGCAAGGACAAAAATCACACTAAAATCCCGCCCTAGCCAGGGGCAGTTGAGGCAATAAATTGCTTTCATTAATAGGCCCCTCAAAGAGTATCTCTCTTCAGCAAATTGTCCTAATATGGACAAGGCTAAAAAGGTCATTAAGAATGGGGCGCCTTGTGTGAGATATGCGTAAGGCAGCAGCCTGATTCCTGAGTGGTTTCGTAAAGCTGGATTGGCAGGCAATCAAGATTTGGTCATAGAAGGACAGGTAGCAGCACATGATCCCATAAACAGCAAACCCGCCCTGTTAAGAGCTTCCATTTATTGATCCGTCCAGTCAAAGAGCTTAAAACCAAAAATGAGAAATGCCCAGATTGGGACGACCAGCCCAACCGCCTCCTATAATGACAAAGGTCCAGGGCTTGTATATAGGCTGCAGGTCACTCAAATCGCCCTACTAAATCATAGGACTTCGAGCCCCGACCGAGCCAGACTCATACGATCAAGCCAGTCACAGCTCATGTTGGCTAGTCGATAGACGCCTGTAGCAAAAGCACCTTCCTGTAGCGATTCCATACTGGATCTTGCCAAGCTTGCTTTAATTTTTGCCACATGCGCCCTCAACTCCTCTCGCTTGGATGGACTCGAACTTCTTCCAATTCTGGACTCAGGCCTTGGGAGACCAGTCCGCACCTACGACTTCATTGATGTGTGTTGACTTAAGACTGCATCCCCTGTAGGTTCCGTCAGAAGTCAGCTTTCAAATCTAAAATGGTACTCCCAAGGCTACCTCACCTTGAAATCAAGTCAACTGAGATTTTTCGTTAGCTTTAGTCCCAAGCTGAGCTGGTCCCGTCGTAATCATCGGTAGAACAAACTCAAGGTCATCCTTTGAGTCCTGGAAAAGTCATTGCATGTCTTTCTTCTGATAGCCGTCAACTGCTTACCAGGCCTCATCCGACAACCCATAGCTTAACACTTGGTTGTCTTTCTTACTTGGTTGGGTTAGCTCGCTAGCCAATACAAACTGTCAGGACTGGTCGATAGAAACTGCCAATCTTTGGACTAATTTCATCGCCTCGTCGCCTGTTCCGTAGAATCCAGGCTACATTTATCTTTTAGATTAGCGGTCTGCTCTCATCCAAATGAGCCAATTTATCTAGAGCTGTATCTTAACGGCCTCCGCTTGACCATTAGCCACTTGCTTGTGCAAAGCCCATCAAAGTCTTCACTGCCTGCCAAGCAGCCGCCACCTTACCGTCTGATAATTTCATCATGGCAGTAAAAAGGCAGGGCGTGCGAATCTGTTTGTGCAAGACGCATGTCTCCATCCTCTGATGATAATCATGTTCTGACTTAGGTTGCCCATTATCACGGCCATCAATTAGCGCCATCTCATGACTCACGCGCGCCTGGTCGTGGCAGGGCGATTGAGTGTTTCTGGCTCTCTGCGTTTAATCTCTGCAGGTCTTTATTGGGATCTTCTTGCTGACTAGAGGATTGACTCTGACTAGAACGCTCACCGTCGGCTGACTCGGTTGCTCTGAGCCAAACTGGGAGTACAGGGATAAATCTTAGCGTTCTTGCGCGCCGGCTCTGGAAAAGGGACTCGTGGCACCGTTAGGAAATAATTGGCTAGGATTAGGGCGAGGGCAGCATTTTTAAATGATGGCTCATAGGCTTTTGGACTCTTTTGTGGGAAGAGTATAGTTAGGCGCTGATTTAAGGGGTTGACATCTGGGCCGACGCACTTGTCCTGATCCGTTAGCAAAGAATAGGACGCTTTGACTAACATGCCATCGGTCGCAAAAGATCGAAATTGATGGTCCCTGACTTAGGTCATCCCAACGGTCTTTAAGGGCCCATGCTGCGGTAAGTTGACTACTCGTATTGACTAGCTTCTGGTCGAGCTAAGACCAGCCTGCTGATACTAAGTTTTAACTCTTGTGCACTAGGACGATCCACATTAATCTCGCGATAGTGATAAGCAATGCCTTGGGCCTCAAGTAGTCGCTCCACCTCCCCGGGCAAGTCGAACATTTTTAGACCGATTAATTCCATGGACTTCTCCCAGCTCTACTTGGTCAAGCAACATTCAAGTGAGGTATTTCTGATATTCTATAACTCTCATTCTACCACAAAACCTAAAGACTAAGGATAATCAAGCTAGATCATAAAGCCCCTCCTAACTAAGAGGAGAGGTAGCTAGTATTAGCTCACTTAATCTAAGACCGATAGGCGCTTAGTCCATGGTGTTGCCGTACGGCAAGTGACTTGGTTAGGGCTTCAATATTGGCCTTACCTTGAGATTCCAGCCAGTCACGACAAGCTTGTTCACCTTCTGAAGCAAAGACAGGCACAGCATCCTTCCAAGTATGCCCACAAAGCACCCTGTTGAATTCAGCGCCTGCTTCCTGGCAAAGTCCAGGGTTTCCTGGAAGAGTTGAGCTGAGACACCGGGCACTGAGGTAGATGTATGGCAGATGGGTCACCTCGCTTTGTTCTTTAAAGAGTTTGAGGGCTTTGACGGCTATAGACTACTTGCCCCTCCGCAAAAACCCTTCCACAAATTTCATATTAGACAGGCACTTCTACCTTCAAGACATCAACATGGTAGCGTTTGTAGGGAGAAAATCTTCATGGCTTCTAGCACTTTATGTGGTTTCTCCTTAGCAAACTCTGCCCCTTTTTCATCATTTTAGGTCGCATCATAGGTCACAATCTCTAAGAAGAAAGAATTTCTTCCGCTTCACATTCAGGAACCAATCCGTTCAACGAAAGCATGCGTTTGCGTTCCATTGATCGCTTCGTCTTCATCTACATCATAATAGAGCAAGAACTTAACCGCATCGGCCCCTTGTTCTTTGAGACGGTATGCTGACCACTCAGGCAACAAGTCTGGCAGGCGCCCAGGTTCCCGATGCATCATAGCCGTTTCTTCATAGGCTAGAGCGAAAGCCCGCGTCGATTGAACGACGTGCCGCCGCAGGTAACCCATACTCTGGATCTCAGAGAATAGACGATGCGTATGGTGTCAATTCTTTCCGGAAATAGCAATCTTAAAGTCTTCAACAGCGCGTTGCACATCTTCAACACTGCCACCTGAAGCAATCATCTTACGCAAAGGAACCACGTTGGTCAATGGCTAAGGCTGAGATAACTCCAGATTCAGTCGATGGTTGTTGTAATCTTTTCATTTGGCTTTTTGATACTTGTCTCATCATTGTTCTCTCCTTTTATGAGGCTTGTTTTAGGCTTGGTAACGGAGCTCGTCGTCTCAAAATAAGTCGCTTCTAATTCTAATTGATCGCTAACTCGATGAAGTCAGCTTCATACCCAGGGCAATACGGCCACAGACTGATTCAATGCCAACCGATTGCGCAGGTGTTAGAGAGGCCATGCGCAGGGCTTCTGCGGGGCTTACTAGACCCCAATCCACAACATTTTTGGACCCCTTGTTTGAGCTCCAAGATCGATCCAGCTAGATTACTGGTATCCTGTGAGGCGGGCAGTCCCATCTTTGACCACTACCCTCAAATTCCCTAGGCGAGACTGTCCTTCGCCCATACCGCCAGCTCGCATGCAGTCTGTAATCAGGACGGTTTCTTAGGACCTCCCAGCACGAGTCACCACACGAGCTGCCGCCGGATGAACATGGTGGCCATCACAAATCATTTCTCAGCAAAGACCTTGTCCAAGCTCAAAGCCGCCCCACCATACCTGGGTTTGCGATGGTGAGAGGCCACTCATCCAGTGTAGATATGAACGAAGATATTAGCACCGGCCTCACACGGCAGCCGCAGCTTCTTCATAGGTCGCGTCAGAGTGAGCCAAAAGCCGTATAGACGCTTTTTGGACCTAGTGAATTCAATGAATTCTTGACGCCCTGACGTTCTGGGGCAATGGCAATCTTATTGACCAAGCCTTGACAGCTCATGCCATTTGGCTAACTTGTCAACGGATGGGTCGCTCATGTATTTAGGGTTTGCGCCCTTTGTATTTTTCTAGTAGAAAGGACCTCTAGGAAAATCCCACGAATCTTAGCCCTGTTGCCTCTTGATAGTGATTCCCAATGGTTTCGCAAACATCATTCAACAATTCAGCAGAAGAGGTCAAGGTGGTTGGCAAACCAAGAAGTCACCCCACAGGATAGGAGGCCTCGGAAATAACCTTAATACCTTCAAAGTCATTATCCATGACGTCATGAGGACTTGTAACCATGAATGTGGGTGTCCACCAAACCTGGGGCGACAATGGATTGGCTGTAATCTTTGATTGGGGGCATCTTGTGGCTCTTCCATCAGGATGGGGCCAAACTTCCCGTCTTCAATCGGTTAGATAGGCCTGTCAATGACTTGGTCATCGAGCACAATTTGCTTAGCATAAACATAGTATTTCATACGCTTCTTCCTTTCTTATCTAGGCGTAAGGATGAATGGTGACACCCTTCACGACACGGTTGGACTCGTGCCACTTGGTGATGGCGTGTCTGGTTTTGTTGTGAACATGAACCGACGCTAGCAGAGCCGAGACCTGACCGACCACTAAACATGGGAAGGCCAGATAGGCATCTGGTAACTGACTGTGAGCTGAATCGAAAGCAAAAACCTCTACCCTCGGCGCAGCCTCTGTCCCCCACTTGAACGGCCACGATGGCTCACAACTGATCACCAGCCAACTCTGCTGAGATATCCTGGGTCATAGAGACGGGTGTAGGCTTGGTTGGAACAAAGACCAGGCCAAGGCCTCAGAATTAACAAAGGATTTAGGCCCGTGACGGAAGCCCATGCTAGAATCATAAACGGCTTTCCAATTGCCCCGCCGTTAACTCTAGGATCTTCACTGGGTCTCACGGCCTAAGCTCTTCAAAGCCACTGACCCCAGATAGATGACACGCTGGGGATTCTTAGCGATTAAGCTCTGAGCTGACCTTCGCGGTCCAACACTGTCTCAGCCATCTTAGCAATCTGATCAACATATGACTCTATCAGAATCAGAAGCCGGATCAAAGACTAGCAAGGCGGTGAGCATCACACAGAGAAAAACTCGTCATGGCAAAGCCCGCATCATTAGAACGACTCGGCTGCAAGAGCACTAGTTGTGGTCGTCCCCTTGCGCTGCTTTGGCAAATGGCCTTCTGGCGCACAGGTAATGGTTAATTGATAAAAATCCTTGACCAAGGATGACCCTAATTGTACGGCCGCCACACTCTTCTGAGTTGCCACTACGGGCAAAAGGACACCAAAAGAGTTGGTAAATCTGCCTGGAAGAGCTAGTCGGATTGGAGACAATGGTCGTCGTCGGCTCGTGATGGAAGTTAAGACGAGACACGTCATTAACTCTGACGTAAATAATTTGTAATAGCTTGTCCGACATAAGCAGATAAGCCCTGCTCCTGTAAAAATCACTTAGCCGCCCATAAGACTCTAACAAGGCAGCTATAAAGCCCTTTAATTTCTTCCTGACGGTCAAGATACAATTGGTAGGTTTCGCGCCAGATAGATGGTTGTTGCTTGATCTCTCGCGTTGTTAATTTGGCACCCAGTGCCTCTAACATGGCTTTGTCTAATTCAAACATGGCCTGACTCTCTATTGATTTTTCATTATATTTATATTCTACTCTGTAGGGCTTTTCTTTCAATATGCGTTTCTTGACCAAATTAAACTGAAACTTGTCTTAAGTAACAAAAAATATTTTTGTCTGTACAATGAGCGCTACCATGTTTTTGTGGTACACTAAGGGTAGATTAATTTATTGCAATGGAGGTATTATTCCATGGAAATACTCGTTTATGATCAGTTCGATGCAGCATCCGATAAGCCTTTGACTTCTTCGTCCAGGCACTAGCAACTGGTCCCAAAACCCTTTAGTCAACTGGTTCGACTCCCAGAGCCTCTACCAACCTTGAGTAGAGTCCGATCTAGATTTTAGTCAATCAGTGTCTGTCAACTTGGATGAATACTACGGCTTGTCTAGCGACCATCCAAAAGAGCTATCACTACTATGCACCAACATCTCTTCCAGCACAAACCTTTCAAACATTCCTATCTGCCTGACGGGGACCAAACTGATAGCGAATATGAAATTCAACGCTATAATCAAGTCTTAGCAAACAATCCCATTGATTTACAAATCTTAGGCATCGGCTCTAATGGTCATATTGGCTTTAATGAGCCAGGGGCGCCATTCGATGGCTTGACCCAATTAGTCGACTTGACCCAATCCACTAATGAGGGCTAACAAGCGCTTCTTCGACCGTGTCGAGGATGTGCCAACTCAAGCCTACAGTATGGGGATTGCTTCCATCATGGCCGCTAAGAAAATTATCCTCATGGCTTACGGCGAAAAGAAAGCCGATGCTATTTACGGACTGGTTGAAGGGCCTGTGACCCCTGACCTGCCAGCCAGCATTCTCCAACGTCACCCTGATGTGACCCTCCTCTTGGACAAGGCGGCTGCAGCTAAACTTCATCTCTAGAAAAATTTTCCATTATATCGCCTATGATATAATGGATATTAGGCTTAAAAATCGAGACAAAGGGCTAGACTTCAGTGTCTAGCCCCTCTTGCTCGGGTTCCCTATTTAAAAGATTTGAATATTCTGAGCGGGCATCACTAGGAAGCCTGCTAATAATTCCGTTGTCGCCCCCAAGCTCTGCGGACCCGAATGTGAGGCAGAATATGCATTTGTTCTTTGTGAGCATAACGCTCCAGGACCGCCTTTCAATGCGCTCTACATGAATGGATTCTTGACTGCCACGCTACCGCCAATGACAATCTTCTTTAGGATCTAGGAGGCAGATCATAGGGAAGAGCCCAATGGCCACCCCCATGGCACTTTGGTCTACTAATTCATTGGCAATTTGTTCCCCTTTAAGGGCACGAGCAAAAACTTGGGCAACTGTCACCCGATCATCTAGATGAGGGCGCGCGCCATGGCCTCGATGCCTGGGCCAGCGCAGACGACTTTCAAAGGACGAAGGCCGTAGACGACGGCACTGGCGAAACCAATTTCACCTGAGAAGCCATCACCGCGAATAATCTGATGGTTGACGATGTTAGTGCAGGCAATTCCGGTCGAGACCGTCAAATAGCCGAACACATCTGTGACCCCATGCCGGCCAAACGATATTCCGCATAGCAGCTGCCTTAACATCATTTCAATGGCAATCGGTACTTGGGCATAGCGATCTGCCAGACGCGCTACTACCGGAAATTTCTCCCAAGGGATATTTTTGGAAGATAGCCACCCCGTTTAGGCTATCCACCTTACCTGGTATACCTAAGCCGATACCGGTCAAATCAGACACTTCTACTTCAGCTTCCGCTAGACAGGCGTCAATGACCCCCACTACGCATTCTAACATGGCCTCACTGGAAGAGGTGTCGCTGGGCGCGAACACGGTGCGTGATATGTCCTGCTCATCAATAATAGCCGCCGCTACCTTGGTTCCGCCAATATCCACACCCATTGCTTTTCTCATTTTCCTTCCTCCTCTCCTTAGGTAGAGCCATCCGCCTTTAGTCGCGTTTAGGATGGTTAAAGTCGTAGTTATAGTCGAATAGTACCGCTAGCAAACCTGCTAGAGCCAAGAGCATGCCCAAGAGATTTTCTCGGCTAACTGTCGTTTGAAGGTGGATAATAAATCCAACGCAGACCAAAGCAACTATAATACGAATGAGAACACGAATTTTTATGAGGACATCTAAATCTCCTCCCATCGAATTTCGCTCGCAGCCAAGGAAACTTCATGGCTAATTCCTTGACCATCATAGACAGTCGTTACTTGTGGCTCAGCGGTATTGTTGACAATGGCATACTTGCCCTTAGCTGGGTAGGCATGAACCTCAACAGCTGGGTTGCTACTATGCCATTTATTAAAAGTCAGCTTCCTTATGCGCCGCATAATAGAGAGCGCATGAGTAAACGCGTATTGTCAATGCTGTAAGGTAAGCCAGCTAGGTAGAACCCCACGCCCTTGACCATAATCGTGTGCCGCCATATGAACTTCGCCATTGCTGTATTCTAGAAATTTCTGTCTCTTCACTTAGGGCATAGAGGTTATGCATGGACTCCCCGAAATCTGGCACCTGACCGGTCACTAAATCTGCCGTAATAAAGTGGCTGTCTTGGGCCTGAGTGAAGATGTTGTCGGTTGATAAGGAAGCTAACCCTTATCCACCCCAAGAATTTCAGCTAATTGGAAGAAACGGCCATTTGAAGATGAGCACTTGGCTCACCCACGCCCACCAAACCGCCGCCTTGGTAGACGGAAACGACGAATAGCACTAACAATTCTGGCCGAGCCCAATGTTGACCCCCACTAAAAGGCGGTTTCCGGCATCGCCTGCATTAATTAAGACGTCCACATCTGCTGGCACACCGTCAGCAATCACCTGGTCAAAACTCAAGAAGACTACCTCAACCGCCGCACCACTGAGGGCTTCTAGAATCCCCCAGATGCAGGAGTAGATTTGCTTATAGTGAGGCATGTGCCACCATGTGGGTTTGCCAGGTCGAAGTGCGCCCATGCGTTGAGAATCCCTTTTAGTCCCACATAAGGCTTGGTGTCTTTGACAATGGCGTAGATATCCCGGAATTCATCCGCCACTTCTTCAATATAGGAAACAAATTTAGGGAATTTATAGGCGAGACTGAGATAACCCCCATAACCAATCCGGTCACGGCTTACGCATAATGGCCCGACGGGCTGTCAGCCAATTCTCGTTGGCTTCAATGGTCGGATCATTTCCTTCATAGAAGGTATCTGGGAAGAAGTAGCAGCAGGAAGCGCCCTTCGGTATATTTAACATGTGGAATATCAGCAATCATCCGCAGGTAGCCCCGCCACCAACTGAGCCAACCACTGCGTCAAGCCAATATCCTTGAAATAATAAGGGCCGTAAGGTTCCGTCCCAATCCAGTTATCGCCTAGAACATCATGGCTTCTTTACCTGCTTCATGGACGATATCCACTAACTTCTTGGCCTCTTGAGCCACAAAGTGGCTTTGAAATCGACATAGTCTAAGTGGGCCTTAGAAGGCACGCAGGAAAAGCCATATTGTAGTAGCCTTGGTCAACAAAGTCTTCCGGTCTCAGTCGATAACCTTTGGCTATCTTGGAAGGCTAGGATGGCTGCTGGTGAGACAGAAGCCCCGTAGCCAAACCAGTCGACAAATTTCTCTTTGGCCTTGTCATTGAAGACGAGAGTGAAATGGTGAAAAGAAGGTGGTAAAAGCGGACCACATCCGTCTTAGGGTTTTCCTGGCACCAACGTCTGGGTAGTCACTCATGAAGCGGTTGGAATGTGACGCACATCAAAGGAATATCGTGAGCCACTAGGTCGCCCCAATTATTAGTGATATGGTTATACATTTGAGTTGGGTCCCAAATCTTATAAACCAAGAAGAAACCGTATATTCATGGAAGGGTTCTGCCCCTTCCACAATCACTAGGTCCCGCTCTTGATCCACCTGCCACTGGCTGCTTGGGACTACTTGGCCAGTGGTGCGGTTAATGACTTCCACCACTCCTTAGGATCATGGTGATAGTCAGGTACTACTTGTTCCCGATAGTAGCCCTGCATGAAATCAATGGCTAAAGCTTTCTTGGCTTGCGGTATGGAAGGGCGACATCAAATAGAGTTGTTGGCACTCTTCCATATGGTCTTTAATAAAATCATTATGATTTCGAGCTACAAAATAGGTCGTATAAATAGAAGCATCTAAATCTTTGACTGCTTCTTCCTAACTTGATCCCATCGGAATCGCGGATGGCATCAGCCCCAACGATCTAATAATTCTTGAGTTTGCTGCAAAGAAAATTGCGCTCACTTGGTAAAAGTAAGTCTGCCTTTTTGAGTTTGTGCATTACCATCTCCTTCGTCATCTAAACTCATTATCAAGGCATGGCTTATTCATGGAGACCGCCCGCTGTCATCCCTCGGTCAGACGCTTCTGAACGAAAATATAGAAGAATGAGGGTTGGCAACTATGACCATGATCATGCCGGCATAGAGTTGGCCGTATTGTTGGGCCGCATTTTGCGCTGCCATTAAGTTCATCAACCCCACTGGCAAGGTCCGTAACTCTTGTTTATTCATCGGGGTAAAGTGTAAAAGTGATATATTCATTCCAGAAGCCTAGGGAAGTTAAAGAGAATAACTGATAATACTTGAGCAGCATCGGAATCATAATCCGCATCATGGTCAGTAAGAATGATTTAGCCCCATCGATTGAAGCACTTCTTCAAAAAGTTGACGGCAAGGTCATGAAAGTAATGACAAGAGATAGATGGTAAATGGCAGAGAAGTAGCCGCATAGACCAAGGAGCTAGGATGAAGCGGTTGTTTAAGAGTTCCGGCATCATGGCAAAAGCCTTTTTAGCATCGACCAGCATCAAGAAGATGGGTACTACAATGTAGTTAACGTTGATGAAGAGCCCACCCTTAAAGAGTTGACGCAAAAGACCACGGCCTGCGGAATTCAAAACGCTAGAACATATGCGGCTGGCAGGCCAAAACTAAGAAAGTGCAAGGCCATAGCCGTTACGACTACCGAGTTGAAGACACTAAGCCCCATGCTAGCCGGTTCCAGGCATCGACAAAGTTCTGCCAGTGAGCCCCATTGGCAAGGACCAAGGCGAACGGTGAGAATTCTGAATTTTCCAAGTGAGGCCAGAAAGACCAGCCACTGGCACAATAATCGAAAATAGCCAGGGTGACAGCACTAAGTAGATAAAAATCTTGTATAAACGATTCGTTGAACGACTCATTTGACTGGCTCCTTTCTAGTATTCAAGAATGTCCCGCTTGGTTACGGCACTAACGACCGCTGACAAGACGAAGGAGAAGATGGGGATGACACCCCAATGGCCATCCCATAGCCATAGGATGAGTTGGTATAAAACGCTCCCATACATGTAGGATAAGACTACCGAGGAGGCCCCGTTTGGCCCCTTCACTGAGTCATAGTTTTGAGACCAAGAGGAAGCTGAGGTTGATGGTAGAAATAATGAAGAAGGTCAAGGTGGTCCGAATATTATTCCAGACTAGCAGCAGGGTCACGGCGAAGAACTGCTAACCTACCGCCCCATCTAAATCAGCTGCTTCATAGAAGGAAGTTGGGATATTGGCCTTGATGCCATGTACATGACCATGTAATAACCATAGCCTGCCATACTAAAAGCACCAATCAAGGCGTAGAGCACCAACTACTTGTCCCCAACAGAGAATCGGAGGAGCCTGCTCCTCTGAAGAGTGCCAAGAAAAGAATTTAACATCCGTTGTTAGGGTCACAGATAGCGAGAAAATCCCGGAAATAACAACGATGGATGAGATATTTGGAATATGAAAATTACCGGAAGAAGTTTTGCTCTTAATTTTCTCTGTCGATAGAATAGAGGCGAAGAGAGAATGGCAATGGCTAGTAATAATGGTCACCAACACAATTAAGACAATGGTATTTTGGAAGGCCCGTATAAATTTGGTGTCGTTAAACAACTAACGAAGTTATCGAAGTAAACGAAAGTCTTTTAGCTGAGAATCCACCCCACTTGTAGAGACATACGAAAGACTTGAAATGTCGGATACAACATGAAGAGGGCGAACAAGAGGGTCGCAGGTATCACGCAAATCAAGGCAAAGCGGGTTTTGGATGCTTTTGAATTCAGATAAGTACTCCTTTCTAAATCGCTAGTGCTGGCGTCTCTTATGAAATATGACCCTGGCTCATAAGAGGCAGTCAACACGTGCGTTATCAATAAAAAGTCCCACTCCCACCAAGGCGGAAGTGGGCACTATGTCAATGTAAGCTAGCATTAGTGGCTGATGCTGTCGTGGAATGTTTCATTACTTCTACGACGTTGAGATTGCCAATCTTTGACGCTGAGGTCACCAGATACTACAGAGTTGAATGCTTCGTAAAGAGTGTTGCCTTGAGTCTACCCCTTCGATGGCTTCAGCAGATACGAAACCACCTAGACCTGGTAGTCGCCTTCGTCATAGACTTTATAGAAGACTTGTTTTTCAGCAGGTAACTTGCTGATCAAACCTACAACTGATTTGTACAGCCCCGTGTTTAGCGAAGATTTCAGCTGCCTTGTCAGAGTGAGGAAGGCAATGAATTCTTTGGCTGCTTTTTGTTGTTTAGCTTCTTTTTGAATCCAGATATGTTCCAAGAAGGTATAAGCGTATTGTTTGCCGCCTTCTTTGAGGGTTGGCATCAGCTAGCCATGCCCCATTCGAAGCCGTCAGCACGTGGTGCATCTTTCATTTCGTCCACTACCCAGCTACCGTTTGGCATGAAGAGGGCTTTGTTGTCTAGGACTGCTTGTTGGTTCTTAGTGAAGCCGTCTTTGTTAGCATTAGCTACTGATAGTTGCTTCCGTATTCTTAGCTAATTCGCCTAAGTTTCAAAGACCTTGGTCAAATCAGCACCAGACCAAACTTCTGGATCGTAGTTCATGGCTTTGTTGAAGAGTTCTGCCCCACCAGCGGGTAGATGACGCTAGAGAAGAAAAGGTATCTAAGTAGCCCGCTGTTGGATAGGTAAAGAGGGCAATGTTTTCTTTCTTAGCTTCTTCCGCTAATTTTCACATTTGATCCCAAGTCTTAGGTACTTCCAGCCTTTTGCTTTGAAGAGGCCTTGTTGTAGAAGAGACCAGTTGGAGAGTAGAACATTGGCATTAAGTAAGTCTTGCCATCGTTATATGGGTTGGTTGACGTAGAATCAGTGAAAAAGCCTGGTAGAGTTTTCCTTAACTGTCTTGTCTTCGCCTGGAACCTTCATATCTAGACATCAATCCAAGTCAGCTAAAGCCTTATCCTTGATTAAGGTCTCTGTGAAAAGCTTTTCTTGGCTTTGAGCTAAGAGCACAACGTCTGGATAGTCACCGGATTGGAGACGTGGGGTGATAGCATCTTCGAGTTCCTTTCCATGGTCAACTTTGAGTGTCGACATTTGGATTAACGCTTATAGGCCTCGATGATTTCTGGCCATAACTAGTCCCATAAGCTGTTTCGATAGCTGCAGAGTCTAGGGTCACCTTTTCTTCATGGACACATTGGCAACTCCGAAGAAACTTGGTAAAGCACAAAGCTAAAGCAGCTGCTGATACTAAAGCTTTTTCATGTAAAACACTCCTTATAAAATTTTATTGAGATCTTACACTCTTATCATACCACAGGTGCAACGTTTACTTGCAAGATTCTTGTTGTAAACTTGCGAGATTCTTGCGGATTGTTGTATAATGTTACTAGATAAATGATAGCGTTTTAATATCTTTGAGGTGTCCCCACATGTATATTCGCTATACCATCACCCACAAACCGGAAGAAGTCAGTCAAAATCACTTCCAAGTTTTGTCAGTCAATATTGTCTCCTACGATGCCAATTGGCATTCTACCATGCATCATCATAATTTCGCCGAAATTTTCTATTGTTTGGATGGATCAGGCTATCTGCTGACAGAATTTGGTCGTACACCCACATCCACAAACATTCTCCTCCCGCTAGTTAACTCCCTTCATCGAACATACAGAGCACACCTCTCTCATCTCACCCCTTAAGTACCTGGTGATTGGAGATTAAAGGGCCCGAAATTATCCTGCCTTCTCACGCCACAGATAATGGCCTCTTTAGCTTCGAAGACAGCAACCATCAGTTCTATCGACTTATTCGTGAAGTCATGACAGAGTGTGAATTAAACCAGCCATACTCTAGTCAGATTATCGATCATTTGATTAACTCCTTAATTCTTAGACTTAATAACGTGCCAATAGTCAACTTGCTGTGGCTCATGCGAGACGCCCCTATCCGCCAGTGTTAGCCCGCAAGCATTATATCGATAACCACTTCTCCAAGAATATTAATCTTGAACAGCTAGAAGAAAGAGCTCATGTATCGCGATTCCACCTGGCCCATCAGTTCAAGGAAGAACTCGGCCTCTCACCTATTAACTATCTTAATCAAGTCCGCCTAACACAAGCGCAAGAACTCCTGCTGACGACCAACTATACTGTCCTGCAAATTACCGAGATGGTCGGCTTTAACTCAGTTTCCTACTTCTCTAATAAATTCCATGAGGCAGTCGGTATGACGCCACGAGCCTATCGAAATCTTCATGCCTCAAGTTTAATCCAAACTCGCAGTCTCAAAGAATCGTATCGCCTACCCGAAAATATGGCAAGAAAAATTAGCACAGTTTCTTTATGAAAAACCACTGACATCTCGTTCAGTAGTTTTGTTGTTGTATCAATCATATGTTATGAAAAATATGCCATATATTATTAGTCAATTTAGCTACTTTGCACTAAGTCTAAACAAGTAACAAGTCTATGATAACAACAGTTGTTGCTGCTCTTTATTTATGGTATAATATAGTTATCAAAAATCACAAAAGAGGGTGTTTTTATGGTAAGCAAGTAAGAACGTTGCGAAAAACTTAGTTGCTCTGTTGGACGGGTTACTCCAAAAGAATGATCACCATCTTAACATCAACGTGTTTGACCGGGATGCTTTATTGGATGCTATGGAACATCCAGAAAACTACCCTCAATTGACTATTCGTGTATCTGGTTATACATGTAACTTCAACAAATTGACCCGCAGACAACAATTGGACGTTATCAACCGTACAATGCACGAAGGCATGTAATCTAGCCTTTAGCCCCTAGCTCCTGCTGGGGCTTTTATTGGATCATATTCATACTATACAAAAAGAACCTCGAAGTAATCTTCAAGGTTCTTTTTGACTCATCTTTCTCTATCATTTCTGATGGAAGAATACCGGCGGCCGGGTCGAACCAGCACGCCCTCATGAGCACTGGATTTTGAGTTCCATAACTACATTATTTAAATCTTACAACCTTGATTTAATAGGGTTTAAAGCCTTTGAATCTTGCAAAAATAGACTCGTTTTTCAAATTTTTGTAACTTTTTGGTAACCCCGTTAAAGACACGGACTCATACCCCAGATAAAGATAATTCAAAATTAGATTATGTCTGAGATATTTAGTCGCCTTTGTTTGGTTTAAACCCTTTTAGATTCTTTCAAATATCTTGAATGTAGTGTAAGTGATGGCGCTAACGTTCGTTGCCGTTCAGAGTACCGATAATTGTTCGATTTAGATATAGTCATCAATTTTTGCTTTTTCACTTTTATAACATAATTTTATCTGATTCTGTCTCGATTAAAACTTTGAAAGTCGAGTTAACTACCTCCAATTTTCGCATAGTCATCCGAATTCCAAATTTCTTTTCAAGATAATTAGTGTTTAAACGTCGAGCATCACGTGGTAAATATAGGTAACTACACTCATGACCACCATAGAACTCTTCATCTCCAAAAATTCTCTCTACTAAGTTCTGTTAGAGTACTTTCGGGAATCTCTTCGTTAGTAAAAACTAGATGAATACGAGAACTATCGTAAGATATTATCAAATGGGTTTTCTTGAATAGCAATCTCTAATTGATTAATTTCTTTGATAATTATTGATAAATCAGCTCCAATTTTATCCAAAAATCGTATCATGAACCAACTTTCTGATTTTCTTCGTCAGATAACTCTGATTCTAACAGTATATTCCCACTCTGAATATATGTTTGAACATTTAAAAACCAACTTCTGTTAGGATTTCTACTAAATAAGACATTTTGGGAATTCTATTGCAGTTAGTTGTTACTCCACGAAGGAAAATAATCTTTTCATATTAACTTTCCAATGCATCTTTTTCTAGAGAGTTCATCATTTCGCCATATATATTGAGGATCTCCCGTTGAAAAATAATTAAATCAATAGCTTCGACTGTAGTTTTTGAATACAGTCCCAACTCCTCGATAATAAACTTAGCTCATAATAAAGAACCGGCTGAACTCGCAGTAACAAGATTTCCGTCTTGAACGCAATCTCATCTTTATAATAACCATGTCCTTGATAATGTTGGTTCATCTGACTAGAATGGAAGCATTACTTATATGATATCGATTATCTAAAAATTCCTTTTCAGCTAATCCCAGCAGCTCCACAGATAGCTCCAACTAAGATATTTTCTCGTAATAGCTTTAGAGGCAAGTTCTAAAACGTCATCTTGCTCAGTTCAACCACCTATCTCCTCGATAAAGCAATAGACATCTGTATTTCAGTATCTATATATCATAGATTAAAATTCGAAACAGTGTCATTCCTCCAGCAGTTTTTATAGACTTTTTCCTTTCAGAAACCGTTAATACTCTTTACTTTAGGTTCTCCCTAACATAGCCTGCAAAACTTAGTGCATGCATCAAATAGCCGTGTTCATAATCGGCCATAGTATCTTGAACACATACATAAATATTTTTCATAATGCTTTACTCCTCTTTGATAAAATGTTCGAAACTATTAATTGTTTTTATTGTATCATATTTTGTGTTTCGCAGCAATACCAATATTTTTACTTCATCAGTAAAATAGCGATTTTAGACATTAAACAACCCTACGGAGGTCTCACCGTAGGTTTGTATTTATGTTATCAACTTATGCAACGTTTCAACCACTTGTCCTCAATACCACTGTGTTCCCGTTTAAAAGCAGAGTGAAGGATAATGACAAATAGTACCAACATCTAGAATGAATTTAGAAACCAAAACAATCATCAATTGCATTAAAATAATCATATATTTTGATCACATTCATACCATTATTTTGATCATATTCATACTATAGCAAAAAGAACCTTGAAGTAATCTTCTAAGGTTCTTTTTGACCCATGC
>BNJU01005385.1_pt1 | contig 20777 bp, 33 predicted proteins | sample 8539281 | NCBI WGS metagenome assembly BNJU01 (sample SAMD00202456, study PRJDB9452) | human saliva metagenome | isolation source: human saliva | place: Japan
CACACTGGGGCCCGGAACAATCTCGTTCCGGGCCCCACCCTTTACTTATACCCAGCCAGACGCGCACACCACACGCAAACATTCAATACAGGCGCAACCGCGCTTGCGCAGCAAACTGCTAGTCGAACTCGATGATGCCATTGGTACGCACCCGATTTTTCACTTGGGTTCATTTCTGTAGTACGCACGCTTCGCTGGTTCTATTTTTCTTCGTGGTTTTCTTATCTAGCGATGAAAGCCACACGAGTTGCTTTTCCACAGCCCCTTATGCCCACTAGCTTCATTTCGCGCAGCCCACTATGCTGGTTGGGTTCATAGTTTTTAATTCAAGATGAGGTGCGGTCATAGGACCCCAAGAAAGTAGGAATTGTGGCAGATAGGTTTGACTCCTCGCAGCGTCATGGACGTAGCTCTCGTGGAGACAACGGTTCGTACTCTCGCGGGGATTCCTCCCGTGGACCGCGTCGTTTGATTCTTCAGACCGCCGCAACGGGCGCGACGGTTTTTCTGGAGGCAACCGAGAAGATCGTTACGATCGTCGTGATGGTCAGCGTTCGGATCGTCGCTTTGACCGCAACGAGCGCGGTGATCAGCGTGGAGGACGTCGTTTTGATCGTTCTGATCGCGATTTCCGTTCTTCTGAGTATGGTGATCGTCGTCAGGGTGGTGAGCGTTCTGGCCGCTTCGATCGTGATTCTCGTGATTCGCGCGGTTTCTCTCGCGATCGTCGTGATGGTCAGCGTTCGGATCGTCGCTTTGACCGCAACGAGCGCGGTGATCAGCGTGGAGGACGTCAGTTTTGATCGTTCTGATCGCGATTTCCGTTCTTCTGAGTATGGTGATCGTCGTCAGGGTGGTGAGCGTTCTGGCTGCTTCGATCGCGATTCTCGTGATTCGCGCGGTTTTCTCTCGCGATCGTCGTGATGGTCAGCGTTCGGATCGTCGCTTTGACCGCAACGAGCGTGGCGATCAGCGTGGAGGACGTAACTTCCGTGACACTCAGCGTTCGAGCGCGCCGCGTTCGCGCGATGAATACACCGCTCCCAATGGTGACGAACCTACGATTCCCGCAGGCGTTTCCGCTGAAGAACTTGATAAAAGATGCGCTGCGCGCACTCTCTACGCTTTCTGGAATCAACCGCGATATCGTCGCCCGACACCTTGTGATGGCAGGCCAGCTGATTGACCTCGATCCTGAGCTTGCTTATAGCACGCAAAAGCGGCAGCATCGCGCGCGGGACGCGTCGACGTTGTGCGCGAGGCCTCGGCTGACTGCTTACGCTGCCGGCCACTACGAGGAGGCGCTGCGCGAGGTTCGCGCTATGCGACGCCTCCGTGGTGATCTTTCCCTGCGCGCCATCGAAGCAGACTGCGAACGCGGATTGGGACGTCCCGAGCGTGCGATCGAAAGTATCGACCAGACTGACACCTCCCAGCTCGATCTTGCAGAACAAGTCGAACTTGTGCTTGTTCCTCTGGTGCACGTGCCGATCTGGGACAAAAACGAAGTTGGCCTTGTCATCGTTGACGATGCGATTGCTGCACTCGGAACAGATGCAGATCCTGAATTCCTTCGCCGTCTCATGTCAGTCAAGGCAGATCGTCTTCGTGAACTTGGACGTGAAGAAGAAGCAGCTCAGGTAGAAGCTGAAATTCCAGAAGAGGAAGAGGACCCGGATATCGTCGATGTCGGCCTCTTTGCAGATGCCGATGTGGATGATCGTCGCTCGCCCCTCAAGGGCTCGAAGGGTGCTCTGTACAGCAACTGATGCAGCCCTCCTGGACCTCGATGGCACTGCGTACGCGGGTAAGCTTCCAATCGAACATGCCGCACAGGCAGCCGAAGAGGCTCGTGAAGCAGGTCTGAAGATTGGTTTTGTCACCAATAACGCTTCACGCACCCCCGCTATGATTGCTGCTCAGCTTGACGAGCTTGGTTTCAAAGCAAAGCCGTCTGACGTATGACCTCTGCGATGGATGTCATCGCGGTGATGAACGAACACCTTGATGAGGGCGCATCGGTCTATGTTGTTGGTGGTGAGGGGCTGCGTCAGGCACTTCGCGAGGCCAGCTATGTCTTGGTTGAAAGCGCTGACGATGCACCTGCTGCAGTGGTTCAGGGCTTTGATGCGTCTGTTACGTGGGCCCAGCTTACTGAGGGCCGCTTTTGCCTTGGAACGCGGTGCTCAGTTCTTTGCAGCCAACTTGGATGCGACGCTTCCGCAGGAAACGCGGATTCGCACTGGGTAACGGTGCATTAGTACGCGCGAGTCAGCTATGCAACTCGCAAGCGTCCGATTGCTGCTGGTGAAAGCGGAACCTGAATCTACCAGCGTGGCGCCGAACTGATCGAGGCGAAAACCCGATTGCAGTCGGTGACCGACTTGAAACCCGGATATCCTCGGCGCGGTTGCTGCAGGCATTCCTGCACTCCACGTTCTCACCGGTGTTCACGATGCCCAAGCGGTGATCTGTGCGCCTCGCGGACAGCGCCCTAAAGCTACCTCGCATTGGATATGCGTGGACTACTGAAGAGCATCCTTCGCCCAAGCACCATGCAGACGGAACATGGACTTGCGGGATCTCTCAGGTTGCGCGCCTACGTCGTGATGGACGCTGACTCTTGATGACGTTGAGTTGCGAGAGGGAGCCGTCATCAGTATGGATCCTATCGTGCTCTTGCTGCGGCTGCATGGGTTCGCCTTCGGAGCTTGACATCGTGCCCGACTTTGAACGTGGTACCTAATGATGATCCTTCGGGCTGCTTCGAAGCTCTTGATGAGCCAGCCGAGAATCTGAAGAAGAAGTCAATCCGAAGAGAATGTCTTAGGGCGTGGCTGAAACCGTAGAAATTCCTCCCCGGTGAAGAAGACCTCCAAGAGCTCCTGGCTGAAACCAGCGATCTTGACGGAGAGGACGACTGATCGTGTCCTTAGAAGGCAAGCGAGGGCGGGCGGCTCATCATTGCCTGATAACACTGATGAGCTTCCCGTCGCGCAGCAGATCGAACTGCTTCAACAGCTCGATCAACGCCTGCGTGGTGAACTAGAAGGACGCCTAAGCTGATGAAATTACGGCGTATCGATTCTGAGCTTGTTCGGCGCAAGATGGTCCGTTCGCGTTCTCATGCGCAAGAACTCATTGCCCAAAGCGGGTTCTTCTTGATGGGCAGGTTGTTGAGAAACCTGCTCGTCAAATGGATCCAGCCCAGGCATTGGTGATCACTCAGGGTGATGATCCCGATTATGTCTCTCGCGGTGCTTTCAAGCTTGCAGGTGCCTTGGACGCATTGGGTGAACACGCGCCGATTGTTCAGGGACGTCGATGCATGGATGCAGGAGCATCTACCGGCGGTTTTACTGACGTGCTTCTTCGTCGAGGGTGCAGCCAGCGTTGTCGCCGTCGATGTTGGTTATGGGCAACTCGCATGGCGTCTTCAGAAGTGATCCGCGAGTCGAAGTCATGGATCGAACGAATGTGCGCTAATGAAGGCCGGAGATATCCTCCCAGCTCCAGAGCTGGTTGTTGGCGACCTCTCCTTCATTTCCTTGACGCTCGTTCTTCCGGCCCTTGTGAGTGTTGCCGCGCCCGATGCTGACTTCCTCTTAATGGTCAAAACCACAATTTGAGATTGGAAAAAGATCGATTGGGTAGCGGTGGGGTCGTTCGGAACCTGATCATCACCGCGAAACGATTACTCAGGTGATCGACTCTGCACGGAGGCCTCGGCAGGAATTGCCGCTGTTCAGGCATCTCCGCTTTCCCGGCCCATCCGGGAATGTCGAGTACTTTGTTTCCATGCGTGCAAACCATCCTGAAGCCCGTCGAGGATTCTCAGATCTCTGAAGCGATTCAAAAAGCCATTGACGAGGGCCCTGCAGGACGCGGTGTTGGTACTCATATGCACAAGGACGCATAGGAGAGGGGTAATGATGATTTCTCATGGTTCGGCACGTTCAACGCCCCGCTGCTATTGCCGCAACTGAAGTGGCTGTGCGTGAGCTCACGCAACCTGGAATTGAAGTTATTGGTGAAGACGAGGCAGACAAACTCACCAATGATCATGGACCTGATCTGGTCCTAGCGATGGGTGGAGATGGCACCATCCTTGCGGCTGCTGAGATCAGCTCGGCGCTGCAATATTCCCCTGCTCGGGATCAATGCTGGCCACATGGGTTTCCTAGCCGAGGCCTCGCCGGAGTCAATTCCTACTCTGATGCATCGCCTTGCGTTGGGGGAGTACCACGAGGAAAAACGCTCAACTTTGGATATTTCCATCAAGCTCCCCGGTGAAAACCTCATTACCGATTGGGCGCTTAATGATGCGGTTGTAAGCATACCGATCCTGCGCACCGGTACACCTCGTATTGGTGAGTCGATGGCCAAGATGTTTCAACGTATGGTGCAGATGGGATGATCCTCGCGACACCCACGGATCGACCGCCTACTCTTTCTCTGCCGGAGGTCCGGTTGTGTGGCCTGACACGGAAGCTGTTGTGATTTTCTCCGATTGCGGCACACGGGCTTTTCACCCGACCACTCGTCGTCGGTCCCGGCTCCACGATTGAAGTTGATTAATGAAGAGCACTGGAGTGCCCCTGAAGTCTGGTGCGATGGTCTTCGCCGAACGATCGCACCTCCGGTACTTCAGTAGTCGCATCGATATCGCAAAACCCGGTGCGCTTGGTTCGAATGGAGCACACGCCTTTCGCTGAGCGTCTGGTGACGAAGTTTAACTGCCTGTCCGTGGATGGAGGAACCCGGAAGGAAACGCCAAGTGATCGAGTCTTTAGATATCGAGAACCCTAGGGAGTTATCAGCTCTCATGTTGATTTCGGTCCACGTTTTACCGTGCTGACCCGGAGAACAGGGGCGGGAAAAGACGATGGTTCTCACCTCCCTCAACTTGCTTTTTAGGGGGACGAGCCGATCCCCAGATCGTTCGTCAAAGTAACGACGAAAATGCCTCTGACCGTGGGAGCGTTGACGGGGTATTTTCGGTTCCGCGCTCTTGCTGAAGAACTGGAAGAAATGGGGGCGCAGCTCGATGACGACCTGCTCTATGTTTCGAGAACAATCCGAGGAACGGACGATCGCGTGCTGCCCTTGGAGGGCGTGCGATGCCGGCAGCTGCGCTCTCGAGGATCGTTGGTTCCCTGGTTACTATTCATGGACAATCAGATCAGCTTCGTCTTCGTTCGACGAGCGCTCAACGAGAGGCTCTGGATTCCTATGGTGGAGACGAGCACGAATCTGATCAATGAGTACAGTGCGGCATGGAAAGCCGTTGATCTTAGCTCGCGTTTGCGTGAGTTGAGGCGTTCTTCCAGTGACCGACAGGAAGAGATTTCTGAGCTTTCGAGCGCGTTAGCACTGATTCTCTCAAACCCCAAGAAGGCGAAGAAGAAGAGATCCTTTCGAAGATTCAACGCCTGACCAATACGGAAGATCTGCGCCGTCATGCGTCAGCAGTTGAGTTTCTTGATGGCGATGAGGATCCCGATGGGATCCTCGATTTTGATTGGTCGTCTCTCGACTCGCTGAGGATGGGGGCGCGTGTCGACCATGCACTTGCCTCTATCGGACGGCGCTTTAAGCAGTCCTCAATGGAACTGGCCAGTGTTCGCGATGATCTTGCGCACTACCTCTCAACCGTTGAAGCTGCATCCCGAGGCATTGGCTGCGTTGCGTTCTCGCCGATCCTCCCTGCGTCAACTGATGGAGGAAGAGCAAGCGATATCCCTCACTTCTCGAGTGGGAGAAGAATGACGTTCACGCCTTGACGTACTTACTGCTCAACATGACGGTCAGAGGTTGTCGAAAAGGAACTTGAGAAAGCTCAGGAACAGGTACTGTGGCTGGTGGAATCGCTGGCCCGTTCGCGCAGGCTTTTTGGCGGAAGAACTCAGTTCAAAGGTGACACGCGAACTTCATCTCTTTCGATGCCTGATGCCTCTTTCAGCGTCGATTGGGAGAAACATATCCAGCAGTCTCATGGTGTTGAAGACCCCGTGATGCTCCTCAACCGCACCCGCAAGCACCGCCGAGGCCCCTAGGTGTGGGTGCTTCAGGAGGCGAACTCTCCCGCGTCATGCTTGCCTTAGAGGTGATTTTTGGGGGAGTCCGACAGTGACGTGACCTTCATTTTTGACGAGGTTGACTCTGGAATTGGCGGGAAAAACAGCAGTGGAGGTTGGCGCGCGTCTTGCTCGGCTCGCTGATCATCATCAAGTCATTGTTGTGACTCACCTTGCGCAGGTTGCTGCCTATGCCGATCATCATCTCTACATCGAGAAAGTCGATGGCTGAACCTCGATCCGCGTGTCGAGGGTGAAGAACGCGCTGCTGAGCTTGCGCGCATGATGAGTGGGGATGCGCACTCTGAGCGGCGCGCCGACACGCTTGAGGCTCCCTAGGCCAGGACATGCCACAATCGAAGGCGTGACGGAAGAAAAATCAGGATTTTCAGGTAGCGATGCTACCTCGATTGAGGACGCGTATGGATCGCCAGAGACCTGCACCAGAAGGTTCCTCAGCTCGACAACGGTGATTTTTACTGATTGAGGATAACGATCTCACTCAGGCAGACGCGGAGCTTCTTATTGAAAGCAGGCGCGAGTTCGTGATGTAATGCACAGCTTTCAGTGACCGGCCGTGTTCGAAGCCGCGGACCCCAGGCACTCCTTGATGCGGGCATTGTGCTAATTGATGATTGCGGACCAGATGTCTGGGCCCTTAAGAACAACGATACGGTGAGGATCGTTGGTTCTGAAATTCAAAAAGTAAGGGAAAGCGAATCGCGCAGAAACCGATATGATTCGCGCTCTCCGCTAGAGGATGACCTTCCCGATGCTGATCAGACTTTCTCCGACCAACTACAGGCTTTTTGAAGCATCCACTGCCGTATTCCTAGAAAAATGAAGCGCTGCGGTTCTTCACGGCGAAGGCTATCCGAAGCTATCGACCAAGATTGCGGGTCAGCAGGTTCTTCTGGTTTGTGATTCCCGCGATCGAGCCAGCAATTGAAAAAGAACTTCGTCAGTGGATTCGCGACACGCAGCCTATGTCGTCGCAGTTGAGGGTGGTGCGCTTCGCGCGCGTCGTGCGCATCTAAAGCCGGCAATCATCGTCGGTGATATGACTGAGGTGCTGAGACAGGATCCTGCGCAGCGGTGCCGAAATTGTTGTTCCGCGTGCTCACGATGGTGATCAGGGGCGTGATCGTCTCAATCGTATGGGGATCGATTATCACCAGGTCGATCTCACCGCAGCAGCAGTTGATGTTGCGATCAGCATTTTGAGCTTTATGGATCCGGCTGCGATTGTTGTTGCGGGGATGCTCGCGAGCTTGAGGACTATCTAGAGCTGTCGCGTTCGGTTGTGACGCCCGCGTTCTTGATCCGTTTGCGAGCCGGCGATCTTTGATTCCAGCGCGGGCTGTCAGCGCTACTTATCGAAGCCGTATCCGCGGTGGCTCGCTTTTTCCTCTTGTCATGTGTCCTTCTAATCTCGATGGGTGTTGCGCTCTGGTCAACTCCATGGGGACACGACCTGTTACCGAGGTGTGGGATTGGGTTTCGCACCTGTGGTCCCCGATGAATCCAGCAACCTCTGAGCTAGCCAACTGGGCTGGCGCACTCACTGCTAAGGAAGATATCTCATGGTGAATTTTCGCTATCACATTGTTTCTTTGATCGCGGTGTTTGTTGCGCTGTGCCTAGGCGTTGTCCTCGGTGCGGGACCGCTTCAGTCGCGAATTTCTTCAGGTTTGTCGTCAAAGGCCACCACGGCCTCGTCGAATGAAGCGCTTGCCCAGGCACAGAACAACGGCAAGATTGAAGCGCGCGCGGTTTCTGAACTTTGCACAGAGCCGACTCAATGGTTCGCTGAACGGGGTTTCGGATTGCGCTAGTAACAGTGCAGGGAACAGATTCTGCGGATGTCGACTCAATGCGTCAAACCCTCGGACAGGCTGGCGCGCAGGTTTCAGGGCGAGGCCGAGCTGACAGGCCGTGGCTGAGCGCAGATTCTGCGACTTTCCGTGGTACATTGTCGACGCCTCTTGCCTCGCACTTGAGGCGGTTTGCCGGCAGATGCGGGGGCCGAGGCAGTGATTGCGCAGGCGATCGTGTGTTCATTGACTCAATCCGGATCTGAGCCTGATCTTGTTAAGCAAATCCTCACGGGTGGAATACCCCATGTGAAGATTTCTAAAGATCCTCAGGGTGGCGCTCAGGCAATCGTCGTTATTGGTCCCAGAGCAAACACAACATCTGCGAATGAAACTGGCAGCTACTCCTTTGGCTTCACAAGCATCTTGGGAAGGCTTGGCGAAGATGATCGGTAATGCGCCGGTCGGTGGCGTTATCTTTGGCGATGCCTCAAGTGACCGTTCCACCATTGGTGCACTACGCAACGCAAACGTTGCGGCAACGACTGTCGATCAGGTTGGAACGACACAGGGAACGATTTCCGCGGTCTTGGCCCTTAAGGATGCCCACGCAAGTGCACGTTCCTTCGGTGTCGGTAGCGGCGCGACCTCAATCTTCCCTCCCGCTCAGTGAGGGATAATCAGAACCGTGAGTGAATTTCGAGATGAGCATGTCCCTGTTCGCCTAGTGTCGTCTCAGACCGTTTTCGAAGGAAAAGTCTTTGATATCCAACGTGATGAGCTGACTCTTGCACTCTCTGAACAACCCATTGTTCGTGAATACATGGGACATCCTGGTGCAGTGGTCATCGTCGCGCTACGCGGGAAGACGAGGGCAACGAGGAAATTCTTCTGGAACGTCAGTATCGTCATCCGGTCCGCGCAAAACTGTGGGAGGTGCCTGCCGGACTCCTCTGATATTCCGGGAGAAGACCCACTGATTGGTGCTCAGAGAAATTGGCTGAAGAAGCTGATTTGACGGCAAAGCACTGGGACGTTCTTCTGACATCTTCAATTCCCAGGATGTTCGTCTGAATCAATTCGAATCTTCCTTGCGCGAGCCTGGAGTCAACAGGTCAAACTTTTGACCGCGAGGATGAAGAAGCTGATTTTGAATACCAGTGGGTGAGTCTTGATGAGGCGGTAACCGCGGCACTGATGGGCGCCTTCATAATGCGTCAACTGTGTCGCCATCCTTGCAACAGATGCGGCACGTCGTCGCGGCTGGCAGCTCCCGTAGCCTCTCATCTCAATAGCTTCGCTGACTGAAGGACCTTGGACCCTAAGACTTGTGATGCGAGTCGCGCGAATCGGGCGGTATTTCGCAACGAAAATGTTTCATAAAGAGCGTATGCTTTTCATGAGATTCAGAGTTGTGAATAGTAATTCGCTTGGAGGGCAGCGTGGAGAGCAGTGATGCGCACCCGGCAGCAGGTACGTGACCTTGTTGTTGAGAAGGGGCCGGTAACCGCCTCGACAATTGCGCGCATTCTTGGACTGACGACCGCCGCAGTGCGTCGTCACCTCACCATCTTGCTTTCCGATAACGAAATTGCTGAGCACGAACCGGGACGGGTAGGGCGACGTGGGCGCGGACGTCCGCACGCCACTATGTTGCCACTGCTCGGGCGCACGAAAAACTTGCTGAAAGTTACTCCGATCTCGCCTCGAAAGCCCTCGGATACCTTGGGCAGTTGGCGGGGAGAAGCGATCGATTCTTTTGCTGCAGCTCGCTCTCGAGAAATCGAAAGGCGCTATGCGGCTACGGTTCGTGAGGCAGGGAGCGACCCGAGGCTGCGAGCACAAGCACTCGCAGATGCACTCACTGCTGATGGGTACGCAGCAACGGTTCGCGATATTGGTCGCGGCGGGTATGCTGTCCAGCTCTGCCAGGGCATTGCCCAGTAGGGCAGGTTGCTGGTGACTTCCCACAGCTGTGTGAGGCTGAGACTCGCCGCGTTTTCGCGACTGCTCAATGTTCACGTTCAACGACTTGCAACACTTGCGGGTGGGGGAACACGTGTACAACCAATATTCCGGTTTCTGCACCCGTGATCTCTCCCGCGGCGCAGCTGCTCTGCAAGTAGCAGCGCATCACTGAAATAACCGAATTGACGAGGAAAAATATGACCCAGTCACCACCGGTCACCGACGCAACTTCTCAGATGAGTGACGATGAGATCATTAGCTCCATCGGCGCATACGAGTGCTGGGTGGCACGATAACGATGACTATTCGAAAGATGTCCCCTTGGTATTAATGAGGTCGGTTGTCCGTTTTATCTCTGATGTGAAAGGACGAACCGCAGTGAGATGCGCGAACGGCGTTTGAAGGCGCTTGAGTTATTCGAGCGTAAAGCCGATGCCGACGTGGGGTCCTGATCTTTCGGGTGTCGATTTCGATGCCTTCAAGTACTACGTGCGTCCCACTGATCGTCAGGTGAATGACTGGGAAGACCTCCCGAAGAAATTCGTCATACCTACGATCGTCTGGGTATCCCCGAGGCTGAGAAGAACCGCCTGGTTTCTGGCGTCGCTGCTCAGTATGAATCCGAGGTCGTCTACCAGCAGATCCAAGATGACTTGGAGAAGCAGGGCGTGATCTTCACTGACACCGACACTGGTTTGCGCGAGCATCCGGAGATTTTTGAAGAGTACTTCGGTAAGTGCGTTCCAGCTGGAGACAACAAGTTTTCTGCTCTGAATACCGCAGCGTGGTCGGGTGGCTCTTTCGTTTACGTCCCGCCGGTGTACACGTGAACATTCCTCTTCAGGCCTATTTCCGTATCAACACCCAGGCAATGGGACAGTTCGAGCGAACCCTGATTAGTGCTGACGAAGGTTCCTACGTTCACTACGTCGAAGGCTGTACAGCTCCTATTTACGACGAGAACTCTCTGCACTCCGGTGTCATTGAGATTTTCGTGAAGAAGGATGCGCGTGTTCGTTACACCACGGTGCAGAACTGGTCGACAAACGTGCTGAACCTCGTGACTCAGCGTGCAATGGTCGACGAGGGCGGCACCATGGAATGGGTTGACGGCAATATGGGCGCTGCTATTACGATGAAGTACCCTGCTTGCTTCCTCATGGGTGAACATGCTCGCGGTGAAACTCTCTCCATTGGTTTCGCTGGTCCGGGGCAGCAGCAAGATACCGGTGCAAAGATGGTCACATGGCACCCCACACTTCCTCTTCGATCGTGTCGAAGTCGGTGTCTCGTGGTGGCGGCCGCACTCTACCGTGGTCTTGTTCAGATCAATGCGCGTGCCCGTCACTCGAGGTCCAACGTGCTCTGTGACGCGCTTCTGTGGACAAGGTGTCGCGTACTGATACTTATCCCTACGTCGATGTCCGTACTGATGACGTCGAAATGGGACACGAAGCAACTGTTTCTGAGGTTTCCGCCGATCAGCTCTTCTATCTGATGAGCCGCGGTTTGGATGAGAACGAGGCGATGGCGACAATCGTCCGCGGCTTTGTTGAGCCGATCGCCAAGGAACTCCCATGGAATATGCCCTTGAATTGAACCGACTCATTGAGTTGCAGATGGAAGGATCTGTTGGCTGATGACGACCCAAGAGACCGCTGCCCGTCCGCATTCTCACGGGCGGAGCACCCATCGTAGCATTCGTCCCGAGGCGATCGCCCCGCTTTCTTCTCTCTTGAAGAGATTCCTGCCCCTCATGGGCGCGAAGAAGATTGGCGTTTTACTCCGCTTCGTCGAATTGAAAAACTATTTGATCCCAACTTCTTTGAGTCGCAGCCCCTAGGCTTGCAGGTGAACGCACCTGCTGAAGTGACTGTTGAAGAGGTCGGGCGCGATGATTCACGTCTGGGAAGTGTTCTCGCTCCTGGCGACCGCACGTCGGTTGTTGCGTGGAATGCTTTCACCCGCGCACAAATCGTCACTGTTCCTCCGCGTACCGAGGTCACCGATCCCGTCATGATTGATATTGACGGTGATGAGCATGCCCGCGTTCAGCACCTGCTTGTCAGTGTTGGAAGCCAGTCTGCCGCAACCGTTGTTATTAATCACCGAGGCGGCGGTCAGGTGCGCTCAACCAGACAGTTGAGATTGAGGCAGGTGACGCCTCGGATCTGACAATCGTTTCGATTCAGGAATGGGACGACACCCGTACACGCATCGAATCACCGCATTGCGATTGGACGCGATGCAAAAGGTTCGTCACATCGTGGTTAGCCTGGTGGTGACCTTGTACGTATCTGCTCTGATACTGATTATCGCGGTCCTGGCGGCGAACTGACCATGCTCGGTCTGTACTTCGTCGACTCTGGACAACACCTTGAGCACCAGGTGTTCGTTGACCACTCGCAGCCAAATTGCTACTCCCGTGTGACATACAAGGGTGCACTTCAGGGAAGGATGCACATTCGGTGTGGATCGGGGACTGCCTGATTCGCGAGGCTGCCGATGGAACCGATACCTACGAGCTCAACCGTAACCTCGTACTGAGTGAAGGAGCGAGGCCGACTCCGTTCCTAACCTCGAGATTGAGAACGGTGAAATCGTCGGTGCTGGACATGCATCCGCAACCGGACGCTTTGATGATGAACAGCTCTTCTACCTGATGAGCCGCGGCATCGACGAAGCTGATGCACGTCGTTTGGTCGTTCGAGGATTCTTCGCCGAACTCATTGAACAAATCGGCGTTCCGCAGGTTCAAGAACACCTGATGAACGCAATTGAAAAGGAACTGGAACGCGCCGCTCTTGGCGCCTGAGGCTACACGACAGTAGGACGACAACTACAGTGCGGCGTCTAGCGCCGAAGAGGAGAAAAATGTCGACTTTGACTATTAAAGACCTTCACGCATCCGTTGAGACCGCTGAAGGACCGAAGGAAATTCTGAAGGGCGTGAACCTGACCATTAATTCCGGTGAGATTCACGCAATCATGGGCCCCAACGGCTCCGGGCAAGTCAACTCTTGCTTACGCTCTTGCAGGGCACCCCGCCTACGAAATCACCAGTGGCGAGGCTTACCTCGATGACGCTTCAATTCTGGACATGAGCGTGGATGAGCGCGCGAAAGCTGGCCTTTTCTTGGCAATGCAGTACCCGGTTGAAGTTGCTGGTGTTTCCGGTCTCGAACTTCCTGCGTACAGCAAAGACTGCGGTTGACGGTCATGCACCCAGATTCGTCAGTGGGTGAAGGACGTGAACCAGGCAATGGAGAATCTGCGGATGGATCCTTCCTTCGCAGAACGCGACGTTAATGTTGGTTTCTCCGGAGGTGAGAAGAAGCGCCTTGAGATTCTCCAGATGGAGTTGCTCAAGCCTTCCTTCGCGATCGCTTGATGAGACCGACTCGGGCCTGGATGTCGATGCGCTCCGCATCGTTTCTGAAAAAGTGTTAATCGAGTCCATGGCAATACCGGCTGCGAGTTATGCTCATTACGCACTACACCCGCATTCTGCGCTACATCAAGCCCAGCCATGTTCATGTTTTGTCAACGGCCAGGGTTGCAGCCCAGGGGGTCCTGAACTTGCTGATGAGCTGGAGAGAACGGCTACGATTCCTACCTGGAGAAGTGAGCTTTCTCGGTGACTGAAGACTTTTCGCTTCAAGAGCTCTCGACTGCGTGCCGACTTTCCCATCCTTGGGAGGGTCGGCCGCGGTAGCAAGCCCATTGCCTATCTCGATTTCAGTGCGACTTCGCAAAAAGCCCGTGCAGGTCATCGATGCGATCAGTAATTTCTATCGCACCAGTAATGGCGCAGTACATCGTGGGACGCATCTGCTGGGTGATGAGTCGACTGCTGCCTTCGGAAGAAGGACGCTCGATTTTGGCTGATTTTATTGGTGGTCGCGCCAATGAGATCGTTTGGACAAAGAACGCGACAGAGGCAATTAATTTAGTTGCACTGGCAATGCGAAACGCATCGCAAGACAGTGCTGCGAAACCGTCTCCCGTCGAGCTTTCGGCCGGGGATAACATTGTTATTACCCGCGCAGAGCATCATGCAAACTTAGTTCCATGGCAGCAGCTCTGTGTGCAACCGGGACGAGCTTCAGCTGGCTCGACCTTCATGAAGATGGCCGGATTGATTGTGAGACTCTTGGGGTGATCGATGAACACACGCGTCTGGTTGCCTTCATCACATGTGTCGAATGTGACCGGTGCGGTTTCACCCGTTGAGCCGATCGTTTTCGCGCGCACGTCGATGCGGCTCTCTTGTACTTCTTGATACCTGTCGGTCCAGCGCACATATGCCGGTCAATGTCAGGGATCTTGGGTAGACTTTGCGGTCTTCTCATCGCATAAGATGCTGGGTCCAACCGGTATTGGAGCGCTGTGGGGGAGAAGCGAACTTCTTTCACAGATGCCGCCAGTTCTGACCGGTGGTTCGATGATCGAGGATGTCACCATGGAGTCCTCGACTTTCATGCCTGCCCCGAGGCGTTTGAGGCTGGAAGCCAGCCGATCGCTCAGATCGTTGGCTGGAGTGCAGCTCTTTCAATACCTCAGCGGTATCGGCATGGCACGCATTGCTGAGCACGAACGCATTCTGACTTCCTACATGTTGGAAGGCATTTCCGGCTATTGACGGTGTTCGCGTCTTGGGACCGGGAGCGGATAAAGAGACGGATCGGTGTCGTCGCATTTGCCGTGGAGGGCGTGCATCCTCATGATGTTGGGCAAGTCTTGGATTCGCAGAGATATAGCCGTGCGAGTTGGTCATCATTGTGCGATCCCGTTGCACCACTTCTTCGAGTTCGTTCTTCGACGCGAGCATCCGTCGGACCGACAACAACTCGTGAAGAGATTGATCGTTTCCATTGAGGCCTTGGGACAGGTTCGTTCCTACTCGGAGGCAAAATGATGTCAAGCGCTGAACAGATGTATCAGCAGGTCATTCTTGACCATGCGCGTGAGCGCCACGGGACTGGTGATCCCTCAAGTCTTGCGGCTTCTTCGCATCAGGTGAACCCGACTTGTGGAGACGAGACGACACTTGGTGTAACTCTGTCTGACTCCGGTCAGATCGGAGGCGCTGACTTGGGATGGTGATGGCTGCTCGATTTCGTGAGCATCCCTTTCAATGCTCTCTGACATGGTGAGCGGAGCTGATTTGGAGCATGTCCGTGAGCTCTATGCTGCCATGGAAAAATGATGCATTCACGTGGACTGGGCGTGGATGACGATACCCTCGACCTCCTTGGTGATGCTGCTGCATTGGAGGGAACCTCGCAGTTCCCGAATCGTGTGAAATGCGCACTCCTTGGATGGTATGCATTGCGCGATGCTCTCGCGCAGCTCGGAACCGATATTGCAGGAGAAAACGAGTAATGGATACCTCTTCCAACCCGATGGCACAAACTGATGCTGTCGAGCAGCGCTTTGCCCCTGCGCCTTCTGCAGTTGCAAGCTCTGCCACGCCCGAGCAGGGTTCTGCTTCTGCTCGATGCGGCCTCGGCGAATGTATTCAATGTCGAAGGAACTGACATCATTGAAGGCGGAAGCATTGCCGGTCTTGATGTTCTTGAGGCACTCAAAGACGTTATCGATCCAGAACTAGGCATCAATATTGTTGACCTCGGTTTGGTTTACGGTGTCAAGGTCGCGGCGGATGACTCAATTGTCATTGACATGACCTTGACCTCAGCGGCGTGCCCCCTGACTGACATTATCGAGCGCCAGGCTCAGATGGTACTGGCCTCGCTCTCAGATGATGTCTTGATCAATTGGGTCTGGATGCCCGCGAGGACCTGACCGAATTACGAGCGATGGCCGCGAACAGCTTCGCGCGATTGGCTTTAACGTCTGAGCGAGTGGTGACGTGTCCGTGAACCCCTTCCGCTATGCTGGAGGGGTTCACCTGTACCAGAGGAAAGAGAAGCAATGACTGTGGCCGATGCTCCTGTTGTGCAGCCTGTACTTTTGGGCGGAGATTTTTGGAGTTTATGCTCTTGCGCGTTCTTTCCACGAGGCCTATGGCGCAACCTCGATTGTGCTGTCTCATGCGCCGACTGTTGCGATCTCGCGATCTGCCTTTTGCCGGGTTGAGCTTATCGTTGCGCATGCTTCCGATGAGGAACTCTGGCAACGCTTGGGAAACTCGCCGATACCTACGCGGATCGTGCTCTGGTCCCTAGTTGCTAATCATGACCTTCATTCTGAATTTGTTTGCGCGTCATTGGGATGCTCTGAGCCAAAATTACGCACTCCCATTTTCCTTCGATGGACGTTATCAATCGCGTGACAGAATAAGGGCGCTTTTGCTCAGCTCTGTGATGAGCTGGGAGTGCCGACGCCGGCGACGCGCGTGGTGTCCTTCCGTGATTTTTCTGCCGAGGCCCCTGTACGTCCCGAGATTCCGTTTACTTTCCCCGTGGTGGCAAAAGCTGCGCGCGAAATGATTATGACGCCCTGGAATTCGAAGGAAAAACGCAAAGATCTGGTTTGTCGAGAGCCAAGAGGAACTGAACGACCTCTGGGATCTTTTTGGGACGTGTTGGCTTCCGTGGTGACTTTGTTGTTCAGGAGCTAATTCCTGGAGATACACACATATGCGTTCAGTGACCGCATATGTCGACTCACGGGCATATGACTTTGATTGGTTCCGCACGCGTCCTCTTGGAAGATCATGCGCCAACCATGATCGGTAATCCCGTTGCAATGATCACCGAGGCCTTTCCTCAGTTGTGGGAGGATGCGCGACGCATTCTTGAGGCAGCTCACTATCGTGGCTTCGCTACTTCGATGTCAAGATTGATCCCCGTGATGGTCGCGCGCTCTTCTTTGAAGTGAATCCTCGAATCGGGCGGAACTCGTGGTACATGACTGCGGCGGGACAGCCAACCCCATGATTCCAATGGTTGATGATCTTGTTCGTGGTGTGGAACGCAGCCCTGAAGAAGTAAACGAGGAAATCCTCTATTCGATGGTTCCTGATCGATTGCTCTTGCGTTACATCCGGAGCCTGAACTTGCCCAGCGGGTGCGTAATTTGATTCGTGAGGGAAGCGTTTCGATCCGCTCTTCTACTCAGCTGATTCGGACCTGCGCCGCTCACTGACACTTCACCTGCAAAAGCTCAATCACTACCGAAAGTTCCACAGGTACTACCCTCAAGCGAACGACCGTTCATTCTAAGGGGACTATTCTTATGACAGATCACAGCTTCAAGAGATCACTGCTGAGAAATGCGAATTAGCGCTGCCGGAGTGACTCCTTTGCCCATTGAACAGTCCGCAACTTTGGGAACAGTACGAGGCCGTTGAGGGGCGCAAGCTCTGGGGACGTTTCGAGTATTCAGAAAAGGCAAGCGCATTGCTCTTGTTGCGCTCTATGAGTACTCAATGCGAGGTGCGCGCTACCTGTGGGCAAAACACGGACCGGTGTGGCTTCAAAGAGGCAACACCAAGCCGCGAACGTGCTTTCCGCGATGCACTTGGTCGGTACGTTCGTCAGAAAGACTCATCGGTCGTTTTTATTCGCCTGAATGCGATCTTCAATGACACTGACCTTCGCGATGTCATGCAGATTGTACCTATGACCGCACTGTCATCATTCGTTCCTATGGCGGTGATGAGAAAAGATCCTTGGGGATATGACGAAGGGAAGGTCGGCGTCAGCTTCGACGTTCGCGCAAGGCATTGTCTGAAGTTCAAACAACGATCGCTGACGAGCACGATCAGGCTGCGCAAGATTTCACTGAGTATTACGAGTACTAGAAAGAGACCGCCGAACGCGACGGTTTCAGTCCTCACCCGGCTGAGGTGTACTCAACAATGCTGAAAGTCCTTGGCCTGAGCATTCGCGCCTCTTCGTGCTTCGAGTCGATGGGGAAGTGGTCGCATGGAATTTGATCCTTATCAACGACCGTCAGGCTGAATGCTATTACGGCGCAACGACCGCGAAGGCCCGTAAATTGGGAGCAATGCCTGAGCTTGATGTTCAGTGTGCCATCATCTTGGGACCTGAGCTTGACGTCAATGGCGGTATCGACCTGATGGGAATTCACTCACCTCGGGTTCCCGAACTATTTACAGTCAGGAAATACAAGTTGAGTTTCGCTCAGGGGTATACAGACGTCCCGGGGAGCATGGGATCTGCCCTCTTCGCCCGCGTCTGTATGCAGGTTTGCGAAATCTGCTCTCAATTAAGCGTGCTCTTCGTTCGTGACATTGGGACGAGGCGGCTACGATAGAAGGGTCCAAGCCTGCTGATTCTCGAAAGAGCGTTTGACACGCCATCGTATGCGTGCAGTCAGTGGGTAGAGATGGCGCCGTCGCCAGAACCCGAAGGAGCACAGCTCGTGCCTGTTATCAACGCAACTATTGATGGTGTTGCGGTCGAAATTGAAGAAGGCTGCACCGGAACGCAGTACTACGGATCCCGCAGTGATGTCGTCGCTATGACGGTTGACGGGAACGATGGGATCTTTCCGCGAAATTCCTGCCGATGCAACTGTTGAAGCAATCACTCTGAATTCCCCAGCAGGCCCTAGAGATCCTGCGTCACTCCTGCACTCACGTTATGGCGCAGGCAGTCGAGAGATCTTCCCCGATGTCAATTTGAGATTGGCCCCTTCATCACTGACGGCTCTACCATGACTTCGGGAATATTGATTCCGTCACCCCTGAGCTCATGCGATGATTGAAAAACGCATGAAGCGCATTGTGAAGGAAGGCCAGGCTTTCCGTCGTCGATGTTGTCACTGAAGAAGAAGTACGCGAAGAACTTGCTGATCAGCCCTTCAAGCTTGAGCTGATTAGTACCAAGGGCGAGGGGCACAGGATGCCTCCGTTGAGGTTGGCGGTGCGGAACTCACCATTTACGACAATGTCCGCCGTGATGGAACCACCGCATGGAAAGACCTCTGCCGTGGACCCCACCTGCCTTCGACAAAAACTCATCGGCAATGGATTTGCGTTGACCAAGTCTTCGTCCGCTTACTGGCGCGGTGACCAGGCTAATGACCAGCTGCAGCGAATCTACGGAACTGCCTGGGCCTCGAAAGACGACCTTGTCGCTTACAAGAACGACTTAAGGAAGCGGAACGACGCGACCACCGTCGCCTCGGTGCCGAACCTGATCTCTTCTCCTTCCCAGAAGAGCTGGGTGCGGGATTGCCGATTTTTCCATCCCAAGGGCGGTGTGCTTAGCTGCGTCATGGAGGACTACGTCCGTGAGGCCCACATTGAGAACGGCTTCCTTTACGTAGGTACACATCTCGAAGAGCTCTTCCATGCTTCGGACACCTTCCGTACTACGCGGATGGCATGTTCCCTCCGATGGATGATGACGGGCCAGCTGTACTACCTCAAGGCAATGAACTGCCCAATGCACAACCTGATCTTCAGGAGCCGGGGCCGTTCATGCCGCGAGCTTCCTCTGCGCCTCTTCGAATTCGGTACAGTGTATCGAAATGAGAGTCCGGTGTTCTTCAGGGACTCACTCGCGTTCGTTCCATCACCCAGGATGATTCGCACTCCTATGTGATGCCCGAGCAGGCAGCGGATGAGATTAAGCATCTTTTGAACTTCATTTTGAAGCTTCTACGGGACTTCGGGCTGAGCGATTTCTATCTGGAGCTTTCCACCCGCGATACCGATGGAAAGAAGAAGGATAAGTTCATCGGCACGGATGAACAGTGGGAAGAAGCGACTGAAATTCTGCGTCGCTGCGCAGAGAGAGACCGGTCTGCAGACCGTTCCCGATCTCAGGCGGTGCTGCATTCTACGGCCCGAAGATTTCGATTCAGGCTAAGGATGCAATCGGTCGTACCTGGCAGATGTCGACTATTCAGTACGACTTCAACCAGCCGCACCGTTTCGGACTCGAGTACACAGCTCCTGACGGAAGCCACCGCGAACCGGTTATGATCCACTCGGCGAAGTTTGGTCTCGATTGAGCGTTTTCATCGGTGTTTTGACTGAGCATTATGCCGGTGCTTTCCCCGCATGGCTCTCTCCGGTGCAGGTGCGCCTGGTCCCCGTTGCCGAGGCCTTCGATGAGTACGTCGATACGGTTGCGCAGCGTTTGCGTGAACGTGGGATTCGCGTCGAAGTCGATCACTCTGATGATCGCTTTGGTAAGAAGATTCGCAATGCTGCAAAGCAAAAGGTTCCCTTCACCTTGATTGCGGGCGGGGAAGACCAAGAAGCGCAGGCAGTGTCCTTCCGCTTCCGCGATGGCTCAGCTCAATGGAGTTCCCGTTGACGAGGCGGTTGAGCGTGCTGCTCACCATCGCGACTCCGCAATAACGCTGATCCCAGCGCTGAGGACTGATAACAATGAGTGACACTCTTCCGACCGAGGATTCCCGGGCATTTGCCGGCGTTCCCGACGGTTTCGATCGTTTATGGACGCCGTACCGGATGGCTTACATAAATGGCGATCACAAAACCTGCCGATTCCTCCTCGGAAGAGTGTCCTTTTTGTGTTGCACCATCGCGTACAGACGAAGAGGGACTCATCGTCTCATCGCGGTGTGAGCTGTTTCGTTCTGATGAATCTTTTTCCCGTACAACTCCGGGCATCTCTTGGTATGCCCCTACCGCCATGTCTCTGACTACACGGATCTTACTGACGAAGAACGTATCGAACTCCGGTCGTTTGACGGCCACTGCGATGCGTGTGGAGCGTGCGACGGCGAATCCGCAGGATTCAATTTGGGTATGAACCAAAGGCGATGTTGCAGGTGCGGGGATCGCTGCCCACCTTCATCAGCATGTTGTTCCTCGCTGGGCTGGAGACGCAAACTTCTTCCCAATCATTGCCCGCACCAAGGCGGTGCCTGAACTGCTTGAAGATGCGCTTGCTCGCTTAGCCGCTGCATGGCGCATATCATCGGAGGAATAGTTAGCGGCCGGACC
>BNJU01002132.1_pt1 | contig 20737 bp, 40 predicted proteins | sample 8539281 | NCBI WGS metagenome assembly BNJU01 (sample SAMD00202456, study PRJDB9452) | human saliva metagenome | isolation source: human saliva | place: Japan
CACGGGCTATGCGGGCGGACTGGACAAAAAGGAGTATTTGCTAGCGCTCGAAGGAGCAATCGAATAAGTTTCCCATTACAGAAAAACGCAGCCCCGCGTGGAGCTGCGTTTTTGTTTGCGCTACACCTCAATCGCCGCATACCGTTCGCTGCCGAGCACCTGCTCCATATACTCATACGGGGTAATGCGCCCGTCGACGACCATGGAAAAGATGCTCGGGCTGCACCCGGAGACGAGCGTGACGCCCTGCTCATTCATTTTGACGGGCTGTTGACGGCGGCGGCTCTGGACGTTCCAAAACACGATGCGCGGCAGCGCATAGCCCGCCTCCGCGAACAGTTCCTGTGCCTGCTCAAAGTTCGTCACGTCCGCGTCTACGGTACAGGCATCGAACTCCATGTCCGTGATGATGTAGAGCACGGAGGGCAGTTCCTCCTGCGGCACACGGTTCTTCACCGCTGCGCGCAGGAGGAGGCGGAACACCGCTTCAAGATTTGTATTTGCCGCCTCGTCAAAGCTTTTGCAGTAGTGCACACGCTCCACAATCGTCGTGCCCTTGATCTCGATAAGCCGCGGGTTCTCGGAAAATGTGATAAAGTGCCCATGAAACACGCCTGTATTGCGCTCGGCGAAGTAGATGGCAAGCGAGAGTGCGACGCTGCTCGGCAGGGGTTCCCACCCCAGTACATCGAGCCGGAGCCGTCGAGCACGACGAGCGTATCTCTCCATGCGTATAGTCGGGCAGTGCACTCCATGTGACATCAAGGGCACGCGCCTCCTCTTCGGGATTTGCGGTGCCACTGCTGCACTGAGCGGACGGATGATCTCATAGGGATAGAGCGTTCCCGCATGCAGCCGCTCCTCACCATGCTCCACACGCGACAGAAACGCCTTTGTACCGCTCCACGTCGTTGCGCCAGAACGCCGCGCGGTAGCTTGAACATTGCCTTCGACGGCTGCTTTGCGTAGTCAGCGTATAGTTCCTCGTACGCAGCGCATTCTCAATGAGTGCAATGCGGCGGCGCAGATGGACGAGCATCCTGCGGTAGTCCGCCTCCCTCATCCCGAACAGGACCGCGAGCCGCCGCGCCTGTCTGCGTACCGCACGCGAAGAGGTATTGACGGACGGCAGCCACTTCGCGAGGAGGGAGACTGGCTTTTTCTCCCCTGCGGCACGCAGGTCTTTTTCAAGCTGTGCACGAATCAGGCGGACAGCGGCAGCCTCCGAGGGCGTGTCGAGAAGCGACGAGCAAATCGTCCCAGCGACCGTATCCCGGAACGAATTTCAGATTCTTTTCGAGATGCGGGCACAGCAAAGGCAAGATGACGCAACAGCACGCGAAAGAGCCGCCGCTCGCCGAGACCCCCGCGAACGTCACGCGCGTAGAAGAGTGTGCGCAGCGCATAGGGTCGGATGCGCGGCAAAGGCGCGGGTGAAGCGCACGATGATCTCCGCCTCACCCGCCTCCCCGCAGCGCGCCTGCCGCCGCAAAGAAGTCAAGGGCGTCCGAGCCTGAACTCGCGTAGGTTGCGGCATCGTTCTCCGTCCGCGTATAGGTTCGGTTGCTTTCCTCTTTCAGCGCGTCCAGCATCGTTCTCCTCCTTTAGTGAAAATGCCCGACCCAGATGCATATGCACTGTGTCGGACATATTCATTCACCGCAGCAGACTGCGGACATATACGGACAAGATGCCACGGACGGAAGCGACGCGCTGCCCGTCCTGCGGGGTCGTCAAGCCCCGCTACTGTTTAAGAGACAGGTGAATTGCTGTTGGCATCTTTTGACGAGACACGATTTCACCCCGACGATCCCCATAGGGAATCTCTTCGGTATTCCGAATATTGCTGTTCATGTCTCGTACTTATTGTAGCATAAACTCTCCCTTACTTCAAGGAACGCTTCTACTTCTTCGCTTCTTTTGCCGTGTGCGCAGTGTTCGCCGCCTTCGCCTGCTGGGCAATCGCATCACAGACACAGCCGCCCGTGGAATGGTGACGCCGCGCTTGCGCGCCTTGTGCGCCTCGTAGCGGCAGCTTTGCCCTCCTCGAAGGCGGCACGCGCCTCCTCGGTCTTGAGTTCGAGCGGCGGCACGGCCTTCGGGCGTGCGTTGCGGTCGAGCGCGACCATGGTAAAGTACGCCGAGAGCCCGAGCTGCGGATCGCTGCCCTCGTCGAGATCCTCGACGATGACGTTGACGGAGATCTCCATCGAGCTATGTCCAACGTAGACGATATCTCGCCGTCACGACGACGAGGTCGCCGATGCGGATCGGCAGGTGAAACTCGAGCTCATCGACACGTGCCGTGACGACGTTCGAGCGCGCGTAGCGCCGTGCCGCCGCGTATGCCGCCGAGTCCATCAGCTTCATGATCTCGCCGCCGTGGACGTTTCCGTTCGGGTTGGCCTGACTCGGCATCATGACCTCGCTGATGACGATGCGGCTGTCCTTCATTTTACATTCACTCATATTCTGTTCCATCCCTTCCATAAATTACGTAGATCAAAGTGATTCTACCACACTTTACTGAAAAATCCGTCACATGGGCAACAAAAGATGACCAGCAAAATCCTCCTTGACACCCGCGGTCCATCGGTGGTATAATCGCCATAGGAATGGATTGGGAAACAGGAAAAGGGGGATTTTCTTTGTATCTGAAAAAAATCACGTCGCCCTGCCGACATCAAGGGGTATACGGCAGAGCAGCGCAGGGCGCTCGCCCAGGAGATGCGCGAGGCACTTCTAAAGCGCGCGAGCATTCACGGCGGCCACTTCGGCCCCGACTTTGGCGCAGTCGAGGCGATCATCGCCCTGCACACGGTGTTCGACTCGCCGACGGACAAGATCGTCTACGACGTGTCGCATCAGTCCCTACCCGCATAAGATGCTGACGGGGCGCGTCGAGGCGTATCTCGTGAAAAGGAGTACGACGAGGTCTCGGGCCATACGAATCCCGAGGAGAGCCCGCACGACTTTTTTCAACGTCGGGCACACGTCCACCTCGATCAGCCTCGCGACGGGTCTCGCCAGGCGCGCGATCTCGCGGGACGCCGCGAGAACATCATCGCCTTCATCGGCGATGGCTCGATGTCGGGCGGCGAGGCACTCGAGGGGCTGAACGTCGCGGGCGAGATGCAGACGAACTTCATCATCGTCTTTAACGACAACGATCAGTCCATCGCCGAGAACCACGGCGGCATGTATGAGGAGCTGCGCCGCCTGCGCGAGACGAACGGAAGGGCGGAGAATAATCTTTTCGCGCGATGGGCTCGACTACCGCCATGTCGCCGACGGCAACGACTGCGAGGCACTGATCGATGCGTTCCGCGCGGTAAAGGACAGCCAAACACCCGTCGTCGTCCACATCCATACGCAGAAGGGCAAGGGGCTACAAATTCGCCGAGGAAGACCCTGAGACGTGGCACTACCGTATGCCGTTTGACATTGAGACGGGCGCGCTGAAGCAGCCGTACACCGATCCCTTCCTCGCGGCAACGGTGGACTTCGTCAAGGCAGAGGCCGCGCGGAACCCGAACTTTGTCTTCCTCGCGGCGGGCACGATGGGCGGCATCGGGCTCACGCCCGCTGACCGCGCGGCGCTCGGCACACAGTACGTCGATGTGGGCATTGCCGAGGAACAGGCCGTCGCGATGGCATCGAGCTCGCACGCGGCGGCGCACGTCCCATTTTCGGCACATACAGCACGTTCTTCCAGCGCGTCTACGATCAGATGTCACAGGATGTCGCGGTGAACAACAATCCCGCCGTCTTCCTCTCGACGTACGCGACGCTCTACGGGATGAACGACGTGACGCATCTCGGCTTCTTCGACATCCCGCTCTTTGCGAACATCCCGAACCTCGTCTTTCTCGCGCCCGCAGGCCTCGAGGAGTATCTCGCGGTGCTGCGCTGGGCAATCGCGCAGACGGCGCATCCCGTCATGATCCGCGTGCCGGTCATGGGCTATGAGACGTCGCCCCTACCCCGTGCGCACGGACTACAGCGCGCTCAACCGCTATCAGGTCGTCACGGAGGGCACGGAGGTCGCCATCATCGGTGCCGGCAACTTCGCACAGATGGCGAGTGACGCTGCCGCCGAGCTCGCAAAGGACGGCGTGCACGCGACGGTCATCAACCCCATCTTCCTCTCGGGGCTCGATACGGAGCTGCTTTGACAGGCTGAAAGCGAAGCACCGCCTCATCCTCACTCTCGAGGACGGCACGCTCGAGGGCGGCTTCGGGCAGAAGATCGCCGCATACTACGGCATGGATGAGCACATCCGCGTGCGCTGCTACGGGCTCTCGAAGGAATTCCACGACCGCTACAATCCCGAGGAGCTGGCGCGGGAGCATCATCTCACCGCCGGGCAGATCGTGGCGGATACGCTGCGCACGCTGAAGAAGAAAGAGTAAAGGAGAATCCCATGAAAAAGGTTCTGATCGTCTCGGGTCATACCGATTTGCAGGGCGACTCCTGCGTCAATAAAATCATCATGAAGGACATGGGCGAGCTGCTGCCCGATGCGGTGCTCGATGACCTCTCCGCACTCTACCCCGACTACCGTATCGATGTCGCGGCAGAGCAGGCAAAAGCTCGTTACGGCGGATGTCATCGTCCTGCAGTTCCCGATTTTCTGGTACAGCATGCCATCCCTCCTCGCGAAGTGGATGGAGGACGTCTTCGTCCACGGCTTCTCGCACGGCTCGAAGGGCAAGGCACTCATCGGGAAAAAGCTCATCCTCTCCTTTACGACGGGTGCACCCGAGAGCGCATACGACATGGACTTCCCCTTGAGGCATTAACGGGCGCTTCCGCCAGACGGCGAGGCTCACAGGGCTGATCTACGAGGGCTATGTGTATACGTGCGGCGTCTCCTACGCAGACCGCTCCGATCCTGAGCGCGCCGCCGCCATGCAGGAGAAGGCACACGCGCACGCGAAGCGTCTCGCGGAGAAGATAGCGACGGTGCACTCGGGCGGCGAGGCACTGGAGGGCTGAACGTCGCGGGCGAGATGCGGTCGAATCTCATCATCGTCTTTAACGACAACGATCAGTCCATCGCCGAGAACCACGGCGGCATGTACGAGATGCTCCGCCGTCTGCGCGAGACGAACGGGACGGCAGCGGATCAATCTTTTCCGCGCGATGGGCCTCGACTACCGCTACGTCGCAGATGGGAACGATACCGAGGCGCTGATCGCGGCGTTCGCTGCGGTAAAGGACAGCCAAAAGCCCGTCGTCATCCACATTCACACGCAGAAGGGCAAGGGCTTCCTTGCCGAGGACGATCCCGAGGACTGGCATCGTCATGCGCCGTTCCACACGGAGAGCGGTGCAGTCAGCATCCGTCTTCCCCGATCCGTGTCTTGCCGCAACGGTCGATTTCGTTCTGGCCGAGGCAAAGCGGAACTGAACTTTGTCTATCTCTCGGCGGGCATCGTCGGCGTATCGGGCTCACACCCGCTGAACGTGCAGAACTCGGTGCGCAGTACGTCGATGTGGGCATCGCCGAGGAGCACGCCGTCGCGATGGCGTCAGGGGCTCGCACGCGGCGGGCGCGCCCCGTCTTTGGTACATACAGCACGTTCTATCAGCGCACGTACGATCAGATGGCGCAGGACGTCTGCATCAACCGCAGCCCCTGCGGTCTTTCCGTGACGGGGGCGTCGCTTTCACCGCTCGACCGATGTGACGCATCTCGGGTCCCCTATGACATCTCGATTTTTCTCCCATGTTCCGAACCTCGTCTTTCTCGCACCGACGAGCATCGAGGAGCACCTCGCCGTCCTGCGTTGGGCAATCGCACAGACGGAGCATCCTGTCATGATCCGCACGCCGCTCGGCGGCTATGCGGAGAGCCCCTATCCCGTCCGCGCAGACTACAGCGCGCTCCATCACCCATCGTCGTCACGGAGGGCGCGGAGGTCGCACTCATCGGCGAGGAACTTTGCCGCGCTCGCTGCGGCGGCGGCAGAGGAGCTCGCGCGCGACGGCATCCACGCCACCGTCGTGAACCCGCTCTCACCTCTCGGGACCGGACGTGGCACTCCTCACGCGCCTCAAGGAAAAGCACCGCCTCATCGTCACCGTCGAGGACGGCATCCTGGACGGCGGTTTTGGGGAAAAGATCGCGGCGTTCTACGGGGCGGACAGGACCGTCGAGGTGAAGAGCTACGGCCTGCCGAAGGCCTCTTCAACCGCTACGACCCAGCCGCCCTCGCACGCGCGCATCACCTCACCGCCCCGCAGATCGCGGCAGACGTACGCGTGAGGCTAAGATCTTGATTCTGCCGCTGTTTGTGGTATAATGCAGATAGGCTAAGCGTGACGAGAATAGCCCATAGCAGACGAAAGCCACGGAGAATGGGACCTCCGTGGCTTTCTTTGCCGTTTGTGCTATCCTCTCCCCGTGTAAAAATTCGCTTGCATTTTCCTCCCGCACAGGTTATAATAGCCCCTGTCAGTCATGGGGACGTAGCTCAGCTGGGAGAGCACCAGGTTCGCAATCTGGGGTCGAGAGTTCAATCCTCTTCGTCTCCACTATCTCGATGACAAAGAGGCATCCACGCGGATACCTCTTTTTGTATGATGAGGAGTAAAAATATGTTCCGTCCGATGCGCCGCAAAACGCCAAGAGCTCACAAAGGAAAAATGACCGAGGAAATCCTGCACCGCAATACAGCTGGCGTTCTCGCCCTCGCGGGTGATGAGGAGTTCGTACGCCGTCCCCATCAGCTACGTCTACGACGGCACGCACATCTACTTCCACACAGCGGTGACGGGACACAAGGTCGATGCCCTCCAGCAGAACCCAAATGTCTCCTTCGCCGTCATTGACCGCGACGAGATCATCCCCGAAAAATACACCACGGCATACCGCAGTGTCGTCGCATTCGGCCGCATCCGCTTCATCGAGGACGATGCGGAAAAATCGGCGACTGCGCGCAAGCTCGCCCTCAAATATGCTCCGCACAATACGGAGGAGCAGCATACACGCGAAATCGACGACGCATGGAAAAGGTTTCACATGCTCGAAAAATGACCATCGTCCATATCACAGGCAAGCAGGGCAAAGAGCCTGTCGGAAAAAGAATAACGAATAGCAAAAAGAGCAGCCGCATGACGACTGCTCTTTTTCTATGAAAAACTTTACCCTCAACATTCAGCACGATGAGCTTTTCTCCGTCAGCTCGCGGATGGCATAGGCTGGACCCTCGCGGCCGATGCCGCTGTCCTGACGCCGCCGTAGGGGCATGTTGTCCATGCGGAAGGTCGCACCGTCACCGATGATGACGCCGCCGACCTCGAGGTTCTCGGCGCAGTAGTTCGCGACGGCGAGCGAGCGCGTAAAGACGCCTGCCTGCAGGCCATAGCGCGTGTCGTTCGCCATGCGTACGGCCTCCTCGATCGTGTCGTAGGGGATGATGCTGAACACGGGGGCAAACGTCTCCTCGGAGACGACCTTCATCGCGGGTGACGTCCGTGAGCACGGTCGGCGCATAGAACGCACCGCGCCGTATGCCGCCCGTGAGGATGCGCGCACCTGCCGCCTCTGCCTCGCGCACCCACGCCTCGATGCGCTCCGCCTCGCGCTCTGCGATCATCGGGCCGATCTGCGTGTGCACGTCCATGAGGTCGCCGCTGTGGAAGTTCTCCGCCGCCGTGACCGCCGCGCGCGCAAAAACTCCTCGCAGATGCTGCGTGCAACATAGACGCGCTGGCAGGAGATGCAGACCTGTCCCGCGTTCACAAAACGCATGCCGCGCACAGTGCCCGCGACCCACGCCACGTCGTCAACATCCTCGTGAACGATGTTCGCCGAGTTCGAGCCAAGCTCGAGCGAGATGCGGCGGAATCCGACGGCCTCGTGGAGTGCCTTTGCCGACGGGGACGCTTCCCGTAAAGGAAAAACATACGGATGCGTTCGTCCGCCGTGAGGAGATCGCCGATTTTGCCGCCCGCGCCGTAGACGAGGTTGAGACAGCTGAGCGGGCAGCCCCTGCCTCGACGAATACGTCGCAGAGGAGCGACGCCGTGAGCGGCGTGGCGGAGGCGGGTTTGTAGACGACCGTGTTGCCCGCCGCGAGTGCCGGCCCGATCTTGTGTGCGGCGAGATTGACGGGGAAGTTGAACGGCGTGATGGCACAGACCACGCCGAGTGGGCGGCGGATGGTGAACGCCATCCGATTCCCGCAGCCGGGCGCCCCCGCGAGCGGTACCGTCTGCCCGCGCAGGCGCTTTGCCTCCTCGGCCGAGAGGATGAGCGTCTGATAGGAGCGGTCGATCTCACCGCGGGCGTCGCGGATGGGCTTGCCCGCCTCAGCCGAGAGCGCCTCGGCGAACTCCTCGCGCCGCTCGCGCATGAGATTCGCCGCACGCATGATGATCTCGTAGCGTTCGTACGGGCTGAGCTCCACTGTGTGGAAGGCGCGCTCCGCTGCGTCCACTGCCGCGCGCACCTCCTTTTCCCCCGCCGTGCAGATCTCCGCAATCACCTCGCCAGTCGCCTTGTGATAGACGGGGAGCGTCCCTGCCCCGTAACACGCGCGCCGTCAATAAGCATCTCGATCGTTTTTCATCGCTGCATCCTCCTTGTCGTCGTATCTTTCTATCAATTATAGACGCCCCCTGAGAAAGTCGCAAGTCCATTATCAGCGCACTTGCACGAATAGATCGATCGCGACCGTACGGAACGTACAACTTCTGATTTTGATCACATACAAAAACGGAGCAGGCAATTGTCTGCCCTGTTTTTGTGCTTTCCTGTAACGAATCTACGTGCTATAATGAATCCAGCGACTGGTGAATGTCGGTTTACTCCCTTTGTTGGGTGATGTGCGTGATGCTTTTGAAAAGCTATCACTTCTGATTGCGGCGACAACGCTTTGTAGGAACGGCGTGTCTCATCGTGGAGATGCGCCGTTTTTGATTCTGCTGCATGAGCGCATTGCATTTCACTCCCACTTTCGGTAGAATGTGAACAAGGGAGAATCTATCATGCTGAAAAATTATTCTTGCCGAGCCTTTGTGCTCAGTGCCGCTTCTGTTCCCTACACCCGTACGGACAAGTTCAGGCAGAAAAGCCCCTTCCCAAAACGACGTCAGTCCAGCCGGTTCCCGAGGATGCGGTCGGCCGCTCAAGATTTTCATCGGCGACAGAATACCTGAGATTCCGTGACCAGGGCTCCGCCCTCACGATGTCAGTACCGCTCATTAATGGTCCATTTTATATCTATAGGCTCAAAGGCGGCATTACCCTATTTGTCAATGACAAATTTTTAAATGGCGATGTGCGCTGCGCCTACAGCGCTGTTTCACGCATATGCCCTGCTCCTGCAGGCAAGGCACAGACGACAGCCGAACCTTTCAAAGACGACGCTGACCGCACCATCCTCTCCTACCAGACATCGCCCCTCATGCGCAATGTCAAGATCCTCAGCAACGAGACACTGAAACAGAATGGTTCTCCGCACGGCGCCTGACGATGAGCGTATTCACACACGAGAGATACCATTGTCGAAATCCTGTGGATTGGCGATTCATCGGGAGCATGGCTCGTTCAATTTGACTGCAACGCTGATGATACGAATACGGTCGATCTCTTCCTCGCCTCCTCTCCTCTGTGAGCGTCGGCGAAGATACAGAAAAATAACCCCCATCTATGGATACCGGATATCGAGAGGAGGACAATGATGGACCCATCGAAAAACTTCGCACCATCCTCAGTGCCAGCCGTCGTGCGGTCTTCTTCGGCGGGCGGGCATGTCCACGGAGTCGGGAATCCCCGATTTTTCGCAGTGCGGGCGGGATACAGTGAGACGCCGCATCAGGAGTTCAGTCCCGAGCAGATGGCGTCGCACAGCTTTCTCATGGCGCACCCGGCTGAGTTCTTCGACTTCTATCGGCGGCGCTTCGTCTATCTCGATGCGGCGCCGAACGCGGGCACTACGCCCTCGCGGAGCTCGAGCGGCGCGGACATCTCGCAGCGATTGTAACACAGAACATCGACGGTCTCCATCAGGCGGCAGGCTCGCGGACGGTCTACGAGCTGCACGGCTCGATCCGCCGCGCACACTGCATGGACTGCGGCACGCACTACGCGCTCGACTACATCATGGAGCACACGCCCATTCCCTACTGCTCCTGCGGCGGCATCGTCCGTCCCGACGTCGTGCTCTACGAGGAAAGTCTTGATCCCGCAACGATCGAAGGGGCTGTCGCAGCGATCCGCGCGGCGGACACGCTCATCATCGGTGGCACATCACTCATCGTCTACCCTGCGGCGGGGCTAATCGATTATTTTCAGGAGAGCATCTCGTCCTCATCAACAAGAGCGAAACGCGTGCAGACAGCCATGCCGAGCTCGTCATCCGCGCGCCGATCGGCGAAGCGCTGCACGCGGCACTGCCGGTGAAAAAATAATATCCACGTCCGCGCACTGCCCTAGGGGAGCATTGTGATCAGCGATTTCCTAGCACAATGTCCCCTTACCTCAAAGCAAATGGGTATGTCTCGGGAAGCCCCGGCGCCAGTTCCCGCATCGCGCCCCGCAGGTGCTCCTCCGCCTGCGACGTATCGGATGGCTCTTCATCCAAAAATCCTCCCACTGCGCCATCAAATCAGCCAGCTGAAGAAATCCCCAAAAATCAATCGCCAGCTCCGTCAGCGGCGTCTCCCACGCCCCGTGGTCAAAGAAATACATCGCCCCACGGCGAAGGTGCATCAGCCAAAGATCCCCTGCCCATCATCGGCAATCGCAAGATACTCCTCCGCGAGAGCAGTGAACTCCATATAGAGCTCCTGCCCGGCATCGGCGAAGAACGACACCTCCGCCGAGATCGACACGCCCAGCAGACGTGGGAGGACATCACGCACATAGACCGCATCGTCCCCACAGCGTGACAACTTCTCCTGCGTCGCGGGCGGCAGGGGCGTCGGCGCGTGCCCCCACCGAGTGAGAATCGCCTGCGGCGCACGGATAACAAACTGCTCCATAGATAACCTCCCGTTATTCCATCGCCACGGTTCCTTGATGCAGAGACAATCTGTTATAACGTGAAGGAAATACGGATAAATTCGGCACAGGCATCTTGCCATATCTCAGGAATCGCTGATAAATATGCCAGATTGGCGTAGATTTTCCACCGGAGTGCGAGCGAAAAAGATGTGCTAAGATGGCAGCGCTGAATTTATCAATGCTTCCTTAGTTTTCTATCAATTATAGACGCCCCCTGAGAAAGTCGCAAGTCCATTATCAGCGTACCTGCATGAATAGATCGATCATGACCGCGTACGGAACGTACAACTTCTGATTTGGGATCAGACACAAAAACGGAGCAGGCAATCGTCTGTTCCGTTTTGTGCTTCCCCATAACGAATCTATGTGCTATAATAAATCCAGCGACTGGTGAATGTCGGTTTACTCCCTTTGTGGGGGGTGATGTGCGTGACGCTTTTTGAAAAGCTATCGCTTCTGATTGCGGCGGCAACGCTCGTAGTCAATATCATATTTCTGATTACTAAGTAACAGAAAAAAGAACCGTACGTGCGGTTCGCGTCAGCTCTTTCTTCAAAGACCAAAAATCTCTAGGGAGAGCCGCGGTTCCAATCACCAGTCGCCCTTTTGTATTCTCATATATCGATTCACCAAAAAATTGTCAAGCAAGGAGGTTCACGATGACGGGGATCGAAACGCTCAAAGAAATCCTGGAGAGCAGCCGACGTGCGGTCTTCTTCGGTGGGGCGGGCATGTCCACGGAGTCGGGGATCCCTCGACTCTCGCAGTGCGGGCGGGATATACAGCGAGACGCTGCACTGGGAGTTCAGTCCTGAGCAGATGGCGTCGCACAGCTTTCTCATGGCGCATCCCGCTGAGTTCTTTAGGAATCACTGATAAAATGAGGTCTGCCAGATTGGCGTAGATTTTTCGTCCGAACGAGGGTGGAAAACCGGACGCAGAGTGGTGCTCGTGGAGGATTTTCCGCCGAAGTGCGGGCAAAAAAGATGCGTCAAGATGGTTGTACCGAATTCATCAGTGCTTCCTTTACTTCTATCGGCGGCACTGCCCGAACCACGCTGATCCGCTCCGCACACAGCAATAGAGACACAAAGCGAGGTGCTCCCATGTCCATCAAAAAATTTCTTGCAGCAATCGTCTGCGCCCTTCTCCTTACTGCAGCGACTGTCTCGGCACAGGAAACGGCAGAGACTAACCCGTGGACAAGCTCTCTGCAGACAACGACACTGGAGGGGTTCGGCGCACGCCTCACCATCGATCTACCGCCGCTGCAATACCGCCAGCTGGGACGTTTTTCGACGAAATCGGAGGGAAACGATTTTGGATTTGTCGGAAACACCTTCTCATCAAGAGAGGCCCGTGATGCCCTCTACATCGGAATCTCCTGTGAAGAAAATGCCGCCTTTGCTAAGGACGGCGATACGATAAATCAGCTCTCCGACTATGCGCACCATTTTGTTTCCACCATCCCCGCGTCCAATTCGCCCCCGCATCATCCGTGAATATTTACTCTACGGGACAACCATCCTGCATGGATGATCAGCCTCTCCTATAACGGTGGTGCCATGCGGCGTGACTTTCTCTTTATCGCCGACGTGGGGAGGATCTGGCGCATCAGTACATTCTGCTATGCCCTTGACGCACAGCAGGAAAGGCGCATCGACGCGATACTGACCTCTGTCAAACTCAGCTCTGCCGAGGTGACAGAGCCTCGCGTTCACATGGACGGCATACAGCCCATCGAGTTCACAAAGAGAGCTGCCGAGAACGGCGATGTATCTTCCCCCGCGCTCAGCACAACAACATTCCGCGACCGCGGCAGCGCCCTCGTAATGCAGCTGCCAACCTCTGGGGCGCCGTTTTCCGTCGACACCTCGCGCACGGAAGACACGTTCTTTACCAGCAACCGATTCTCACACAACGACACACCTCTTGCCCTGTCCGCCGTGCTGATCCATACGCCCGATACGGACGCAGAGCAAACGAACGGATCTGTGGAGGAGCGCCTAAACGAACAAACAACGCTGCTGATCCAAGGCATCCTGACCTCCTCACAGGGAAGCGAGAAAAAGGTCATCCGCGATGAAGTCCAATCCCAAAACGGCCGTCCCTGCACGTCGGCTGACCGTGCAGGCGCACTATCATGGTCAAAACATCATCACCGAGATCCTGCTCATCCGCGGCAAAACGGATACATGGATCGCCGAGCTGACCTTTTATGCAGAGGACACCGTACTGGCGGAGCTTGTTCCCGTTCTCTTATCCTCCATAAAAATCGGCGCATAGGAACCTGCCAAGAAAATCACAGATACATTTAGGCAGCCGCCCTTGACACGTTTTTCCATGCTTCGACGAAAAATTCTCCACGCAGCCCTTGCTGTGCGTCCCTTTTTTTACCTCATTCGGACGAAAACGTCCGCGCCGACCAGCCGACTCCATTTCAGCCGCGTTTCGTCAGAGAAAGGAATTTGCAAATGTTCCGACGAATGATGCCACTATGTCTTACGTCCCTATGTCTTTTTGCCTGCGCACCAGTGCATGCGGAAATCCAGTCATACGCCAGTACGGAGTCAACATCGAAGGAAGTGCGTCATCTCCCTGAACCGACCACCCCCACTATGTCCGTCAAAATTGGCGAATTCCACGACCACGGCTCTGTCCTAACGATGGACATCCCCTCGACAGATACACCGTTCGTCCAACAGCATCTTCGTAGCGGCGACACCGTCTTTATCAACAATCAATTCGCGAACTACTACAAAACGCCTCTGGCGTTGGCCATGGTACTCTCCCACTTCTTTCCTACGCCAGACGCCGCCTCAAAAACGGCAGACCAACGCTTGGACGAAATAGTTGCTGGATTTCTCGACACCATTATGACATCTGCAAAGCTGCATGAGAAGGAACTACAGCGCAATGAATCCCTGCTGCAAAACGGTTCTCCGGCACGACGACTAACGATACGATCATTAGTAAACGGACGGGAAATCATCACAGATGCCCTGTTTCTTTCCTTCAAAGACGACATATGGAGCATCCAGCTGATGTACGACACCAGTGATCCGATTATTCCCCACCACGCAGCCAGCCTTCTGGACAGCGCCGTGATCCGCACGGACGCAGAGGAATAATCCTCGCGCCCGACTGCATAGAGGAGCTTACCTCGTGCGCCCGCCTCGCCGCACATTCTGGAGCAATATCCCGCCCATGATGAGAACGAGTGCGAGGAGTGCCGCGCCCGTCATGCGCTCGCCGAGGGTAACGGCGGAGACGGCGAGCGAGGAGGAGCGGCACGGCGTAGGCGAGATTCGCGACGGCAGCGGAGTTCGTTGCCTGCTGGAGCGCCATCGCCCACCAGAGATAGCCCACAGCGTCGATGAAAATCCCGAGCCAGAGTAGACCGCCCCACTGCGTCCACGAGAGCGTGACCCACTCCTCCATGATGAGCGTCACGGGCAGCGAGCACAGCGCCGTCACGCCCCACGCCACGACCATCATCACGGTCTGGTCGAGGTTTCGCCGCTTGTTCAGCACGCAGAACAGGCCGTAGCAAACCGCCGCGAGGACACAGGCGATCATCCCCATGACAGCGTTCCCGCCGCGTGCCCCTCACCGCCGAGCGTGAGCGCCACGACCCCTCGAGAACGAGAGGAGGAGCGGCGGCGGTGCGAACGGTAATCCGCTCCCTCGAGGAGGAACGCCGCAAAGAGGACGATCATCATCGGCCAGAGGAAATTGAGGATGCACGCCTCCTGCGAGGTCAGCTGCGAAAGCCTCGTAGTAATAGAGCCCCGAGTAGAGGAAGATCCCAAGAAAGCCCAGTCCCGCCATCGCCGCATAGCCGCGCACATCATAGGCGCGGAACACGCGCCCGCCGCCACGCACGAGCTGCATGACGATGAGAAAAAGAGCGCCCGCGAGACTGCTCACAAAAGTGCCTCGTACGTCGGTATTTCCGTGAGAAGACTCTTCACCAGTGCCGCTGTCGTCGACCACATGAGAACCGCACTGATCGCATAGAAGTAGACACGCCTCTGCATCGTCACTGCTCCTTCACGCACAAGATGATTCCTTCCTATTTCTTCCCCCATCCCCTATATTCCTTCTAGAAGGCAAAATCTTTTAACCATTCTCACGCATCAGGGATACAAAAAAGGCTTCCGATCTCTCGGAAGCCTCTGTGTTTCAAATGGAGCTGATTATAGGACTTGAACCTACGACCTGCTCATTACGAATGAGCTGCTCTACCAACTGAGCTAAATCAGCATACCGCCTCACAGGCGATAGTGGAATTATACCCGAGCCGCTCGCTCCTGTCAACCCCGCAGGAAAAATTTTTTCACGGCGAAGCAGACGGCAGATGCGTAATGGGAAGTGGCGTCTGTGCACCGTTGTTCCGCTGGTCTGCCATTGCTATTTGTGATAGAAATTCATACGGTAGCAGCGCCACCAGACGAATTCTCCGCCGGGACGCACCAATACGGTATTCGCCGAGCACTCTCCATTCTCCATAAATTTTGGAATGTAGTTCCAGTCGTGCTGCTGCTCATCCCACACATACATTCTGCGCCGCTCATACTGTACATCATAGTAATAGTGCCACGTATGTGTAATAAACCGCTGAGTGTCTGATGATGGATCAACGATCATGACAACGGCGCTGATTTCATACTCCGGCGGGCGGTAGAGTTTCGACACGATGGAGCTGACATCCACGTATATATCCATGCCGCGAAACCCCTGCACCAGAACATAGTTCCGATCCCCTTGGTAATAGCAATCCGAGTCGACCCACGACGGCACATCCCCCGCCAGTGAAATCCGCGGGAACAGGGCAAAACAGCAGAAAAAGGCCATCATCCACAAGAATTTTTTCATGTGTGCCCTCCATCTTCAGCATTCGCCTTACGGAATCCGTGTGTAAAAACTATCCGTAAATACATCGACATTTTTATTCAGGAAACGATCATAGAATTTTTTGCTTCCATAGAATTTCATGTGATAAGCAAGATAGAATGCGATCTCGCCTGCAGGCATCGAAATCCCCGTCTCTGCCCACGATCCCGTTGGAGGAAGAAGGCGCCAGTCATTCGCCGTATTTCCCTCGACATACATCTGGCGCAAATCCCAGTTATAGAAGAAGCGTTTCGTACTCACATTTCGTATGGTACCGCTTCCGCCATTATAAAAATCACGCTCATCTCCGACGGCACTGTTTGCACTGATAACGTTCACCGCGATAATATACTGTGGAGGTTCGTACTTTTGTACCGTGAGCGAGGTGCGGTCAACATACCATGCCGTCCCCATGTGTCCGTCGCAGAGGATAAAATCACGGTTCCCATTCAGATAGGGTGGGATAGTTTGCCGATGCACTTGCACAGAGTGCGAGCACAACGACGCTGAGCACAAGAACAACCCATTTTTCATGACAACCCCTCCTGTGGTAATATAGAAAATCTATCTATTTTGTTAATTCTATCTTTTTCTGTAAAATCCTGCCTCTGCAGCACATGTCATGGGGTAAAATTCAACATGTGTCTAACGTCCATCTCACCTGCCTTTAAGATGGAACAATACGAGATAGTTTATGGACAGCATCACGGGGACATCATGTCTCATCAAGGAGTGAACTGCATGATCGGACATATTCTGCGCGCCCTCTGCTGCGCGCTGTTTCTCCTCACCGCAGCGAGTACGGCACCCCGCCGCCCCGCAGACCATCGAGGCGGAGGGCGTCTACACCGTCGGTGACAACGACTCGCCAAAGATCGCCCGTGACGCCGCACGGCAGGAGGCGATGGCTCTGCGACAGAGCAGGCGGGCGTCTACGTCGAGAGCTATACGGAGACGCAGAACCTCACCTCACCAGGGACGAGGTGCGCATGGTCGCAGGCACGGTGCTGCGCGTCCTGCACGAGGACGTAACGCCCGAGCTCGTCGGCGACGTGTGGCGTTACCGCGTGCATCCTCGTCTGTGAGGTGGACACGTCAAAGGTCGATCTCGCTGCCCTCGCCCAGAACAAGGCAGAGCTGGCACGCCTCCAGAAGCGAACGCGACGAGCTGAAACGCCAGAACGACGAGCTCTCGCACGCTACGAGCAGGCACGCGGCACGGAGAAGGCGGAGATCGGCGCACAGCTCGAGGAAAGCTACAAACTCGGCCGCATCTTTGACGACGCGACCGCCATGATCCAGCGCGGTGACGAGCAGCACGCCATCGCCGACCTCTCTCTCTCATCGAGGATCCCGCCGTCACGGGAAATGCGTGCGTATGCGTTCTATCTGCGCGGGCGCGCCTACTACGAGCTCCGCAGCGACCGTCTCGCACTCAATGACTTCGACGCGGCCGACCGCACGCCGCACACGAACACGCCCTATCCCTATCTGGCAGCTGCACAGCTACCGCGGGCAGATCTACTTGACATGGACGCTACGACGATGCGGGCCGCAGAGCTGCGCACGGCGGGACGCCTGACAAAAACAGACGACGAGCTCTGATGAAGCTGCGCCGTGCCGAGCACAAGGCGGAGCAGGGTACGCCACGCCGAGCGCGGCGACGGCGGGCGCGGAGCGGCATCGACTGGGAAAGATCGTTGGCGAGATCATTCGCGGCTCCATGCAGCAGGGGGCGCTCGGCAGAGTAACGCCGCACAGTGATCTTCCTTGACAGAGACTTTCATCTATCATACTACTTTTTATAATGAAGGTTTTATGTAAAGCGAGGATTCCATGCTGCACATATTTCTGCAGGCGCGTATGCGCCGCCCTTAGCCCTCTGCACAATGCTCACCGTACCGGCCATACTGCTCACGGGCTGCGGCGGACGCAGCGCGGAATCCCTCGTCCCGCCCCAGCAGACACCCTGCACGCAGTATGGAGGAGCGCAGCGTCACTCGGCCCATACATGGAAGCAACGACCGCCCACAACAGCACGATGTCTCCCCTGAGCCCTCGCCGTCTCCACCACCGTCAGCGACCTGCGGCAGGGGAAGCACCTGACGAGTATCATCCTCCCACTGCCTCAAAACTCCGCTGTGAGCTCGACGCTCGCGCACGCTGCCCCGGCGGCACGGGCGTTCACCCCGACGTCGATGCGGCGACAGAGGAACTGCGCAGCATCGCTGGAGGAGCTCGCCCCGCTCGCCGACCAAATGGAGAACTACTACGCCGCCGGGGCGTACACGACGGACTGGCTACGCACAGGCGGACGAAATGACGGCACGGTTTCTCCCGCTCTATGACCGATTCGTCTCAGCTCACGACCGGCTGGATGCCATCGTCACCGACCACTACAAGGAGATGCGGCTCGCCCAGATCGACGCGATGCACAGCGACGGCAGAGAGAACGCCGCCACCTTTCCTCGAGCTGCGCGCGAAGGCACGCGAGCTCGTGCGCATGCTGCGCAGCGGCGGACACGATCCGGAAGCCACCGAGGCGAAAAATCCGTGAGATCAACACCCTCATCGAGAAAATCCCCGCCGGCACCGGATACCTCGTGACCTACAAGGACGGCATCAACAGCCTCGTCGCAGCCGTCCGCGCCTATAATGCGGGACCTCCCGACCCGAACAAACTCGGCAACGTCGTCGAGGAGTTCAATCGCCTCGCCGCCACGGGCAACAACGTCGACGTCAACGCGCTCGACGCGAAAAATAGCACCGAAAGCAAGGTACATCACGTCGCATATCGTTTGACAGAAATTCTCACCTGCGTTATACTTATTGCGATTATTTATCCTATATTCAGATGCTTTCAGCAAGGAGGATTTTCGCGACCCATCCATCGATTGGCGTGCCCTCTCCATCCTCACCGCGTGCAGCCTGCTCGCCGCCCCTGCCGTACTCCTCACTGGCTGCGGCAGCATCTAGCGACAGTGCCGCATCACAGCAGACCACGGCAAGCAACGCACCGTCGCGCGAGGCGGCGCTCAATCCCCTACCCTCGAGGCAACGAACGACTACAACCACAACATCGTCACCTTTGACTTTTCCATCGCCCCTGTCCCTCGACAGCCTCCGCAAAGGGAGAGCACAAGGAGTACATCTCCCTGCCGAATTTTGAAAACCTGAAAACCGCCCCTGAGGCGGCACGTTCCGACCCGAAAGTCGCAGGGTGCTCACTCCCGACATCGATGCAGCGGCAGATGACCCTGCTCGCCGTCCTGAAGGATCTCGGAGCCGCTCGCCACAAAGCTGAAGAACTACTACTCCGCCAAGACCCATATGACCGACAACTACGCGCAGTCGGACGAGATGGTCGCACAGTTCTTCCCTGCTCTATGACAAATTCGACGCTGCCTACGACAAACTCTGACGCCGTCGTCACCGACCGCTACGAGGAACTCCGCCTCGCCCAGATCGATGCTCTGCGCAGCGAGGGCAAGGAGAACGCAGCCGCCTTCCTCGAGCTGAACGGCAAGACACGAGAGCTCGTCGAGATGATCAGCGGCGAACAGGTCGACAAGAACGCCACCGAGGCGAAAATCGGCGAGATCAGTGCTCTCGAAAAACTCCCCTCCGGCACCGGCTTTCTCTCCTACAAGAACAAGGTCAACAGCTTCATCGGTCAGGTGCGTGAGTACACCTCCGGAAGCCCCGACCCGAAGAAGTTCAACAACGTCATCGAGGAGTTTAACCGCCCTCTCCACCAGCAGCAACGTCGACATCAACGAACTTGACGGAAAGAAGAAATAAAGGAAACACTCCGGAACACGGATCCCCCGCAGAGCATCTGCGGGGGATTTTCAACAAGAGCGAGGAACGCCACCATGACAAAATCAGCAGACCGTGAGTACATAACCACCGCCATCGGCAAGAAATACCGCGTGGAGAAATCCTCGGACTTTGAGTACGTAACCACCGCCATCGGCGAGGAATGTTTTCCTCTTCGGCGTGGACGTATTTGCCCACGAATGGACGGACACGCGCAAATGCATCCGTGTCCATGACCCACTCTACGGGCAGCCCTACACCATGAACGTATACGAAATCACCGTGGACGGCACCGTACACCGCTTCGCCGCCGGCGAATTCTCCAACAACGTGTGGGGCTTCTGGCTGCCAACGAACCGCGCCCGCCCGGACGGACACGACAGCGCACGCATCCCGCCGGATGAGAGCAACGCGCCGCACACAAAAGGGCAAGAGAAACGATCGTCATGAGATAAACATGATATACGACCCAGCAAATACGCACCAGCAAAAAAGCACCTACCATAACAGCAGGTGCCGACATTCAGTTTTGTGATGGGCCGCCCTGTCCCCTCATTTCAGGACGGGGACAAGAGCACGCATACGCAGACATACAAGGCCTCCACAATGAATGCCTCCCCATCACGCGCACAGAGCGCATCGAAAGAAAAACAGCCGCCCGCACAACCTCGCGAGAGGCTCCACTATTGTTGGCGGGTACAGCCATTATGCATTTCGCAAAAACGAGTAGGGAAAGTGGAGCTGACCCTTGCTCATCCATTTTTTGACATACTCAGAATAACATAATTCGCACATCCGAGCAACTACATTTCTCTCCCAGCATGGGCGGATGTGGGGCATCGTCCCCGCATCGAATTGCACAATATTGATACGACCAGCTGAAATATCGAAACACACACTACAGATGATAGATGAATTGATTCGCAATCTGAAATGCAGGAAAAGTCTCTGCACCGATTGATCCCTCCGAATCTTGATATTGCAATTTTAATATGATGCGAAAC
>BNJU01002480.1_pt1 | contig 20737 bp, 25 predicted proteins | sample 8539281 | NCBI WGS metagenome assembly BNJU01 (sample SAMD00202456, study PRJDB9452) | human saliva metagenome | isolation source: human saliva | place: Japan
AGGGACTCCGTAATGGCTGAGGTAGTGCATCTCTTCCTTCTTCTCGTTCCGCTTCTTGCTCTTGGTGGCGTGTTCGGGACGCTGATTCTGCTTCTGCCCGGTTCCACAGGTGCATGACGGCGTAGGCCCGCCACGGTTTCCAACGTTCGGCCAGGGTGAGGATCTTCCCTGGGGCGGGGTTCTCAGCGCCTTTCTGACCTCCAGGTCGGTGGCGAGGAATGCATCGGGCCAAGCCAGGCAGCGCATGGCGATATAGTTGGCGGTCCAGGCTCCAATGCCCGGGATCTCCATGAACCGAGTAACTGCGGCTTCAGGGTCGGGGCAGCAGGAGGCGTCGATGATGCCAGAACTCATCATCGCGGCCAGTCCGTGAATAGCCCGTGCCCGGGCAGCAATGATGCCGAGCGGTCCTAGATGCTGCTCGATCGCACCGTCGAGGTTGAGGAGCTCCTGAACCATGGGGAAGGTCGTGGTCAGTCCGTCGATTCCGGTGTCCACGGGTGAGCCGAGGGCCTGGACGAGCCGACCGGCCAGCGTCCTGGCTGCCTGGACCGTGACCTGCTGACCCAGGACCGCGAGGACAGCGGTTTCGAAGGCGTCGAAGCAGCCGGGCACACGTGTGCCCGGGATGAATGGTCCGAGCGTGGAGTCGTCCATGCTTGTGAGTGCGCCAGCCACGGTATCGGGCTCGCAGTGGAGATCGAACAGATTTTTGATCCCGTCCAGCACCACCGGTAGTGCGGATAGCAGTGAGGCGGAGACGGTTACCGCCAGCCGATTGTGCTCGGAGTCGTTGCCCACGGCCACCCAGCCTGTGAGATCACGTCCTGAGGAGCGCAGGCGGATCGTCCTGGCGTAACGATCGTCTTCTACCTTCTCGACGCCGGGGATGGCTCTGCGTGCCAGGAACTTCAGTATGAGGTCCCAACGGTATGGGGGACGGTACCCCAGACTGAGCTGGACGGTGTCACCGTCGGCCCTGTTGAGCCGTGCTTGGCTGCGCAAAGCGGTGGGCGTCAGCCGGTAGCGACGTCGGAACACCTCGTTGAAGCGGCGCAGGCTGCCGAACCCCGCGGCATAGGCCACGTCCACCACTGATAGGTCCGTGTCGGTCAAAAGACTCTTGGCCAGCAGAAGTCTGCAGGTCTGGCGGTACTCCACGGGACGCACGTGATAAGCGTCCTCGAAGACACGGCGCAGGTGGCGGTTGGAGCAGCCCAGATGACGGGCGATGTCCGTCAGGCTTCCCTGAACACCGCAGTTCCTCTCGATGTACCGTGCTGCGGCGCGAGCCAGTGATGCCGAAGAGTCCACGGGGGCGTACCCGGGTGCCAGCTCGGGCCGGCACAGCAGACAGGGGCGGAACCCCGCTTGTTCGGCCTCGGCTGCCGTGGCGTAGAAGGAGCAGTTGACCGCAAGCGGTTTCCGCGCCCGGCACACTGGGCGGCAATAGACACCGGTCGTTGCGACCCCAACGAAGAACCGTCCGTCGAATCGGGTGTCCTTGGCCAACAGGGCCCTATACAGCGATTCGCTGTCCAAATCCGGCATGATCCTCCTCAGAAACGTTCCAAGCATGGCATCGGGGCCTTAATGAGTCCGGCCGTTTTCGGACATTGATGTCCAGCCGTTGACGCGCTTCTGGTTGAGACGGCACGGTCTCCTCCCGGTTCGCCGGCGAGTGGGCCGAGAACATGTCGGTCCTCAGCGGAGTGCTGCGGAGTCGCGTGCACCGTCTCACCTCCGTCGTCGTCGCCAATGCTCCGGGGCTCCCTTAGGCTTGGCCACGGTGCGCACGGGCGGGACCGGTCGGTCGCCGTCGTCGCGCAGAACCTCCGCTCACACCCTGACGAAAGGCGCAGACGAGCAGTGGCTGAGTACATCTACCAGATGATCAAGGCGCGCAAGGCCCACGGTGACAAGGTCATCCTCGACGACGTCACCATGGCCTTCCTCCCCGGAGCCAAGATCGGCATGGTCGGCCCCAACGGCGCCGGCAAGTCCTCCATCCTCAAGATCATGGCCGGCATCGACCAGCCCTCCAACGGCGAGGCCCGCCTGACCCCCGGCTACAGCGTCGGCATCCTCCTGCAGGAGCCCCCGCTCAACGAGGACAAGACGGTGCTCGGCAGCGTCGAGGAGGGCGTTGCCGAGATCAAGTCAAGCTGGACCGCTACAACGAGATCAGCGCCGCCATGGCGGACCCGGACGCCGACTTCGACGCCCCTCATGGCGGAGATGGGCACCTGCAGGACGCCCTGGACGCCGCCAACGCCTGGGACCTCGACTCCCAGCTCGAGGCAGGCCATGGACGCCCTGCGCTGCCCCCGCCGGACGCCGAGGTCAAGCACCTCTCCGGTGGTGAGCGCCGCGTCGCCCTGTGCAGCTGCTCGAGGCCCCTGACCTCCTCCTCCTGGACGAGCCCACCAACCACCTCGACGCCGAGTCCGTGCTCTGGCTCGAGCAGCACCTAGGCCAGCTACCAGGGGCGCCGTCATCGCCGTCACCCACGACCGCTACTTCCTCGACCACGTCGCCCGAGTGGATCGCCGAGGTCGACCGCGGCCACCTCTACCCCTACGAGGCAACTATCTCCACCTACCTGGAGACCAAGGAGAAGCGCCTCGAGGTCCAGGGCAAGAAAGGACGCTAAAGCTCGCCAAGCGCCCTCAAGGGAGGAGCTCGAGTGGGTGCGCTCCTCGGCCAAGGGACGCCAGGCCAGTCCAAGCCCGTCTGGCCCGCTACGAGGAGATGGCCGCCGAGGCCGAGCGCACCCGCAAGCTCGACTCGAGGAGATCCAGATCCCGCCGGGGGCCCCGCCTGGGCAACCAGGTCCTGGAGGCCACCAACCTCAGAAGGGCTTCGACGGGCGCACCCTCATCGACGGGCTCTCCTTCACCCTGCCGCGCAACGCATCGTCGGGGTCGTCGGCCCCAACGGCGTCGGAAAGTCCACCCTGTTCAAGACCATCGTGGGCCTGGAGCCGCTCGACGGCGGAGACCTCAAGATCGGCCAGACCGTCAAGCTCTCCTACGTCGACCAGTCCCGAGCGGCATCGACCCCGAAGAAGACCCTCTGGGAGGTCGTCTCCGACGGGCTGGACTACATCCAGGTCGGCAACGTGGAGATGCCTCGCGCGCCCTACGTCGCCTCCTCGGCTTCAAGGGGCGACCAGCAGAAGCCGACCGGCGTCCTCTCCGGCGGTGAGCGCAACCGCCTCAACCTGGCCTGACCCTCAAGCAGGGGCGGTAACCTCATCCTCCTGGACGAGCCCACCAGCGACCTCGACGTCGAGACCCTGGGCTCCCTGGAGAACGCCCTGCTGGAGTTCCCCGGCTGCGCCGTGGTCATCACCCACGACCGCTGGTTCCTCGACCGCGTGCCACCCACATCCTGGCCTGGGAGGGAACCGACGAGAACCCCTGCCAGCTGGTACTGGTTCGAGGAACTTCGCCTCCTACGAGGAGAACAGGTCGAGCGCCTCGGCCCCGAGGCGGCCCGCCCCCACCGGGTCACCTACCGGAGGCTGACTCGAGACTGAGCGGAGCCCGCCCGGTCGACCGCAGCAGAAGGAGAAGCGCCATTCCTCAGCCAGGGCTGCTGGAGATGGCGCTCGTCCTGCTTCAGAAGGCGACTTCATGCGTCTTGTCGGTTGGTGCCGCATTGCGCGCAGAGTGCTGCGGGGGTGTCATGATGAGTAGGATACCCCAGGACTCATCCCCGAAGGCGGCGTTATCGGGAGGCTCTCCGTTCGACGGGCAGTGGCTGACCGAGCGCAGTCCCCACACGCCGCGTTCCCAGCCATGGGACTCACCTGTTCGCCACCACGTACGCGCTCGACTTCGTCGCCGTCGACGACGATGGTCTCACGGCTCCAGCACGCAGCGTCGTGCGCTCTCACCCGAACCGCCAGAGCTCTTCCACGCCTTCGGTCGTCCCTGTACTCGCCCGTTGCGGGAACCGTGGTCTCCGTTCACGACGGCGGGCCGACCACGTGGCGCGCCGTTCCGTCTGACTCGCATCCCGTACGGATTGAGCTCAGCCAACCGATTCGGCGAGGACTTCCGCCATCCCTGGAAACCACATCATCATCCAGGTTGCCGAGGGCCTCATTGCGTGGGACTCGATGACCTCAGCGAGGCTCCCGTCCAGGTGTCGCCCGGCGACCGGGTGAGCAGCAGGCGATCAGATCGGTCGATGCAGGCAACTCCGAACTCCACGCAGCCCCACCTTCATCCAAGCGATGGACAGTCCAGATCTCCGCACCGCGAAGGGGTTCCGCTCCGTTTTGAGGAGTTCCGGCAACGCAGTCCGCAGCAGGGTGCTTCCCGGCGCTTCGGCGACAGTCATGCCCCGAGCAGGGGGCGGTCGTCGCTCAGCACCTTGATATGACGTCGTGGAGTGAGGCCTCAGATCCGGCGTGCTGATCGGTCGCGTGGGCGCTGCGACCAGATCGTGGCGAGACTCGGGATGGGCCTGCGGCGCAGTGCGCTGCTCCTGATCGGGGACGTACTTCTTCGGCGAGACTGCGTTGTCCTCAAACCTCTGAATCCGGCCGCAGTCAGTATGGGGAGAAGTACGTCCTGGATGGGAGAACGCAGTCCTCGATCCGTGTCCTCAAAGGGCGGGCGTCAGCCGGGATGGCGCTGCCGTCGTCGCCCTCTCCCATGCGGATCCGCCAACGTCCCTGAGCCGCCGTCGGACTGGGAACCGGTGGGCATGCGCACCATGCCCTCCTGGGCGATGGTCGACACCAGCCGACCGGATGAGTCAGAAGACCTGCGCGCGAGCCATGCCCGCGGCCGCCCTGTGAGGAGAGTCCTGCGTAGAGCAGCCAGTCGCCCATGTCGACGTCGCGGTGGATCCACTGAGCGTGGTCGCAGGGTCGCCAGGCTCATGCCTCACTGCGCCAGGACGGCTCCTGGCTTCGCAGCACCGGCTCCAGCATCACCTGGTCGCACACGTGAGGCCAGCAGCGCCCGGTGCACGGTCTGGGAGGTCTGCTCGGGATGCGGCTGCGTGAGCGCATCCACAGGTGCTGGCGACCGGTGCGCTCCTTGGCGGGGCGCAGGTGAGAGTTGCCCTCCACGTGCCTGAGGTCGAAGGCCGCCGTGCGTCCCCAGGAAACGCGCCACCGGATGATCGATGGTGCGGAAGATCCCAGAGCGCTCGTCAAGTCCTCGGGCGCGGAACACGAGGGCTTCCACGTGGAGGTCGACGCCCTCCTGCTCCTCCTGGAAGGAGGTGAGCATCGTCAGGATCGGCGTGTCCCCTCCTGGGAGGCGGCGGTGCGCCGTTGGGAGAAGGACCGCCCGTCGTGCGGGCGCTCGACGAGCGAAGGTGATTGGCGTGCGGGCTGACCGCCCCGCATGAAGAAAGGCGTGGACCGAGTGCGGCAGGCGCTCACCGTCGCCGTCAGTCTCGATCGTGGCGGCCGCGGCCAGCATGCCCTGGGCCACCACCTGTCCTCCGTAGACGCGGCCCGAGGCTGGGGCGGGAGCCCCGGAGAGACATCCTCCGTCACCCGCCGCCAGGCTGAGGTCGGGTCACCGACCCGAGGGCTCCTCCGTGGCGGCGGGACGGGAAATATGGGGTGTCTGCAACCGAGCTCCTCCAGGATCGGCGAGCTTGGCGCGTACCGCCGAGCGCGCGTCCTCAGCCGTCGCCGCGTCCAGAGCGATCCTCGCCAGCTCCTGGCACTCGGTGAGCGTGACGGACTGGGACGGCGTCGACGTCCGGCAAGGGCGCGCTGTCATGGACGGGAGGCGACCCCCAGCACGAGGACGGCGGCCAGCGCCAGGGTCCGCAGCGGTCTCAGCTGCACACGCCCACCGGACGTCGCGGGGAGCCCCCTCGCGGGCGGTGCCGAGTCGGACGCAGAACGTGCCGGCTGCCGGGCCGTGGACAAATCCGCCAGCGAGGACAGCAGGCGGTCGGCCGCCATGACGTACTGGGTGAGGTCGTTGGTGCCCACCGAGGCGAAGTCGGCGTGCTCGAAGAGCTTGTCGGCCATGAGCGCGGCCGAGGGCACCTCGATCATCATCCCGGCCGTCTTCAGGCCGTGAGGCGGGCCTTCTGCGTGAAGGCCTCGGCCTCCTCGGCCGTGGGATCATCGAGACCATGACCCACGCTCGCCTCGGTGGCGGCCTCGGCCTTGGCCAGGGCCTCGAGCTGGTGGTCCAGGACCTCGGGTCGCGGCGCGTCGTTGCAGTGGCGCGCACACCGCAACGCCGGCTGGCCTCGGTGGCGTCGGTCAGGAAGGGCAACGGCTTGTCCGCTCCGGCGTCGAGGGTGCGCACCACGACCTTCTTGCCGGGGAAGGCCTCGAGGACACCCTGGTAGGCCTCCACCTGAGCCTCCACCGTGGGCTCCTCGGGCTGGTCCAGGAAGCAGAACTCGGTGCGGAACAGGCCGATGCCCATGGCGCCGGCCTCGGCGGCGCTTGCTGGCGCCGCCGCGTCACCGACATTGACACAGCAGCTGGACCTCGTGGCCGTCCTTCGTGGCTCCGTCGCCGTTGAAGACACGCACGCGCGGGCGAGTTCCGCGCCCGGCGCAGGGCGTCCTCGGAGGGTTGAGGTGATGCTTCCCTTGGTGCCGTCGACCAGGACGATGTCGCCCTCGGCCAGCGCATCGGTGACCCTTTCTCGCCAGTGCCGACGATCGCCGGCATGCCCAGTGCGCGCGCAGGATCGCGGTCAAAGCCCAGGAGGTGCCGCCACTCGGAGGGTGATGAAGGCGATGGCCTTCTCAGGGTCCAACGGCAGCGGTGTCGGCCGGGGCCAGGTCGGCCGCCACGAGCACGAAAAGGGCTCCGGGCAGGCGGATCCCGGGCATCGACTCGGTCAGGACGGCGGCGATGCGGTCGCGCACGTCCCGCGAGCGTCACTGGGTGCGCTCGGCCATGTAGCCGCCCAGACCTGGTGCATGAGGCCAGAGTCTCGCTGGACTCTACACGGCGCGCTTCCCGGAACCAGGCGCTTCTCGCGCACCATGGCCTCGCGCCGTCGAGGTCAGGGTAATGGCAGCCATCTGCGTATCCTTGCGATGCGCGCCTCGGCCTGGCTCCGGTCAGTGACAGCTCCAGGCCCTTCTTAACCCGTTGGGCCGCCAGCGCGATGCGTCGCATCTTTCCTCGACATCGCGACTGGGTCTGCGGTCGCGATCTCGGCCCAGAATGAGGTGCCATCCTGGCGATTTCCACAAGGCCAGGGGCTCTCACACCGATGCCGACAGGGTTGTGGAGGTGGTGTCGATCGTTGCCGTGGTGTCTCTCATCGAGACGAATGGGGATCATTGCTCATTGTGTGCCCTGGAGCGCGGCCGAAAGAGACGTAGGGAATAACGATCCTGTGGCCGCGTCATATCTATCGCGTTCCCTGCAAGGTTGGCGGAGTGGAGCCCGTCAGCGCGAGTGGTAGCGAGATCCATGCGGTCAACCGCTGTGCAGCAGGCCTTGCGGCCCGCGTAGCACGCCCTCCTGCCGACTGAACTCTTCAGCCGCGGACAATGCGGAGGTGGGAGGCGTGATCGCGAGCACGGCGACTCAGTTGCCCGGACCACGCATGACAGACGGATTAAAGGAGGCGGAACCGGGAAGGAGTAGCCATGAGCACCGCATCAGGACATCGTCGCCGGTCTCGGCGGCCAGGAATATCACCGACCCGAGCCCGGTATCACGCGTCTGCGCGTCGAGTAGCCGACCAGATCGCTGCATGAGGAGGCGCTGCGAGCGGTCGATGCCTTCGGCGTGGTGCGTTCGGGCCGCGTCGTCCAGGTCGTCGTGGGCCCACGGCGACAGCCTCGCCTCGGAGATCGCAGCGCCTGGAGCCGATCGCCCCGTTCCCGGAGTGGTCCGCGCACCTGCCCGGCTCCAGCACTCCGCAACGCGGAGCCGGGCGGCCTGCCTTTCCCGGCAGCGGTGGGCGCATGTCGGGACGTGACCGATCTTCGCCGTCCGCCCGCTGATCGTCGACCGGCCGCGCGTTCCCGCACATGGTCCCGGGTGGCTCCACGCAGTGGCGCGGCTGCGCGGCTTCACGGTGAAACAGGTTGCAGCAAACAGAGACACGGTGCGGCGGGTGCACAACCCTCAGCCGCGAAGTACACTGGGACACTGCTAGTCCTGCTAGCTCGCATCCAGATCCGACCCATCCATCCCCAGGGGTGATGGCGGAGCGCAACCCTGCTCCACGCCCGCTCCATGGCGCTCCATCGGCCATCTGCCCGCCGCAAGGTTGACTCCACGCACATGAACGAGTTCAACGACGACCTGTTACCTGCTCGAGAGCCTCACAACTGGCTGAGGGCGCACGGTGTTCCACCGAGTACTGACCACGGCAACCTCGTTCTCACCAAGCGCCACTCAGGCCGTGCTGGCCGCGTTAGGGGTGAGCATCAACCTGCGGGAGAGATCGGGCGCGCTCTGCGAGAATGAGGACGTCTCTGGCGGTATGGCGTTGCCCCACGGTCGTCACGCGCGGCGCAGTGGAGCCGACCGTCCCCGTCTACGTGCCTGGACGGCGCTAAGGTGTGGTGCGTCGAGCTGAGAACGGGGACCCGAGCTGACTCAGACTGAGGACTGGACCGTGCCCGTGAGGTGGACGGCGTCAAGTGCGGCTGCCTCCTTCATCCGGAGCCGATCTGCCCTGGATGGCACCGGATCATCAGCCGAGGTCAGCCCCCGGCCCACGGACCAGGCCGTTCCGCAGGCTCATGCTGCGCCGCCCGCCGACAGCGAGGCGGAGACCATCACTGTGACCGGCGCGGCGGTCACCGCAACCATCTCGATCTGCTCCTGAGTCCTCGGAGACCGGGGCTGGGGGTCATGACCCAGGTTACCCGACTACCAGTGCGGGTCGTAAATCGCGACACCACGATCCTACTGGAGCTCGCCACCTCTGGGGGACCAGGCTGACTGCTCATCAACCTGCTGCACGTGGCTGAGCCGGTGCAGCTGATGACCCACTCCGCCCACCCGCCGGTGCACGTCGCTCGTCAACCCCCACATCCGGCTGGAGACCATCCTCGAGGTGTGGCCCGCCTGTCCGGCCCTGTCGCTGGTGTGGGCCTTCGAAGAGGCTGGCGACAGCACCAGCGTCGGAAGTTGACTGATTGCGATGCGGTGTGGAAGGCCAAGCGCGAGGCCTCGAGGTCATTCGCCGCCGGTCGCCCTACTCCCGTCATGACTGAGTGCCTCCGCCGAGTAGGCGAGGCTGACGGCCGCCTCGTGGAGTGCGCTGGTGGAGAAGCACGGGTCCCTGGAGAACTGCCCGCCACGCTGCGGGAGTGCGGACTCAGCTTACGTCGCCAACGAGGCACCAGCTGGCCGAGCGCATCGACTTCTTTCGCCGGGCTGCAGTGGATCGTCGACGCGCAGCGGGCCCGTGCGCAGGCCGAGGCTCTGGCCCGATGGCCCTGCACGGCGGACGACCCGCCGTCGGAGTGCACTCGCAGGCGGTGACGGGGGTCCGGCCCGGAGGCCTTTCGCCCGGAGTCGCCGCGGACGCGCCGGACGATGCGCAACCAGCAGTGGGCAGAACCGGTCCCAGCCGCCGTGGAACCTGAGCACTCTGGCGCGTGCGCTCACGCCCCTCTGCGTGAGCATGGTGCGCACGGTCCGCGTCACGCGGGCGTTTCGCGTGCGACTCACGTCACCGGCCTGTTCCGCCTTGTGGTGGATCTCGAGGCATGGGTGTGACCACGGCGCCGCGTGCTACGACCACGAGGCCATGCCCGGCGTCGTCCTCCTGGAGGCCCACCGCCGGCAGCTGTGGTCATCGGTGAGGACGGGATCGCGTGGCGCGCGCGACTACCCGCCAGCCGCGGCGTGTCGCTGGGAACCAGCGTCCTGTGGCTCGAGAAGCAGGCACGACGGCTGGGCCCCTCCAGCCCCGGTGGACTCACCGCCGGGCCCGCGCCTCGCCCACGGTCAACACCCACGATCTCTGACCGCCGGCTACCTGGCTGACGAGCGCACGTCGATCTGCGTGAGCGCTTCGGCCGCGCTCAGCGAGCCGGTCGAGCAGGTGCGCACCGGAGGCGCGCATCGAGCGCGACCGACGACCGCCCGGCTGCGGCGAGCACGGCCGGTGCCGAGGCCCCACCCGAGCGTCAGGTCGCGGGAGGCCGCACCGCCACGTGGTGCGCACTCGGTGCTGGTCGGCGTCGCGGTCGACGGCGGGGAGCGGCGCGCCTCAGATCCGTAGCCCGGCACCGACCAGAGTACAACTGGCGGATCCCATCTGGCCGCGACGGCGCGGGCGAGGTCGTCCTGTCGACCGACCTGCCCGAGAACGCGCGCCTGGCAGCCTGCCGAGCGTCGCGCGACGGCGCTTCTCGGGACGATTACTACACTCCGCGCCCACTGGCCAGACGGCCTGAGGCGGGCGACGTTGAGAGGACAGGGGTCCCCGGGCCGTCATGACACGGCCGGGGCCACACACCAGCGGTCGAGGTCCGATGGGACTGGAGCGCGTTCGTCTACGCCCAGGTCATGGAGCGTGTCGCCGGCGCTGCGCGGCCTGGGTGACATGGCCCAGATCGGTCTCGTCACCTCCAGGGCGGGCGAGACGGGACGATCGGCTGGTCCGCCGGTCTCGATCTGAGCCGCGACCAGCTGATGACGGCTGCTCGCATCGATGGTGTCTCCTCACTGTCCAGGAGGGTGAAGCCCTTGCCCCAGATCATGTCCAGCCCCAGATGGACCAGATGCTGTGGCCGTCGCCTGGTGATGACGCAGGCGCGTGGATGGATCTTTCGTGATGCACCTGCTGATCGGCGTTGTGGCGTTGACCTCGCCCCCGCCGGGGCGGTGTCCGGGTGATGGCCACACCAGGGCCGGATGATCGCCGGAGAAGATGGGCCGGAACGTCACCGAGAGCGACGACGACGCCGATACCGGCGACTGACGGTCAGGTCACACCGCAGGTCCTCCGATGTCTCCGCGATGGTGTCCGCGTTAGCCGACCACGCCCGTACGATGTCGCCGAGTTTGACGACACCGTGCTCCCGTGGTCTTCAGGGCTGGCTCGTCCACGAGGGAAATCATCCTCCAGCTCGTAGCGCGCAGCCGCGTGATGCAGGGTTCGATCTCCACGATGTTGTCGAATCCTCCGAGGCGTCAATGATTTTGTGCCTGAGACAGCGGCCTCCTGGTCTGCCCAAGTTTGCCGGCCCAGTGGGTGATGGTGCCGATGAGGCGTCAGGGCATGGGCAGGTGCAGTCGTGGTGCGGCACCTTTCGCCGGTACCGGACTAATGGTCCATACCAGTACTCCATGGCAGCTACCCGAGGTTGTCCAGTACCGACCTGGCCAGCCCCCCTCAAGACGACGAGCGGTCCGCGGGAAGGCGGCCTAGGCTGCCACTGGACCACAGGGTGTAGCGGTCGGCGCGAACAAGGCATGAGTGTCGATGGCGCAGTGCTCGTGGAAGGTGCGCCGGTGATGTCCAGGTCGGGCGCCCTGACGGAGAGCAGCGCCGCCTCCTGGGCCGTGGCCGCGTGGGCCCGATCATGTCCTCACTCCCCACTGCGGGCGCCAGGTCGGCGCGTCGCTCGGCGTAGACCGAGAAGTTCGCTGCGCAGCAGGTTGCGAGTGTTAAGTGAAATCCAGTTCTCGATCGCCATGGGATGGCGCTGGCGGTCAGCAGGCGCGACGCAGGTGGTGGACCCGGCCTGACCTCGAGCTCGCGCCTCCGCTACGGTCTCATCGGAGGCGACGGTCCGGGCCTGTAGCAGACGACGCTGGCTCCATCCCGCGCCGCTGATCTCCTGGGTGAAGGGAGGTCGTCGGACCCGCAGGTCGAGCTTCGCGTTACGAAGGTTCCTTGCCCTGGTGGTGCCCAGGACGCCGTCGACGACGAGGGTGTTGATGGCTTGGCGCACGGTCAGTGGGGAGATTCGAACTGCTCGCACAGCTCGGCGTCGAGGGTACCACGTTGCTGGCGAGCCTGTTCATCTGTGTCCAGCAGGTGATTGGTGCACGATGACGTACTTTGCCGGCTTCGCCCAGCATCCTGGACTCTGTTGACAGTGGGGCGGACGCAGCCAGGCGGGGATGGCGACCGCTGCTTCCGCCAGTCGCATCGACTTTCACAGGAAGACGAGTGCCCCTGCGCTGACATTGAAGGTTCTATCGGCTTGGTGTCACTGGTCCCAGACGTGTTCGGCGTCGATCCGTCCTGACTACCACCGTCACGGTATCTCTTGACGCGCAGTGCTGCCGCGCGATCCCGGGAACTGGTGAACACCTTGCGTCAGTCAAGAAGAAGACGGGCGGTGCTTCGCCCCGCCCAGCGTCTGGGAGATCTCGATGCCGCCGCACGCCGCCTCCCGCAGCGGGTCTGCTGCCAGTTCAGCAGGTGATGCCAGGTCGAGGCTCGCTGAAGGCGTCCTGGCTGCAGCCCGCCGCAGACATCTCAGTGGCCGGTGGGGCGGTTCTTCGATAACCTGCCCCTCATCTTCGCCGTTGGCGCTGCCGGGATTCGCCAAGAAGGCCGATATTCCACCGGGTGGCTGCGTTGCCCGGCTTCTGTCTACTGCGCGTCACCTGACCATGTCCCATCATCATGGGCAAGCCTGCCTCGAGCAAGGGAGGCCCTCGACTGCCTCCACACCTTCGATCCCGCCACGGGAAGATCGCACAGGTCGGCCCCCGAACCAAATTAAGCTCAGGACATCCCCACCAGACGCCCATCAACCATGGGGTGCTGGGCGGCATCGTCATCGGCGTCGCCGCCGCCCTCGCTATGCAGCGCTACTACCGCGTCAAGCCGCCCGACTGGCTGGCCTTCTCGGTGGACGCCGCTTCGTCCCCATCGTCACTTCCGCGCTGCGCTTGTCATCGCCCCGTGATGTCGGCTCTTCACCCGGCCTCTCAACTGGCTCATCAACGAACAGCTCGGCGGCTGGCCCATCAACGCCGGAACTCATGGGCATCGCCGGAGCCCCATGGTCTTCGCCCTCACCGTCAACCGCCTGCTCGGTCCCTTCGGCCTGCACCTTCACCTGCCTGACTCCGTGCCCTGGTTCCAACTCGCCTCGCCAGATGGCCTCCAGATACGGCGCACGTGACATCACTCTGCTTTCCAGGGTGTGGACGGCTCGAACTCACGGACCAGGCCTACGACCGGCTTCTTCCGACTGGGCGATGTTCGCGCTGCCCGCCGCCGCACTGGCCATCTGCACTGCCAAACCAGCAGCCGCGCAAGGCGACCGGCGCCCCTCATGGTCTCGGTGGCCCTGACCGCCTTCATCACCGGCATCACCGAGCCCTCGAGTACCGCTCGCTCACGTGGCTCCGGGATTCACGCGTCCACGCGGTGCTGACAGGTTCCTCCCGTCATCGCCAACTTCCTGGGCGCGAAGGACGGCTTCGCCTTCTCCGCCGGAGCGATCGACTACCTGCCCTCAACTTCGGCAAGTCCGCCGAGCCTCCGGTGGTGGTCTGGCGGACCGCTCATGATCGTCATCATGGGGCTGGTCTACGCCGCTTCGCCCACCAGCTCTCCTTCAGGTTCCTCATCGTCGCCCGACTTCAAGACCCTGGGCGTGAGGGACGACGGACGTCGACGCCTTGCCGCCGCGCAGGTCGCCGCCGCCACGTCCACGGGCAAGAAGCGTCGCGGAGCGTCTGGGCGTTGAGAGATTCGGTGTCGGGATGTCGGGGCTGGAGACTATGAGTTAGCCGAGTATCATGCGCTCGGCCCCAACTCATGGTGTGTCGTCGGGTCCCGGTTCGCCACTTCGACCGGGACCCGAGGCGGCACGGACGCTCCGGGCCCCAGCGGTTGCGTCGCCACGCAGCGTGTCGTCGAGGTTCGCGCACGATCGCCGCAGTGCGGCTGGGGCCTGGGCGGGATCAACCATCCCGTCAGGGCGGCGGCCACGCGCCTGTAAGGCCCAGCCTGGTGGCACAGGACCGCCGGTCAGCAGGTTCTCAGCCATGGAAGGTGCGCGAGACCACACGGAGTCGATGGCCTCCACATACGCCCCCACGAAGTGGAGCGCAGCTCGGGGTGGCGCTCTCGACATTGGTCAGCCCCGTGACGCGCACCTGGGTCCTTATTAAGCATGGAGGCGTCGTCGACGAGGGCCCGCCAGGCTCAGTGCCACCTGGGGTCGGAAACGACGCCTGCCCGGCGGCGCCGCGTCCCGCAGGTCGCGGTCCCGGGCCTCGGCGCGGGATCGTTCTCCCGCTGCGGGTCAAGGCCACCAGGCCGACCAACAGCAGGTCCCAGCGCAGGTCCTGGTCGACGTCGAGACCGCCGAGAGCCTGTTCCTCCACAAGCCCGGCGATGGTCGAGCTGCTCATCGGTGACGGCGTGAGCGGCCAGGCCCGGACCAGGCTGGAGCTGCTTGCCGGGTCAGCTTGCCCGCGCCAGCCCCAGCAGCCGGTCGGCGGTGCCTGGGCGAGGTCGCGGCGTACGGCCGGGGGCAGTGGAAACCGGACAGGCAGGTGGTGATACGTCCCAGCAGTCCCTGACGACCGAGGAATGCCCCTGACGCCTTCAGTGCCCGCAGGGCAGCGTCGAGGAAACGGGCGCGAGTCACTGCCGTCGCGCACCATGTCCCAGGCTGAGGCCAGGACGATCGAGCGCGGCAGGAGTCGGTGAAGGCCCGATGTGCTCGAGGCCGAAGGACAGTGAGTCCTCATCGAGTAAGGACCCTATGCAGGTGAGGTCGTCGTCACGAGGACGAGGACATCTGCCCTCTGGCGCCGACCAGCCAAACCTTGGTCAGCTCGTCGACATCGAGCCTGATGCGGCTGGCGGCTCCAGCGCCCCGGCCCCTGGCCGGTCAGGTTGTAGCAGCCGACCACCCGGTGTTGAGCAGCGAGGCCGGTGAGTCGGCGGGATCCTCCCGGCGGACGGCCACCTGGGTGATGAGGCCGTCGGCGTCAGTGGCCAGTTGCGTGCAGGTCACACTGGCCTCCGAGCCACAGGCGGTCCAGGTGGCTCAGGTTGCGTCCAGAGACCGCCCAGCCTGATGGAGCAGGTCGCTTCAGCTCGGCGCTGGCGTAGGCGTGCGCCCCAGGTAGCGCTGGATGCCGGCGAAGAAGTTCTCCCGGCCCACGTATCCGCCGAGCGCGGCCAGGACCGAGGCCCCTATGTAGGTGGGTGATGCCGCTCGAAGTTGACCTCGACGTCGTGCAGGTCGGATCCCCGCGGCCACGGGGTGGGGTGGAGGACAGCTGGTCCGGTTGTAGGTCTACCCCTTCTCCAGGGTCTGGAAGGTCGTCCAGGGCCTGGTTCCAACGGGTGATCTCGGCGGTGGCCAGGCGGGAGGTGTACCGGCGAAGGACCTGTTGAGCCACAGGTCGTTCCACCAGGTCATGGTGACGCGTCCCGAACCACGCGTGAGCCGCTCGTGCAGGATCAACATGGCTCGCTCCACACGGGCCTCTGTCGGCCGGAGCGAAGATGTAGTCGTCGCGGTGGTGACGCAACTGGAGCACTCTCCATCGCCCCGGCGTTGAACTCAGGAACGAAGATCTGGTCTAATGGTAAGGCGTAGGGGTGGGCGGAAACAGATCCTCGTAGTAGGCGTAGCCCTGCTATCAGGTCCAGGATCCTCTGGAGTCCAGCGGCTCGACCAGGCTTTTCGGTAGACTCTCAGGGCACGACGCGTCCACCGGCGACGTACCGTCGGTCGCACCGGGCGATAGGGCCCGGCGACGATGGCCGTGACGTAGGGAGCCCAGGCTGGTGGTAAAGGGAAGGCGACGGTGGGCGTCCCCTGAACCATCGGCGGCCTTGTGGAAGCCGGGTCAGGAGTGGGGATAACAGCACCGTCCAGCGCCTGCCGGCGCGGTGACCGTGAAGGTGAAGGGGAGGCCTCGAGATCGGGCTGCTCGAAGACGGCGAATACCTGCCGGGAGTCGGGGAATTGAACTGGCTGTAGAGATAGGTCCGCCGTCGGCTGGTCAGGAAGCGGTAGCCCCTCTCCGTGTATGTAGCGCAGTCGGCGACGACGACCAGCTCATTGTCTGCGGCCAGATCAGCGCGATACGTGAGTCTGCACTTTATGGGCTGAAGAGGCGCGATGTGATGGAGCGACTGTCGGTGCGATTGAGTGTCGATGAAGGTGGAGGAACCTGGGTATGAACCGCGTTGTGGTGGAGCCGAAGACCCGCCGCGGACTATGGACGACGTCATAGCTCTGGGTCCGTACGGTTGCGCTGGTGCTCGGCGGCCCTCAAGACGAGTCAGGTCTGATCAGCAAGAACCCGCGAGGGCGGCCCATGGGGCGCGCCAAGATTGTCTCACCTTCTGATCGATACCGGCAGTGCCTGAGGTAGCGGCGATTGTTAAAGCGGGGACGACACGGCGCGTCGTCCCCGCAGCGACGTTGTTCATGGACGGGAACGTCACGGATTGTAGTCAGATGCGGCTCAGGCCTTGTTGCGGTGACGAACAATTGCGGGCGGCGCTCCTGCCACGACCAGGAACGGGCGGCGATTCGCCTGAAGAGCAGGCCGTTGGCAACCGGTATCGCTTGTGGAGCCGCCGCCAACCCAGAGTTCCACCGCCGCCCGGTTCTCCGAGGAGGAGTCCCGGCGTTCGAGCCTGTTGTTGCCCGTCGCCCCGCCCTGTTCTCGCCGGCCTTTGTCTCTGTCGGCCTTGGCCTGTTTTGGTTCCACCGGCGTTGGTACTGCTGTTGCTTCCGCCGTTGCTGCCGCCACCGTTGTTCTCGGTATCTCTTCTCGCCGGGCCTTCTGTTTCGCGCGGTCTTGTCACCGCTGGTCGCTTGTTGCCGCCACTGCTGTTCTGCAGCCGAGCGCCTCAGTGGCGTTCCTGCTCCACTGGTCTTCTGCCTATGTGCTCTGACGCTCGGAGGTCGAGCGCTCGGTGGTGTTCTGTTCGAGTTCTGAGCTCGGAGGTGGAACGCTCCGTGGTCTTCTGCCCGTTCTTGTCGCCAACGCCGCCGTTCTGGGTCTTCTGCCTGAGGTTCTGGTTTCACCGCCGTTGTTCCTTGTGGTCTTCGCTCGAGGTCGGTCGCCACCGCCGTTGTTCGGTGGTCTGCTCGGAGGTCTTGTCGCCACCGCCGCCGTTCCCGGTGGTCTCTCGCTCGGAGTCTTGTCGCCACCGCCACCGGTGGGTCTTCGTCTGCCCACCGCCACCGTTGTTCTGGTGGCCCTGCTCCGTGGTTCGTCACCGCCACCGTTGTTCTCGGTGGCCCTGCTCGAGGTCTCGGTCCTGGTGGGTGATGCCTGAGCTCGCATGGTGGCGGTGCTGGCATCGTGGTGACGGTCTGCTGGTGGCCGTCTCTGCTGTGGTGAGAGCCGGTCAGCACCATGTACCCCCGTCGGGGCGTCAGTGGAGCGGGAAGCACCCGAGGTTGCTGTTAGCACAACCGTCAGCTCACTCGGCGTAGTTGATGCTGGAGTCGCTCTTGCCCTGAGGAGGACCAGACCTTCGCCGCATAGAAGCCCTGGGCGGAAGGTAGTTGGTCTGGGACTGGCTTCCGCGGCGGGAGACCCTGTAGGAGCCGGAGATACGCGTGTCGTCGAAGTAGATCCTGTCTGCTGCTTGCGACCCGTCATCTCAGTCTTGTCACCGTAGGTCATGCAGCCAGCGCCAATGGTCCACCCGCCGCGTGGTGGCGGTGGTTGTGCCGATGACCCTAGATGAGTCAGGTCGAGGTCGAGGTCCACGTGCCGTCCGCAGCCGTCTTCGGTCTTGACGACGTCGAAACGAGCCGTCAGGTGCGCGTTAGCGATGCCGACGGTGAATGCCTCGCAGCTGGTCTCGGGAGATGGTGAAGGACGTGTTGGTGCTGGAGGAGGCGAAGGTCTTCTCCGAGTGATCTTGGAAGCTGCTGCCAGCGGCGGTTCTGTCGGGGGGCCGGAGTGGCCTCGCTGGTCTTGTCAGAGCTGGCTGGGCTGAGCAGGCTTGCCGGGGTGTGCCCTGGCGGTGCTGCTGGGGGGTACTGAGCTGTTGCTGTTGGAGCTGTTGGAGTGAGAACGAGCAACACGAGGCTCCGGTCAGGCGAGCCGGCGCTGGCTGCATGGCGGGCGTCCAAGACGCATGTCCTCCTAGGTCGACGGGGAACGATACGTTACGATCCGATTTTTCGTCGACTCGTTATCTACCGTAACGATGAATAGGGGCGAGGGCGTGGGTCCTGAGGTGATACCAGCTACATGTGGGAGTGTCCTCGCTCACGTGAAAATATGGGTGGTCGCAGAAGGGCGACGAAAGGCTGATATGGCGGAAACCTCGGGGTCTCTCCGATGAGTGCGACTACAGGCGCCCGCTGGCCGACAGGTTTTGGGCGTGTACCGGTAGCCGCCAGTAGACGCGCGACTGCCAGGAGACGATGATCGACTCCATCCTGAGGTCCTGTCAGCGTCGATGACCGTCGTGGTTCCGGCCCGTCCGGCTTTGGGAGGCGCTATATGTCCCAGTGAGACCAGGTCTGCGGAGCCCGGTACCTGAGTCTAGAGATGTTCCCGGCCACGGTGTGCGCCAGTTGATGGAGCGAGATGGTTACTGGCCCTCTGCCCGATGGCGGACACAGTACGGCCCTTCAAAGTGACGGTGGCTGTGGACTGCCGCGGCGTTGGGCGCCGTCGGCCTGGCTCATGTGGCCACCCAGCTGTGCCGGTGACTCCGGATGCCGAGCGGACAAGGGCTGAAGTGTCGATCCCACTGAGACGGTGGTGGTTTGCGGAGGTGAGGTCTGGGTATCGGTGAAGGTTCTGAACCGGCTGTGGATGTAAACACCCCCAACGCCTCCTGTGAGTCGAGATGATGCAGGCGAACTGAGCCATGTCGATGGTCACCAGATGCGTGGTGGGGATTCCCAGGCCGCACAGGCGTTGATCGTGCGTTCTGCGGTCCTGGACGTAGGTGTAGTGGCCAGGCGGTCCAGCTCCATGCCTCACAAGCTACGGTCAGGTCCTGGGCAATACGACGCGAGTCCGTCCTGGCTGGCAACAGGGCAGCGATGCCCGGCGCGGGAGCCTTCCACCGAGGGTTCCGTAGCGGCTCTGGTCTCCCGGCACGGTGGCGCGCGAGTCGGTTCTAGATCAACCAGTCTCGCCGCGCCGTTATGAGAGGTGGAGGGCATGGCGATATCGACACGTGCGGGGCGATGAACCAGGATGTTTTTTCGCCATCTGCCCCCAGCGCCAGGGCGTAGTCGTCATGACCGCAGCGTCAGGCCGAGACGATCTGCGTCGCCTCACCAGCGCGCCCGATGCCTGTGCCACCCGGCCCTGGGCGTCGCTGCAGGGGGAGGGAGAGTGTGTCGCCGGTGGCGTCCGGGAGGCCTGAGGGGCCGCGCCAGCTGTCGTGGGAGGTGGATTCCGCGTGTCCGGCTTCGCGTGCCAGCCGCATGGGACGCGCGCGTGGCGTGGACGGGATGGAATGACCGCCGGGGAGGACAGCACGCAGGTTCCCGGCGGGAAAAGTTCCCCAGAGTCAGACCGGGAGGAGGCGATTCAGGCTCATGACACGTGACAACGAGGCGCTGCCACCGATGGTTACCGAGGGCGTGCAATGCTGCCGAAGAGCAGGCTGTTGGCACCGGTCTGGGCCAGGGCTTGCCCGAGGTGGGGAGAGGCCGCCGGGTGGCGTCGGTGCTGGCCGGGACGTTCACGCCGGGCAAGCTGGAGGCGGAGCGGTCGGTTGGCGGTGGCGCCACTGTTGTCGGTGATGCTTGTTGTTGCTCGTTCTCGACGAGGTCGAGGCGTAGGTCCTGACGACGACGGTCTTGGTATGTTGCTGCCTCGCCGTGAATGGTCGCCCCTTTCGATGGTCAGCGTGTACTCGCCGTCATCCACGTTCGAGGGGCCGGAAGCTCGCCCGCGACGCCGTTGCCGTCAGCTGTCAGGCGTGCCGACGGGGTAGTCTTGGAGGAGTTTATCTTGCTGGGACCAGGGTGAGGTGACCTCTTTCCTGGGGAAGCCCTGACGTCCACCGTGATCTTCCGCGCCGTTCTCGTCGGTGGTGATCTGTGTGCGCCAGTCCACGTCGCAGTGCCGTCGTAGCGCGATGCCTGCTGGTCCTGGCCCTTCTCCTCGCCGTAGGAGACACAGCCGCCACGAGGGACCAGCCGTCGTCCGAGCCGTCCGTCTTGGCCCTGTGCGCCAGTGGACCTGACTGTGTCAGATGTTCAGCGTGGTGGACCAGTTGCCCTCGTCGGGGGCGGTCTTCTGTCGATGGTGGATTCCCCGTCTGAGGTGTGGAGGGCGATGCTGACAGCCGCGTCCTTGCCGGTGCAGTTGGTGCCCGGACACCGAGAAGGCGGTGTCCGAGGGGTTGACGATGACCTGGTCCTCGGCGAACTTGAAGCGAGGGAGTCGCCGTGGTCAGGCGGGAGGCGCGGCGGAGGCGCGATGGCGGTGCCATCATGCCTGCGCAGGCCAGGGGCGTCCGGAGACGGCTGAGTACTCCAGATATAGACAGGTGGCAAACCGGTGAGTCGGGTGTCATCATAGTTGCCCCCACCCTAGCGTTCCTTGTGGGCGAGGTTCTACGGTTTTTCTGAATGAGGTATCGACCTCAGTCGGGAGAAGGTGATTCTTCTGGGCGAGGCAACGAGTTTCGGACCCGGGGTTGAATCCGGAGCGACCGCCGTTTTTACCAACAGAATCCTGCCTGCTCGGTGACAACCACAAGGCGTCGTCGGAATCCAACGCGAAGGCCTTGTATAGAACGTATCCACATTGTGCGCACGATTCCGTTAAGCAACGGAACTCCGCCGCGAGTGCGGGTCGACGGTCAGGAAG
>BNJU01003593.1_pt1 | contig 20725 bp, 12 predicted proteins | sample 8539281 | NCBI WGS metagenome assembly BNJU01 (sample SAMD00202456, study PRJDB9452) | human saliva metagenome | isolation source: human saliva | place: Japan
ATGGAGCAGTAACAGTGGAAGGACACGAAAGAGAACAGATTGCAAGGGCAACAATAGGAAACGGTACAATCGAAGGAAATGTGTTTGGCGGAATCCACAGGGACATTAAGACATCAAGTGAAATAACAAAAGGTGTGGAAGTAAAACCAGTAAGAGTGGAATACAATGATGAAAGGTCTGATTGGGGCTCAACTAACAAGATATTGGCTCAAAATGCTGGAACTCTTGGTAAATTTTTGGATAATGTAAATAAAATTAAAGGATGGAATTTAGTTGATAATGTTGTAGGAAAACCAGTAACAAATACTATTAATGCATTCTTGCCAGAAAAAGAGAAAATTACATTGACGAATAGTTATGAAAGCACATTTAAGAATACAACATATGATGCAGTAAGAAGTGTTGAGGATTTTATTGATAAAAATGGAAATGGTACTGTAGGATTAATTCCAACATCAGGAATGCACGGCGGATTTATAGAACAAATTCCTAAATTTGTTATTGAAGATGAACAGAAAGTTTATAAATTGGTTCTTACTATTAAAAATGGTGAACCTAGTTATGAACTGAAAGAAGTAAGCAGATTGGATTCAGAAGAGTTACTAAAAAAAGGAGAAAAAGTAAAGGTATTTAATAACGGAATGAATGAAACACTAGAAAAAGCAGTAATGAATACTGCAAAACAATATGCTTATGGACATGGAGATGGCGTATATGAAATGGCTCTAATTTATAATCCAACAAGAGGATTTGTAGCTGATGCACTTGAAACAGGACTTGGAAAAGTTTTTGATGGCAAAAATGCACCTAGTTTAGGAGTGTCAAGGGGATTTGAAACAGCTCTAAGGACAAATGATCCACATCAAAGCTATGAATTAAGAAGCTACAGTCAAGGAAATATTATATTAAAGGGAGCATTAAATAATATGGCAAGAAAAGATGATATAAAAATACCAAACTTTAAGTTAAGTCATATGGCTAGTCCAATTATGGATAAAACATTTGCCAAAGGTTCATACTTACAATCTCACTTAGGATATACAAATATAGGTTCAATAGGAAATTTATACGACGGAGTAACAAGTGAAAAGACAGGAATGTTCTTTGGTAAAGCAACAGCTGGACTTGCTTCAGAAATGATAGATGTAAATTATGATCCGAATAAATTTGACAGCGAAAGGGAAGCATTGTTAAACGGAACAAAAGGACATTATATTCATGAATTTACAAAAAAGATTCCAGGACTAGGAGAAGCAATGGGAAATATAGAGCAGACACCTCAGGTGAAAGCACCTTTGTTTGAAAAAATAAAAGGAATGGACATGGATGGTTATATTTTTATTGATGATAAAAGGATTCAAAACATATATGCTAAACAGTTTCCAGAAAAAGATCAAACTATAGATGTGAAAGTAATGAGAAAAGAATTAAATAAGGAATTTAGTAGACACAGAATATATTTTGATGGAGATTTTGGATATAAAAATCAATTAGATGAATTAGAACAGGCAAAAAATGAAGCATTGAGAACAAATGATAGAGAAGGATATAAAGATTTAATAGAACAACAAAAAAAAGTTAACAATGAAAGACAAGAAAATGTAATAACTATATTAGAAACACAGCGAATACCTAGAGCAGATTATGATAAAGATTTAGTAGAACAAAGAAACAATGTCTTAAAAGAAGAATTGAAAAATTTAGATCCTAAAAATCCTTCATTGAAAACAAATGAAACAGAAACTCAAAATCTCGAAATAAAAATAATTTGCAACAAAATAATAACAACAATTTAGAAGATGCTTTAAAAAAATCTGAGAGAAAGGGTTGGAAAAATAAAATGAGAAAAATTAAAATATATTTTGTTATTTGTAATACTAATATTTGGATTGAATTCTTGTCTAACTACATTGGTAGGTTGGGGAATATGTGAACAATATGGTGGATGTATGACCCTAAAAAGTGATCCAGGTGGAATAGATAATTATTTTTATAAAAATCCTTTGGAAGCAAAACAATATATAAATTCTTTAACTAGTATGGAGAAGAAAAATAAAAAAATAGATGAAAATGTATTTATAAATGTTCCAAGAGATATTATTTTGAAAAAAAGCAACAGAAAATGGATGGAAATATTTTTATGATGAAAAGAGAAAAATAGGATTTGAAGTATATATTATTGATAAAAAAATAAATACAGTATGGTAGAAAGTAGATATAATAAAATTGATACATCATTTAAATTAATAAAAAGAATCAAAAAAATTTACGAATTTTTAAAAATATAGTTGGTAGAAGTGTTTATATAAAAATATCACAGGATTATTATATATTTTTGATGATACTACACAAGAAACTATGAATGGATTAAGAGATTTTTATATCTACTTAATTGAATTAAATTAAACTTAACTCTATATTCAAGATAAAATAGTTCATATTTTTGTGTGCTTCAAGTTATTCAAAAATTCACTATACTTTATTCAAAGACAAAACAACATAATAGACATACTAAAAACACAGCGAATACCTAGAGCAGATTACGATAAAGATTTAGTAAAACAAAGAAACAATATTTTTAAAAGAAGAATTGAAAAAAATTTAGATCCTAAAATCCTTCATTGAAAACAAATGAAACAGAAACTCAAAAATCTTGAAATAAAAATAACATATTCCCAACAAATAGAAATATAAATGATACTATTCAAAAAGTTGAGAGAAAGAGTAGGTGATTAATATGAAAAATTAAAGTTTATGTTATTGATATTGATAAGTATTTTTGTTTAAATTCCTGTTTATTAACAACAGCAGCGGCAGGAACATATTTATTGGGGACAATGGGGACTTATTATTGTGCTGAATATGATTGTACTCCTACTTCAAAATTAAAAAGAAAAAGATAGCGATGGAGTAAAAATTTTTGTAGAAAAGAAACCTTTAGAAGTTAAAAGTTATTTTGAATCTATAAAAAGAGGGTTAGTAAAAATAAAAAGGAGGAAAGGAGGAAACTTTTTGTTATTAATTTACCTAAAAATTTTATTTTTATGGAAACAGGTTATTATTTATACGATGAAGATAGGTTTTTCAATAACTGATTTAAAAATATTTCAAAGAAGTATACAATGGTAGTACGAAAATGGAGATTATAAACTTGCGGGTAATAATAAAGGAGTTTATACAGTTATTGTTAAAGGTAACTATACTTATAAAATAAAAATTATCAGAGAATTATTATGCAATTACACCGTATTATGAAAATGAAATACCAAAAGAAGCACATGAGATATATGATTATCTTATTGAAAATTTATAAAGTCAATATTTTTAAAAATTAAGTGTACCTAAAATTTTGGACAATCAATTGCTTACATGAGCTTTTTAAATGAAAGGCTATATATAATATTAATAATCCAGACATAGGTAAGTTGGTAAAAAGATCAAAGAAAAATGGATTTACTCATCGTTGTATTGATGGTAAATTTGAATAATTTGTTAAATTTTTTCAAGGATTATTGAATAATTCTTAAAAAGGAAAGAGAAAGTATAATGAAAAATTATTATTAGGAACTATAGTTACAATCTGCTGCTTAAATGCAGTTGCTAAAAATAATGAAGTAATTAAGTTAAATAATTCTTCAAGACAAGTTGTTGCTGATAAAATTGATGAAAATTTAGAAAAACATTAGATTTTTAGTCAATCTAATATAATTGGTTCAGAGGCATTAAAGGAATTAAAAAAATCTTCAACAAACGAAGATAATGAAACTTCAAAAATATTTTAGTTCCTTTAAAATAAACTAAAACTTCAAAATGACCGTTGTTGTAAAAGACATCGGTTATGTACCGCATATAATTTAGATATTTAAAACAATTTTTACCCAACAGATTCTATAAAAAGTAAAAAGATGAAACAATATTGATATGAGCGTCCAGAAAAATATATAATTTTTGAGCATAAATTTTTATATAAACTCCTAAAATTACAATTGACACTCCCTTTTTTTATTTATCTTTCCAAAAATTTTGAAATTAAATCTTTAACTTTTTCATTAAATTCTTTACTTAAAAAAATAGTCTTTTACTTCTTTCTGAATACTGGAAAGTCTAGTTGCAGATTCCATAATTTTTAGTAACAGGATTTTTCTTTTTCCTGAACTGAATCTCTTTATATTTTTCTTCTAATTTAAATTGCTTTTCAAATTCAAAATATTGTTTTTTTAAAGTCAGTTCTTCTTCAAAAATTTAACAATTTCTTTCAAAATTAATTACTGGATAAAACTTATTTTTTTATACATTCCATAAAGATAAGATTTCTGATTAAATTTCTTAGATTTTTAGATTACTTTTTTTCTTCCATAGTTATTACTCCTTTTTTTATATTTATTTATAAAATTTCTTATTTAATTTTGTAAAAATAATATTTTTTTAGCTCTCTGCAAGAGCGAGTGAACCAACAAATGATATTGCCGATTTTTTTCGGTAATGTCATTTTTGGTGTAACGAGCTACAACTTACTATAGTAAGTTGTAGAAAGATTAATTCTAAATTTGACTAATCTATATTAAATATAATATAATAAAAATATAAATAAATCAAGTATCAAAAGGAGAAATTTTTTTATGGAAAAAGCACATAACCTTATTAATATAAAAAGTCAAAAATGTCAAATTATACTTCAATTATTGACCACATTTTTCAGAAAAACATAGGCAGTATAAAAATCAAAATATTAATTCTGAAAAGACTGAATTAAATACAATAATTTTAGACAAATTTGAATATAAAAAAATGGTAATTTTGAGTTATCAGAATACTTTAAAAAAATAAAATTAAAAACCAAAAAAAGATAGCGTTGTTCTAGTCAATTTTCTTTGCAACCTTGATGAAAAAATTTTTGAAAATATGGGTCAAGAAGAGATGACAGAAGTGTTCAAAAAAAATTTAAAGTGGCTAGAAAAAGAATACCCAAAAATGAATTTTATTTCTGCTGTAATTCATTACGATGAGAAAAAAACCGCATATGCATGTCTGTGCAATTCCTTTAGCAGTTAAGGAAAAAAAACTTACTCAAAGAGAAGTTTTAAAAGAGCTTACAAAACTAAATTTAAGCGATAAAAAAAGTGATAAAGAGTTTATAAAAAAATTTCAGAATGAGCATAAGTATACAGCAACTACGCTTTCGGCAAAAAAATATTTTGATGGGAAAAGTTCGCTTTATGAACTTCAAAATAAATGGTTTGAATATCAGAAAAGAACTGTTCAAGGACAAAAATATTGAAATTTTGAGAAGAAAACACGAAGGAAGAAGATATATTAAAAATATTGAAGTCTTTAAAGCTGAAGCACAAAAAGTTGCCGATGAAATGACCGAAGAACTCAAAATTGAGGACATACAAATTCCTGAAGCAAAAGTTTCACTTGAATATCCTAAAATTCATCAAGAAAAACCCTTTTGGGGAGCAAAAAAAGAATATGTACTAAAACAAGATTTTGATAACTATTTAAAAAATCTGGATGAATATTTTTTGAAACATAACGAAAATGTAAATAACTTAACAAAAGAATACAACAGTTCAAAAAACAGCATAATTAGCGACTTTATATACAGCCAAAGCGGAGAAAAGGCAAGAAGCGACTATGAGCTTGCAATGACTAAAAAGAAGCTTGAAAACATAAAAGAAAAGGGAGAAGTGTACCATTTTATCGACAGCAAGTCAAAAAAATTGGAAGAAGGGTTTGATAACGTTATTTCTCAAAAGCTTCAAAAGATTGGAAAGATAGATGAAGAAATAGATGAAAGGCAGAAAGAACTTGAAAAAAATGACAAGTTTATAAAATCTCAAGAAGAAAAAATAAAAGACAATAATTTAATTATTGAGCCAATTATAAAAAAAGGCAAGGAAGAATGGGAAAAAGAAAAAGTTCAGCTAAGACAAAATTTTGATAAAAAAATTGATACTGAATACAGAGAAGTTGTAAGGGAAGCTAGAAAGTATATAGCTGATGGACAAGATGCAAAAGAATTTCTGGAACAGAATCAAGAAACTATAGATTCTATAAAAGATTACAAGTTAAATTATAAGGCAAAACAGCAGGAGTTAAAGGATTTAGAGCCAAATTTTAAAAAAAATATCAGAAACGAAATTGAAACTGAATTTAAAATCAAAGAAGACAGATTGAAAAAATCTCAGGAAAAAATTTCTGAAAAAGAAAAAACTCTTGAAAAAGAGTCGCTTGACTTAAATGCCAGAAAAGAGAAAATTACTCAAAGAGAAAACGGACTAAACACAAGAGAAGAAAAACTGCACCAAAGAGAAATAAACATTGAACCAAGAGAAAACGCATTAAACAAGCTATCTCAAGAATTAAGCAGAAAAGATGACAGATTGCAGAAAAAGGAGCAGGAAATTGACAAACAAATAGATCAAATGAAAGCTATTACAGAAAAATCTCTTGAAAGAGAAAAGCAACTAGCAATCAGGGAGCAGAAAGTAGGAAGAACGGAGAATAAAATATTTCTTAGTCAGGATGAAGAAATAAGCAATTATCTTTTTAACATTTTTGAACTTCAGGCACAAATAGAAAATTATGATGACATAACTGCTCAAATTGAAGAAAAGAAACAAGATAAATTCTGTAAAACAAAATAAAATATCTAATAAAATAAAAAGATTTTATTTCAAATTTAAGCGATCTATTCAATCAGGGATTCTATGAACTTGTGGATTTTTGTTAAAACAAAAGTAAAAATTTTTTTCTGCAAACAAACAGATTGAAAGAGAAAAATACCTGAAAATGATGAAATATTTTTTGATTTAGTAGAAGATTACAAGAACTGTGAAAAAGAAGAAAAAAAATTGGAAAAATTAAGAAGAGAACAGGACAGAGGCTTCAGCAGATAATAAAATTTATAATATATTTGCCAAAAGATTTTTAAAAAATTTTATTTTTTTAGTGGAGCAATATTCCAGGAGGTCATATGAAGCAATATAAAGGCTCATATTCAACAAGAATTAAGTTTTTGATATAAAAGGTCAGGTAGAAGGGAAAAGGCTCTTAAAACTAAAATTTGAGCGTCTGAGACATATTCGGCATATTTATTATTGATTCCACCATTTATACACAGTCATTTTTGACAATCCGGTATCTCTGATGCACTGAGCCTTTTTTCCATCAGGATTATTTTTTCTCCACTCTTTTACCTGATTTTCTTTTGTGCCACTTCCTTTAGGTCGACCTCCCTCATTAACATATTCTCCCATTTTTTTCCTTATTTTTTTTATCTCTTTTAATAATTCTAAATGTGCTTTCTGTTTTCTTCCATTCCTTTTGTTTTTGGGAATGTCAACATTAGTCAGTTTTGCTATAGTATCTCTAGGAAATGTAAAATAATTATCATGATAACAATTTAAAGCTGCCACAATATCATCAATTTCAAAATGATTATCTTCCTCCTCAGTTCTGTTGTCTAAAATTTCCAGAAATCCAAAAGCATCCTTTTCTAACTCTTCATAGCTTATCCCACACTTTTTAGCATAAATTGCCAGAGTCATAATCCCAAAATATCTATGACCCGCACCTATTTTCTCTATAATTTTCATTTTCCACCAGTCATACAAGGCTCTCTTAACTATCCATTTTCTTTCCCTTGCCGGTTCTTTATTTATAATCCTTCTCTCATACCAGTCTGGAAAATTTTTTTTGTAATATTCCAATTTTTTAGATTTTTTCTTATCTTTCTGTGGAAATTTTAAACTGACATCAAATTTACAAAACGGAATACTCGCTTTTAATTCTTCTAAATTCGTTCTTTTACCTACTTTAAAAGCTCTCACAGGATATTCTTTTCCTAATTTGCTCCAAGAGCCAACAGCCCTAAATCCTTGCAGAACTCCAGTCATATCCTTTTCTTTTTTAGAGCTTGTATAATCATTCCAAATTCTATCAATCAGAAGCTCTTTAAATTGAGTTAAAGTTTTCTGATAATGCCGATATAACGGCAACGGTTCATCAAGAAAATAATATAGATGAAGTCCACGGCCGCTATTTACAATGTATGTAGGATTAGGCAAAAGCTTATTTTTAATTTGAAACAGCAGATCTCTAATATTATTTTCCCTAACATAATCCAAATCAATAACAAAAGCAAAAAGAAATCTGGCATTTTTAGAAACCCTATTCTTTCCAAAATAATTAACAGGAGCAATTAAACCAAAAGAAACATCTGTAACATATTTTATTCCTTCCAGATCATCAGTGATAATAAAACTTTTACTTCTTTTCTTTGCTTTACTAATTTGAATACCAATTATATTGCCCTTAATGCTATGATTTTCATCTAGGTGCTCTCCCTTTTTCTGTAAGCTACCTTCAGGAAATAAATCCCTATAGAAAGTAAAAGGATCAACTTCCTTAAACCCTCTATCTTTCAAAAACTTATTTTTATAACCATACAAACGAATCCAATCCTCAACTGAACCTAATTCATAAGGACTAATCCTAACTAAATCATCTTTAGACATAAGAACATCCTCTCTTAACAAATAAATACTTAAAGAATAAAAAAATAAAAACCCAGGGTAAAGGGGACTACCCCTTTAAATCCCCCTCCCTTGACGCTTTATATTATCAATGAGTTTTTATACCTTTTTTTCAATTATACAAAATTTCCCATATTTTTCAAGAAAAAAATTGAAGTGTCTCTAAAATTTAAAAAAACTAAAAATGAACTTGTTTTACAATTCAAACTAGAAATGTATCAAAATGCACTTTTAAAAAAATTTTTAGAAAAGTTAATTCAACAGCATAAATAAAGGATTTGGTAATGTTGTCGGGTGACACCCGACAACATCATAAATTTTTATATTCCTCCTTTATTTTTCTTTTTTTCTTGTAATTTTTTATTTTGGTTTCTATTCTTGTTAGTTCTTTTTCAAATAATTTTTTCTTTCTTCTCTGCTTGACATTCTCTCGTTATTTTTCTTAATTTCAATATTCTTAAATGCTTTTGCCGGGTTGCTCGCTGAAACAATTTCAATTATCTCTGATTCAGCAAAAACATCTTTTTCACTACCAGTTAATTTCTTTACAGCTACTTCAGGCAACTCCAATATTTGTGGGTTCTCTATCCCCCTTGTTTTTGCTTTCTAAGTACAATGTATATTTTCTGACTACCATATTTGCCTTATCTTTTAAAATATTTATCTTGCTTAACCATTTTCTCCAATATCCCTTTGTCTTATCATGACTTGAGAATATTTTATTTGCTTTATAAAGTGCATCATAATAATAAATTGTGTGTTTAGTTATATCTTGTAAATGTTGCGATATATTGTGTTCACAATCAATTAATTCCTCTTTTTCTTCATTTGTTATTTCAAATTCTGAATAGTCTATATCAAAAATTGATGTCTGGTCAGAAAATTTCTGTATGCTTCCTTTAGCAGTTTCCGCATTGCTCAAAAATTGGTTAAGGCCTAGTTTTTCTTTTTTCTTCATATCAGCCCTTCCCTCTCCAAAATTTCTTCAGCTATTTTTGTATAATCTTTTGCACCATGCGAATTTTTCCTGTAATCAAAAATACATTTATTCTGTAACACACATTTGCTTAAATCAACATTTTTTTCGTATAATTGTTTTTAATAAATATTCACCATATTCTGTTTCTAAAAACTTTTCTGTGTCCTTTGACAGATCATCATGCTCTTTCTTTATTAAAATAATTCCTTTTAAATCTCTATCAGTCAGATTCCTTATAAAATCTATTGTTGACCTTAATCCAAGAAGCTCAAACCCTCCTGGCACAAGAACAACATAGACACTGGATGTAAATATAGCACTAGTTGTATACGCATTGAAGCCGGGTGCTGTATCAATTAAGACAGCATCATATTTATCTTCCAATTTGGATAAAAATCTGTCTAATGCTTTGTAATATGCAGAATCTTTATTTTTTAATTGCAGCATATCATCTTCCGTATTGTCAGTACCCGTAATTAGATGTAAATTTTCTTCTATCTCGATTGGTTTAAAATCTGTAATTCTTTTAAGCAGATAATCTCCCAAGGTTGGATAATCTTTGTAATTGTTCGCACCAAAACCTAATGTTAAATTTATTTGTGCATCTGTATCAATTGCCAAAACTTTTAATCCCTTTTTTGCAAAGTACCAGCTCAAATTAAAAACTGTAGTAGTTTTTCCAACTCCACCTTTTTTATTCACGATCGCTATTTTTTTCATGCTCTTTCACCTCTTATTCTAAAATATTATTAAGCTTTATAATTTTGCTATTGATGTCACTAAAACTTAGATTTGTATATATAAGCGTATTATTGATATTCTTGTGTCCTAAAACTTTTTTCAGTTCCACAAGCGATAATCCCGCATTCAGAAGATGCACAGCACGGCTATGCCTAAATACATGAGTATGTGCATATTTCTTATCTATTCCAAGTGCTTCAAAGAGCTGCTTCATATATCTGTTTGTATGATTTTCCGACGCTCTTCCTTTTTTTGAATTTCTTGCAATGTAATCTTTTTCCGTCAGTCCTAATTGAACTTGCTGCTCCAGCAATAATGCATATAACTGTGGCGATATAACAATTTCCTTATAATCTTTCATTTTCTGCTTGGAGTTATTTAATCTTGCAATGACTAAATTTCTCCCCTTATAATTAATTTTTTTAATATCGCTGTATTTCAAGTTTAGAACTTCATTGATTCTAGCTCCTAGTTCGTAAAGCAATGAAAATACCACTTTATAGCAAGGCTTTGCATTTTCAATAACTCTTTTTACATCAGATTCTGTCAGATATTTCACTTTTTCTTCTTTTTCTTCATCCGGAAGAATAATATCATTTTGGTCTGGTATAATAATATCGTTCATAACTTTCCCTTCTTTAATGTATTAATTTTTTTCAAAAACATTCTTTACTGATATAATTATACAACATTTTTTTAAAAACAAGTGAGAAAATGAGGAAAATAAAGAAAAAGGTATGAAACTGGCCTCGAATACAAGCCTTTTATATAGCTTCACATACTCTTTTGAACTATTGTTCTACTGAAAAAAATAAAACTTTTTCTAATAAAATTTCTCTATAAAATAATAATTTTAAATAAATTATAAAAAATTTTTATTCAAAAAAAGATTTTTCAAATAAATAAACTAAAATATTAGAAATCTTGACAATTTGCCAATAGAGGAGTATACTTTTTAAATAATATGAAATTTTAATAAAGAGGTGGTGAAAAATTATAAAAAAATATAACAATACTAATTTTTTTCTCTAGCCACTATTAATTTTTCAGCACCTGTTGATGATGCTACTAAAATTTTAGATATTCAGCAGAGACAGCTTGAGCAGGAAAGAAGCAGGATGGAGCAGCAAAAAAGTCAAGAAGAATTTGAAAATACTAGATTTAATGATGTTCCAAAAATTGATAAAGATAGCAACTTTGATGATAAAAAAATTCTAAAAAGTTTTTTGATAAATGAAATTGATATTGAAGATAAAGACAAACTACTTTCTAAGAAAGAAAAGAAAAACATACTTAAAAAAATATGAATATTTGGAAATGGGTAGCAGCGATATTCAAAATATTCTGGTTGAAATTACTAATAAATTAGTTTCTAAAGGGTATATTACAAGTATTGCGACAGTTTCAGATAAAAATGATTTGACTACAGGAACTTTAAACTTAAAAGTTGTCGCAGGGAAGATTGAAGACGTCAGAATTAATTCTGGCAATGGACTTGATAAATATAAGGAATTTTTTATGTTCCCTAAAAACAGAGGGAAAGTGTTGAATATAAGAGATCTGGATACTGCTACGGATAACTTTAACTCTATCGGTGCTAACAATATGAAGATGGACATTGTTCCTTCAAGCCGTGAAAACTACTCAAGAATTGAAGTAAAAACAGATTAAAGAATAAATATACTGTTGGAATTTTGACTAACAACTATGGGGACGATAAGCAGAACGGAATTTGGAGAAAAGGTATAAACCTTAATATTGACAGCCCTCTTGGAATTGGGGACAACTTCTATTTCACATACATGACAGTTCCTAAAAAAGATCCTGACAGAAGCTGGAAGAAAAACATAGAAGATTTAGCTCCGGGAGAAATTTTACCAATTGGTCCAGTTGGTTATGATCCTTCAAAGGGAGATACATTGCCATATAAAAGACGGCTTGATATGTTTAATTTTGGGTATACGATGAAATTTAGAACATATACTTTAAGACTTAATTCAAGTAAAAGTATTCAGGAAAGCAGTTTCTATTCAGGCAACACAGTTTATGATATGTACTCATCAAGTCGGACTACACAAGCAAATTTGGAAAAAATATTGTTCAGAAATCAAAAGAGCAAAGTAAGTTTTGAAGCGGGGATAAAACAGAAGCATAATCAGAACTATTTGGAAAAGTCAGTTCTATCAAATAGAAAATTGTCAATAGGGACAGTTGGCTTAAATACAACGACATCTCTATTTAGCGGTATTCTGGGAGTAAATTTAGGATATGAAAGAGGACTTAAAATTTTTGGAGCAGAAAGGGATAATGGAAAGCTGGATATAAATCCGAAGGCTCAATTTGATAAATATACTCTTGATGTAAGCTACTATAAGCCTATTACGAATAGATTCGTATACAGGGCAAATATTTACAGCAGTTATTCAAATGATGTGCTTTACGGAAGCGAAAGACAGACAATAGGTGGTGTAGGAAGTGTCGGAGGATTCAAGAATGATACGATACAAGGGGATAAAGCAGTTGAAATTGACAATGAGATTTCATACAATATTCCTATAAAAAAATTCGCAATAATTTCACCATATTTGAGTTATGGATATGGAACGGCAAAATACAGCAAGGATAATTCAAAATATGCAAGAGGATATGTAACGGGAATTACAACAGGATTAAGGCTTAATACAAAATATCTTGATTTTGATTTTGGATATGCAAAGCCAATGGCACATTCAGATTATTTGAATCCTAAAAAGCAGGATATATACTTTAGCGGAAATATGAAAATTAGTTTTTAATATAATTAATATAAAAGGAGGTAAAATTTGGAAAATAAAATTTTAAAAAAAGCAATCGCATTTTTATTATTGTTATCAATGAATATGAATAGTTTTGCAGCAAATCTTGAACTAGATCCCAACTCAAGATACAATACAAAACTTGACATGTCACGAAATGGAACGCCAATCGTTAATATTTCTACTCCGAATGGTCGTGGAATAAGTATTAATGAGTTTCTTGACTACAATGTCGGTCATGAAGGGCAAGTGCTTAATAATGCTGATAACATTGGGCGTAGCCATCTTGCCGGGATTATTAATGCTAATCCGAATTTGGCTGCCAACCAGGCTGCAAACTTGATAATTCTTCAGGTAAACGGGTCTAACCGTTCGGATATTGAAGGGTATCTGGAAGCTTTGAGCCGTCAGAAAGTAAATGTGATTTTGAGTAATGAAAACGGTATTTACTTAAATGGTGCGGGAACTATTAATATTAGAAATTTTGTTCCGACTACAGGAAGAGTAAAACTTCAGAATGGAGACTTCGTAGGAATTGATGTTGAAAAGGGAAGAGTTGTGATAGGCTCAAACGGATTTGATGCATCGACTACGGATTATGTCAATGTAATTGCAAAAGCTCTTGAATTGCAGGGAAGCCTTGTTGGAAATAAGGTTGATGTAACTCTTGGAGAAAATACAGTTGATAAAAATGGTGCAGTTACTTCAAAGCATGGAATAAATTCTGTTGCAATTGATGCAAGTAAACTGGGTTCGATGTATGCAGGGCAGATAAGCATAATCAGTACTGATAAGGGTGCAGGAGTAAACTCAAGGGGAATTGTTTACTCAAGAGATAAAAAACTTGAAATTACAGCAGATGGGAAAATAAATGTTGCTAAAATTAAAGGGAACGGTATTGAAATTAATGGTACAGAGTACAATCAGGCTGAACTTGCCAGTTCTGATAAAGAGATTAATATCAATGCTAAAAATATTAGGCTAAATGGAGAAACACAGGCAGCCGGGGATATTAATTTAAATGGGAATACTCAAAATAACTCTAAAATATATTCTGAAGGGAATTTTAATACAAGAAGTCTTTTAAATACAGGCGATATTAATGTTGCTGGGAATTTTAAGGCTGATGATTTTAAAAATGTTTTGGCAGCTGTTAATACAGGTGGAAATTTGAATGTTAAAAACTTGGAAAATAGTGGTAGCATTCAAGTTTCTAAAAGCACAGGGATTGACGGAAAGTTAAATAATTCAGGTAACTTGACTTCTATAGAAAAAATAACTGTAAAAAATGATATTTTAAATTCTGGAAATATTTCAACTAATGGAGATTTGTCAAGTAAAAATACAGTTTCATCAGGTATAATTGTTGCAAATAATTTTACAACAAGTAATTTACAGAATGATGGAAAAATCTTTACAAATGCGGATTTGAAAACAAAATATTTCAAAAATACTGGAGAATTTTCAGTAGTTGGAAAAATATCAAGCGACAGTATGGTTTCAAGTGGAAGCATTAGAACAAATGAAGCTCTTGATATTTCAGGGGATTTGAATAATGACGGGACTTTACAGAGTGCTAAAGATATTACGGTTTCAAGTAACATTAAAAATAGCGGTAAAATTTATGCTGGTGGAAATTTATCAGGAAAAGATACTGTTTCAAGTGGGAAAATAGTTTCTAAAAATTTAAGAGTGAATGATCTTAAAAATGATGGAGAAATTTTTACAAATGAAGATCTTCAGGCTAAAAATGTTACGAATACTGGTAAAATAGCATCTGCTGGAAATATTTCCACAAATGATTTGAAAACTTCAGGAAGCGTAAAATCTAATAGAAAAGTTACAGTTTCAGGGAAGCTTGAAAATGATGGGGATTTGGAAGCTGTAGAAGATATAAAGGTTTCGGGAAATGTAAGAAATACTAAAGAGATAGCGACAAATGGTGATTTTTCTGGTAAGAGTGTGGTTTCAAAAGGAAAAATTATTTCCAAAAATTTTGAATCTGAAGATTTGGATAATGATGGTAAAATTTCTTCAAATGAGAATGTAAAAGCTAGAAATATTAAAAATACTGGAGAAATTCAGGCTGTCGGATCAATATCAGGAAATGATTTAAAAACTTCAGGAAAAGTTAGGGCAAATAAAAAAATTACAGTTTCAGGAGAACTTGAAAATGGTGGGGATTTAGAATCAGGAAAAAGTCTGACTGTTTCAAAAAATATTAGAAATACTGGAAAGATTGCTGTAAATGAGGATATTTCAGGGAAAGATACTCAAAATTCAGGAAGCATGTATTCTAAAAATCTTAAAACTGATAATTTGAAAAATGATGGAAAAGTTGAAGTTGGAAACGATTTGAAAACGGCGGATATTGAAAATACTAAAGATATTACAGCTGTTGGAAAAATTTCAGGAAAAAATGTCAATAATTCTGGGAAAATTTTGACTAATGGAACACTGGATGTTAAGAATGTTAAAAATATTGGAAAAATTGCAGCAGGAAGTGATGTTACATCGCAAAGGCTTGAAAATTCAGGAGTTCTGGCAACAAATGGGAATATTACGACTTCAGATTCAATGATCAACAGCGGAAATATTGAAGGCAAAAATCTTGATATAATTGGTTTGGAATTCACAAATAGCGGTAAAATATCGGCTGAAAACATTAGGGCAAAGGTTAATGACACTAAAAATAATGGGAATATTTCTTCAGCAAATGACATTGATTTAACGACAAATACTTTAACAAATACAAAAGAAATGCTGGCAGTAAACGACATAAATTCAAGTAATGCGACAGTTTTAAATTCAGGGGAAAATGGCTTCAAATGGTAAAATACTGCTAAATAATTCAAGCATTGCAAATATTGGAGAGATTTTGTCTGGAGAAATTTCTATGCAAAATGCGAAAAAATTTGATAATACTGGAACAATAAAAGGGAATAAGACGGTTCTTACAACTGACCAGGATCTAAATCTGGTTGGAAATTTGCATGGGGAAAGTTTGCTTGAAATTTCAGGAAACAACATTACAAACAATGGAAATACGACAGGGGCGGGGCTTATTAAAATAAGTTCTAATAATTTTACAAATAATAAGGAACTGGCTTCAAATGCTGTGATTATTGATGGTCGTGGGAATGTTGTAAACAACAATATGATTACTGGAAATAATGGCAAAATTAATGGAAACAGCATTACTAACAATGATTTGATTGCTTTCGACAATTATCTTGAGATGAATGCTAAAAATAAAGTTTTGAATAATAAAGATAAAAGTATTTATGGTGGAAATGCTCTGATAATCAAAGGTTCTGAAATTTTGAATGATGAAGGTGAGATTCTTGGTGGAAATATGGATCTGAATGCTTCTAAAATCACTAATAACGTTGGAACTGTTCAGTCAACTGGGGATATTTTTGTTACTTCAAATGATTTTCAAAATATTGGAAGAGTTACTGGTTTAGGAAATTATGAGAAGTATTATGAAACTTGGGATGGAGTACGACTATCTGAGTCAGAGGCTTTAAGTGAATGGGTGGTTAATGTTAATGATGGATGGACGAAAAAAAAACAAGTGGAAGTACTACAAGAAGAGCGAGAAGAGATCAAGAAGATTGGTTTAACAGACTTGTCCGAGATAATAAAAATTCAAAAATAAAATCGTATTTTTTAACAAATCATGAGCAATATTTTAGGAATCGTTTAGGACATAATATTTCTGATCATAAAAAAGATACGGATATGGCTGGATTTATGGCAAAACCACTTGTCGGAAAGTTGGAGAGTAAAGCAACTACAGAATATGGAAAAATGATAGCAAACGGGAATATTACAATTAATTCAGGGAATTTTAAAAATAAGGACAGTTTAATTTCAGGTGGAGGTTTAGTCAATATCTCTGCAACAAATTTTGAAAATTCAGTAAGTCTTGATGATAAAAATCCAATTCAATTAAAAAAAGGTAAAGAATTAATGGATATAACTATTTATACGACTGGGCATGGATTAAGCAAGAAAATTCATCTGAAAGCTAACTATGACAGATCACTAGTTCCAGGAGATATAAGTTATGCAGCAGGTCAGCCCTCAATTATTGAAGGTTCAGTTGTAAACGTGAATGCTCCAAATATCATAAAAAATTCTATTGAAGCAGGAAACGGAAAAGTACTGAATAATGGCGGAGCAACAGGCAAAGCAATTTTAACTCCTGTTTTACTTGGTGTGAATAAAGGGACAAGTTCAAATAATGGACAGGTTGGAATTTCTGCAAATGGGGCAGTCGATAAATTTAACAGTATCTTTAACGGTAATTCAAAAGTTAATGGCAACAGCAACAATAGTTTTAACAGAGCAATACAAATTTCAGGAAATAATTCAGTTATTCAAAATATTAAAAAAACTGGAACAATTGATGTAAACCCACTATTAAGCAGTGCGATGTTTACGATGAATATGAGTCCATCTTCAAAATATCTTCTAGAAACTCGTTCAAAATACATAAGTTTAGGTCAATATTATGGAAGCGACTACTTCACTTCAAGAGTTGGGTATTCGGAAATTTGGGACAGAAGTAAAAGATTAGGAGATGCTTTTTATGAAAATCAATTGCTTACAAGAGCTTTAAATGAAAAGCTTGGAACAAGTTTTTTGAATGGAAAGTCTAATCAGGAACTGATTCAGTCAATGATGGATAATGCGGCTGATGAAAAAGCAAGGCTTGGTCTTGTTGTTGGTCAGGCATTGACTCAGGATCAGATAAATGCCCTGAATGAAGATATTATCTGGTATGTCTCAAAGGAAGTGAATGGAGTCAGTGTTTTGACACCGCAAATTTACTTGTCAAGCAGAACTAGGGAAAGCATAAGCGATGACACTAGAAATAGAATTGGTGGAATAAATGGAACTTATGTCAAGACTAAAGATTTTGTAAATGATGGGACAAAATGGGGTAATGGTGGAGTTACCTATGTTGAAGCGAATACTGTGAGAAATGAGACTACAACAAAAACCTTCTTTCTGAAATTACCGGAGATAGAACTTATATAAATTCTGTTGGAAATATTGAAAATATCGGTGGATCAATTAATGGACAAGATCTTGTTTCAGTAGTTTCACAAAACGGTGATGTAGTTAACAAAACTACAACAAGAGAAATAGGATATAATAACGGAGAATTTGATAGGAGCAGATACACGGAAGTAGCTTCAATTGGAGAAATCTCTTCAAATGGGAATACGTATATTGAAGGTAAAAATTATACTTCGATGGAGCTGTAACTTCAGGAGATACAGTAAAAATAAATGCAAGTGAAAATATAAATATAAATGCACTAAAATTAACTGGGGAACAAAAATTTGGAAGAGATGAAGATAATTATGGAAGTTATGGTTTTGTAAATCATCTAAAATCTTTTGTAAATGGAACAGATGGAGTTATGATGACTTCAGGAAAGGATACAAATATTTCAGGAAGTCAGGTGGCTTCATTTGGAAATGTTAATATTAATGCACAAAATATTAATATCACAAACGTCGTTAATAGTGAATCAATGGAATCAAAACATGTTAATTCAGGATTTTTAAGCACTGAAAGAAAAGCTAAAAATAGTTACGTTGAAGATAATCAAGGTTCTCAAATTTTTGGAAACAATGTGCTACTTAACTCCAAGAAAGATACAAATGTCATAGCTTCAGATGTAATGGCAAATAAGGATAAATTTGGAAATGGTGGAAACATACTGGTAACTGCTGGAAATAACGTAAATATCTTAAGCGATACAACTTCACAGTCAAGCAGCTCTACGACATCGAAAAGTAGAAGCATAGGCTCGCTTAATGTTGGAAGTAAAGGAAAAGCGAATGGAATGGCACAAGTTATTCAAAATTCATCGCACCTTTCTGCAAACGGCGGAAATATAGTTGTAAAATCAGGAAAGGATACCCTAATCGGAGCAAGCGAACTGCAGTCAACAGAAAGCATAGGTCTAGTAGCAGGTGGAAATGTTTTGGTTACAGGGCTTGATGAAAGATATGGAGAAAGCTCGTCCAAGTCCAAGGGAGGAATGTTCAGAGGAGGACATCTTTACAAAGGCAACTCCGAAAGTGAAATGAACCAGAACATTACGAACAAGGAAAGTGTGCTAAAGGCTGGAAAAGACATAGTTGTCAAGGGAGAAAACATTGGAATCATCGGTTCGGACTTTGATGCTGGAAAGGATATAAATGTAGATGCTAAAAACGGAATTATTGTAAAATCAAGAAATGAAGTCTACAGCAGCGAAAATCAAAAAAATGAATCAAAAGTAGGATTTTTTGCCAAGGGGCATAACTTGTCATTTGAAGCTGGAATAGAAGCAAAATCAAAATCAGATGCTTCGGCAACTAAGCAGATAAAACCTGATGAAAGCACACTAGTCGCAAATGGAAATATCAATCTGAAAAGTGGAGAAAATATCTACTTTGAGGGGGATGCCGCAAGTGGACAGGACATCAATCTTGACTCCAAAAACATATTTATTGCGGACTCTGAAGGAAGAGTTGAATATATGAATAAAAGTAAGGAAGCAAGAGTTTCATTTGGAGTGGATATGAACTTTAATAATTTAAGTGATACATTTACTTCAATAGGAAGAATGTATTTTAAAGCTGGAGCTCTTGAACATTTGAAAAATCCTAAAAAAAAGGTGCTTGCACATAATTTTGGATATATGAAATCAATTTTACATCTGAGTGATTTAACATCATTTGCGGGAGATTTGTTATCTGGAAAAAGTTTGCTTGAAAGCCTTGATGGAAGAGAAGATACAATCAATGGAATAAATAGTTATTTTGCAGGACCAAAAGAAGGAAGCGGAAAAGCTGGAATTTATGCAAAGGCTTCAATAAGTGCCTCAGAAAATAAGGGAAGCAATGAAACTATTGAAAGAACTAGCCTTACAGCAGGTGGAAACATAAATCTGAAAGGTGATAACAGTATAACAATCAGGGGAACTGACATAAAAGGATTTAATGATGTCAACATTGAAACAAAGAATCTTGACATTCAGGCTTCCAAATCATCTATGAACAGTAAAAATTCTTCCTTTGGATTATCAGGAGAAATCAATGTGCTTGATCCAAGTTTATCTCTTTCAGGAAATATAAGCAGAGGAAAAACTGAAGGATATACGTATAACAATACAACCATTGACGCAGGAAATAAATTGCATATTAACATAGAAAATGGAGCGATAAAAGGCACAAATATTTCTGGAAACGATGTAGATGTAAATGTTAAAGGAAATTTAGAGATTGCAAGTTTACAGGATTATGAGAAGACAAGTCAAAGAAGTGTTGGCGGAACAGTCGGAAATGTAACTGGAAATGCAAGATCCTATAGCGGACAAGTTGGAGTAACCAATGGAACTAAGAACTGGGTAGGAGAGCAGACTTCAATCGTTGGAAGAAACAGCATAAGAGTAGATGTTGGAAATAAATTGACATTAACTGGAGCAAAAATTTCAAATGAGGAAAATAGAATTGATAAAGGCAACCTTGTAGTAAGAGCCAAAGAAATAGAGGCAAGGGATATTGAAGGGCATGATGACTTAATGTCTGTTAATGTTGAGGGAAGTCTTATAGAGCACAATCAAAAGAATGGAAAAAAAGCTCATGAAAAATATGAAAACG
>BNJU01002869.1_pt1 | contig 20694 bp, 21 predicted proteins | sample 8539281 | NCBI WGS metagenome assembly BNJU01 (sample SAMD00202456, study PRJDB9452) | human saliva metagenome | isolation source: human saliva | place: Japan
GCAAAACTTTTATGCACCGACTTATCTACCGGCGCGTATATACATCAGTACCTAATCAAAACCTTGGCTGGCGATAAACGCTTTGAAGCCCATACTCTACGTAAACTGCGAAAGTGAATAAAAATGATTGCTATAGAGAATTTACGGTTTCCACCCTATTGCTCTAGGCAATCTTGCTATTTGGTTTATAGTTAATCCATCAGCGCCCACCCAAGGCTACGCAATGCGTCCTGAAATGCGGTGGGCCATTTTCCTAACATTGAAAAAAACAGAAAAAAAGGCAGCTCACCCAGAGCTGCCTTCAACACACTATGTCTCCGCAGCACCTAGACTGCGTGCTCTGTCTCAGCTCCCTTTTCCTCCTTGAGAAACTGCATATCCAGAGCCTTAATAAACGGCAGGTAGATTGCCATATCAAGCAAAATCAATACGAGCTGAAGTAAAGCACCCTGCCATCCGCACAGAAGAAATCCCGAGACCAATGGAGGGGTACTTCCAGGCAGCATAATACCGTTGCACAGAGGCACCAAGCCGGCGCTCATTGCGGACCACGCAATTAAAACGTTAACAACCGGCGTAAAAATCAGAGGAATTGCCATGATGGGATTCAAAACTATCGGCAGTCCGTACATGACGGGCTCGTTGATACCAAAAATACCAGGCACAATGGAGATCTTTGCAATATCTTTTGCACGGCGAGAATTGCAGAACAAAAATATCACAATCAACAGTGAAAGGGTTGATCCTCCGCCACCAAACAGCGCAAAGAACGCATCGAACTCTCGATTGATAATGTTGGGTAGCGCAGTGCCGGCGGCAAAGGCGGCCTGGTTTTCCAGCGTAAGCGCAGTCAAAATCGGCGTAAAAATAGGGCTCGTAATGTTTGACCCGTTAATGCCAAAGAACCAGAAAATGCCCTGAATGATGTAAGCAATCGCCAGAGCCCACACGGTTCCGCCAAGCATGGTCAGTGGAATCTGCAACATGGAATAAATGCAGGTAAACGCATCTCCCCAAGGGGTAAGTGCAAACAAAACGCTAATCGCCCACACTGCGGCAAACGTGAGCGCCATCGGAACCAGAGCACTAAACGCAAGCGAAACAGATGTAGGAACGCCCTCCGGCATCCTAATAACCCAGTTCTTCTTGATAGCAAATCCAAAAATGGACACCGACAAAAAGCCTACGATAATCGCTACAAACACACCCCTCGCGCCGGTCCACGCAAGAGGAATGCTCTCCACCAAAAATGGCTGAGAAGCTCCCTGGGGCAAAAACTCAGTCACTGAGGCATCAAAATAAACCAGCTGACGAGCGAAACCATACCAGCAGAAACTCGATCCTCTAAACCAAGTTGATCAGCAAAGTTGTAGCCAATCTCGAACGACAAAAATATTGCCATGAGCGAAACAGTGCAGGCAGAAGGAATGGCCAATAGCGAGAAAAGCGACTTGCCCTGAATCGTAGTGGACTTCAAGAAATCAACCCACGCAGGAATTGGCAAGTTGCCTACCAACGTAAACATTGATCCGATAATAAGGATTGGCATGAGCATGGCAAAAGAGTCGCGCATAGTAAGAAGATATTTATTCTTACTCACCAACTCTGCCATTGGCATAAGCTTCTTCTCTAGGCCTTGCGCTACATTCATATAGTCCCCGGCGTATCTCCTAAAATAACGATGTGAATCACAGGGTAGAATCATATATCAAAGACAATTGTTACTTCCAAAAACAAGACTATTCTTTACAAAAAACCTGGCGAGAAGATTACTCCTCTCGCCAGGCGACTAACCTGTCAGTTCTTGCCGCAACCCGGACCGCCATCGCTGCCGCCTCGACCACCACTGCGCACCCGTCACTGCGACCTGCAGCCCGCGACCGCGTGCAACCGCAGCCCGCGACCGCCTGCGACCAAGATCCGCTACTTGTTCGTCAGCCTTTCGACGAGCTTGTTAATTTCCCATTCGGTCATGCCTACGTCAGTCAGATACTTGCGAGCTCCGGCTGCGTAATCTGCGCCGTTGAGCGAACCGTACGTAGGCACCCCAGCAATGCAGCGAGCAATGTCGTCGAACTTCACGTCAACAACGGCGTCGTAACGAGCCTTATCGTCCTTCTCGTTAATGCCGTAATAGTTGTCGTAGGTAATCATGTAGTCGTCGCGCATCTCGTCGTAGGATGCACCGCAAAGTGCCTCGAGAAGAGCGCAGACAAAGCCCGTACGATCCTTACCCTCGGTGCAGTGAATAAGGTAGGGCCCCTTATGCAGAATTATCTCGCGCAGACCCGCTACCAGGCGATAAGCATATTGGCCGCCCCGATAATTGGCGTTGAGGTCAAGAGCCGCAACATTCCCTGCGTCATACAGGCTTTTGTGCCACGTAATGTCGTAGTTGGCATTCTGGTAATAGCCCTGAATCTCTTCATTGGTGTCCGCGAGGTCCAAGATAAACTGCACGCCACACCTCTGGGCAAGATCCGCCGCGTAAGGTGCGCGATTGTTCCGATTATCAATAGGAGACGCCGAGCGATACATCACGCCCTCAGCAAGATTTCCGCCCTTCATGGGACGGAAGTTGGCAAAGACCTCGTCACTTGTGTAATCGGAGCGATTGTTAGTGTACGTTGCATCCAAGGCCTTCTGAACTGTTGCGTACTTCTGCTTCTCGTGGAGCGTCACCGTAGCCGTATCTCCATGCTTCAGACCAACGGTTTCCCACAGAGGCTCGCCATTATTTACGCACACATAAACGTAAGGGTAGCCCGGATATGCAACAACCAGGGGCTCGTTGGTTTTGGTGTAATAGCCGTTGTAGTACGGAATATCGGAGAGCTTGTATCCGTTACTAAACGTAACGTCCACGCTGTCGCCGTACTCAAACCCCAGGTTATTGAACTCGTCGATGGTAATATCCAGGTAGCTGCCGCCAAACTTGGGTTCGTGTATTGCCTCGAGTTCCCCCGTTGTGATTGACGACTGCGTTGCTTGCTGGGCAGGGTTGTTCTGCAGGAACGGAAGCACGTTGCACCCTACCAGTGCAAACGAGAGCACCAAGGTCATGAACATACTCAAGGCCTTCGCAAACCGTTTCTGTAACTGTTGCATTTCTCGCCCCGATTCTGCCGATCCCTGCATGTCACACGATGCTGCAATCAAAGGTCCGCGCGTGGCCAATGGTGTCGCATGCTCAATGGCACCGCATGTCCAAACCACATTACTTTGACTATACGACTGACGAGAAACCCCACCTGTCCAAACAGATGGGGTCTACATGAACGGTGTCGTTTTATCGGTGGGTGGAGAAGGACAGTGCAGCATCAAAAAGACGCTAACTTCCCTGGGACGTCATCAGATTCTTTTGGATATCTTTTACATGCGTTTATCGATTTCTTATAGCTGATAAATTCCAAACATCCTATTATTAAAAGGTCTAATCATTCAAATCCTTATCAAGGGGAATCATGAATAAACAGCAGCTCTCTACTAAAATTTGGTCCGGCGCAAATGTTATGCGTGGAAAAGTAGATTCAAACGACTACAAAGACTATTTGCTTGGACTTATCTTCTATAAATATCTTTCGGAAAACGAAGAAAAATTCTTGATTTCCAATCAACTTCAAGAGTCTGAATTCAGAGCTTCCTCATCGAAGAAGATGAAAAGCTCCATCGATTACCTTCAGCAAAACATTGGGTATTTCATTTCTTACAAAAACTTATTCTCCACATGGATAAAGATGGAAAACGAGTTCTCAGTAGATAATCTTCACACTGCACTGAGCGCGTTTAACCGCTATTTTTCCAAAAACCATAATAAAATTTTTAACAATATCTTTAATGCACTTGAAACTGGCCTAAGCAAGCTGGGAACAAATACTAGTCAGCAAACAAAAGCATGTTATGACTTAATTCATCTTGTCAATGTAATTCCTGTTGAGAATTACGATGTGCTAGCCATGTTTACGAAGATCTAATCAGAAACTTTGCAGAAACTGCAGGTAAAAAAAGTCTGGAGAGTTTTATACTCCACACGAAGTCTCTCTTCTTATGTCTGAGATTATTGCTACTTCATTTAAAGAAAAAGAAAATATTCAAATTTACGACCCTACTTCTGGATCTGGTTCTCTTCTTATTCACATTGGAGAAGCTGCGAAGAGATATGGAATTGAACCAAACTCAATCCAGTACTATGCACAGGAACTTAATCAACAGACGTATAACATTACTCGTATGAATCTTGTAATGCGAGATATTACTCCCTCAAATATCATTACTAGAAACGACGATACCCTCGCAGCAGACTGGCCATTCTTTGACGAGAATGATCCTGAAAAACACCTATGATCCCCTTTACGTAGATGCTGTTGTATCAAACCCTCCCTATTCCGCTAATTGGGACCCAGAAAATAAGGAATTAGACCCTCGCTTTGCTGACTATGGCTTAGCTCCTAAATCAACTGCAGACTATGCATTCTTGCTACACGGACTGTATCACCTCAATCCTCAAGGTCTTATGACTATTGTTCTTCCGCACGGAGTTTTATTCCGCGGAGGTTCCGAGGGACTTATTAGAGAAAGATTGATTGAAAAGCGTCAAATTGAAGCAATCATCGGCCTTCCTGCTGATATTTTCTTTGGCACCGGAATTCCAACCATTATTATGGTTCTAAGTAAGCGCGTTCGACATGATGATGGTATTCTAATCATCGATGCTTCAAAGAACTTCATTAAAGATGGAAAGAAAAATCGACTTCAAGCATCAGATATCAAACGTATTTCTGACGCTGTTAAAGAAAGAAAAAATATCGAGAATTTCTGTCGAGTAGTACCTCTCGAAGAAATTCGCGCTAATGACTTCTAACCTAAACATTCCTCGCTATGTTGACACTTCCGCCAAGCCAGAATCATGGGATATCTACGCTTCAATGTTTGGTGGAATTCCAGTAAACGAACTTAACGAACTGAATAAATTCTGGAAAGTTTTCCCATCTCTCCAAGCTGATTTATTTGAATCAAGCAATGGCTCTACCTTAAGGTTAAAAATGAAAATATCAGAAGTGTTATAGAAAACAATTCTGACGTTATTGACTATAAAGAACGCTATAAACAAGCCTTGTCTTCTTTTGATTTGTGGCTATCGGAAGAGCTTTTAGAAGAACCTACTCTTGTGAATCGCTCTACCGAAGAAGAGCAAATTGCAAAAGAACTATTTAGTAGACTTGAAGGCATACCTTTGGTTGATAAATACGACGCGTATCAACAGCTTGATAATGCGTGGTCAATTATCAGCTCAGATTTAGAAGAAATAATCGAGAAGAAATCTTTAGACGTTGCTCGAGTCGTTGAACCTCGTATGGTTGAGAAGAATAAGAAAGAGGTTCAAGAAGGATGGCAAGGAAGAACAATTCCGTTTGAACTTGCTCAGCAAGAATTACTTGCTGATGATCTTTTAACAATTAAATCACTCAATAACCGTCTTGATGCCATTTCATCAGAGTTAGATGAGATCTTCGAGTCGCTCACAGAGGAAGAGCGTGCTTCAGAAATTACAAATGATGCCGAAGATAGCTTCAACAAATCTGCATTTAACAAGTATCTGAAGACAGCTGATACATCCGAAGGTACTCTTGGCTCAAAGATTAAAAAAGCAAACAAACTTGTCACAGAAGAAAAGCAGATTGCCAAACAGATTAAAGAGCTTTCTACTGAACTTGATAACAAAAACAATTTTCACTAATCCAAAACTTAACGGATGAACAAATTAAGAATCTTCTTGAAAAAGTGGATAACTCCTCTTATGACTTCAATTCTCGCTCTTTCTAATAACGCTATAGAAAATCTGGTTTCTAGCGTGACTGCCTTACACAAGAAATATGACACTTCCCTATTGGATCTTGAAAACGAAATTCAATCTACGGAACTTGATCTTGCGAAAGCTTAGCTCAATTAACAGGAAGCGACGCTGATATGCAAAGGTATCGCCGAGCTTATTTCTCTTCTTGGTGGTGAGAAATAACCATGTCACCTGAAAAATCATTAACACCTCAAATAAGATTCAAAAGGATTCACTGAAGCTTGGGAACAGCGTAAGCTTGATGCAAAAGTATTTTGATGAAAGTACCGATCGTTCTGACACTCTAGAAATTTTGTCTGTAAGCGTATCAAATGGAACTTTTATCCTGCTATCGAATCTGACAGGATTATTAACCCTGGAGCAAGCATTACAAATTATAAAGTTGTCTATCCTAACGATGTTGTATTTAACAGTATGAGAATGTGGCAAGGTGCTGTTGATGTTAGTCGATATAACAGGCATTGTTAGCCCAGCCTATGTTGTCGCAAGACCATTATTGAAGTTGATGCTAGGCTATTTTCAAGACTTTTAAAACAACCATCAATGCTTAGTAAATATAGCGAAATATCTCAGGGTAACTCAAAAAGATACCTTAACGTTAAAAATATGACAAATTTGCTTTTGATTAGTATTATTATGCCAAAATCTATCAAGGAACAATCTCTTATTAGTCGTCAATTTGATATGTTAGACGACCTTATTACCCTTCACCAGCGTAAGTTGGATGCTCTAAAAAAGATCAAATCAGCACTACTCGAAAAGATGTTTCCAAAAGATGGCTCTAACATTCCAGAAATTCGTTTTACTGGATTCACTGAAGCTTGGGAACAGCGTAAGTTGAGTGAATTACTAGAAATTAACGATGCAAAGAACATTAATCTCATTGACTCCAGCAAGACGATATCAGTCTCTTCTATGTCTTGGAATCCAGCTGGAAATGGAGCGTCTGCTAATTCTTTAGGATCATATAAGGTATTGAATTATGGTGAAATGGCTTTTGAAGGCAATAGAACGAAAAGGGCATCCGTATGGTAAATTAGTTATTAATGATATTGGTACAGGTATTATGTCCTCACGTTTTAGAACACTAAAACCGACATCTTTTATATGTGTGCCTTTTTGGAAATTTTATCTTTCTAATACAGCTATCTTTACCCCAATTTTTGAATTCAACTAAAAGGGAACATTAATGAACGAGCTTGTTGTTCCCGATTTACTAAAACAATCAGTTATGCTGCCTATAACAGATAAAGAACAAGTTAGAATTGGTAACCTATTTATTTTGTATTAATAACCTCATAACCCTTCACCAGCGTAAGTTGGATGCTCTAAAAAAAGATTAAATCGGCGCTACTTGAAAAGATGTTTGTTTAGCAATTTTATCTTGTTGTTCATATTCCGAGAGAAGGACTCATGGAGCCAGTAATTTTTACTAGCGAAGAAGCATTTGAGAATTCTGTAATAGACAATCTTAGACAGCATGGTTGGGGTCATGAGCCAGTACTTAGATACCCTACTGAAGATGACTTAGTAAATAACTGGGCAAATATTCTCTTTAAAAACAACAACGAGATTGACCGTTTAAACGGACAGGAGCTTACGTCTGATGAAATGCAGCAAATTATTGATCAGCTTGTTGCGCTGGGCTCCCCTCTTGCAAGAAATGCCTTTATTAATGGCAAGACACTTACTATCAAGCGTGACAATCCAAACGATAAGCTTCACTATGGAAAGGAAGTTAGTCTAAAGATCTTTGATCAACAGCAGATCGCAGCAGGTCAAAGTGTTTATCAGATTGTCCAACAACCAAAATTCAATGCTCGAAATAGCATTCTTCCAAATCGACGTGGCGATTTAATGCTTCTCATTAATGGAATGCCTGTCATCCATATTGAGCTCAAGAAATCGAATGTCGCAATAACACAAGCAGTCGATCAAATTAAAAAATACATGCATGAGGGAGTTTTTACCAAGATATTCTCCCTCGTTCAAATTTTTGTTGCTATGAATCCTGCTGAAACTGTTTATTTTGCCAATCCAGGTACTCCAGATGCGTTTAACCCTTCTTTCCAATTCCACTGGGGCGACTTTAATAATGATCCAGTTAATGATTACAGAGAGGTCATTTCCAGCTTACTTTCAATTCCTATGGCTCATCAGCTTGTGGGTTTCTATACCATTGCTGATGGCGGAGATGGCGTTCTTAAAGTCATGCGCAGTTATCAGTTCAATGCAGCTCAACAAATTACTTCTGTAGTCAGAAGTCACGACTGGAAAAGGAAGAGCCAACGTGGTGGTTACATTTGGCATACCACAGGCTCTGGAAAAACAATGACCAGCTTCAAATCTGCTCAACTAATCGCAAACTCCGGAGATGCTGATAAAGTCTTTTTCATTATGGACCGTATTGAACTTGGAGTTCAGTCTTTAAATGAATATAGAAACTTTGCTGGTGGAGCATTAACTGAACAACAGAGAAAGAAAACTGTCCGAGGAACAGAAGACACCGGTGAGCTCCGCAAAGCTTTAACTGATAAAAACTACGACGGCAAATTAATTGTTACCTCTATCCAGAAGATGGATATTCTCTGCAAAGACAAGTATCTAACAGAATACGAACTTGAATACCTTAAAACACAACGCATTGTTTTTATCATCGATGAGTGTCATCGCTCAACGTTTGGTGACATGTTGTCTAATATCAAAGACGCATTTCCTTATGCATTATTCTTTGGATTTACTGGAACTCCTATTCAGTTAGAGAATGAAAAGAAAAACAGCACAACAGCTACTTTATTTGGTAATGAGCTCCATCGATATAGCATTGCAGATGGTATTAGAGACGGAAATGTCCTCGGTTTCCACCCATACAAAGTATCAACTTTCAAAGAAAAGGACTTAAGAGAAAACGTTTGCTTGATGAAAGTCAAAGCAAAGACTATTGAAGAAATGAGAAGTGATCCAGAAAAAAGCAAGATGTACGACGAGCTTTTCTCGTCCCTTCCAATGTGTTCGATTGAAGACGCTGGGGGCAACAAGATTCGTGGAATCGAGGATGAGATTCCTGCATCTCAATATAACTCTGACAAGCATCGTCGTGCTGTAGTCGGGGATATTTTAGATAACTGGGATAACGTAACTAATGGCGGCAAATTCCATGCCATGTTGGCCACTTCATCAATTCCAGAAGCAATTGAATACTACCGTTTGTTTAAAGAACTTAAACCCACGCTAAAAGTTGCACTTCAGGTAGATGCAAATATTGATAATGAAGAGGGCGCGATCTTCAAAGAAGATGGCCTTGTTGAGTCCTTATTAGATTACAACCGAATCTATAACAAGAACTTTAAACTCGGGGACGATTACGGATTTTATCGTAAAGATGTTGCTGCGCGTTTGTCTCATAAAGACCACTATACAGGCATACAAAACAAACCAGAGGAACAACTTAATCTGCTAATTGTTGTGAGTCAGATGCTTACCGGATTCGATTCTAAATGGGTAAACACCCTGTTCCTCGATAAGATTTTAGTTTACGAAAACATTATCCAGGCATTCTCTCGTACAAACAGACTCTTTAACATCCACGAGAAGCCTTTTGGAACAATTCGTTATTATCGCAAGCCCAATACAATGGAAAAGAATATTGAGCAAGCTTTTGATTTATATTCAGGAAATCGTCCTAAAGGGATTATTCGTTGATAATCTTGATGTCAACCTACGCGGAATGGATCAAAAATACCTAGAAATCCAATCCATATTTGAGACAAGTGGTATTTCAGACTTTGGTCATCTTCCGGAAAGCGTTGAAGTGAAAGGAAAGTTTGCAAAGACTTTCAGAGAGTTTTGTAGCTATCTAGAAGCTGCAAAAATTCAGGGCTTTAGGTGGGATAAGTTGCTTCCCTCTGACTATGGCTACAACAGTAACGAACCTCTCGCCTGTGACGAACAAACTTACCTCAAGCTTGTGCAACGTTATAAAGAGCTCTCTCAGCGTACAGATGGTGGTGGTACTCCAGAATATCCTTTCGATATTGATGCTTATATAACCGAAATGCATACAGAGGCCATTGACTCTGGCTATATGAATTTTCACTTTAATAAATGGATGCTTGCGCGTGAAAAAGGTGCTGAAGAAGATCGTGCGCTACAAGAGCTTCATCAGCTTATGCATCTCTTAGCCAAGAAGACCAAAAAGTACGCCGATGTGTTCATTTCTGATATTCAATCAGGATCGATTGACGTTGAGCCTGGCAAATCATTCCGTGACTATGTTACGGAATATAGGCAAAATGCAGAAAATCAGCAGCTAAATCAATTCTGTGACCGATATGGAATTGATAAAAAATTGTTAGTACAAATTTTTAAACAGCAAAGTTCTCAATTTGATATTAATGAGTTTGGGCGCTTTGACAAACTGAAGAAATCCGCTGACTTCACTAAAAACAAGGGCATATTTTTGAAGATAAGCTAGGGTCATGAACTTAGTCCAATTCATGTAAATATGAACCTTGATAGAGAATTACGTGCATTTATTAAAGATGGTGTTATGAATTAACATCTAGTTCCCAAGCAGATGAGTCTCATCTGCTTGGGAACAGCGTAAGTTAGGCGAGCTTGGTCAAACCTACAATGGACTGACTGGAAAAAGTAAAGACGATTTTTGGACATGGTCAAGCACAATACATTACTTACATGAATGTATTTTCTAATCCCATATGTGATTTAGCTCTAACTGAAAAAATTGAAGTTGATCAAAAACAAAATGAAGTAGAAATTGGCGACGTCTTCTTTACAACTTCTTCTGAAACTCCTGAAGAAGTTGGTATGTCATCCGTTTTAACTGAAAAGCAGGGAATAACTTATCTGAATAGTTTCTGTTTTGGTTATAGACCATTGAAAAAGATCGATTTGGATTATCTTGCGTATATGCTTCGCTCAAATACGTTTAGAAAAGAATATTACTTTTTTAGCTCAGGGTATCTCTAGATACAACATATCAAAAACAAAAGTAATAGATGTGTCTGTACATCTGCCCTTGACTAAAGAACAATACATGGTAGGAACTTTCTTTAAGAACTTAGACACTCTCATCACCCTTCACCAGCGTAAGCTTAAATAACCAGCGTGAGCTTGCCTGAAAGGAGGGTGGCTCTATGCAAGCCACAAAGAAGAGCTCTTTTATGATTACTATACGGACTGGATTTCAACTTATAAAGAAGGTGCAATTCGTCAGGTGACGATGAATAAATATCTTCTATCTGCCAAGTGGATACAAAAGATTGCTCCTTCAATGAAGCTCGAAGAGTTGAACAGGCAAACATACCAAGCACTGCTAAACGAATATGCTGTTTTTCATGAGCGGCAAACAACCATGGATTTTCACCATCAACTCAAAGGAGCAATACTTGATGCAGTTGATGATGGCTTAATCGATAGAGATCCAACACGAAAAGCAGTAATCAAAGGTAAAACTCCCAGGCAAAAGCATCAAAAATACTTGAATCAGTTCGAACTACATAAGCTTCTTTCGTCTTTACGGCTTGGGTCAATTCCAGATTGGGATTGGTTAATTCTATTAATTGCGAAAACTGGACTTAGATTTTCAGAAGCATTAGCAATTACTCCGAATGATTTTGACTTCTCTAAACAAGCACTTTCTGTTTCGAAGACCTGGGACTATAAAAACAATGGAGGCTTTACGGCAACAAAGAACAAATCATCTGTTAGGAAAGTTCAAATAGATTGGCAAATAATAGTCCAGTTTTCCGAGCTGATTAAGTTCCTGCCAAAAGACCAGCCTATATTTGTACATGGTAAGGTCTACAACTCTACAATCAATTCTGTTCTTGAAAGACGATGTACAGAAGCTGAAATACCTGTCATTACGATACATGGACTTAGGCACACTCATGCATCAATCTTATTGTTTGCTGGTGTTTCTATCGCCAGTGTTGCAAGACGACTTGGTCATGCAAGTATGACAACAACCCAGAAAACGTACTTACATATTATCCAGGAGCTCGAGAACCAAGATATCGATTTAGTAATGCGTTCATTATCCGGCCTTATCTAACTTGAAAATGCTCACGCTGGTGAAGGTAATAAGGTCGTCTAAGCATACAGAAATTGACGACTAATGAGTTGTTCCTTGATAGCATTTTGGCATAATAATACTAATCAAAGCAAATTTGTCATATTTTTGAACGTTAGGTATCTTTTGAGTTACCTTGAGATATTTGCTTATATTTACTAAGCATTGATGGTTGCTTTTAAAAGTACTTGATAGAGATAGCCATTATCAACTTTCTAATAATGGTCTTGCGACAACATAGAACTAGGGCTACAATGCATTTATAGTCGACTAACATCAACAGCACCTTTGCCACATTCTCATACTGTTAAAGTACAACATCGTTAGGATAGACAACTTTATAATTTGTAATGCTTGCTCCAGGGTTACTAATCCTGTCAGATTCGATAGTAGGATAAATTCCATCTGATCACGCTTACAGACAAAATTTCCAGGGTGTCGCAAACGATCGGTACTTTTCGCATAAAATACTTCGCCTAAGCTTACGCTGTTCCCAAGCAGGAGTAAAATTACTTCTCAAAGTAACTAGTTTATCGCTCTGCTAACAGGGGTGATGTAGTTACCTTTAACTCTCCCTCGTGCCTGTAAACACAAAGTCTCGGTTAGCAATGTGGGCAATGCCTTGAATGGTATCACCCTCAACGGAACCACCAACAGCAAAGATAACAGGACCCACAAAAGACTCTAGCTTGCCTCCAAAGGTAAAATGAGTTGTCGGTAACCTTGCCGTTTTTCAATATCAATCTGGACACCCATAGCGGTCAGAGAGCCAGTGAGTTTCTCGCCAGAGGTGATAAGGACAGCGGTACCCTCTTTGGCTCCAACGGGAGAATCCATTTGAATCTTGTATGTTCCGTCGATCATGATGCCTCTATTCTGTCCAGTCGTTGTACCTGGTGTTTTTGTTGGGTTGCAGCCAATGGACTGCGTGCTAGAAACTCAGCTGCTGTTGTACGCCTCTATTCTACCCAAGAACGGTGAGGGATAGATATGGTTTCTCGCCAAGGGGTGATATGTAGGAATTTTGAATGAAAAGTTGGAAAATTTCTCCGAACGAATGTTTGACGGGAGAGTTTCTGGGGTATAGGGACGATAGATAAATCGCGCGGCACTTCTCGCCACGCTTGTAGAAAGGAACGTCCTATGGACATTTCACAGGTTAAGAAAGTTGTAGTTGCTGGCGGCGGCGTTTTGGGCAGCCAGATTGCATTCCAGACCGCTTATCGCGGCTACGAGACCACCATTTGGCTGAGGTCCGAGGCTTCAATTGAGCGCGCTCGTCCAAAGATTGAGCACCTCAGAGAGGTGTATCTGAACACCCTGGAGGCTATGAAGAGCGATCCTAAGGCGTACGCATACGGCCTCATTGCTCAGGACGAGATTACTCCAGAGAAGCTCGACCAGCTTAAAGAGCAGGTAGAGCGCGCATACAGCAACCTCAAGCTCACTTCCGATTGGGACGAGGCTTTTGGTGACGCTGACTTTGTTATCGAGTCCGTCGCAGAGAATCCAGAGCAGAAGATTGAGTTCTACACCGAGCTGGCCAAGCACCTGCCCGAGAAGACTATTGTGGCAACTAACAGCTCAACCATGATTCCAAGCATGTTTGCTGCAGCTACTGGTCGTCCCGAGAAGTACCTGGCTCTCCACTTTGCTAACGAGATTTGGCGCAACCCAATCGGCGAGGTTATGGGTCACGCAGGTACCGCTCAGGAGAACTTTGATATGGTCGTCGCTTTTGCGGCAAGCATCCGTATGATTCCGGTCAAGGTTCTGAAAGAGCAGCCTGGCTACCTGCTGAACTCCATGCTGGTACCTCTTCTGGTCTCCGCTGAGCAGCTCTGGGCTAACGGCGTCGGCGACGTCGAGGACATCGACAGGGCTTGGCGCATTGGCACCGGTTCGCCAAAGGGTCCGTTCCGATCTTGGACATCATTGGCCTGGTCACCGCATACAACGTTGCTCTGATGAACCCTGCAGCTAGGATCCCTGAGTCCGTACAGGGTCGCATTGTTGCTCTGCTCAAAGAGAAGATTGACAAGGGCGAGACCGGCGTTGCTGCTGGTAAGGGCTTCTACGAGTACAAGTAAGGGCGTGCACAGGTAGCACGTCCCGCAATTTTATCCCGGCATCCATTTCGTGGATGCCGGGTTTTTTGTGCGAAGCGCTGCTAGTGGACGAGGGTCTATCGCCAGGCGGCAGGGAGGGCGGCGCGGGCACGGCGTGCATCTGACGTAGAGGGGGCCTTGAGGGCGCCTGATTTCTGCAAAGAATCTGTAAGTTTTGCCTAAAAGCATCAAAGAAACTGTGGATTTGCCTGATTTTGTAAAAGAATCGGTGGCTCAAATACAGATTCTTTGCACATTTCAGGCAGACTTTTGAACTCAAAGTTGCTTTTTCATGGGCGCTTCGTGAGCCTGATTTTCTCGCCATGTCTGAACGTTTTGCGGAAAAGTGCACCAAAGTCTGAGCTATTTGCCGTTTTTCTCACCATGTCTGAGTAAATTTACTCAGACATGATGTACTTTCTCAGGCGGGACGTGGCGGACATGGCGAACACGGCGGGACGCGGGATGACGCGAGATGCGGCGGGACGCGGCAGCATTGACGTGCGCGAATGCCGTATCGGAACTTGCAGAGCTTACTTCTTACAAACTCAGCTCGTAACGTCCTCCAACAAAGAAGTCTTTGCCAATGTAAACAGGCTTTTTGTCTTTATCAACAAAATAGGACTCACTTACAATAAGCGGAGCTCCAACGGAGATATCAAGACGGCTTGACTGCTCTGTTGTTGCTCTTACTGCATTAATTGTCCAAGAAGAGCTCTTAATTGGCTTTCTTCCAAGAATTTCAGCAACAGCCTTAAATATTGAGACGTTTTCAAGAGGATGCGTGTAAAGATTTGAAGCCCACTCGTAGGGCAAAATAACACGCTCGTCAACAATAGGAAGATCATCTGCATAGCGAATCCTGCGGATATAAAGAATTAAAGCACCTTCAGAAAGACCGAAGAACTTTATCTCATTTGGACGTGCAGGAATTATTTGCCTGTCTACTACTTCGGCTCTTGGAACAGCTCCGCAAGCGGCACACATCTCGGTAAAACTACGAGACTCTAAAGATTGTTCAAGTCTACGCTTAAGCTGCTTTGAACCTACAAACGTGCCCCTTCCCTGCTTTTTTGTAAGCAAGCTGTCAGCACAAAGATCTTCAATAGCACGACGGACCGTAATGCGACTTACGTTGTATTTCTCGCTTAATTCAGTTTCAGAAGGAATTTTATCGTCAACCTGATATACACCAGACTCAATATCACTCTTAATGTCATCATATATCTGTTGATATAAAGGTTGCACGTTTGATGTACTCAAAACTACTCCTAAGACATTATAGACATCTCAATAATTTAAAACCTTTATAACAATAATACATCTTGTAGCGAAACTCTTGCACATATATATCTTGTCGAAGATTTGCTTCACAGTAAGAGGACAACTCTCCCGAATATGAAGAAAGGACAGGCAGAACCTGTCCTTTCCTTAGCGTGATTTATAAAATCAGCTTAGTACTCAATCTTCCACATATAGCGACGCATGGTCAGAGGATGCTTACGAGCCTCAGCGATTTTCTCGGCGTAAACACGCATGACTGCGGTATGAATGAATGGGTTGAAATAGCCGAGTACCTTGGAGGAAACGGCTCCTGCAAGACCGTAATCCTTTGAATCAATGACGGTTACCTTGGAGTTGAAGCGCTGCATAAAGGTAAGCGCACGAGCGTCCATTGGCCTTGTTGCACCCTCAGACATAAAGAGAAGATAAGGCTTTCCATCCTCAGTGAGCTCAAATGGTCCATGGAAATACTCACCTGTGTTGTAAGCTGCGGAGTCAATCCACTGCATCTCAGAGAACAGGAACATAGAGGTTGAGTAAGCAACCTTTGCAGATGCACCAGAGCCCATCAGATAGATAAGCTGATCATCCTTATAAGCATCTGCGAACTTCTGAGCCTCTGCTCCAGCACTCTGAGCAGACTTCTCTGCCAGCTCATAAATTGCATTGAGACCATCAATGACATCCTGGTAAAGTTCAGTGCCCTCTGTCTGCTGAAGAATCTCTGCTGCAAGTGCCAGGACATAGCCCATCTTCTCGATCTTTGCTGCATAGTTCTTCTCAAAACCGTGAACAATTACGTAGTCAGCTTCCTTTGTGAGTGCAGAATCTGCAACGTGTGTAACAGCAACTACAGGAGCACCGGCCTTCTTAGCAGTAGTATTGGCTGCAATAGTCTCTGGAGTGCCTCCACCAAGGGAGCAGGTAATAACAAGGGTGTGCTCGCCAAGCCATGCAGGAGTATCGTAGTTGAACTCGTTAGCGGTAAAGAGCTGAACGTTAAGCTTGTTGGTGTTGTTTGCCAGGAAATACTTAGCTGGATACAGCTCAGACATAGATGCACCGCAGCCGACAAAAGCAACATGAGTAATAGTGTGGTTCTCGACAATCTTAGAGATAATACTCTTAGGTTGATTCAGATCGATCTCGTACATTTTTTCTCCTCTTCAAATGGTTTACGCCATTTATCAATGCCGTTTATTAATGCCGTTTTGATTTATTAAGCGAGAATACCCAGTGCGGAAAGTGCAATTCCACCAAAGATTGCAATAGCAAGCAACCAACCTGTGTTGACGCCCTTCTTAACCATGTAGAACATTCCTGCAGTTAGAAGCAGTGGAATTGTCTGTGGAAGAATGCTATCCAAACGTTCTGAAGGACAAGAGTTCCATCCGCAAAGACCAGAGGTGTTGTCAGTCCAATAAGAGATGCAACCATGCTGCCAACAGCCATAAGACCAACAATTCCACAAACGTACATCAGTCGCTCCATGGTGACGCCATCCTGCAGCTTATGCAGGAACTGCTGGCCACCCTGATAACCAAGCTTTGCAGCAAACCAGGTAACCAGAACAGAAGGAACAATGGAGATAAGCATTGCCAGAATTGGTCCCATAATTGAGCCTTGCTGAGCAAGAGCAACACCAAGTCCAAAGGCAATAACACGAATGGTTCCCTGGAAGAACGAGTCACCAATACCAGAAAGAGGACCCATAAGGGAAGTCTTCATTGCATTAATGGAGTCTGGATTAACGCTATCAGGATCTTCTGCGTATGCCTCTTCCATTGATGCAGCAAGTCCCAAGACAAAAGCACTTGTCTGAGGTGTGCAGTTGTAGAATGCCATGTGACGCCTATAAGCCTCTTTTTTGCGCTCTACCTGCTTTGGATCATTTGGATCCGGATAGCATCGATCAATAGTTGGAGCAATGCCATACATAAATCCCATGTTCATTTGACGTTCGTAATTCCAAGAATCCTGAATTGCCCAAGAACGCCAGAAGAACTGTGAAAGCTTTTTATTTAAAGAAACCTTATTTTCAGCCATGATAACTTCCTCCCTACTCGTCATCCTCGAGCGGATCATACGTGGCACTTACATGAGCTGACTGCAAAGTTCCAGCTCCTGCTCCACCACGACCAAATTTAATGCCGGAAAGAATAACTGCGAGCACCACTGCAAAGAGTGAAACTGCTGTTACAGAGAGGTGCAAATAAGCAGAAAGCAAGAAACCAAGGAACAAGAAGCCCTCCATGCCCTTAGAAAGCATCATTGAGATCAGCAGCGCCAAACCAAATGCAGTCAAAATCTGAGCAGAAACATTCAAACCAGTGCTTAACCATGCAGGGATTAGCTCAACAACAGCCTTAACTGCATCTGTACCAAGGAATACTGCAGCGAAGATAGGAATGAAATACATAAGGGAGTACAAGGTAGTGCCAACCACAATGTGCATATTGGTTGCTTTCTTGAATTTACCCTCTTCAATTGCCTGGTCAGATACGTGAGTAAGTGCAGCAATAATCGAACGGAAAACAATACCAAAAAGCTGTCCGAGTACTGCAATTGGAATTGCAATAGTCATTGCAGTCTCAACACCTGCTCCTGTAAGGCAAGCAAATGCAGAAGCAACAATACTGCCAAGAACCATATCAGGCGGTACGGCTGCGCCTACTGATACCAGGCCCATGCTTACGAGCTCGGTTGCAGCTCCAACAGCAAGACCTGTAGGAATATCTCCCAGAACAAGACCAACGAGTGTTGCGCCAATAAGTGGTTGCTCAAAGTTGAGTCGTCCGAGCAAACGAGAGTCAAGCATGCAGAAAATGCCAACGAGACCGACAAGAAGCGCACTAACAAATGTACTCATTTCTTCTCCCCCTCTTTTATAGTGAATTTAAATTGACACGCTGATGGGTAGGTGTCTGTTGAACGTATACTTTGGTTCCAAGCTCCAAAAGTTTCTGTGTATCTTTCTTACCTTCTTCGGTAAGGAATACGGAACTTCCAGATCCACCAATTTGCTCCGCACCATCTACATTGGCGGTTGCACCATAGTTGACCTCATCAAATTGATGCTGCTTTGAGAACTCCAAGAGCTCTTTTGTGTTGCCAAATACAAACATTACTGAATCACCAAGTGTGTCCAGCTTTGCCATCTTTGAAAGGGCTTTTTCAACAGTGAAGATATTGAGATAAACGCCGGTGGGCTTAGCCAGCTTAAGAGCGTTCTGTTTAATATCATTTGTTGCTGCATCGTTATCCACAATGATGATGCGGTTTGCGCCTACAGTATTAATCCAAGAGAATACAACCTGGCCATGAAGAAGCCTGTAATCCAAGCGGGCGAGAACAACTTTGCTCTTTCCACCCTTACCCTGAACAGGCTGCTGTTGAGTAGCTGCAATGACAGCTTCCTCAAACTCAGGGTGACCACAATCAACAATACCCTTACGGCTTTCTAGAATTAGCTGGTGAACCTGCTCTTGCGTAAGATCTTCTCCCTCAAGTGCAAGAGACAAAATAAGAGGCATGTTCATTCCTGCAATAACAACAATATTTTCCTGCTGCTGCAACAATTCGACTGCTGAATTGTTGACACTGCTGCCTAACATGTCGGTAAGAACATAGACATGGTCATTCTTATCAAAAGTTTTAATAAGCTCGACAATTTTGCCGGAAATTGATTCCTTATCCTCCCTTTGCAATGTAAGTGCGTGCACATTAGGAATTTCTCCCACAATCATGTGGACAGTGTCTAAAGCACCAACTGATAGATTTCCATGCGACGCAAGGATAACTTGATTCATAGACACTCCTTTCTTCCAGAGCAATTGTGTCAAACAGTAAAATTGCAAAACTGAGTATACAATACATATAAGACATTATATACGTCTTATATAAATTCAGGTGAACGGTAGGAACTGGACGGTGAGCGGTACTCAACGTGAGCTGCGCGCTGTCCGTGCGTGTAGGCTGTGTGTACAGACCTGCACACGCGCAAATCCGCGTGCGCAGATCCGCGTGCAACCGCCTAGTAAGGAACCTTCCACATATATGTGCGAGTCATATAGTCTTTGCCAGTTGCCCTTGAGAGTTCTCTCATAAAGACGTTGTTTAATATTGGCGAGAAAAGAACATGATTGAAGTACTCTGCCACATCTTCAGATAGCTGAGTAATGCCCAGATCTACGGCATCCAGTACAAAGGTCTTCTCGGCAGCATACGTTAAAAGAAAATCAACCGCTCGCATATCAGCTGGCCTACAACGACCATATGACAATAGCTGGAAAATTGGGTCTTCATTTACAAGCACTTCAAAGGGACCATGGAAGAGCTCACATGAATTGATTGTTGGCGAGCTTTTTTGAAGCATCTCTTCAATATTGCAGATAGAAAATATATACGCCGATCCATAGGCAGGTCCGGAACCCATGACATAAATAGTTGGCGCATCTTTCACCGATTGAGCCCAGGTCTGTGCTACTGGAGTTGTGCGATTAACTGCCTCTCTATAAAGAGAATCAACCTGGTCAAATGCCATTTCCATCTCATTCATACCAGCATAGCCTTCGGTTTGATTTACTAAGTTTGCAGCAATCAAGAGGCCGACACTCGAATTTACTCTCTCAGTTTTACTTTCATCAAGAGCGATTGACTCGTATTTGATTTTCTGATCACATACCTCAGTTAACTGCGATTCCTCAACATAAACCGCAATTACATAAGCACCGTGATCTTTTGCAACGCGTGCGGCTTCACAAGTTTCTTTGGTTCCTCTCATCGAGCAAACGATACAAATTGTTGACTCTCCAAGCGTAGCTGGTGGAGCAAATACAAACTCGTTGCTGGTGTGCATGCGAGAAGAAAGTACTGTTGCTTCGTGAGTCATAAAGTAGTCTGCTGGATAAAATCCACCATAAGAACCACCAGCAGCAATCCATTCAACGTGCTTAAAATCATGCTCTGAAATTGCCTTAGCAACTGCTTGCTTTACCTCGTCTTGAATCTTCATGTAACGCTCCCTTTGCCAAAATCGAGTCCTGTTGTCTTTTCCAAGTTCTGTGCATAATTGATACGTAACGTTATAGATGTTTATAATCTTTTAAGCAAGAAAATTCAAGAAGATGATTTTGGTTAGTCGGCAAATGGCTTAATGGTGCTTTTCAAAAAACAGCTAGACAGTAATAAAGATAGGGAATAGGAAATTCGCCTGAAAAGTGCGCTACGTCTGAGCTTATTTGCCGGTTTTTGCCAGGTGGGCGACGGAAACTTGCGCAGGCAGCGCGCGCCTAGAAGGCGCCTGATTTCTTAAAAAGAATCTGTAAATTCTGCCTGAAAAACGTTAAAGAAAC
>BNJU01000653.1_pt1 | contig 20653 bp, 35 predicted proteins | sample 8539281 | NCBI WGS metagenome assembly BNJU01 (sample SAMD00202456, study PRJDB9452) | human saliva metagenome | isolation source: human saliva | place: Japan
GCTAAACTTGTTGAAGTAGCTAAAAACGCTTAATAGCATAATATAATACACTAGGGCCTCTAATGAGGGTCCTCTTTTGTATCGTAAAAATATGATAAGTGTATCTATATGCACTAGTCACCCTAGATTCCTAGTGCCATCTAGAAATCTAGTTAAAGGGAGACTTACTAGAATTATGTTGTATTGTGTTAAAGGGAGAGACATGGAACACATAGAACACATGGAATATATGCAATACATAGAATACCCACCTTACCTATTGATACCATTAGGGCTTTTTCTTTTGTACAATGGCATTAAATACACACTTCGCTTTGCTAAATCTAAGATGTTGTTTGAAATGCCCTATGTGAATAAAGAGGGCAACTTTTCAGCTAGATGAAAAGTGGGACATATGGTATGTTGGCTTTAGTGGCAAAAATGTTTACTAAAAGCACCTATTGAGAATTTGGTTTTGCTATCGTTAATGAACAGACAGGAAAGCGTGTTTCTATAATGCCATCCATCATGAGAACTAGGGTAAATGGACTTTACAAACTCTAGAATAGAATTATACACCTTTAGTGCTAATGCTGGCAGCTATACCTTATCACTTACGAACGATCCATCTCTATTAGATACAGTTTCAGGTGCTCTAGGTAAAGTGGTGAGCAAAAAGGCCGTTGATTATACACAGTTCTCCATACAAATCTATAAGAATAAACCCACTATACTATTATTCCTATGCACTTGGTTAATTATGCTAGGATTCTTTAGCTTTGTAGGAGGGATTATATTAGCAGTACTTACTGGTACAAAAATATAAATCATTATTTTTATTGTAGAAGCTGAATAAACTTAATAATTATTGTATAATAGACCTCGTATATATTTTTAATTTGTAAGAAGAAAGTAGAAGGTAGAACTATGGAATCAAGATTTGAAGGATGCGTAATTGAGTATATCGGTTATAGCATTTCTAGCATCTTTAGTAACTATATTTACGTTTGGATTAGCATTCCCTTGGGTGGAAGTGATGTTCCAAAGTTGGGTTTGCCACAATACCATTATCGATGGCAGACGCCTACGTTTTGATGGAACAGGTTCACAACTATTCGGCAATTATATTAAATGGTTACTGTTAACATTCATTACTTTTGGCATCTATGGCTTCTGGTTGTTTAATAAAATGACACATTGGCGCGTTAAACATACACACTTTGCTGATTAATAGGTATATAAATAAATAATGTCATTAGGCTCTCTAGTGTGAGGTACATACCTTGCAATGGGGAGGTTATTCTAATGGAACAACCTATATTGGATTTACACCGCAATCTATTGAATACTTTAACCGCATGAACTCGTAATAAAGGTGGCGTTATATTGTTTGTTTTCGGACTGATGATTCCCCTAGGACTGTTGTTACTCGTACTGAGCATTAAGCATACTGTGAAAGTGTATACGGTAACGGCCATACATGATATGCCTTATAGAACAGACAAAGGGATATTTACTATACAAACAGCTGGTCGCTATGGTATATGGCTTAATGGTAATCGGTTTAAAAAAGCTCCGTTAGGGCTATTTGGACTACAGCTTATTAACTGTGAAACGGAAAAGGAAGTCCCATTAAGAGCTAACTTGATACCCGTTAGTGTGACTAAAGTAATCGACGTACGACTCGAGCTCTATACATTTTATGCTAATCCGGGGACGTATCAGCTATTATTTAACGATAAGCCTAGTCGGATAGCAAAGATATTTGGTACGATTCGTCGCTATTTAATTAGTAGTGATGATGATTATAGTACGTATTCTATTAGAGTCTATCCACATTATTCTGTGGTGCATTTATTCCTTAGTATATGGGGATTTATATTTGGCGTTATCGCCGTGATGTGGGGGATAGAGGGACTAGTTATACATTAAAAAACGCCTAACGTGAAAGCACTCGAATGCTTTTATACGTTAGCGTTTTATCTAAAAATATAAAGCCTATAGTACGAAAAATCGTACTATGAGGCTTCTGTCATGTCAATATCTTATCTTCTATATCCGCCGCATCCTCTAGTATTAGAATTTGGACCGCAATAGTTTTGGTTGTTATTGTTACATGGTGCATAGTTAGCATTGTTATTGCAGTTGTATTGTGTGTTAGTATTGCAATTGTACTGAGAATTATTGCATACATAATCATAAGCAAATCCTGTGGACACTACAGCAGTCACGGCTAAAGCAGTCATGATGAGTATACGTTTAGTAAATTTCATAGTAATCACCTCCTAGTTTCTATATTTATATTGTACTACAATATGTCAAACAAAATATGATAATGTAAGGAAAGCTAAAAATATCTTTATTTCTTATGCTAAAAAAGGCGTATACTATAGATAATAATATAGAACATATATTTGTATTTAAAGAGAGGAGGAAGATGTATGAGTGATGATGTAAAAATGTTTGAAGGTAGTCAAATTCGTTCTGTGTGGGATAATGAAAGGGAAGAGTGGTATTTTAGTGTAGTTGATGTGATAGGTTCTCTGACTGAAAGCAATAATCCACGTGATTATTGGTATCGAGTGAAAAAACGTATGTCAGAAGAAGAACGAAGTGAGTTGTCGACATTTTGTCGACAACTGAAACTTAAGTCGACAGATGGTAAGTCATATAAGACTGATGTATCTGATATGCAAGGTATTTTCCGTATCATACAATCTGTTCCATCACCTAAGGCTGAACCTTTTAAAATGTGGTTAGCAGAAGTTGGTAAAGAGCGTATTGATGAAATAATTGACCCAGAGCTAACTATTGATAGAGCCTTTAGAAGGATATGCTCGTAAAAGGATATAGCCGAGAATGGATTAATCAACGATTACAGGCCATTCAGGTTCGTAAAGAATTAACCGATACTTGGCAAGATCATGGTGTTAAAAGCTGGTAATGAATATGCTATCCTAACGAATGAAATCTCTAAAGCTTGGTCTGGAATGACGACTAGAGAATATAAGGACTTTAAGGGGCTAAAAAAAGAAAATCTACGAGATAATATGTCTACTACAGAACTTATCTTAAATATGTTAGCTGAAACGGCTACAAAGGATATTGCGGAGGCAACTAATCCTCAAGGATTAGACGAGAATAAACAAGTTGCTCAAGATGGTGGTTCTATTGCTGGTGATGCACGTAAATCGATTGAAGCTAGAACTGGTAAACCTGTTATTACATCTAAAAATGCTATAGACTTGGGGACGACTAATTAGTGATGTGGTGAAACATGATAGATGAACGACTTGAACGAATGAAACGAAAACATAATTGTAGAGTGCATTTTGATGCAGATTCTTTTCAGATATCTGATTGTACTGTAGCACCAGTACACGACATACCTGATGTAATACATGAAAATCAGGAGTTTGATTTTTATGTTGAGTCTACCTATGATGTATATCTGCTTCGCATCATACATAGTCATGATTGTGTTGTAAGTATTTATCCTGCAAAAGTGGATGGCATCATATATATCGTAAGTTCTATACCTGTTTCTAAAGATAATATCAAAGAGACTATTCAAAAGATTTTACATGCGTTGGAGAAATATGGTTTTCCGAAATTGAAGAATCCGAAAAGTAGTATTACATTGAATATATAGTGATAGAGTAGATCGTAAAGAAAAATAATACCACATCATATAGGAATTTTTTGTCCCTGTATGATGTGGTATTTTATTTATATATGATTCATGGGAGGTATTGTATTATGGAATCATTACACAGGATTAGTATTATTGTATTTTATACTCTGGCTAGTAGTTCGGTTTATACCGTGGTCCTGTTGATTTTTACATGGTGGCCAATTAAAAGTGATGATGAAGATGCTATTAATGAGGATATGGAAGATTATGTTGAGTCCAATCGATTTATAGTTTTTTGCTAATACCACACCTGAAATTAAAAGAGTTATTATATCGCTAGTTAGTCTAGGCATCTTTATATTTTAACCTTATTAACGCAGTAGGTTTTTATTTAATAATTCAAAGCAATAAGTATGCCACTCCTTATGTATTATGTGATTTATTGTTATTATGACTTTCTAGCTCTTATAGATGCAGTAGAAAGTACTTATGAGTTTTTATCTTTATTTTGTATCTATGTTTACAAAGAATGTTTCCTGTAAAAATGTTATATATAGATATCTTGATGTATATCGTATTAAGTTATTGCCAGAATATATGGATGAAGTACTATATGCATTGTCTATATTGAGGGTCAATTTATGGGATATATTGTTAGTCGTTATTTCGTAAAAAGAATATGTCGATCTCTTATTTTTGAAGATGTTTAATTTTTGCCACATATTTCACTATTACTGTAGTAAAGTGTTTATATGTGGCTGTTTTTATAGTAAAATTAACTTAATTAGTATGAATAAATTATGAATATATAGGAGATATCATGGGAGGGCGGAATTAAATCAAAAATTATTTAGTGCTGCAGATAGTTTGCGTGGCAAAATGAGTGCTGATCGATATAAAGATTATTTATTAGGATTAATATTTTATAAATATTTGTCAGATAAACTACTTGAAGCAACAGTGGTAAAAGCCTATAAAATCTCTTGATGAGTACAATACTTTTGGAGAAGCAAACAGAATTATATAAATCTTACATTTTAGATGATAAAAGTAAAGAATTTTTATTGCAACTATGTCAGATACATTAGGCTATCATATTGAGCCACAATATCTATTTAGCGAATTAGCAAATTCTGTTAAAAATAACTCTTTTGAGTTAGTACATTTAAAAATGCTTTTGTACGCCTAGAAACAGCATATACACAGTTTGAAGGGCTGTTTGATGATATAGATTTAGATTCTAAACAATTAGGTGTTGATGCAAATCAACGCAATATTACAATTAGTGATGTTATTAAGAAACTTGATGATATTGATGTATTAGGTCATGATGGCGATGTTATCGGTGACGCTTACGAGTATTTAATAGGTGAATTCGCGGCTGGCTCTGGTAAAAAGCAGGTGAATTTTTATACACCACAACAAGTATCAGATATGATGGCTCAAATTGTAACAATAGGGACAAGAGAGTACACCTGCATTTACTGTATATGATCCTACAATGGGGTCTGGTTCATTAATGTTGAAATGTGCGAAAGTATTTGAAGAATCCAGAGCGCGTGCAATATCATGGTCAAGAACTTAATGTAACAACTTACAATTTGGCACGTATGAATTTAATTTTGCATGAAGTGAAATTCGGACGATCAAAATTTACATAATGGCGATACTTTTAAATAAAAGACTGGCCGAGTTGATGAACCGTACATGTTTGATTCAGTAGTTATGAATCCACCATATTCCGCAAAGTGGTCTGCTGACCCAACATTTATGGATGATGCACGATTTAATCGTTATGGTAAGTTAGCACCCTAAGTCCAAAGCCGATTTTTGCATTCCCTTTTACACGGTTTTTATCATTTGAAAAACATCTGGTACTATGGCAATCGTTTTTACCACATGGTGTGTTATTTAGAGGTGCTGCAGAAGGTACAATTCGTAAAAAATTGCTAGAGGATGGTAGCATTTATGCTGTTATTGGTATGCCAGCTAATTTATTCTTTGGTACATCTATACCGACCACAGTAATTATTCTTAAAAAGAATCGCCCAGGGACGTGATGTGTTATTCATTGATGCAAGCAATGATTTTACAAAAATTCAAAAATCAGAATAAATTGGAACCAGAGCACATAAAATGCATTGTTGATACTTATAAAAATCGTGAAAGTATTGAAAAATACTCTTATTTGGCATCATTTGAAGAAATTAAAGAGAATGATTTAACTTAAATATTCCACGGTATGTTGATACATTCGAAGAAGAAGCTCCTATTGACATGGTTGCACTTGGTAAAGAGATGAAATCTATTAATGAAGAAGATGCAAAAATTAGAAAAAAAGAAATTTATGATATGCTTCTTCAATTAGATTGTGCTGATGAAGATAAAGACTGGTTAAATGGCGTACTCGAGGTATTTAACTATGGCAAACAAACCAAGAATACGATTTAAAAGGTTTTACTGAAGATTGGGAACAGCGTAAGTTAGGTGAAATATTTGAATACCTACAAAAATAATACTTTTGTCTAGAGATTCGTTGAATTATAAAAATCCTAATATAAAGAATATTCATTATGGTGATATTCTTGTTAAATTCGATGAGATACTAGATGGATCCAACAAGGATATACCTTATATTAACTCTGAGCTTGATTTATCTAAATTTAGTAAATCATTACTTCGAGATGGGGATATCATCTTTTCGGATACAGCTGAAGATGATACTGTTGGTAAAGCAATTGAGTTGCAGAATGTAAATGCGCCATTTATTCTGGTGGTTTACATACAATTCCTGTAGGTCACTAATTCCATTTGGTAAAGGTTATTTAGGTAATTTTTAAACTCGGATTCTTATAGGCTACAACTTAGACCATTAATTCAGGGCATAAAAGTTAGTTCGATATCTAAATCTGCCTTGAAAGATACAGTGATTGAATATCCAAAAATCTAGATGAACAAGAAAAATTGTAGTTTGTTTTACTACATTGCTAAAATGATTACCCTTCATCAGTGTAAGCTTGAAAAGCTAAAATTAACGAAAAAGCTTTATTACAAAAATTATTTCTAAAAATGGAAAAACATATTCCTGAAATCAGATTTAAAGGTTTTACTGATGCTTGGGAACAGCGTAGTTAAGTGATTTTGAATAGCTGATTCAGGATGGAACTCATGAATCTAAATTTGTTACGATGGTACAATTTCATAAAGTCATTAGATGATGGTAGCTATTCAGATAGAAATCAGTTTATATTGATCGAGATTTGGGTTAATAAGATTACATAAACTAAATCTAGAGATTCTTAATAAAAATGATTTGACGATGATAGTCATCATAGGAACTGCTTCAGCAATATAGATTGGCAGGGTACTATGCATTGTCAATAATACATGATGGTATTAATCAACGAACAGGACGAATTAGTTGAAATAAAGATTTTATCTACCATTTACTATACTCATATGTTATACTGAACATATATATACATTGTTAAAGTGAGTCAGGGACACAAAAATTTATGTGAATTGGTCAGACTCAAAGTAGATAATTATATGATTTCCCTAACTTCTGATAGTAGAACAAGAGAAAATCAGCGATATCTATTGATTGATAAAAATATTACCCTTCATCAGCGTAAGTTAGAAAGATTACAAGAAGTGAAAAAGGCTTGCTTCAAAAATGTTTGTATAGAATGACAGGAATAGATATATGGGGAAATTAAATACAAAAAGAAGCACAGCTAGAACAAAATCTTATTGATTTGCTATGTGCACGACATGGACAATGGACTTTTTCGCCCTGATTTAAAAAAACAGAAGAAGATTTGTGGAATAACTACGTAATATTATTGAAATTCGGAACAAAAGTGAACTTAATGATAATGCGTTAACTGATAGTGAATTTGAGAGAATTCAATCAGAAATATTGGCAAATACGAAGACACCTTTTGAAGCAGCAAAATGGTTGCGTGGTGAAAAAGGGGAAATGTTCTATTGTTCTTGAAAGAGATAATGGGATTAGGTCGTATAGAACTAGTTATTTATTCAAGCAATGAAAAGAATGGTGGCTTTTTCTTCCCTATGAGGTAGTACACCAAATTGCAAAAAGTAAATCCAACTTAGAAGAACGTAATCGTCGTTTTGATGTTACTTTATTGATATGTGGATTGCCGATTATTCAAATAGAATTAAAAACGGCAATTGCTAAGGATGGGAGTTAAAGCAAGCTTTATTATCAAACAGAAAAAAATATTGATGAAGGAACCTTCTCAAACACTATATTCCAAACGTTACAGTTATATGTTATGTCTAATGAACAAACGACTCGATATATGGCTGCAGCGCCAAAAGGTGAGTTGCAAGAGAAGTATATGTTCGCTTGGCGAACTCGAGATAATACAAGAGTTGAGAACATTAATGAATTTGCAAAAGCAAGTATTGAATATTCCAAGAGCTCATGAACTAGTATCTGAATATATGATTCTTAGTGAAGAACAAAGTAGTAAAGTATTAATGGTTTTTACATCCATATCAAATTCATGCTATAGAAGCTATTTTTTTGAGGCTGCAAGTAAACATCAGTCTGGGTATATTTGGCATGCAACTGGTTCAGGCAAGACTATAACAAGTTTTGTATCTACAAAAGCTACTTGCTCAAAGAAGTGGTATAGATAGAACTATTATGTTGCTAGATAGAAAAGATTTAGATAATCAAACAACATCGGAGTTTACTAAGTTTGCATCTGCTTATTCAACAGGGTAAATACTAATGATAATACACTTATAGTAGGGAACAGGAATACCAAAGCTCTTTCGAATGGGCTCTTAAATTGGATTCAAGTCTCAATGTTGTAATTGTGACTACACGTCAAAAAAATTAAATAAAGGCTATTGAGTCTTTAAAAGAAAAGAGCCTAGAAAATTAGCGAACCTCAGAGAAAACATATCGTATTCATTGTTGATGAATGTCATAGAGCTATTAGTGCTCAAAATATGGATGATATAAAAAGTATTTCCAAATCAACTTGGTTTGGATTTACTGGTACACCTATTTTTGAAGAGAATAAAAGAGTTCTGATGGACAATATGCACGTACTACACACGATCAGTATGGTGAAGTTTTACATCGATATACGATAAAAATGCATTAGAAGATGGCTCGTGATAGCTTTCAGGTAGAGCATGAATCAACTATACATAAGGATGAACTGGCTAATGTAGTGTATCGAGCAATACGCTCAGAAGAAAAGAATCTTAATTATACTGATGAAGAATTAGTGTCTACGATTGAATCTATGAAGGATATTGATAAAGAAAAATATCTACAAAAGTGCACACTATGAGTCTGATGATCATATTCAATCTGTAATTCGTAAAATTTTAAGTCCCTAATAATGCATATAGAAAATTTGTATTTAAAGATGGTAAGCCTCACCATGTCTGCTATTTTTGACAACTAGTTCCATCGATATGGCAAAACGTTATTATAAGGCTATTAAGAAATTTACAGCTGATAAAAATTGGTTAGAAACACACCTTTCGCATCACCCATTACGACAAGGGGCAGTTATGAATGATCCAGATTTTTCCTCGTGTAGCTATTACTTATTCTTTAGAAGAAAATACAAAAGGTGCGGTATTAAAACAGTCTGAAATGAAAGGTATTATTGATGAATATAATTTAATGTATGGGACGTCTTGGAGTGTTGAAAGTATAGAACGTTATAATGGAGATATTAATAATCGGTTAGCACGTAAGAAGGGTGAGTTCAAAGAGTTTTGGTAATCATTTAGATTTAGTTATTGTCGTTGATCGATTACTTACTGGGTTCGATGCACCTAGATGTCAAACATTGTTTGTAGATCGTAATTTACAATATGCTGGATTAATACAAGCATTTTTCTAGAACCAACCGAACCTATAAAGGTAAAGAAAAAGGGCTTATTACAACTTTCAGAAAGCCTGCAACAATGAAAGAACATGTTTTTTGCAGCAACACGGTTGTATTCACAAGCCAATAATAATGATAGTTTGATTTATCCAACTTATGAAGAATCTAAAAAGAAGTTTAATGCTGCATATAATGCGTTAATAAAGCTGGATGCAATTAATGTGAATAATCCAATTACAGAACATGCGCCAAAAAATCAGATCGTATTAATTTTGTAAAATGCTTTCAAGATTTAAATAAAAGCATATAGAGCAATTGCTTCATATGATGAATTTAATATAGAATTTGATTCTGATAAATCAGGATAAATTTGCTAAGAAGATAGCAATTATAGAAGATAATATTGGGCTTTATAATACAATAAAAAGCATCATTAAGTCCTGATGATAAAAATGACCCCAGGTATTGAACTTATAGACTTTTGATTCTAGTACCGTACAGACTTATACTGTTGATAAAAGTTATATAGATGCTTTATTGAAGGAGTATGAGCCTAATAGTCAGGATACTCGTGTAAAAATAGAGAATGCACTTACCAAGTTAAATAAGAGTGCGTTAGTTCGTAAGATGTATAAACAGATACTTGATGATATAGATGCACAGGTTATTAAAAAGGATAGTAATTTTTACAGCTTAAGCGAGACTATTTTTACTGATAAGTATGATTCTGTAGTAGAAGATTTTTCTAAGACGTGGTGTGTTAGTATCGATGAATTAGTCGTTTCTGTTAATCAATCTACTGTTGGGGAGGATATTTATAATAAGAAACGAATAATAGATAGCACAGATTACCCTACATATGTGCAACAACATCCAGATGCGATCCTTTTTCATATCCACAACATATGATTGAAGCAGTGGGAAGTGCTTATTTGAAGATATTATTCCTTTGAGAGATGAGTTGAAATAGTAAGGTTAAATTTTAATTTATAATTGTAAACAATAGAATATCCGAAGTTTTGTCCATATATGGTCAAGAACGTTTATTTTTAAGTCGTATTAGACATTATATGGTGTTTAATACGGCTTTTTGTTTTCTTGGGAACAGCGTAAGTTAGGTGAAATATTTGAATACCCACATAATACTTTGTCTAGAGATCGTTGAATTATAAAAATCTAATATAAAGAATATCATTATGGTGATATTCTTGTTAAATCTCGATGAGATCTAGATGGATCGTCAAGGATATACTATTAACTCTGAGCTGATTTATCTAAATTTAGTAAATCATTACTCGAGATAGGGGATATCGTCTTTTCGGATACAGCTGAAGATGATACTGTTGGTAAAAGCAATTGAGTTGCAGAAATGTAAATGCGCCATTTACATTGGTGGTTTACATACAATTCCTTGTAGTCACTAATCCATTTTGATAAAGGTTATTTAGGTAATTTTTAAACTCAGATTCTTATAGGCTACAGCTAGACCATTAATTCAGGGCATAAAAAGTTAGTTCGATATCTAAATCTGCCTTGAAAGATACAGTGATTGATATATCCAAAAATCTAGATGAACAAGAAAAATTGGTAGTTTGTTTTACTACATCATAAAATGATTACCCTTCATCAGCAAGAGCCATTTCTATGTGGGAACAGCATAAATGGTGGGGTAGAATTATGTTAACAATAGAGGAAAAATCCGAACTATTTTATATTTATTATGAAAAATGGATACACATATATAAGGAAGGGGCTATTCGTGATGTAACAATGCGAAAATATGAGATAACGTTATTATGGTTAAAAGCGATTAGTACCTGATCTGAGGCTTTCACAATTAAATAGAATATCATATCAACAATTATTAAATGATTATGCTGAGTTTCATGAACGGCAAACAACAATGGACTTTCATCATCAAATAAAAGGCTGCCATATTAGATGCCGTGGATGAAGGTTTAATTGATAGAGATCCCAACGCGAAAGGCTATCATTAAAGGTAGGTCACCGAGAATCAAGAAGATTAAAATATCTGAATCAGTTTGAATTACATACATTATTAGTAAACTTGAAGCTGACATCAGAAATTAATTGGGATTGGTTGATATTGATAATTGCAAAAACAGGTATGCGATTTTCCGAAGCTTTAGCATTAACACCGAAGGATTTTGATTTTTCACATCAGTCATTAATCGTAGATAAGACATGGGACTATAAAGGGGTTGGTGGATTTTTGCCAACTAAGAATCGCTCATCTGTGAGAAAGATACAGCTTGATTGGCAGACGATTATTAAGTTTTCGGAACTAATTAAAGGCTTACCAGAAGATAAGCCTATATTTGTGAAAGGTCGTGTATTCAATTCGACAATAAATGGTGTATTAGAGCGGTATTGTAAAAAGTTAGGAATACCAGTCATATCAATTCATGGTTTACGACATACACATGCTTCATTATTACTTTTTGCAGGGGTGTCGATTGCAAGCGTAGCAAGAAGGTTAGGCCATGCAAGTATGACAACAACACAGAAAACATATATACATATAATTCAAGAAATGGAAAATAGAGATATCGATCTAGTGATGCGGTCGATGGCTGGATTGGCTTAGGCAATATTTTTGTAGAAATGGCTTTTTACTGATGAAGGTAATAGATGTCATCAATAGACTTAAATACCTTCGACAATTTTTATTTGCTCTTCTTTATACTTGGAACTGATAATCACTAAATTCTCAAAAGGACTCTTAGCTATGTAAATAAGATTGTCGACCATGCAGATAACTTTAATAATTTACCTTAGTTGTATGGATGCTTCAAATAAAGAATATAAGAAATCGATATCAAAATCTTTTGTTAGAACTAGGCCTATAAAGGTTTGGTTTGTAATCAAGTCATTAATAACAATCTCAACTACACCAAATGTAGCACTATAGAAACAGTTATCATCCACTTGGTATAACTTTTAAGTTCATTGATTTTATAATTTTATCTGATCAAATTGGCCAGATAAACTAGTATTTATATATCTTCTATTCAATATCCTCAATTCGAGTCCAGGGGTTGTACCAGAAAAATACTTTCAGCTTATCTCTCATAGGTACAATAAAGTCATTAAAAATATATCTTAACTTACGCTGTTCCCAAGTATTATGAATTACAGTATATATTTCAAAATTTTTAATAAAATACTGCATTTAATATTACTTATGACATGTAACGATCTGGTACGCCTATAGAGAATATAAAGGTGCAGTTTGTAAATGATACTTTAAGAATGTATAATTTTATTGTGCAATTAAGCATACAAATATAAAGTTGAAAATTATTTAGATTCATTTGCTGTTTAATTTTGGTAAAGGTACTTGATTAAATAGTTTTATTTTTACAAGATTATTAGTATTAAGTATAAAAAGTTTGAATTAAAAAGTGTTTTTAGTAGTTTTTGATAGATAGAATTTTTATGAAGAGGGAAAAATATTATGTATTTTGACACATTAGATTCAGAGCAACAAATATCATTTTTAATTAAGCCGATTTTAAAAGGTTCTACAAGAAGCAGGTAGTCAACTAGATAGAGCTGAGATTCGTGAAAGAATCTGTGATGTAGATGAGCGAATTGCTGAATTTGAACAAAAGCTTTATACCTCTAAGAAAACGGAAAATCAGTATAAAGAAAGTTTGACTTTAAGTTTAATTTTGCGATTAAAGAATTAGACTATGTAAAATTACTTTTCTTATGAGCGATATAATCCACAAATAACTTTAACTCAATAGGGACTTGGGTTAATATTATGACATTGGATGTGGAGACTGATGTTGAGGGATAAAGCTAAAGGCTTTATTGGGAGGAAATCGATCAAAGAAAAATAAAAAGAGATAACCTTTTCTGAAGCGGAAGAGGAAAATGAAGATGAAGATGAGATTATAGCTGATAAAAAGATCCTGTAGATGATTTTTAAAACAGAGTTACAACAAGCTATAGTTAATATGTCACCAGCAAAATTTGAACAATTTGCAAGGGCTTCACTTACTAAAAATGAGGGTTAAATTCACAGAAAAAGGAGTTAAAGTTTCTAATGATGGCGGTATTGATGGATATGGATATCATCGAGATGATGATGATTTCAGAACTACTAGAGTAGTTATTCAATGTAAACGTTATAATACTGGTAAAAGTAAGTGAGCCTGATATTAATGGTTTTCTTGGGAGCCATGAGTAAATTTCAAGCTGACTATGGTGTCTTTATTACTAATAATCTTTTTCTGAACAGGCTCAAGCAAAAGCGGCAGCAGAAGGTAAGCCCTATTACACTGATTGATGGTAGTGAATTAATTAACTTGGTAATTAAATATAGACTTTTATATTACACCTGTTACTACTTATGTATTAGATGATTTTTATTTAGATGAATAAAATATTTGCTAATAAGAAAAATATGCTTAGAAAAGACCTGACGTATATCAGGTCTTTTTCTTAATAATAACGATGTTACAATATATTTATCATAGTTGTTTTTAGGAGAGTCTCGACCCATGAGAGCAAAATTCATTACCTTAATCCCTATTTGTGCTAGCTTACAATAAAGTGTTAACGCAGTAGATGTCCAAGTCCAGCGGGAGAATCTACCTTTGCCTGGTGCTGATTCAAGTATTCCTGAGAATGCATATGAGATATATACTACAGGTGGCCAGCAACAAGAGTCTACTGTTGTATTAGTCCATGATAGTAAGAATCGTTTTAAATTTCACTGCCCCTGAGGCGTAGTTTAGGGTGGTCAGTATAAGCTTGAAGAAGGTAAAAATAATAGAGGGTTTGGGATTATATCTACTGAAAATGGTGTTCTGTTGTATAAGGCTCAGCAAAGCACTCCAGACCGCATCATATCTGATGATAAGAATGGTGAGTTCCTATATCCAAAGGTTGATAAAGGTATTTGGGCCATTACGAGCGATGAACGGCTAGGGACAACATATTTTATTGGTACAAGATTTTCTAGTCAAACAGACCGTGAATATACTGCTGGGTATATACGAGTTAACAAGTCCTCAGATTTAAGCCTTACTAGAGAGTCTTTAATGGCTAATATGTATTTCCATCAATGCAAAGTATAGATGGTTTGGATGCTTATAGTCATAGTGAAAGCTGGGCAAATTTAATATATAAGGTGCCTAATTCTGCAAAATTGGATAGTGATATAGTTAAGTATGGTAGCTTTGATAGAAAAATTTATAGAGATCAAAAATTTAATTATATTTGTAGATAAACTAAGAATTTGTATCCAAAAGGATGATTTTTATAATTTTAAAGGAGTTATTAGTAATTTTGAGAACTCTAGATATACACCATATGCGCCAGATGATAGACCTATACAATATGCCACAGTATGGAATAATGGACGTCCAGGTCTTTTAATTGATCGATATAATCCGAAAATAAATTATCTGTATTATCTCAGGCCTACTTTTGATAAAATGCATTTGTATTATATTACTATCGAGTACGATTGATGGAAAGCTCCATATACACATATGCAATTACGTAATATGATAGAATATTTAGATTTTTAAAAATTTAAATGAATATATTAATAAAACCAGCATAGCTTTAACGGAAAAGTTCCTGAAAACATTGAATAAAGTAGAATAGTAAAATGAGGTTCCCATATTTATCATTTTCGTGATGATGGGAACCCTTTTTATATCATTTGTATTGATATGAGTCTGTTACAATATACAAAATATAGTTAGTGCGTATTGAGGAGAAATTATGTTTAGAAAATCTTTATTATTGGGCAGTTTAATTGCTGCTCCTGTGTTTTAAGTGGGGTGTGGTAACGCCCAAGATTTACCAGGCTATGACCCAAAAGTTGTGGGCAATGAAATGTATAAGAATGATTTAATGGATAAGATTCTTAATGAAAAGAATCTACAAGGCTATAAATGCTGGTGGTGATCGTGAAGAAGCTGAGATACTCTTTCGTCTTGATGAAATGACTGCTGATCAACGTAGAAATTTAAATTATTCTATATCTAGAGCCCAATATAATGCTGTAACAGAGATACATATGCATACTGTAGAAGGCGGGCTGTCTTATACATGCCATTTTCTGCTTTCAGAGGTGGGAATGCATAAGGTTTCTATTCCTGGTAAGGCTGAGCAATTATGCCTTTCTTTATAAATTTAAGCATCCTTTTATTTATACAAGTTTATCTATGGAATCTCATCCCTATGAAGAAAGTGCACAGTATTTAGGTAAAAGCCTTTACAACGCAGTTTGAAAGCAAAAGTGATGTACGCTCTGCGTTGCAAGAAAAAAATGGACACATTTGCAGCAATATGAATATGATGTATCCAGTATTGATGGGAGTACTTTCAAAAGAGACAATATTGTAAATGGTCGTTGGAGTACCATGAAAACAAAGGAGGCACCTAGTTTTTTGGCTAATGATATTTCTTTTGCTTTGCCAAACGAGACCTAATACACAATATGTTATTACTTTATTGGTTAGAGAAGATGGTGAACGAGGGAATTGATAAGCGTGCATTGAGGATATTATAGCCAATTATCTGGTGCCAACCATTTTTCCTTTAGCTCGTTTAAATGAGTCTAGTCATTTTTGAAAGTTATAATGACTATTCGTATAGAGTTTTGAATAATGCTGTAGAGGAGAGCACTGGTTCAGATAATATAAAGGTATATAAAACACCAGGTGGTATTACACAGACTATTAGCGTGCATCCATACGAACATAAAAAGGTCCGATTTGGGCCAATCTGGCGGATATTCTTAGGATTACACAAGTACAGTTAAAGACTTGCAGCCCAATATGCATCATGGCAGCCATAGGTATATATGGAATGATGGGTGCTCCTGGTGTGCTCACGGTGGTTTGAGTATGAAGATGGTACTGGTGAATTACGTTTTAGTACTCAAGATGCTCATAATCTTTATATCCATACGATTAATTATAATCGTGCAACAAATGATTATAATATTGGATTATTGCATAGTATTATTTCAGATGCTAAGATTGCAAACTTAGGAGATACCTATAAGGGTGAAGTAGAGTTGCTATGATACAATAATAGTAATATGAAATGTACTAAGTCCCAATGAAGTTGATGCGGTTCGTCATAAACTAGATTATCAAAGAGGACTATGAGCAGGATTATCCTTTTAAGTAATGTGTATATTTGTTTCGTGTGTTGAGGTGTGAATCCTATGGCTACGTGGTCTGGAATACGGCATAAGTTAGAAACAGAATATCTTGCTATCAGCTTGCGTGGGCATATTCAATATTTTGTTACCACTTATAGTAAATCGCCTGATCATGAGGGGCGGGCTGCTATACGATATAATGGTAAGGAAATTATAAAAAGGCAATTATTGGAATCAATATGTGAAGGCCCATCTGTTTCCCTAAAGATGATACCTATGAACGAAAGAATGCATGAAGGTTTTCCGTTCATAGACAATACAGCACTAGAATTAGGCGTATTTGATCAGCGGTGCTTTTATCAGGCTTTTGATGAATTTGAGAATCAAAACATAGATAAGAGCTTGGTTAGTGATAATCTAATTGTACGTATCTTTGCAGTTTTAGATAGACGTGTGGGAAAACGTAGACTCATTTCAATGAGAAATCATGGAGGATCAAGCACCTGTATTTCAAGAGTTTTATGCTATTCGTGTGCACCATGAAGGTTTGTAAACAAAACACGGAAGGAAATTGTTCAATTCCCTTCCGTGCTTAGATATGATATAATTTATATCAAAGTGAGGCATAAATGGTTTGGTCGCCAGCTCTCGCTTCTCGATAATGAATTTGAAGAAACGGTCTGACTTCTCTGTCGGGCCTTTTTTCATGCCACGAGTTAGAAAAGCTAGTTTGAAACTAGAGGCAATCATTTTTGCAGCCATGATAATGGTCGCTACAAGTATGCCAAAGGAAATCATTAAAGATAACACTTTGTATGTACTCATATTGAACACCGCCAATCCTCGAGTTGATTAGCAAAGACTGGACCCATTTAGAGGCCTCAAGTTCAATATAATGTTGTAAATAATAAAAGTAAATAGATTAGAGGTTCCTAATAGTCACCTAGGTGACCAATAGGAACCTCTTTCGTTTATGTAATTAATTTTATCAATATCTTTTTATTATGTTACAATACTGTTAAAAATTACTATTTTGTGGAGAGATGTATATGTTAAAACGATTATTATTAAGTGCTATTGTATTGAGCGCTATTAGTGGTTCTAGTTATGCTGTTGATGTGAAACTTCCTGGTGCGGATCCAAGTATTTCGCGTGATGCATATGTACAAGCGGTATATACGACTGATAAAATTGAGTCTACATATGATGAGATTAAAAAAAGAAGGCAGATTCATTTTCCGCTTATTCTAAAGAGCGCTTTTAATCAAGAGTTTGGTGTTGTTGTAGATGACGATGCAGTAGAAGCCTTAAAGAATGAGATTTATACTATTGAGCGCCGTAAGTATGATGGTAACACAGTAGTGAATTTACATAATAAAAAGGGCGGCCTATCAGTAACATTACCATTTAGTGTAGTACAAAAGAGGCATTAAGTGATTTTTCCAGATGCAGCAGCTGGTTATTTATTTCAGTCCCCCAATGATTGTTACTGCTATTATTGAAAAATAAAATGCCATATTCTCCTGATAAAACAGATATGGTTTTTAAATATGATGGTCTTAGTAAAAAGTTACTGGAGAAAAATAACTCTTACTGGTGCTGTAGATATGGACATTATTGCTTTTAAAATTTTTGAGTTGAGTAAGCATCCTAAAGCAAGCATATAATGTTATTCTGTATCCTCGTGTAACGAGAGTGTCACATCAAATGATATTAATAAAATAATGGCTAATTATGTATTGCCTTCAATTCATTCTCTTCAAGATTTAGATGACTATAGCCGAGTAGAAAACTATAGAAATATTCTTTTAGAGTTCCTAAAACAGCCGTTAAAGAAAATAACCTAATGTTAAAATAGATGGTGTGACTTTCACAGTTGATAAAGATATAAGGCAACAAATTTTGATTGACCCTGCGAATAATTTGGAAAAGGAGTATATTTAGTTCATTTGACGAAATTGATCTGTTACATAAACTAGATAATAAGACTGCTGAGTTCTTTGGATTTCCTGGATCCCCAAAGATTACCAAAGGTAGCCATTCCTTTGTTTGGAATGATGGTATGCCAGGTTTTATTACTGAGATCTTGAATTAGATAATCGACAGGGTATATTGATGTTTATTACTTATGATGACAGTTTTTAAGTACCAAAAATTCAATCCACTATCCCTTAGATAATGGTGCATATACCAAGGTGCAGTTACGAAAATTAATTACAGATGCAACATTATCTGACACTGGTAATATGTATCAAGAGGATGTTTGGTTTATCTAATCCTTATTTTTTATCTTATAGTAAAAAGCCCTATCTATCTTTCTGAATTTTTGGATTTTATAGATTTATTTTTAATAAATTCTTACTATATAATGAAATTATTATGAGATACAAGTGGTATGATTTATTTTATTGTATCCAATTCAGTAATTAAGGCGCTAATAATCAGTTTTTTCTTTTATTGAAAGCGGTGTCCTAGATGAATATAAATCATGTGTTATTAATATTTAAATCTGCATTAGAATATACTGATTTTTAAGGGATTAATAATTTGTTGGCAGATAATTGTCAGTATATTAATGTTGAGAGGAATATATTAAAAATGGAAAGATAGAAGTATATGATTTTCTAAATTCAATGGCAAAAAGGACCAGAGATGATAATTTAGCTGTGTATGCACATATGATGACACTTAGTGAGGGAACCAACGAAAAAGAGTTTTTTTATGAAGGTGAAAGAGGGCTCGCTATTGCATACAATGAAATGAGACAATTATGCTATAGGTATGTTTATTGAGTTAGATTCAAATAATTTTATTAACAAAATTATTGTTAGTAATAATATTCCGAGTTTTTAGACTTGATAAAACATCGTGCTGAAAATAATTCTCCTCCCTATAGATTACATTTTTTTATAAGAAGCCTGTTGATTTTTTGGATTGACTTACAGCCATTAGTATTTGGTTAGAAACTGGATATGTAGATGAGCATTCTTTTTATGATTCACTTGCTGATGAGTGCTGTGTACATTTTTCAAAGAAAAAAATCAAGAACCTATTTTTGTTGTTAGGTAAGGAAGAAATTATAAATGACTTTGATAAGATGATGAATTTATTTTTCTATACTATGCCACATATAATTCGTGATAAGAATAATAGATCCTTTATAAAGTATGGACCTATGACGATTGAAATCGGCCGTAGTTTAGCAGGGGCCAGCAAATTCTGTACATATTTATATTGACGACAGTGAAGATTAGTTTGCATATTATTTCTTGTATAGGTTCATTATGCTTAAAAAAATAAAAAGAAATCGTATGAGACTCCTTTTCCTGTTTAGATATGATATAATTTATATCAAAGTGAGGCATAAATGGTTTCGACGCCAGACTTCTGCTATGAAAGTTTAAAAATTGAAGAAACGTTCTCGACTTCTGTCGGGCCCTTTTTCATACCAGTAATTTTAAGAGTAAAGCACACACTACATGGTCCGGAATACGACACTGAGTAGAAACAGAATATTTAGCGCCTAGCTTACGAGGCATATTCATGTTTTGTTACCCTCTTATGGCAAATCGCCCTGACGTCAGGGGCGAGGCTGCTACTACGATATAATGGAAGGAAATTATAAAGAGCAATTATTGGAATCAATATGTGAAGGCCCATCTGTTTCCAAAGATGATACCTATGAACGAAAGAATGGCATAGAGGTTTTCCGATTCATGAACAATACAACACTAAATTAGCGTATTTGATCGACAGTGCTTTATCAGGCTTTTGATGGATTTGAGAATCAAAATATTGATAAAAAGTTTGTCTAGTGATAATCTAATGTAGCGTATTTTTGCCATTTTAGATAGACGTGTAGGAAAACGGACTCATTTCTATGAAAAAATTTTATGGAGGATCTACCCCTGTATTTCAAGAGTTTTTATGCTATTCGTGTACTCATGAAGGTTTGTAAACAAAACACGGAAGAAATTCATTCCTTTCCGTGCG
>BNJU01002410.1_pt1 | contig 20611 bp, 19 predicted proteins | sample 8539281 | NCBI WGS metagenome assembly BNJU01 (sample SAMD00202456, study PRJDB9452) | human saliva metagenome | isolation source: human saliva | place: Japan
CCCTCGACAGCGACGCCTACCCTACGAACGCGCGGGCACGGACATCGGTCAGACCCGCAGCAGCTCCAGGCAGCGGCGCACGTCCTGGATCGGCAGCTGGCCGGGTGCGGAGGCCCAGGCCTGTCCCTGCTCGTCGGGGACGACGGCGAAGGTCAGCGCCGACCCGAAGGCCGGCGCCACGCGGCTGACCGCCCGAGCGTCCCCCATGGACATGGCCGCCACGGGCACACCCAGGCCGGTGCCCTCCCCGCGCCTCGCCGTGGCCGCGCGCACACGCGCAGGAGGCGGGCGACGTCGTCGGCACCGGTGGGCCACACGGCGATTTTGGCCAGGTCCGCGCCCTCTCGGGCCATGCGGGCCAGGACCTCCTCGAGGGCCTCATCGGCAGGGGTGGCCTCGGGAGTCGTGGAAGGAGGCGACGACGTCGATGCTCAGTGCATGGGCCTGCGTACGAGACCTGAGGGCAGGCAGCCCGCGCTGAACCTCGACGTCGATGGCGACCGGGCGGCGCTCGGGCGTCCAGTCAGCGAGCCCCGTCGAGGACGGAGCGCAGGAGGGCGCCGTAGGGCGGCGTCGTCCAGCTGGGCCCGTCCCCGCCCCTCGGCGGCGGTGCGGCAGGTGAGCAGCACGGGGAACCGGCATCAGCGCCGTCGGTGTGTCGATGGCCTCCCTCAGTCCCCGCAGGCACTCCAGGACCTGGGCGGCGGCCGTGGCCGCGTCCAGCGGGTCGAGGGGCGGCCAGGGCACCGGCCTCCTCGAGCAGGTCGACGCGCAGCTCGAGGACGTCGGCACCGGCGTCGATGGCGCTGCGGGCCTGGGTCCGCGCCTGGGCGAGGCTCGGCCCGGTCAGGAGACGGCCACCGCGGGCAGGCCGCCGGGGCCGGGGATGCTGCGCCCGTCCCAGGTCAGCGACGTCGCGCTCACGCCGGGGTCCCTTCGGTCGGCTCCGGCTCGGGCACGAGCGACAGGGCGATGCCGTCGAGGATGTCGTAGAGGCTGGTGGTGACCCGCGCCAGCGGGCGCCCGGCGGCCGTGGTCCGCTCCACGACGCGGGTGACGACCTCGCTCCACACGAGGCGCCCGGCGGCGATGACGTCGCGGCGGCCGGGGCCAGGTAGCCCCAGGAGGCGCGCTGCTCGGGCGTGGAGTGGATGATCGCCTCGCAGGAGGCCAGGACCGCCTGTGGGCTCAGCTCGGCACCGTTCAGGGCCTGCGGGTCGAAGGCCTGAAGGTCCAGGGCGTGGGCGGTGACGGTGGTGATGGTGCCGGCCAGGCCGACCAGCCGCCCCGGGGCGGACAGGTCGACGACCCGCTCGGCCTCATCGAGCAGGCCACGCACCTCGGCCCGGGCGGCGGCCTCGACCTCGGGGTGACGCCGCCCTGCGAGGAAGCGCTCGGTGATGCGCACGCTGCCGGTGTCCAGGCTGATGGCGGCGCTGGGCTCATCCACACCAGGACCAGCTCGGTGGAGCCGCCCCCGAGGTCGACGACGAGCCGCGGCGCGGCTCGCCTCCCCGCCCCGGCGTGCCGGATCGTCTCGCCACCGCGCGCCCAGGAGCGAGCCGGTGAAGGACAGGCGGGCCTCCTCCTGGCCGCTGACGACCTCGGGCTCAATGCCCAGCAGGCGCCTGACTCCCGGCCACGAAGTCCTCGCGGTTGCGGGCGTCGCGGGTGGCGGAGGTGGCACGAAGCGCCGCACGTCGCCCCGGGGGCGACGCCCAGGCTCAGTGCAGTCGGCGGCGTAGGAGGCCACGGCGGCCAGGGTGCGCTCCAGGGCCTCGGGGTCCAGCAGGCCGGTGCGGTCCACGCCCTGGCCCAGGCGCACGATCTCGTTGCGGCGGCGCAGCACCTCCAGGCGGGGGCGCCCGAAGTCGTCGCGGTCGGCCTCGGCGATGAGGAGGCGGATGGTGTTGGTGCCGCAGTCGATTGCGGCGACGCGGGTCATAGCGGCGGCCTCCTGGGCTCGGTCGGGAAGGGAAGGAGCAGGGCGTCCCTGCCGCTCAGCAGGAGCAGCGCTCAGGATCCCACAGTTCGCGCTCGCGCAGGGCCTCCAGCGTGCGGTCGCCGATGGGGTTGACGCCGGCTCCGGCGGCCAGGGTGTGCCCGAGCAGGGCGTGGAGGCACTTGACGCGCGTGGGCATGCCGCCGGCGGAGACCCCCCTCGATCTCAGGGGACCTGCCCGAGCTCGGCGCGGCAGGGCCAGGTAGTCGGCGTGGGCGGAGGCGTGGGCGGCGGCCAGCTCGGCGTCGGCAGCCAGGTCCGCGTTGAAGGTCTCCATGAGGGTGCTCGGCCTCCAGGGTGGAGCAGCCCTTCACGGCGGCCGGGTGGGTGAGGTAGTAGCTGGTTGGGAAGGGGTTCCGTCGTCGAGACGCGGGGCGGTGCGCACCACGGTGGGGCGACCGCACGCAGCGGGCCGCGATGGCGACGACTCCGCGCGGCACTCTCCCCAGCTGCTCGGCCAGGGGCCTCGAGGTCGAGCTGACGACACCGGCTCCTGCGTCTGGGGCGTGGGGCTCACGGGGTCTCCCTTCGTCTGCGGGGTGGCGGCCGGTTTCGGCGTGGTCTTGGGCGGATCGGTGGGTGCCTGGCTGGGCTCTCCGGTCGGCAGATCCTTCTGGGCGGGGTTGAGGGTCTTGCCGTCCGCCCCGTCCTTCGCTCCTGCCGGGGCGGTGCTCTCGGCCTGGCCGGCGGCCCGCGAGAGTCCCGGGCTCCTTGTACCAGGGGCGTCCTGGGGCCCAGGGTGGCCCCACCACTGGCCTCGGTCTCCTTCATGGAGTCGGCGCCGACGACGACGTAGCTGGTGTCGCCGGGCATGACGTAGCCGAGGCGCTCACGGACCTGGGAGCGCACGTGGGTGTCGTCCTTCCACTGGGCCAACTCGTTCTCCAGGGTGGTGGAGGTGTCGAGGCCTCCCTTGATCCTGTCGACGACGGCGTCGTACTGGGCCTGCTGGGACGGGTAGGCGCGCAGGGAGGTGAAGATGACGACGAGGCCAGCAGGCACGACCGCCAGGATGACGACCCGGGGCGGCAGGGTCCGCTCGGGCACCGCCGTCGGCAGGCCCCGGGACCGGGAGCAGGGACGATCCGGCCCCGGATCCGCCCGCTGATGCCGCCCGCTCGGCCGGTACCTGGCAGGGGCCGGGCGCCGCCCGGCGACGCGGCGCGTCCCGGACTGGCTGGAGGAGGGGCGGCGTGGAGTCATACCGGCATCCTGCCTCACCCAGGGCCGCACGAGGACGCACCCCACCGGGCGCGTTGCTCACGCTTCGGTCATGGCCCGTTCCTCCCGGCGCGCTTCGGCGCTGCTCCATAGACGACGCTTCGGGGCGGGCGGGAGACCCGTCTGCCCCGAAGCGGTGAAAGTGCGTCGTCGTCGAGGCGCGGCTGAGGCGTCGCGTCAGTCAGCGGCTCGACGTCGGCAGGTCGCCGTCAGGCTCAGGCCTGGAAGCGGGGGAAGGCGCCGGCGCCGGCGTAGACCGCGGCGTCGCCGAGGGCCTCCTCGATGCGCAGGAGCTGGTTGTGCTTGTTGACGCGCTCGCCGCGGGCGGGGCGCCGGTCTTGATCTGGCCGGAGTTGGTGGCCACGGCCAGGTCGGCGATGGTGACGTCCTCGGTCTCACCGGAGCGGTGGGAGGTCATGGACTTGTAGCCGGCGCGGTGGGCCATCTCCACGGCCTCGAGGGTCTCGGTCAGGGAGCCGATCTGGTTGACCTTGACCAGCAGGGCGTTGGCGGCGCCGAGCTGGATGCCCTTGGCGAGGCGCTCGGGGTTGGTGACGAAGAAGTCGTCGCCGACGAGCTGGACCCGGTCGCCGATCTTGTCGGTCAGGGCCTTCCAGTCGTCCCACTCGTCCTCGGAGAGCGGGTCCTCGATGGAGACGATCGGGAAGTCGGTGATGAGCTTCTCGTAGTAGTCGACCATGAAGGCGTTGTCGCGGGCCTCGCCCTCGAACTGGTAGGTCTTGGTCTTCTCGTCGAAGAACTCCGAGGAGGCGACGTCCATGGCCAGGGCCACGTCCTTGCCGGGCTTGTAGCCGGCCTTCTCGATGGCCTCGACGATGAGCTCGAGGGCCTCGCGGTTGGAGTCGAGGTTGGGGGCGAAGCCGCCCTCGTCGCCCAGGCCGGTGGACAGGCCGCGGTCCTTCACGACCGCCTTGAGGGCGTGGTGAGACCTCGGCGCCCATGCGCAGGGGCCTCACGGAAGGTGGGGGGCGCCGATGGGGGCGATCATGAACTCCTGGATGTCCACGTTGGGTCGGCGTGGGAGCCACCGTTGAGGATGTTCATCATGGGCACGGGCAGGACGTGGGCGTTGGGGCCGCCGACGTACTGGAACAGGTCCAGACCGGCGGACTCGGCGGAGGCCTGGGCGGCGGCCAGGGAGACGCCGAGGATGGCGTTGGCGCCGAGCTTGCCCTTGTTGGGGGTGCCGTCGAGCTCGATCATGAGCTGGTCGAGGCCACGCTGGTCGGCGGCGTCGAAGCCGATGATCTCGGGGGCGATGATGTCGTTGACGTTGTCGACAGCCTTCTCACGCCCTTGCCGCCGTAGCGGCCTTGTCGCCGTCGCGCAGCTCAACGGCCTCGAAGGCACCGGTGGAGGCGCCCGAGGGGACGGCGGCGCGAGCAGGCACCGTCCTCAGGAGGATCTCGACCTCGGGTCGAGGTTGCCACGAGGTCGAGGATCTCGCGGGCGTGAACGTTCTCGATGAGGGCCACTTGGTGCTCCTTGCTGAGGGGATCGTGATGCGGTCGTCGGCGTCGGGCACGCTCGCGCGCGACTGCCGAATGCAGGATCAGCCTAGCGGGCCGACTCCCCCACCACGAGGGCCATGGTCCTGAGGATTGCACAGTGTTCACGCCCGGCGAGAAACACTGGACGACGGCGGTCCCTGGGTTCCGCCGTCGTCCTGAGAACTCTGTGCGGCCCTACTGGCCGCTGGTCTCGGGCTGCTCGGCGCCCTGGCCGGCCTCGCCCGCAGCACCGTCGGCCTGACCGGTCTGGCCCTGCCCGTCGGTCTGGCCGGAGTCGGCAGGCTGCTGGCCGCCCTGCTGAGGAGCCTGTTGCTGAGGCTGCTGCTGTTGCTGCGGGCCTGCTGCTGGCCACCGCCCTGCTGCGGGGGCTTGGCTGCTGCAGGCTCAGCCACCGAAGGGGTTGTTGCCCGCTTCAGACGGGGATCAGTCTGGGTCAGCCAGGTCTGAGCCTTGTTGGAGTAGCGCGAGGAGACGTCGCCGTCGAGCGTGCCGTGAGCTCTGCAGCTCGCTGATCACGGCCTGCCCCTGCTGCCCCTGCTGAGCGAGCTCCTGGTACTGCCCGACAGGACAATCGCCCGCAGATAGGGTGATCGTTGCTCGCCTGGCGGGGCTCGAAGCCCAGGCGCTCCTGGACCACTGCACGGTCTGCGCGTCAGTGACGGTCACTCCGTGGGCCCTGGCCGACCTCCACCATGGCGGGGGCCTGAACGAGGAGTCCCGCGATCTGAGGCCGGTTCACGCCCTGACGCTCCAGGGTTTCCCCGGCCGAGTGCGGAGTCCAGTTCGCTTGACGACGACGTCGACGTCCTTCTCACTGACGACCACGGGTAGTGGGCCCCGTCCAGGCCGGTGTAGTGCATGTCGGCCACCTGACCGGGGTGGTCGGAGCAGCCGGCGAGCGCCCCCGACGGCGAGGAGGAGTGCAGCGCTGGCGGCGAGGACGCGCATGCGTGCGGCAGGGCTTCGGGTCACGGTCTGCTCCTGGAAGGGGACGACGCCGGAGGGCGACATGGTGTCTCAACATTTCTGCCCCCGACCCTACGTTCCGCCTGCGACGACGCACGCAGCCCGTACTCCGCCGCCCGCCGTCAGCGGCGTTTGCGGTAGGTGGTGGCCTCGGTCTCGTAGGGAGGTGTCGCCCTGGACGACGGCGCGCAGGAGCACCTCGGCCCACCGCGACCTCCTCGCCGGACAGGGCCGCCCCGCCCATGCGGTTGGTGCCCGGCGCGGGCACCACAATGGTGCGCGTGGCGGGCTTCAGCACGGTCCCCGGGTAGAGGCGGGTGACCTTCATACGCGCCGACTCGGGCAGGTCCACCGGGGCGAAGCGCACCGACTTGCCCTGGGCAACGATCTCGCGCACCCCCAGCTCGGCGGCCAGGGGCCCGCAGCCGCGCCAGCGCCGCCAGGCGGGCGGTCGCCTCGGGCACGGGCCCGTAGCGGTCGGCCAGCTCCTCCAGGACGTCGTCGACCTGCTCGCCCGAGCGCGCCGCCGCGAACTTCGTGTACGCCTCCAGGCGCAGGCGCTCGTGGGGGATGTAGTCCTCGGGGACAGTGGCGTCCACGGGCAGCTCGATGCGCAGCTCGACGTCCTCCTCGTCACCCTCCTCGAAGCCGATCACGTCGGCCCCGGCCTTCCCGGGCGGGCCAGGGCCCTTCTTAGGCAGCGCACCGGCCTCGGAGACCATGCGCACGCTACAAATCGAAGCCGACCCCGGCGATGTGCCCGGACTGCTCGCCGCCGAGCAGGTTGCCCGAGCCGCGGATCTCCAGGTCCTTCATGGCCACCTGCATCCCAGCCCCCGAGATCCGTGTTGGTGGCGATGGTGCCAGGCGCTCCAGGGACCGTCTCGGTCAGCAGCTGTCCGAGGGGTGAAAGTGGCGTAGGCCCGCTCCCGGCCGCGCCCCACGCGCCCGCGCAGCTGGTGGAGCTGGGACAGGCCCATGCGGTCGGCACGGTCGACGATGAGAGTGTTGGCGTTGGACACGTCCAGCCCGGTCTCCACGATCGTGGTGCACACGAGCACGTCGGTCTCCTTGCGCCAGAAGGAGTCGATGACGGCCTCGAGCTGGTGCTCGTTCATCTGCCCGTGGGCGGTGGCCACGCGCGCCTCGGGCACCAGCTCGGCCAGGCGTGCGGCGGTGGCGTCGATGTCCTCGACCCGGTTGTGGACGAAGAACACCTGCCCCTTCGCGCAGCAGCTCACGGCGGATCGCGGCGGAGACCCTGCTTGGTCTCGTAGGCGCCCGCATGGTCAGGATCGGTGGCGGTCCTCGGGCAGGGGTCGCCAGGGTGGACATCTCGCGCAGGCCGGTGACCGCCATCTCCAGGGTCCGTGGGATCGGGGTGGCGGACATGGACAGGACGTCCACGTTGGTGCGCAGTGCCTTGAGGGTCTCCTCAGTGCTCCACCCCAGGCGCTGCTCCTCGTCGATGATGACCAGGCCCAGGTCGCTTGAACTTCACCTGGCCGGTGATGAGGCGGTGGGTGCCGACGACGACGTCGACACTCCTTCTCCAGACCCTCAAGGATCTTGGCGGACTCGGTGGCGTCCTGGAAGCGGGACAGGGCCCGCCCACGGTCACCGGGAAGCCGGCGTAGCGCTCGGTGAAGGTCTCGGCGTGCTGGGCTCACCAGGAGCGTGGTGGGCACCAGGACCGCGACCTGCTTGCCGTCCTGGACGGCCTTGAAGGCAGCGCGCACGGCGATCTCGAGTCTTGCCGTAGCCGACGTCGCCGCACACGAGCCGGTCCATCGGCTGGGCCTTCTCCATGTCGGCCTTGACCTCGTCGATGGTGGAGAGCTGGTCGGGGTCTCGGTGTAGGGAAGCCTCCTCCAGCTCGGTCTGCCAGGGGGTGTCGGGGCTGAGCGTGACCGGTGGTGGCGGCGCGGGCGGCGTGAGAGCACACTGAGCTCGCCGGCGATCTCGCGCACGGCCTTGCGGGCCTTGGACTTGGTCTTGGCCCAGTCGGCGCCACCATCTTGCTCAGGGCGGGGCTGTCGCCGCCGACGTGCTTGGTGACCTGGTCCAGGGCGTCGGTCGGCACCAGGAGTCGGTCGCCGGGCTGGCCGCGCTTGGAGGGGCGTACTCGATGACGAGGTACTCGCGGGTGGCCGAGCGGGCCCCACCACGGTGCGCCGGCTCAGCTCGATGAAGCGCCCCACCCGTGCTGGGCGATGGACCACGGGTCCCCGGCGTGCAGGGACAGGGGGTCCACGGAGCAGCGGGCGCGGCGGGCCGGCAGGGCTGCGGCGCTCGCGGGGGCCTGCCGAGGCCCGCCCGGTGAGGTCGGACTCGGCGATGAGGACCAGGCGCAGGCCCTCGGCGAGAAGCCGTGGCGGCGCTGGCCTGGGTGACGCGCACGACGCCGTCGCCGGGGCCCGCCGTCAGGGCGCCAGCCGAGCCGTCGGCGTCGAGTCTCGTCGACGTCACGGAAACAGCGGCAGGGTCAGGGGCCCAGTCGCCGTCGCGGCCGAGCTCGCCGACCTCCGAGGCTGGTCGACGATGCGGGCGGGGACGTCGCCGTCGCCAGGAGCTGGGCCATGCGCCGGCCGGGTCCAGGACCGTCGGTGGCCGACGACGGTCCAGCCTGGCAGACCAGCCGTCCCGTCAGCCCGCCCTCGAGCTCGCCGCGGTAGGTGTGAGGGTCGCTGAGGTCCAGGCGGGTGGTCTCGGGCCGGCGGCCAGGGCGGTGAAGGACCACCAGCCGCGGTTGGAGGACGCAGGGCCAGGGCCCGGGCCTCAGCCAGGTGGGCGAAGGCGGCGGCGGACAGGTCGACAGGGAACCGTGCCGCCGGAGACAGCCGAGGTCAGGCGGCGGCGAGGAACTCGGTAGTGGTGGCGGTCAGGTCCTCGGCGCGCTTGCGCCCGCTCGGGCTCAGCAGCACCGTGAGCCGGTCGCCGACGAGGTCCAGCAGCAGGACCATCGCCTCGACCAGCACCGGGGCGAGGGACTCCATGCCCTCACGGCGATGCCTGACTGAGTCTTCTCCAGCATGTCGGCGGCGCCGGGGACGGCGTCGAGCCAGGGCGGCGGCGCGCTCGCGCGCACCGCGTCGGTGAGGACCAGCTCTCGGCGAGGCGGTGGCGGTGACGGCGCCCAGCGTCTCGATGGTGCGCTGGTCGGCGACGGCGAAGGAGGAGACCTCGTCGATCTCATCGCCGAAGAGTCCACGCGCACCGGCCGGGCTCGGAGGCAGGAAGACGTCGAGATGCCGCCGCGCGGCGTACTCGCCGCGGGACTCGACCATGTCGACGCGCGTGTGGCGGCGGCCTCCAGGCGGCGGGCGGTCTCCTCCAGGCCGACGGTCAGGCCAGAGGGCCAGCTGGACAGGCTCGAGCTCGCCGAGGCCCGGCGATGACGAGGGCCAGCAGGGCGCGCACAGGGACGATGAGGACGCGGATCGCCCCGCCCTCCTCAGGGGTGGGCCAGGCGGCGCAGGACCGGACAGGCGCTGGGCGACGGTGTCGGCGCGCGGCGAGGCGCTCGTGGGGCAGGGGTCTCCCAGGCGGGCATGACGGCGACGTCGTCCGCCGGCAGGGTGGCTGCGCAGGGGCCAGACCGTCTCCTCGGCCTCGCGGCCGGTGGCGGTGACGACGAGCAGGGGGCGTGCCGGAGGCCTCGGCGGAGCCGGTCGCCGGCGCGTCGCCGCCGGCGACCCTCTGGACGCCCTCCTCGCCCAGGCCATAGCGGCCAGGACAGCGGGGCCGGGCGCCCGGGGCCGACGACGAGCTGCGGTCGGTGCGCGAGCAGGAGGAGGCGGCGCGGACGGTGCGGGCGATGTCGGCGTCGGCGAGCAGCGGAGGCGAGGAGCGCGGTCAGGAGCACGGCCCGCGAGGTCTAGTGACTCCCCGCCTCGGCACCACTGAGCGAGGCCGGACCGATCGGCCGAGCGAAGGCCCTAGCGGGACCAGTCCCGCTGCGGATCCGGTTCCAGGGGTTTGCGTGCCCGGCGACGACCCGCCCCGACCCGTGGTCTTGTTGCGGCTCTCCAGCGGGACGGAGACCTGCGCCGAGGCGGCCATGCCGGCGATGAGCCACACGACGGTGCCGATCTGGGTGATGAAGGCGACCGTCCGTAGACCAGGATGAGGCTGCAGCGGCGCGATCTGCGCGAGGTTGGAGCGCTGGACGACGGCCCTGAGGCCGTGAACCAGCAGCCCCGCCATGACGAAAGCACGCACGGGATCCAGCGAAGCGCAGCGCGGTCAGCAGCAGGTGGTTGTCGATGGGGCTTAGTAGCCCAGAGCCACCGGGTCCCCGACTTCTGATGACCAGAGGACGGTCCCAGCGGCAGAGCTGGCGCGCAGGACGAGGATGTCGCCGCGGTGAGCCGGCCGGGTCCTCCTGCTCACGACCGGCCGGTCGAGGCGCCCAGGACGTACGGCAGGCACGCTGCCCGCCGACCAGCACCATGAGAGCTCATCCGCCACAGGGCGGGGATGTTGATGTGCACCTGCATGGGGGCTGAGGATGACGGCGATGACGGCGCGGGCGATCGCCGAGCAGGGAGAAGGTCGGGATGGTCGCAGGACGAGGCTCGGCCGCGATCCGGTAGCCGGGCACTCCACCGCGCGGCCAGGATGAGGCAGGATCCCGGCCGCCAGGCACCCCAGGGCGATGGGGTGGCGAAGGCCCCCTCGACGCGGTGACGGCTGCCCCAGGCGAGGGCGGGGCCCCTCCTCGTAGGAGTTGTTGTCGCATGGCGATGTGGCTGAAGGGTTGATGGTGGTGACGGCCTCGCAGCGCCAGCACGGCACCACTGATCCACACGACCGCCAGGACCTCCGCCACTCCGCCGCAGCCCGAGGCCGCTCCACGAGCAGCCGTCCGGCGAGAGTGAGGCGGCGACGGGGCGCCGAGACGACGTCGGACAGGACGTAGTTGAGCAGCGAGCCGCGGCGACAGACAGGCCCACGCAGGCGCCAGGCGGTGGCGACCATGAAAGTCACCGCTGGTCAGCCGCGACGAAGCCGGAGCAGGAGGAGCGACGATCACCAGGAGCAGGCCAGGGTGGCGGGAGGCACGTGGGCTCGAAGGGATCATCACCCACACCGGCACGAGCGAGTGGCGCCGCATGACCAGTGCGGCCCCGGCGATGGGGCGGCGGTGGATGCGGTCGGCCACGAAGATGAGGACCGCCAGGGCGGCGGCCACCACGGGGAGGACGATGAACAGGGTCCTGGCGAGGGACATCGTTCCTCCTTGTTGTGTGCATGACCATGATGTCACGGCGGTCAGTCAGTGGTCGGTCGGTTGGTCGATAGGTGGCTTTTGTCGGCGGCGCGGCCAGCGCGGCAAAGCCGCCACCCGGACCGCTGAGAATGCGCAGGAAGATGCTGGCATCTCCGGCGGCCCTGGTCAAAGTCCGGTACCAGGACCAGAAAGGAAAGTCCGATCGACGTCGGCGGTAAGGCCGACGACGTCCTCTTCGCCGTATGATGAGTCCTCAGGACCCTCACGCACCCGCACGGCTCCGGTGAAAGACTCACACATCGCGGGTCTGGACGTCCGAGCTCCAGGCGTGGCCCAGGGCGCAGCGAGCTTCTACGGTCGCGAGACACTGAGCGCGATCTTGCAGGTTAGGGTTTGGGCCTTCGGCGGCTCAGCATCACGCCAGGCTCGGCCCGCGGATGCCCGACAGCCGCAGAGTATCGTAGCTCGATTTTCAGACCCGGATGAGGGCATGCGTGCGGCGCTTCGCCGATGCTTCCACGCCATCCTGGAGAATCTCTCGTGGCCTGCCTCGTCAGCCTGCTCCGTATGCTGCATCCTGGCCCGGGCTGGGAGCGGCCCTGTCGGCTGACGAAACGCCGGTGGCCATGGCCACCACGATCTGGGCATCAGCCCCAAGTCCGAGACGCCCTCCTTCTCCGCAGGCCAGGACCTCGCTTGCCGACCCTCGTGGAGCTCTCCACAGGCAAAGGTCCTCGAGGCGTGGCGTGGCACTGCATGAGACCGCGACCTGTCGGGACGCGCTGCCCGGCAATCACCAACCCGCCCGGACCCTGGTCTGTCCATCACGGCCAAGGCCGAGCTGCAGGCGAAGCCGTCGAAACGCACGGCCAAGGCGGCGGCGGCCTCGCTCAACCGGGCTCTCCTCCGGCGAGCTGCTGGGCGAAGCAGGCCCTGGGCGCGGCGGCGAGGCACCACCTCGCGCGCGCCACGCGGCGAGCAGCACCACCATGGGGCGCGGCGCGCGAGCCGCTAGCGGCCTCCGGGCTGCTGCTGCTACTGGCAGCTCCGTCTCCTACGCGATGTTCCGTCACCGCCGACGGCACGGCGCCGACAGTGTCGCAGAGAACCGCTCCAGACGCACGCAGCCACGCTAGCGCCCTGAGGCAGAAGACCTCGGACCTGCACGAGAGCCAATACGCCGCGCAGCCTCAGGTGCAGGCGCAGCCACCCCACCAGTATCCAGCAGCTCAGCCCCGTCCCCGCCCCCGGCCTCCCAGGTCTCCGTCATCCAGCCCCAGCGCCGCCCCAGCAGACGGCCCCGCCTCAATGCCGTCTCCGCCCGCGCCCATGCTGCCAGATTGACATCGGCTCTGCGGTCTCAGCCGACGGCCTCATCAACCCACCGGCCCGCCTTTCCCCATCACCAGTCCGAGTCGCAGACAGACGACCCCGATGCCCGCAGTCTCCGACTCCTGAACCCGCCACCCAACCAGCGCCCTCAACGAGCCGGCCCACGCCCCGCACCGACGCCGACGCCGGCCTCCCAGTACGTGCCCACCACGCCTCCCCAACGCCATCTCAGAGGCGCAGCGCCCTATATCGTCACCTCGGCAGCCTCCGTCTCCGCCAGTCCTCAGCACAGCCGTGCATCAGCCACCCCACCCCGGACCCCGCACACAGCCCCCACTCAGCATCACCTCCGCGCACGCCAGCAGCTTCGACCTGTCAGCGCCAGCCTCGTCTGAGACCATCTCAGCGGGACCATCTCATCAGATCCGGCCCCGAGACGAGTACCCCACAGGCGCGATGCCCCTCCGCTTCCACCCCCGCCGACCCTCACGTTGCCGGCCTCCCCGTCGTCGGTGCATTTCTACAGCCGCCCGGTCCAGACACCGTTCCAGGCGCGCGGCAGCCGCCAGCACGCCCTGCCCACCCGGGCAGACCATCTCGGCCTCCTCGGGCTCCTCAGCCTCCCGCCTCTCCGCCCCTCGGCAGGACCCTCCCCACCAGTACCCTCCGGCACCCGACGTGCAGCCGATCCTCGTGCCGGCCCCCCCCGCCACGCCGACCACAGGCGCCGCGCTCCAGGACCGACGTCAGGCTCACGCCGGCGCCGATCCGACGGCGCATCACCCCTCGCCTCAGCGGACCGCCCAGTGCCATCGGCCCGACTGAGGAACGCTTCCCCCCTGCCGACGACGACGGGCCCAACGCCAGACTAACCGGCCCCTCGGCCTAAGCTGACACCAGAGTCTCACACGTCGCAGCACGCACAGGACTAGCCCCCAGAACAGCTCCCCGCCCCCTTCGACGTCGATGCGTCAGCGGCGCCTCGCCAGCAGACCCTGGCTCGGCGGCGATCTCAAGCCTCGACTGACTCTCGTGACGCCATTGTCAGGGAGTCCTCCATCGAGCAGACCCGCCATCTCCGCCGGTGTCGGCGTCAGCGATGACGCCACCGCAGTCCTGATCCGCCCAGGCGCCCCCGCCCCCGCCTCCGCCGCCGTCGATCCAGCCCAGCCAGCAGATGGCCTCGGCGTCGTCAGCCTCCCTCGGCCAGCACAGCCTCCCTCCAGCGCCTCGCGGCCTCGGCAGTCAAACAACCGACGCCCTGTGACCGGCGCAGCACCAGCGCGTCAAGCAGGGTCCGATATAGAAGCGCTCGGACTACGCCTCATCTGCGCCGGACCAGGCGGAGACCGGCGGGACCACTGTGGAGCGCTCGGTGTCATCCTCCTCATCGGCGGCCTGGTCCTCGTCGGCGGCCTGCTGGTTGCCGCCTACAGGTCATTCTTGGCAGCGTCCCCGCCTCAGCGGCGGGCTGCGCCTCTTGCCCTTCTCCTTGCTGTTCTGCGCCGTCTGGGGACCGTGCGCTCAGGATCTGGGCGGTGATGGTGTTGCCGCTGGGTCGGGACCACCGGGTAGGTCGTGATCGCCGGGCGAGCAGGTGGTGTCCTCAGGTAACAGCAGACTAGCGGGTGTCGCCGATCTTCTCGGTAGCCTGGCGGTCCGTTCATCCCGGTAGAGGCTATAGGTCGGTCAGGTCGTCGCGGTCCCAGGTGGCTTGAACCTGCCTACTGAGCGGTCGTCACCTCCGCCTTGGCGGCCAGGTCTCGGCCTTGCCTCAGGGGGCAGCGTGGCTGGCCCGCACGTTTGGGGTAGCGCATGATCCCTGCTGACCCCCGTCAGCCTCGATAGACTCGCCCACCATGAGGACGTAGGAGTCGGTGACGTCGGCCTTGAAGGCGGCCTAGGACGTCTTCCGTGAACTTCCCGCCTCAGGTCAGGTACCAGCCTGATGATCGTAGGGCTCTTGAGACCAGGGGTCGACCAGTCCTGGTATCAGCCACCCCTGGTGGCGGATGGTGATGTCAGGCTGTTGTAGGCCGCCACAGCCCGCACGTACAGAGTGCTGACCGTCCTGCACCCCAGGCATGTTGGGGAACCCGTAGATGTCACGCAGGAGTGGGCGTGCCCACCGTCGTAGACGGTGTCATGGAGGCGATCCAGGTGTCACCGTGCAGGCCTGCCAGACGAGATTGCCGTCCCAGTCCGCCTTGAAGCTCCTTCGAGGTTGGCCTCGTCAAGCGTCCGACGGCGGAGTAGGCAGTGCCGTGAAACCGTATATCGACGGCGATGTCGAGATGGCGGCGCCTCGCACTCGTGCGCGGTATCGTTGACCGGCATGGGCGGCACCACCGGTGGAACCAGAGCGCCATCCCGTATCCGCCGAGCCGTTGACCGTGGAGAAGGAGCCACCAGATGACGACCTTGAGATGGTCCGGGGGGCCCGATCGCGTAGACCTGGGCGTTGGGGCCCTCGGCGGAGGCGGTCCAGTCCAGGAGCTCACCGGTGAGAGGCCTTGAGGGGCGGACAGGTCCGCTGCTGGTTGTTCACCTTGGTGATAACCCCGGCGTAGAGGGTGTCACCAGCCGACCGCGATGTCCCGACGGTGGTGCTGAACAAGGGCTTGAAGGAGGAGGGGATGCCAGCCGGAGATGTCGAAGGCGGCCAGACGGCTGTGCCACTCGTCGTTGACCTTGTCGAACCTCACGGCGACATGGTCTTGTTGTCCTGCAGGACGCGGGCTTGCGTCCTGCACCGTTGAGGTGGGGCAGAAGTCCTCGATAAAATTTCGGCGTTGAGTCGTAGGCCAGGATGTGGAGCCGCGGACCCCTTGTCCGGGCACGGGCCCCAGCCAGACGGGCGTTGCTGATTACCGACGACGTAGACCACGTCGCCGACGACGAGCTGCCCAGGCGACGCCGTCGATCCGCACCGTGGGCGGGGCGGCCGTGTAGGTGGGCTCCCGGAGGACTGGCCGGAGGGCAGAACCAGCGGCGGCGGCAGCCTCGTCGTCACCGACGTCTCGCCGGCCGTCGCCTGGTCCTCTCCATCGGCATCGGCCTCCTGAGCCAGGGCCACCGGCGCGGCAGGGGTCAGGACGACCATCGAGGCGGGCAGCAGCGGCAGGAGACGATGATGGCCAGACAGGGGATGGTGGAGACGACGCGCAGACCTCCGAGCATATGGCGAGCAACGCGCGCAGATCACGGCACATCATCACTGACATCAGAGCGAATGAGGCCCACGGTGCCACCGGATGAATGTCAATAACGATTAATTTAACTCTGGTAAGCGTTGCATCGGAGCGCGTCCACCCTCCGCAGTTGAAGGCAACCAAGAAAGAACACAAATCGATGACGGCACCACGCTACGTGACCACAGGTCGGATTGCAAAATCGTTACCCCAGGGGTACTGCACGACAGGCGCGACTCGCCGTCATGAACCCACCACACAGACACCTGCCGAACGGTGAGGGGCCCGGCGAGGCAGGTGAAGCCGGAGCCAGCGCGCGGTGGCTATGGGTCCGTCGAGGGCGGACCCGACTATCTCAGGCGCGGCGACGCCGACGGTGTCGAAGAGAAGCCACTGAGCCGTCGTCGAACACGGCCTTACGGCCCGCGCCCATCAACGGCGCAATCGGCAGAACCGTCGGCTGGTCCGCGCCAGCGGGATCGGCGGTGTCGGTGACCTCACCCAGGCCCCCGCAGGTGGAGACCAGTCCCACGGCCGGCGGAGCTGCGATCGCTGGCGACGATGGCGTCCTTGGCCCCAGAGTCCAGGAGCACCTGACGGCCCGGCGATGGTGCCGCCGGTGTAGTCATGTCATCGACCGGACGCAGGAGCGCCTCCGACGTCGCCGACGACTGCGGTGCACCGACCCGTTGGGGCGGTGACGTCGCGGGTGCGACGAAGGCCAGCGGGTGCCGCCAGCTGGTTCGCCCAGCGCTCGGCCCCGGATACGGCCGGCGTCGGGGAGACAACGGCGGCGTTAGCACAGGTCGACGCAGGTGCACGTAGTCCACGAGTACCGGCTGGGCCAGAGGTGGTGGGGCCGTCGAAGAAGCCCGCCTGGGAGGTGCACAGGTCCACGCTCATGAGGCGGTCGCGCCGGCGGTCATCACATGAGGTCGGCACGAGGCAGGCACTGATGGGCTCGCCCCCCAGGTGCTTCTGTCCTGACGGCGTAGGGAAAGGGGCCACCACGGTGATGCCGCGGCGGGGCGCTTGAGCGTCAACTATGATGAGCTGCTCCATGAGCCAGTCATTGACGGTCTTACGTGGTTGGACGTGACAAACATCGCAGCCGCGCACCGACTCGTTGAAACAGACATAGGTCTCCCGTTGGCGAAGTCTGGAGCCGTGGAGGACAGCCTCTCTCCGGGCCTGCTGGCCACGTCCCGCGAGCTCGATGGGCGCCGTCGGAGACAACGACCAGCCGTTTCTCACCCTTGGTAATGATGCCGTCGCGACGTGGTCACTTACGGCCGGTGCGGCCTCGATGACCGTTGGAACCGGGTGAAGTTGGTAGTCTAGCCACGGCCGACAGATAATTGGACGGTCGGGCACAAGCTGCTGCGCTCTGCCTCCGGGCCTGGGCGTCGGCGTCGAGCTGGCTGAAGGGGCCGACGCATGCAGCAGGATGACGGCGTCGGTGGGATCAGCGACCGCCGTGGCCGATCAGGTGCTTCCTGCACGAGGACGCCCCTAAGGGGGCGACGTCCTGGCGAGCCGGTGACGTCCACCCAGGTGGAGGCCGGGTCGACAACGCCGACGCCCTGGGCCATCCAGCCGGCCAGGACGCGACGGTTGAGCTCGGCGTCGAGCTCGGCGACTGGAGCGCGATCGTTTGGCCCTCGACGAGCCAGTGGTCGGTGGCCAGCGCGCTGGTGGACCGCCCGGCCCGGTGGGCATGGCGACGACGTCGGTGAGGTAGACCTCACCTGGTCGTTGTCCGTGCCCAGGGTCGCCTCGGGCGGTGCGCAGGTGGGCGGCGTCCGAGCATAGACGCAGGCGTTGATCACGCGGATCGCGCGCTGGGCTCGCTGGCGTCGCGCTGCTCGACGACAGCCGAGACGGTGCACGTCGGCTCGCACACGACGCGCCCGAGCTGACGGTGGGATCCGGAGCTCGGTGGTCAGCAGGGTGACGGCATCCCCCACCATGGTGCTGAGCGAGAACCCTTCCAAGGTGGCGGTGTGAGCGGGACGTCCCGCTGGAGACGACGACGGGCCCGGTGAGGTCCCCGGGAGGGCGGCCAACCCGCAGGCGACGGCCCGCGGTGCCAGGGACCGTCACCGTCAGCAGGCGGCGTCAGGCGACCTCGGCGAAATGGGCGATGACAGCGTCGCTCATGGCGCGACGACGACGAGGTGCTGGGGCTCAAGCCCCTGCCGCGGTGACGGCGTGGTCCACCAGGCTGCGACCGCTGATCCAGTGCAGGTTGCAGGGTGATGATCGCATGCAGTTCCCTTGCCTGCGCCGCGACGATGACGGCGGCAAGTGCGGTTGGCGTCACGTATCCTCTTCTCACAGGTTCGCGCCCGGGCTCCTGGCCTCGGCCGCGACCGGGCGGGCCGGACGGACTCAACGGTTTCTGAAATCAGAGTAATGGATGGACGGTTGGCGCGTATACCGCCGGCGGCCGGGTGACCGTCGTCGGGCGTGAGAGGCGAGGACCAACGCCGCTCATGCTACGCCGCCCGCCCCAGGATTCGAACCCGGCCTCAAGGCTCAAGGCCTGCGTGCGCCGCTACACCAGGGCGGAGGACATCCCGGGCCTGACGGCGAGGGGCGAGACGCCGGACAGTCTCCTCATGTCCCGGTCGCGCTCGGCACCTTGTCGGTTCAGCGCGCCCTGTCGCGCACGGTAGCCTCAGTCGCCCCAGGACCAGACCCTGTGAGCCCTCCCACCTGTGCAGGGCGCGCCTACACTCCTCGGACTTCGCGGTCGGCTGAGAGGACAGGCGGGATGGGGGCATGTCAGTTCCCCTCCGCCACCTCCCTCCTCAGCAAGCCGGCAGCAGTGCAACTCATCAGGCTCGACGGGCTGCGCAGGCAGCCGCCGTCGTGCTCATCCACCACGCCCTGGAGACCATCCCCCGCACCGGCGGAGGTCGGGCGCGGCCGGCACCATCACGGCACCTTCAACAGATCCTCCAGAGCCCCTCCACCTGCTGTGGGAGGCCACAGGCCGTCTCATCTTCTTCGTCCCGTCCCAGTGTGCCCCTGACCTGCAGTGGCCGCCGCCACGCCCCAGGGCGCGCTTCGACTGGTCCTTCGCCCGAGGCGCTTCCCGTGCGCCTAGCCAACGCTCGGCGGCCACCACCTTCGCGGTCATCGCGATGCTGCTCGTGCCGCGCTCGGAGATCGGCGCTGGGGCACTGGATGACCGTCCTCACCCGGGCCAGGCGCCAGATGCTCGCAGTTACCTGCTCATCCCCAAGCACGCCTACCACTACACCGTCTCCAGCCATTGCACGCCGAGGCGATCTTTCCTTCGTGCTGCCCTGATGATCCTCGGGTGGCCATGCGCCCGCTGGCGGATCTCCTGGCTGCCGGTGGTGGCGGCCTGGCGGTGCCCGTCATCACCGCCAGCCCCAGCTCAAGGCCTTCTGCCGATACCATCGGCGCGGTCGCGGACTGAGGGGCACAACCCCGCGTTCCCTGGCCTGGGGCACGGCGCAGGCCCTGGTGTGCCTGCTGCTCATCACCCTGGCCTGGTGGCCGGGGATGGAGAAACCACGGCTCAGCGTCAGCCAACGCGGTCACCTGGCGGCGGCCCTCACCTGGTCCACCCTCGTGGCGGGCAGGAGCGCTGCGCGGCCTGCTGCGCTCGCGCACCGTGCAGTACCTGGGGCTGCGTCCTTCTCCTCTACCTGGTCCAGGCGGTCGTGGTCTCGCAGTGGCTGCTGACGCAGCCGATCGCCGTGGTGAGTGCTCATCCTGGCGCCGTTATCCCGGCGCCGCTGACCTAGTTGTTCCAGTGCTACATCGAGGCCCCCAGCCACCGGCTGGCCTGCCACCGGGCCCCTGGCCTCAGCGCGCTTCGCCCAGTGGTCCCAGCGCCGTCGCCCCGCCAGCCCGGCCGACCAGCAGCGGGTCTAGGGCCATGGCCGCCAAACGCCAGGCATGAGCCCAGGCGGCGCAAGCAGCACATCGCCGTGGCCCGCGGACTGTTCGCCGAGCGCGGCTGACGCCACAGAGTGTGGAGGAGGTGGCCGCGCCCAGATGTCCAAGCCTGTGGTCTACGAGCACTCGGCGGCAGGAGGCCTGTACGCATCGTCGTCGACCAGGAGATCACCACGATCTCGGCTGCGATCTCCTCCGCATCGCAGATCCCACCACGGACGCCCAGAGCACCGGAGGCCGGGCACGCAACGGAAGCCTGGCTCCAATGGCCTCGCGGATCGCCGAGCGGGCCGCCCAGCCCTGCTGACCTACATCGAGGACTCTGACGGTTCGCATCCTCTCGGCCATCGGACCGCGCGGCCAGTACCTACTCCGCCGCTGCGACGTCGCCATCGAGGTCCCAGGATCCTCGCCTCGCAGTTCGCCCCACGACCCGACCGCGCACGGCCCCTGCTGTACGCCCAGATGCCGGTGGTATCGTAGCCGACCGGCCTCAGTGGTGGCTGGAGAACCGCTCGATGAGTAACGAGGAGGTGGCGCCCATGGTCAACCTCGCATTGAACGGCCCCGCGCGGCTTGAAGGCCGAGCCCACGCTCCCACTCCAGGCCCCGCGGACAGCTCCACGCTCCGGGGACGCCTTGGGGCAGGGGAACCGGCCTCGCGCACCGGGCACCGTCCACCCGCCACCCAGCGCCTGGCGCTGAGTCCCCGGCGCGCCCCTGGGCGCTGGTCACTCGCCCCTGGGCGCAGCGAGGTCCTCGCCCCGCATCGTCGTTGGTCCTGCGCCTGGCGGCGCTCGTCGCTGGTCGCATACCCGACCAGTCAGTCGCCCTGCGAGTGCAGCGGTCCCTCAAGCCCAGCTTGACCCAACAGGTTGAAGTGCGGGAAGGTGGAGTCATACCCGTGCAGCCTCTCACCGCCTTCAAACGGCGCTATTCTGTTGCTCGCAGTGCCGAAACGGAACCCATGGACGACCTCGTGTCGCGCTGCAAAGGACACAGTCCTGGTGAGGTCCATGCACGTTTGTGCTGGGCTGCATCATCAACACTATCTTCCGGCCTCAGCGCCAGCGCAGTACCCTCCACCGCCAGTGCGAATCTGGGTGTAGAACAGTAGGGGCCAACCTCCCAACACCTTCAACTACCTGGCCTCCATCAGCCACCGTGCTGGATCAGGACCTAGCAATGCAGTAACTGA